>Ga0182006_1000085_pt1 | contig 117595 bp, 112 predicted proteins | sample Sormic07211104_1_FD_123022 | JGI IMG/M metagenome (GOLD analysis project Ga0182006, IMG submission 123022) | Rhizosphere microbial communities from Sorghum bicolor, Mead, Nebraska, USA - 072115-104_1 MetaG | ecosystem: Host-associated > Plants > Roots > Rhizosphere | place: USA: Nebraska...
CAACGAGGTAACCAGGGCCTTCTCCACGCGCGGGTCGTAACGACGCTGGATCTGCTTCAGCTGGCTCTGGATGAGCTCTTCGTCGCGCTTCTGGTAGCCGGACTCGCGCTCGGCATCCGCTTTAGGACGCTCGATGGCGAGCCGATCGAGCGAAAGCGCTCCGCGCATCAACTGCGTCTGACTCGATAGCAGCCCGACGAGCAGGTCGCGCTCGCGCGCATCCTTGCCCTGGGCAATGAGCGCCATGGCCTGGTCGATCTGCAGCTTGAGCGTCTTCGCATCGGGCTGCCGGGCGAGCCAGGCGAGCATGGCAGCTTCGTCCTGGCGACGAACAGTCACGGCGTCGCTGCGCTCGAGACCTTCCAGCTCACCGCTGAAACGCTTGATGCCGTTCTTCAGTGTCTGCAACTGGGAGGCGTAACGAACGCCAGCCTCCTTGTCTGCCTTGCCCTCGGCTTCGATCACGTCCTGCAATCCCTTCAGTACCGCGACGGACGTCGGCAGCCGCCACTCGATCTGGTCGGCGAATTCCGCGGCCGTGCGATGGCGGTAGGTGATGCCCGGATAACCGGCGAGCATGACGAAGTCGCCCTCGCCCACGCCTTCGGTCGCGATCTGCAGATGGGATGGCGGGTGGTAAGGCACGTTGTCCGCGGAGAAGTCGGCCGGCTTGCCGTCCTTGCCGACATAGGCACGAAGAATGGTGAAGTCGCCGGCGTGACGCGGCCAGACGAAGTTGTCGACCTCGTCGCCATAGTTGCCGATGGCACGCGGCGGGGCGTAGACCAGGCGGATGTCGCGTAGCTCTAGCTGGCGGACCAGATAGAAATCACGGCCGTAGAACATATTGGCCACGCTGCATTTGATCCCGTCTTCCTTCTCGCACTCGGCGACCAGCGCCTTGCTCGCCGCATCCACCGCGTCGTAGTACGCGCGGCCGGTCTTGCCTCTGGCACCGGCGAGCACCCGGTCGGTGACCTTATCGAAGCCGACGGTGACGCGAAGGCGGTAGTCGGGGTTGGCGGGTAGCTCGCCTGCGCGGTCCGCGGCCACGTACCCGTTCGTGATCAGGTCGCGGTCCGGCTTCGTGTTGTACTGGATGACCCCGAAGGCCACGTGGTGATTGGTGACGACCAGGCCGTCGGCTGAGACGAAGGAGCCCGTGCCACCGCCGATGCGGACCACCGCATTCAGGGGCGCGCGGGTGAGGTCGGCGAGGTCCTTCGGGTCGCCGCGGAAGCCGGCCTCCTTGAGATTCTTCGCAATCCCCGGGAGCTGCGACGGCAGCCACATACCCTCGTCAGCTTTCGCGTCCAGCGCCAGCGCCATGGCGGCTCCCAGCATCATCGTACGAACTCGCATGTTTCGTTGCCCCCTGTCGACCGTGCAGTGGGCCTGACCATAGAGGTCCCGTCCGGGACTGGCAATGCCGCGCCGCACAAGCGCCGACACCGGCTCACGGGACTATAATGATGGTTTGGGTCCGCGCCGCGGGCCGTCCCCACACCAACCCTGGATAACCATGCAGCAGACGATGAGGGCGCTGGTAAAGCGCAAGCCCGAACAGGGCATCTGGATGGAAGAAGTGCCGGTGCCGCAGGTCGGCCCGAACGAGGTCCTGATCAAGGTCGAGAAGACCGCCATCTGCGGTACGGACCTGCACATCTATAAATGGGACGAGTGGTCCCAGCGCACGATCACCCCGGGCCTGACCATCGGCCACGAATTCGTCGGCCGCGTGGTCGACATGGGCCCCGGCGTCACCGGCTACAAGATCGGCGATCGCGTCTCGGCGGAAGGTCACATCGTCTGCGGTCATTGCCGCAACTGTCGCGCCGGTCGCCAGCACCTCTGCCCGAATACCGTCGGCATCGGCGTGAACCGCAACGGCGCGTTCGCCGAATACATGACCATGCCGGCGTCGAACCTGTGGCCGATCCCGGACCAGATCCCGTCCGAGCTCGCCGCGTTCTTCGATCCGTATGGCAATGCCGCCCACTGCGCGCTGGAGTTCGACCTGATCGGCGAAGACGTGCTGATTACCGGTGCCGGCCCGATCGGCATCATCGCCGCGGGCATCGCCAAGCACATCGGTGCGCGCAACGTCGTCGTGACCGATGTCAACGACTACCGCCTCAAGCTGGCCGCCGACATGGGCGCCACCCGTGTCGTCAACGTCGCCAACCAGTCGCTCAAGGATGTGGTCAAGGATCTGCACATCGAAGGCTTCGACGTCGGCCTGGAAATGAGCGGCAACCCGCGCGCCTTCGGCGACATGCTCGACTGCATGTACCACGGCGGCAAGATCGCCATGCTCGGCATCATGCCGCGCGGCGCCGGCATCGACTGGGACAAGGTCATCTTCAAGGGCCTCACCCTGCAGGGCATCTACGGCCGTCGCATGTATGAGACCTGGTACAAGATGACCCAGATGGTCCTGACGGGCTTCCCGCTGCAGAAGGTGCTTACCCACCAGATCGCCATCGACGACTTCCAGAAGGGTTTCGATCTGATGGACGCTGGCCAGTGCGGCAAGGTCGTCTGTTCCTGGACCTGAGTCACAAGGCCAGCCGATTTTCGTAAGGCCCTCGCCCGCCCACGCGTGCCCCCGACGAGTACACTTTCCGTCGGGGGCTACGCGGTAAAAGGGGCGGACGTATGGATACACGGAAAACGTGGCGGAACATCCACTGGGGCAAGGGCCGCGACCAGGCGCTTGCCATCTACCGCTCGCGCCGAGGGCGGCGCATCGGGCTCGGCGTGCTCATTGCCGTCGTCCTGTTCGGGTTGCTTGGCTTCCTCGCCGCGCCCTCGCTGATTCGTTCGCAGATCGCCTCGCGCGCCAGTACGGCGCTCGGCCGGCCGGTCACTGTCGGCGACGTAAGCCTGAATCCGTTCATCCTGAAACTCACGGTCGAGCACCTGCACATCGGCGAAGTCGATGGCCATACCGCCTTTGTCGACGTCGACCGGCTCACCGCGAATGCGTCATGGGCATCGCTATTCCACGCAGCGCCCATCCTCGACGAGCTTCGCATCGAAGGGCCGCGCGTCCGCATCCAGCGGACGGCACCCCAGCACTTCAACTTCTCGGACATCCTCGAGCGCCTTGCCAGCAAGCCGGCCACGCCCGATACCGGCCCGGCGCGCTTCGCCGTGTCGAACATCGCACTGCATGGCGGCCAGATCGATTTCGACGATCGCGTGCTCGACGCGACGCATCGTATCGATCATCTCGAACTCGGCATCCCCTTCATCGCCAGCCTCCCTAGCGACACGGACATCTTCGTGCAGCCGCTCCTGGCAATGCATGTCGACGGCAGCCCGCTGAAAGCCGAGGGACAGACCAAGCCTTTCGCCAGCAGCCGCGAATCGTCGCTCACGTTCCGTTTCGATCACCTGGACCTGGCACGCTACGTCGGTTTCGCACCCACTCCCCTGCCTGTCGCCGTGCCTAGTGGAAAGCTCACCGGCGTGCTGGCACTGAACTTCGTGATGACTCCCACCCAGCCCAGCATCCGTCTCACCGGCAGGCTGGCGCTCGACGACCTGAAAGTGACCGGCAAGGACGGCGGGGCATTGCTGGAGCTAGGCCACGGCGACGCCGACCTGACCGTGCTCGAGCCACTGACGTCCCGTTACCGGCTTGGTGCGGTGACGCTCGAGCGTGCGTCGGTGCGCTATGCGCGCCTGCCAGGCGGCAAGAGCAATTTCGATGCGCTTACTGCGACGGACACCACCGCCAGGACGCCAGCTCCCGAAGCGAAGGCGCCGCCGATGGATGTGCGTATCGACAACCTCACCTTGAAGGATTCGCATCTCGAATATGCGGACCTTGCTGCGCCCTCGCCCGCGCACCTCAACCTCGACCACCTGCACGGCAGCCTGCGCGGACTCAGCACGGTGAAGGCGCCCTCGGCAGCATTGGACATGTCGGCGCAGATGGCCGGCGGGTCCGTGTCGACCCAGGGCAAGCTGAACCTCCCGGCGAGCAATTACGCGGGCAAGCTCATCCTCAGGGACGTTTCCCTGGCGGACCTGATGCCATTGGCGCCGCCGCTGCTCAACGCGGACATCACCGGCGGCAAGGTCGGTGCGGACGGTACGCTGGCACTCGACTGGCATGAAAGCGCGACGTTGCGCATCGTCAATACCAAGGCGCAACTGGACGGCTTCACGCTCGTGCCCCGCGGCGGCCATGTCTCGCCGGTCACCTGGACATCGCTGACGGCGAAGATCGCCCTCGTCGACATCGGCACCAGCGAGGCCCGCGTGGACGAGCTTCTGCTGGGCGGCTTGAGCCTCGATGTGCAGCGCCTGGCCAACGGCAACCTCGATCTGGCCAGCGTGATGCCTCCATCTGCGACCGCGGCACATCCCGCCGGCGCGGGCTGGCACTGGAGCGTTGCGCACCTTGGCCTGAACGATGGCAAGGTCACCTTGCGCGACGCAAAGGCGCCGGGCAAGCGTAACGCGGTGACGATGACCGCGAGCGCCTTCAGTGTGGACGGGCTGTCGGACGATCTTCGCAAACCCCTCAAGCTGGACCTGAAGGGCTCGCTCGGTGACGGCACGTTTGCCGTGGCGGGTACGGTCAGGCCCGATCCACTGGACGCCGACCTGAAGATCCAGACCGCCCGCATCGATGTGGCACCGCTGCAGACGCTGGTCACCGTACCGCTCAACGTGCGTGTGAGTAGTGGCCTGCTCAGTCTGGACGGCCAGGCGCGTTACAGCGTGCAGGGCAAGGACACGCCACGCATCGGCTATCGCGGAAAGGCGACGCTCGGTCGCGTGCGCGTGCTCGACAAGGTCACCAACGATGACTTCCTTCGCTGGACATCCCTCAGCGCCAGCAACATGGTCGTCGCCATGGGCCAGGGCGTGCCTCGCGTCGCGATCGGTGGCCTGGCGCTGGACGACTTCTACGCCCGCGTCATCATCAACGCGACCGGACGCCTCAATCTGCAGGATGTAGTCGCCAGTCCGGAAGCACCGGGCGCCGTGTCGGTCACCCAGGCACAGGCCAATCCCGCGCCCAAGGCCGCTCCCGCCGACGCACCGGCCGAGGTCCCTGCCGCCAGCGGCCCCGAGGCCGACATACGCATCGGCCAGATCACACTGACCCGCGGCCAGCTGAACTACACCGACAACTTCATCAAGCCGAACTACACCGCCGACGTCACCCAGCTCACCGGCAAGATCGGTGCGTTCGGAACCGCCGGGGGTGCACCGCCTGCCGCCCTGACCCTGCAGGGCCAGCTGGACAGCAATGCACCGGTCGACATCGAAGGCACGATCAATCCGCTGGCGCCGGTGGCCTTCCTCGACATCACGGCCAAGGCCGAAGGCATCCAACTCACCAACCTCTCGCCCTATTCCGGCAAGTACGCGGGTTATCCGATTACCCGCGGGCGGCTAAACGTCGATGTGCATTACACGCTCGACCAACGCAAGCTGAGCGCGGACAACCACATCTTCATCGACCAGCTGACTTTCGGCGACCGCATCGAGGGACCCGGCATCAGCCATCTTCCGGTCAAGCTCGCCGTGGCCCTGCTCAAGGACAGCCAGGGACGGATAGACGTCCATGTGCCCGTATCGGGATCGCTCGACGATCCGCATTTCAGCGTCGGGGGCCTGGTCTGGCGTGCCATCGGCAACCTCATCGTCAAGGCGGTGACCTCGCCATTCCGGCTGCTCGCATCGATCGGCGGCGGTCGCGAGGATCTGGGCTTCGTGGAATTCGCGCCGGGCTCGGACGTGCTCGATGCAGCGGCCCAGGACAAGCTCGGCCAGATCGTCAAGGTGCTCGGTGACAAGCCCTCGATCAGCCTCGACATCATCGGACGCGTCGATACCAGCAAAGACGAGTCGGGCCTGCGCAAGGTGATGGTCGACGACCTGATCCACAAGGAGCAGGTCAGCGCCAAGGGCGACGACACCACCGCTCCCACTGCCGAGGAGCAGGACAAGTATCTCGAGCGCGCCTATCGCCATGCCGACTTCCCGAAGCCAAAAAACGTGATCGGCCTGACCAAGTCGCAGCCCCCGGAGGAAATGCGCACGCTCATGGAAACCAATATGCCGGTGGACGCCGATGCTCTGCGCCACCTTGCGGAGCGCCGGGCCAATGCCGTGCGCCAGTGGCTGCAGGGGAAAGTCGACGACAAGCGGGTGTTCGTGCTGGCGCCGAAGCTCGATCCGAAAGGAATCGACGACGGCGGGAAGACGACCCGCGTGGATTTCGGACTTCACTGACCCTCCAGGGCGGTTTGCGGGTTTTCTCATAGGCCTGAAGGCCTCACAATTGAGAAATCCTCCCACCCCTGGACTTTCCACCATGACCTATCCGGGCCAGACGCGCTTCGCCAGCGAACTCGACTCCATTCGCGAACAGGGATTGTTCAAGAGCGAGCGGATCATCGTTTCGCCGCAGTCCGCCGAGATCGAACTCGAAGGCGGCCGCAAGGTGCTCAACTTCTGCGCGAACAATTACCTGGGCCTGGCGGATCACCCCGACGTGATCCAGGCGGCCAAGGATGCCCTGGATACCCACGGCTTCGGTATGGCGAGCGTGCGCTTCATCTGCGGCACGCAGGACCTTCACAAGGAACTGGAAGCGAAGATCGCCGGTTTCTTCGGCAAGGAAGACACCATTCTCTACGCTGCGTGCTTCGACGCCAACGGCGGCCTGTTCGAACCGTTGCTCGGTGAGGAAGACGCGATCATTTCTGACGCGCTCAACCACGCATCGATCATCGACGGCATTCGCCTGTGCAAGGCCAAGCGCTTCCGCTACGCCAATTGCGACATGGCCGACCTCGAAGCCCAACTGCAGGCTGCCGATGCCGCCGGCGCGCGCACCAAGCTGATCACCACCGACGGGGCCTTTTCGATGGACGGCTTCGTCGCGCCGCTCGCCGAGATCACGGCGCTGGCGAAGAAGTACAACGCTCTCGTCCACATCGACGAGTGCCATTGCACCGGTTTCCTCGGCGACACGGGCCGTGGCTCAGCCGAACTGCACGGCGTGCTCGACAAGATCGACATCATCACCGGCACCCTCGGCAAGGCCCTTGGTGGCGCGCTCGGCGGCTTCACCACAGGCCGTCGCGAGGTCATCGAACTGTTGCGCCAGCGCTCGCGCCCTTACCTCTTCTCGAACTCGCTTCCGCCGCATGTCGTAGCCGCGGGCAGCAAGGTGTTCGACATGCTGGCCGCCGCCGGGGACCTGCGTGACAAGGTGAAGGAAAACACTCGCTACTTCCGCGAAAAGATGACCGAAGCCGGTTTCGACATCCGCCCGGGCCAGCACCCGATCGTCCCGGTGATGATCTATGACGCGAAGCAGGCACAGGCCATGGCCACCGCCCTGCTCGACGAAGGCATCTACGTGACCGGCTTCTTCTTCCCCGTCGTGCCGCAGGGCAAGGCGCGGATTCGCACCCAGATGAGCGCGGGGCACACGCGTGAGCACCTGGATAAGGCGATTGCCGCGTTTACGAAGGTGGGCAAGCAGTTGGGTGTTTTGAAGGGTTGAGGTGGGCGGGCCGCGCTGCCGCGCGGATCGCCGCTGAAGCGGTTCCCACATCGCCGATGAATCGGCTCCTACAGGGGCGGATTTTCGCCTGCGTAGGGGCGGATCTCGCCTGTGCGGGGGCGGATCTCGCCTGTGCGGGGGCGGATTTTGCTCTGTGTAGGAGCCGATTTATCGGCGAAGGGGGCTTGCCTCACCGCCGCCTGAGCGCAGCGACCTCGCCTTCCGTCAAATGACGCCACTGCCCCTTGGCCAGTTCACCCAGCACCAGATCCCCGATGGCGGTACGGAGCAACCGCCGCACATCGAAACCCAGCGCAGCCAGCAACCGGCGGATGTGCCGGTTGCGGCCCTCGTCGAGGGTCACTTCCAGCCAGGCGTTACGCTCACCCTGCCGCAGTAGCGAAACAGCCGTGGCGCGCAGGGCCTCACCCGCGTCGGTGACACCCTCCCGCATGGCGGCAAGGATCGCCTCATCCGGTTGCCCCTCGACCTGCACGTGATACGTCTTCGGCACATGCGTGGCCGGCTCGGTGATGCCCGCCGCCCACACCGTGTCGTTGCTCAATAGCAGCAGCCCTTCGCTGGCCTTGTCGAGTCGCCCGACCGGACCGAGCCAAGGCAGACCCGCGCCTTCGAGCAGCGAATACACCGTATCGCGCCCACGCTCGTCTGCGGCCGTGACGACAATGCCTCGCGGCTTGTTCATGGCGATGTAAACCGGCGCGGCCGTCGCCGCGCCGACGCCGTCGATGTCGATTCGCTCGTGCCCCGCTATCGGAAACTCAGGGTCGCGGACGATCTTGCCGTCCACGCGTACCCTGCCCTCGCGAGCCAGCTTCTCGCCCTGACTGCGCGAACAGATCCCGCGCTTGGAGAGCACGCGGGCGAGACCAAAGACGGGTGTCGAAGGGCGGTGCGGCCGGGGGCGAGGCGCGCGAGGAGGTTGGAAGGGCATCCGCTTAGGATAACGCCCCGCCTTATGGAGGCGGGAGCTGGCTACGCTGGGAAAGCGCGCGGCAACCTAGCTTTTCGCCGCTGAAGCGGCTCCCACATTCCACACAAAAAAAAACGGCATGCCGAAGCACGCCGTTTCGGAAATAGTCGTTGAAGGGCTTCCGTCAGATCTTTGCGATGCCTTCGGGGCGCTTGGCGCCGACGAAGTGCTGGGCCCAGTAGGCCTCGTTGAGGCTATCCACGCGTACCGTCTTGCCAGCCGACGGCGAGTGGATGAATTGGCCATTGTCGATATAGATGCCGACATGCGAGATGGCCTTGCCGCGGGTGCGGAAGAAGACCAGGTCGCCAGTCTTCATCTCGTTGCGCTTGACCTTCAGGCCGGCCAGGAACTGGCTGGCGGAGTTGGTCGGGAGATCGAGACCGATGCTGTGCATGAACACGTAGCGGACGAAACCGCTGCAATCGAAGCCGGTGGACGGCGCGCGGCCACCGCGGTGGTAACGGATATCGCGGAGCTTCATGGCGAAAGCCAGAAGCGACTCGCGGGCATGACCGTCGACGTGACCAGCCAGCTTGGCGGTAGCGGCGGCGACGAGACTGTCGTCGTCGTCATCGGCCTGGTTGTTCGTGTCGGCGGAGGCGACCTGGTCGCTAGCGGTAGCGGTAGCTGCCGTCGGCGCCTTGGACGCGGTAAGGGTCGCAAGGTCGGGAATGGTGGACTGGGCGAGCGCCGCGGCCGGAGCGAACACCGGCAGATCGGTCAACAACAGCGAAGCAGACTGGTCCAGGCCCTGGGAGGGCGTGACGGAATCGGCAAAGACAGGTGTTACGGCGGCGATACAAGTGGTGGCTAACGCGAGAGCGGTCAGTCGCTTTAACAGCATGAGCGAGTGGGCCTTTTCATCGGAAAGTTAAGCCGCCAAAGTGTGGGACGACCGTGAACGAGGGGTGAAGTTAGCAAACCCCATCCATCTAGTTGTTGGCATAAAGTTAAAACATGCCATTCCTAGGAAATATTCAGAGAAGTCGCAGCAACTTGCGGGCTGCGAGAGGGAATTCTGAATGGATATAAGGAGTTGCTTTCACAAATGTGACCGGAAATGGGAGTCGTCGCGACCGCCAGACCGGCTAACACCCTTGTTGGACACCGCTAGGGCTTGTAGTTCCTTGCCCCGAAGATGGCACTCCCGATTCGCACTTCGGTACTGCCCTCACTAATGGCCAGGGTGAAGTCGCCACTCATGCCCATGGATAGCCGGTCGAGCGAAAATCCTGCTTCGCGCCCCCTGTTACGCCACTGATACAGGGTCCGAAAACAGCCCCGCACGACGGCTTCGTCCTCCGAGGCCTCAGCCAGGGTCATCAGGCCGCGTACCCGGAGCGACGAAAAAGCCCGCATCTGCTCCAGGAACCCGGGCAGATCCTCCGGTACGAGTCCGAACTTGCTCTCTTCCCGCGACGTCTTCAGCTGGATCAGCACGTCGATGGCCCTGCCCTGGGCCTGCAGCGCCTTGTCCAGGGCCACGGCAAGGTCGAGGCGATCGAGGGACTGCACCTCGCTGGCGATCGCCGCCACGGGCTTTGCCTTGTTCGTCTGCAGATGGCCAATGACGACCCAGTCGAGCCCCTCGTCCGCCAACGCCACGGCCTTGGCCTGGATTTCCTGCACCTTGTTCTCGCCGAAGCGGCGCAAGCCCAGGCCCACCGCCTCGCGGACCACCTGGGCGTCGAAGGTCTTGCTCACCGGAAGCAGCGTGACCTCCGCCGGGTCGCGGCCCGCCTGTGTGCAGGCCGCGTCGATCGCCGCCCGCACGGCCGCCAGACGGCCGCCCAGCGTGGCGAGATCGCCGGTCATGCCTTCGACGCTTCCTGGAAGTGTCGGGCAACCACGTCGGCTACCACCATGCTCACGCGCTTGCCGGTGGGGATGTGAAGGAACTCGTTTGGGCCATGCGCGTTGGAATGCGGGCCGAGCACGCCCGTGATCAGGAACTGCGCCTGGGGGAACTTCTCACCGAGCATGCCCATGAAGGGAATGCTGCCGCCCTCGCCCATATAGGCGGCCGGCGCGCCGAAGTAGTGCTCGGAGGCCTTGGCCACCGCTTCTTCCAGCCACGGCGAAAGGGCGGGCGCATTCCAGCCGCTGCCATCTTTCTCCAGGTCGAAGGTGACCCTTGCGCCATACGGCGGATCCTTCTCGAGCAGCTGCTTGAGGAACTTGCCAGCCTCGGCGCCGGAAAGCGTCGGCGGCACGCGCAGGCTCAGCTTCACCGCCGTCTTCGGGCGCAGCACGTTGCCCGCACTATCGAGGGCCGGCATACCGCCGACACCGGTCACGGCGAGCTGCGGACGCCAGGTCCGATTCAACACGAGTTCTGACAGGTCGTCGGTCACCGGCTTCATGCCCTCGACGAACGGAAACTTGTCGTAGATGTCGTTGCCCAGCACCTCGGCCGAACGGCGGGCCTGCTCGACACGCTGCGCGGGGATATCGACATAGAGTTCCGGCGGCACGATGGCGCCCGTCTGCGGGTTCTCCAGGCGGCTCAGGAGGTCACGCAGGATGCGGAAGCTCGACGGCACCACGCCAGAGGCGTCGCCCGAATGCACGCCCTCTTCCAGCACCTGCACCGTCAGGTTGCCGCCGGTCATGCCGCGCAGCGATGTGGTGAGCCAGAGCTGGTCGTAATTGCCGCAGCCGGAGTCCAGGCAGACCACCAGGGCCGGGTTGCCGATGCGCTCGGCAAGGTGGTCGACGTAGTACGGCAGATCGTAGCTGCCAGATTCTTCGCAGGCCTCGATCATGATCACGCAACGGGCGTGGGGTACGCCCTGGTCGCGCAACGCCAGCAACGCCGCGAGTGACCCGAAGATGGCGTAGCCGTCATCCGCGCCGCCGCGTCCGTAAAGTTTGTCGCCCTTGATCACCGGAGTCCACGGACCGAGGTCCTCGGCCCAGCCCGTCATCTCGGGCTGTTTATCCAGGTGACCATAGAGCACGACGGTTTCATCCGTGCCCGCGCCCTGCACGCCCTGGGCCGGCACGTCGATGTAGATCAGCGGTGTGCGGTTTTCCAGGCGCACCACTTCGAGCGAGGCACCTTCAAGGGCGCCGAGCTTCGAACGCGCCCAGGTTTCCATAAGCGTCACGGCCTGGTCCATGTAGCCATGCTCTCGCCACTTCGTATCGAACATCGGCGACTTGTTCGGAATGCGGATGTACTCGACCAGCTGCGGGACGATCTCCGCGTCCCAGAGGCCGCTGATGAAGGAGGAAATGCGAGAGGTATCCATGGTGACGAGGACTCATGAGGTCAAAGTGCGATTGTAACAGCGCCCCGTAACGCTGCTTCGACACAGCGTCTCGTCACGCCGACAGGACGAGCCGACCCAAGGTAGGTGAGCGGGCCGTACGCGCCGCGTCAGGGCCGCACACCAAGCGCATCGCGCCGCCGGTTCGCTGGCGCCAGGGCGCGGGGCAGAGTGCTTCGGCGTCATCCGACGTGCCCACCCAGGAAGTGCTCATGAAACCCCTCGTCCTTGCCCTTACCGCCCTGCTCTTCGCCACGCCCGCCATGGCGGGTACGCCCGTCGACATCAACACGGCCGACGCCAATGCTCTTGCCCAGGCCCTCGACGGCGTCGGGCTTGCCAAAGCCCAGGCCATCGTTGCCTGGCGCGAAGCGAACGGCGCCTTCGACAGCGCCGACCAGCTCACTTCAGTCAAGGGCATTGGTCAATCGCTGGTGGACCGAAACCGCGAGTCCATCCTGGTCGATGGCGCCAAGGACGCCGCCAAGCCGGCGAAAAAGGCCCGCCCTGCCCGCCCGACCAAGGCCCGCGGCGCCGACACCGAGGACTAACCACCCACCCCCTTCCGCCGCCGGCCGAACGCGCTACACTCGCGCCCCGTGCCGGCGGCGCTTTTCTCACGCCCTGCCGGCGGGAACAGGGGACTGATGATCCAATGATCCTGCCGCGTTACCGTATCGCCGCTTCCGGGATTCCCGGGGCTGGCAAGGGCCTGTTCGTCGACGAAGCCGTCGACGCCGGACGCATCATCACCGCGCCCGATGCCATCGACCGTACCCACTCCTGGGCCGAGATCCTCTCCACGCCTGCGCTGGCCGCCAACCAGTTCGCCGCTGCCCGCTGGTTCGAGGACCGCTACACCGTTTCGCCCGAGTGGCCGGACGAGTGCTACGTCAACCACAGCTTCGACCCCACCGGGATCTGGCACCTGGGATTTATTTTTGCCGCGAAGAACCTGCCGCAAGGCACTGAAATTACAGTCGATTACCGGCATCTTCTTCCGCCAAATGAGAACGAGAGCTTTAATGACGCCGCAACTGGTGAGAAAATAACCGGCTTGTCCTGGCAGGACAGTCTCGCGCTAAGTACGCGCGCCCTCGCCGCCCTGCTCGGCTGATACCTTGGTCACTTCGATGGCAATGTCCGATATCCCTGTTCTGGAAACGCCGCGTCTGCGGCTTACGGCCCTCACCGAACGCCACTTCGACGATTACGCGAGAATGCTCGCGGACGCCGAAAGCACGCGCTGGATCGGTGACGGCCAGCCACTCGACCGCATGAACGCGTGGCGCTCCATGGCCATGCTGCTCGGCCACTGGGCACTCCGCGGCTGCGGCATGTGGGCGATCGAGCTGAAGGACAGCGGTGAGTTCATCGGCCGCGCCGGCCTGATGAAACCGGAAGGCTGGCCCGACCTCGAGCTCGGCTGGATGCTCAAGCCGGAACATCGTCATCACGGCTACGCTACCGAAGCCGGTGAAGCCATCCTCGCCTTCGCCTGGAACGAGATGCACGCGCAGCGTGTAATCAGCCTGGTCCGCATCGGCAATGAGGCGTCCGACCACGTGGCCGAACGCCTCGGTGGCGAGCATATCGACAACATCGATTTTCTCGGCGGCGCGACACATCTGTTCGCCTATTACCCGCCGCATCGCGAAGTCCGCCGCGCGAGCTGATCGCCCGCACGGCGGCAGCGCCGGTCATCAAAGTGCTGGTGCGAAATCCGTACGACGACGACGGTGCGCAGGATTGACCGCGGCGATGCCCGCCAGGGCCAGCAAGCGTGCCGTGCGCATCCAGCCGATCACGACTACCCCCAGCTGCACGATCAGGAACGCGACGAACAGACCGCTTCCTGCCGCGGTCGAGTTGCCACGCCAGGCTGCGATCGATACGACCAATGCCGTGCCGACGAGGGTGATCGCGAGGTAGACCATCACGGTCGCGAAGGGACGTCGCACAAACTGCATGAGCCCGCGACCCAGCGCGCGGAAAGCCGAGCGCAACCCGATGTCCGCAACGAACTGGGCACGCGCCGACTCGACCACCGCCTGGGCGATCACAAAGAACAGCAAGGCGACGGCGAGTGCGCCATAGGTGTACATGTCTGCCGTCGCCGGAAGCAGCGCCGCATCCGTCTTGTCATCGGCGAAGGATGACGCCGCCTTGGCTACCATGCCGAACAGGGCATAAGGAATCAGCGCCAGCAACAACAGGCGGAGCATGCGTCCATATTCGACCGCGCCACCCTGCAGCAAACCACCGAAGCCCAGCGCGCGCCCGGCACGTCCTCCGGCCACGACCATACCCGTGAGGAAGGGCGAGATCGCCAGCGTCAGCAGCATGCCGGCGACGAAGGCCATGCCCATCCACGGGTTGTCGCGCCCTAGCGCGACGAATACATCACCGAACATCAGGCCATCGAAATGCTTCGCCCAGGCCTCGGCGTGTACGGAATGGCCCAGCAGTTCATCCAGCGTGGCCCACAGCGGCAACGCGACAACCATCGTGGGCAGGAGGGAAATAACGACCCACAGCAGGAGCAACCGCCACTGCAGGCCACCCACGACGCCGCTACCGATGGCGGCGAAGGCCGAACGTTTGGCATGACTGTTCATAGCGTCCCCAGCATGGCGTAGATACCCTGCAGCAGGGCGGCGAAATCGGAACCCCAACGGTTCGAGGCGGCGTGATTCTCCTCGATGGTGCGGCTGTCGTTGAGCTTGTTGGCATCGAGGTAGATCTTTCGCTCAGGATCGAGTTCGGCCGAGGTGGCCTTGACCGGCTTGGTGAAAACGAAGCGCGCCCAACGGCGGTCGTCATCCCAGCGCACCGTTTCCACCGAGTCGTCGGCAAAGGTCACCTTCAGCGTCTGCGGGACCGGTGAACCGTTGCGACGTACGGTGACCGTGGTCTTCCACGGGAAGGGGCCGGTGCCCGGTTTCGCATCCGGATGGGCCTTTTCCCAGGCCTTGCGCTGCTTTTGAACGGCCTCGTCGTTGTCGTCGTTGCTCACCTCGACGCGCTTGCCATCCTTGATCGCCGTGCCGGCGAGCGGGAGCACTTCGTCACTGACAATCTCACTGATGCGGTCGTCCACCGTGTCGGTGCCGTAGACATACTGATCGAATACCTGGGCCACCACCGCCGGCTTGCCCGACGACTCGGCGAGGCTCGCCTGCAGGTCGGCAATCGACGGATGACGGAAATGCCACGTGGCGTAGTAGTCACGGAAGGCCTTCTCCATCACCTGCTTGCCGAGGCGTTCCTCGAGATCGTGCATGGCCGTGGCCGTGCGCGAATACACGGTGCCATAGGCCGAACTCGACAGACGGTCCCACGCGTTCTGGCCGAGCGGATCGGCCGGATGCGCCAGCGTCGACAGCATGCGCTCCAGCATGAAGGTGCCCATGGGTGCCTCGACGCCGAAGTAGGTCCAGAACGGCTTGGTGAGGTAAACCAGCTGGTTGCGCTCGCGCAACATGCGGTCGTCCCAGTACTCGTTCAGTCCCTCGTCGAGCATCGGTTCCTCGAACTCGTTGGAGGCAAGCAGTCCATAAAAATAGCCATGACCAAACTCGTGGATGGTCACGAAGTCGATCATGTATTCATTCAACGTCTTCGGCGTCACCTCGCTGGCGTTGTCGGCCGTGAAGAACGTCGGGTACTCCATGCCTCCCGCTTCGCTCGCGTTGAACGGCGGCACGACGGCGGTCAGGGTTTTGTACGGGTAGGGACCGAGGGTTTGCGAGAAATAGGCGATCGAATCGATCGATGCCTTCAGCACGGGCTTCGCATCCACCTCGAACTCCGCCGGGTAGATGACGCGCACTTTCACCTTCGGGCTGCCCGGACCGGTGTACTCACCATCGAGCGTCTTGTAGCCGGGCGCGGCCATCCAGGCGAAGTCATGCACATCGGCCTGGATGAAGTGCCAGGTCAGGTCGTTGCCTTCGGGTGTGGGGTCGCCTTGCTGCTCACCCACGGCACCGACGACGTAATCCTTGGGCACGGTCATGCGTACGTCGTACTCGCCGAAGTCCGCGTAGAACTCGCTGTTGAAGTGGAACTCGTGCACGTTCCAGCGTGGCTCCGTGGCCCCGCGCTCGCCCGGCAACTCCAGAACGCCGATCTTGGGGAACCACTGGCCGACCAGATGGAACTTGCCGACGTAGCCGGTACGTTCGATGACGCGCGGCAGCTGGCTGTGGAAGTTCATGTCCAGCGTCACGCTGCCGCCTGCGGGCACGGGCTGCGCAAGATCGATGCGAACGACGGTGTGGTCGGTGGCCGGGCCGCCATCCGGATGCACGTAGCGCCACTTCAGCGGCGCGCCGTCCTGCTCGACGTTACCAAGATCGATATGACCCCATTCACCCTTTTTCACGTCGGCGATGCCGCGCGAACCACCGTGAGCGGCGAGCACGCCACGCTCGGTGAAGAAGGTGCTTCCCTGCCCTTCGAACGCATTGAGGTAGAGGTGCAGGAACACCGCGCTCACCGGACGGTCGCTACGGTTGCGCCAGGTCAGCTGCTGCTGGCCGTCGACCGTGTGCTTGACCGGATCCAGGCGGGCCTGGATCCGATACGAAACCACGCGATCGGACAGCGTCGCTTCGCTGCCCGTGCGAGGACCACCCCATGCCGTCGCCGCGCTGGGCGTCTTGACGAACGCGGCGTGCGGGGAAGCGAACGGAATCTCGGCGGGCACGGGCGAAGGTACGGGCGGAGGTACCGACGCGGGAACGGGGATGGGCGCAGGCGTGGAAATGGGTGGCGGCACGCCATCCTGGGCCCAGGCAGTAGCGGCGCATAACAACACTCCCGCCGCGACGCAACGAACGACTCTGGCTGCCTTACGGCGCATGGATCCACCCTCCCCTTGAATCCAGCGAGATTGCTGGCTGCGACCTCGGCCCGATATAGGCCAGAGGTCACGGTCAGGGTGCATTCTCAACCTGGGAAGGCGCGCTCGCGCATCCACTTCGTCACGATCCACTTTTCGCCCCTGGCGACGGGCGCGCCGCCGTGCAGCGACAGCGGATCGAGGGATCCATCGGCGGCCGTGTACTCGAAGTACAGCGCCTGCCCTTTGCGCGGAACGTAACTGAAATCGATGCGGGGGAAGATCGTCTCCCCGCCGGCTTCGACGTCATGCAGATACATGATCAGGGTCGAGACGCGCTGACCGCCGGTGGCAAGATGCGGCTGGCTGCCCTTCTCATCGGGCTGGAAATAGTCGAAGTGCGGCATGTACTCACCGCCTGCACCGTAGCGCATCACCTGGAGCCCTTCACCATGGTCTTCGGGCAACCGCATGATCGCCGCCGCGCGCGCATCGATCCGACGGATCAGTTCGTTCTCGGCCCTCTGGAAATAAGCGCCGTCGCTGGTGCGTATATCCATGACCGTATTCACACCGTCGGCCACGCCGACCACGGCGGACCGTTCGAGCCGCGGGACAGCCATGCGCATCAGCGCATCGCACTCGTCGACGCCGAGGACGTTGTCGAGCACGGCGATGGTGGGCCGGGCGATCCGCAGCAGCACGCGGACCTCACGGTCGGGCGTGCGCAGCACGTGGCCGTCGTCCAGCCGACCATGGAAGGGTGTCAGCGCGGAGGCATGCGCGGCCACGGGTGCCGCCGCGCTGCCGAACAGCGCCGTGACGATGGCCTCGCGGGCCACGCCTTCCTCGAACTGGTTTTCCTTCATGGTCAGCAGGAGGTCGGGAGGTGCATTTCCGGCGGCCAAAGCCTCGCGGATCCAGTCCTGCCAGTCCTGGGTGACCTTGGTGTGGAAGCGCGTATCCAAATGCCTTGCCTGCGTCGTTGCGGTGCTGTCGCTCACATTGTGCCGCTATCGGAGGCTAACGTGGAGGGTATCAGCGTGCCTTCGCCTTCCTCCAACCAGGCGAGCTTTCTTGCCTTGGGCAGGCGTTTTACCACCCACTCGGCCTTCGACGCCGCCGAACGATCGGCGAAAGCGCGTGAGCCGAGAAGGCGCACCGGCGGGTTGGCCCGTGTGTAGCGGGCGCCCTTACCGGCCACATGCGCGGCATAGCGCGCCGGCAGATCGTTGGTGATCCCCGCGTACCAGGCGCCATTGCGGCATTCGATGAGATAGACGCACCACATAGCGTTAGCGTACCTGCTGCCGCCTACAATGGCTCGATGAACGCTCCCTACGATCTGGCCGTCAATCTCCCGCTACGCAAGGTCGTCGCGGAGCACATGGCGCTCGCCCTGGCAGCCTTTCCGGTCGGCCCGGACCTGCTTGTCTATCCGTCGATGGAAGGCAGCCTGGGCACACGCGAAGCGATCGCCGGGTGGATGCGCCGACGTTGCGGGCACGTGGTGGTCGATCCCCGCCGGCTGGTCGTCACGCTCGGCGCGCGGCACGCGTTGTCACTGGCGCTGGACGAGACCTGCGCTCCTGGCGACACGCTGCTCGTGGAATCATCGACCTACCACGGCTTTCGCGCCAGCGCCGAGGCGCGCGGCATCCGCATCGCCGGTGTCGGCATGGACGATTCGGGCATGCTGCCGGCCGAGCTGAACCGCGTGGCTACGACGACGGGTGCGCGCTGCGTCTACATCCAGCCAACGATCCAGAACCCGACCACATCGACGATGCCGCTGGCGCGTCGGCGCGAGATAGCGGCGGTGGCGACGGAGCGCGACCTCACCATCATCGAAGGCGATGTCTACTCGCCCCTGGCGTGGCACGGCGGCGACGGACTCCCACCGCTGTCCGAACTCGTCCCCGATCGCTGCCTGCACGCCGGCGGCATCGGCAAGGTGCTCGGTCCCGGACTTCGCGTGGGCTGGCTGCTGCTTCCCGACGACGCGAGCCACCAGCGCGCGGCATCGGCGATCCGTCTGGCCACCGACGGGCTACCCGCCCTGTTTCCGTCGATCGTCGCGGGATGGATGGCGGACGGCCTCGCGGACGAGCTGCTGGCCAGCCTCGCCGAACGCATGGTCGAGCGCAATCGTCTCGCCCGCGCCATTGTCGGGGACGACCTGGTCACCGCGAACGGATTGCATGCGTGGCTACCGGGTGGGGACGCGGCGGGACTCGAGGCACGAGCGCTGCAACAAGGCGTGCGAATCACGCCATCGAAACCGCTCGCCGCCGACGGAGAGCACGCCGCCGGCGTGCGGCTATGTCTAGGCGCGGAGGAAAACATCGACCGGCTGGAGACCGCCTTGCGGATCGTCGCCGGGCTTCGCTGAAGATCAGCCCTTCGCCGCCGTCAGCTTCTCGAGAGCCTTGCCGACCGCAGCGAAGGCGAACGCGCCGGTGACATGGGTAGCCGCACCAAGGCCGCCACCACAGTCAAGCTTCAAGGCATCGCTGCCCGGGGGTCGCACGCCGCAGACGCTGCCGTCAGCCTGCGGGTACTGAACGTTCTGCATCGAATAGACCGCCGACACCCCGAAGAAGCGATCGGGGTTGCGCGGAAAGCCGTGTTCCTGGCGGAGCTTCTTCCGGATCATGCTGAGCATGGCGTCGTGTTCGGTGCGCGAGAGGTCGCGCACGCGGATCAGCGTCGGATCGGTACGGCCGCCGGCGGCGCCCACCGTGACCAGGGGTACCTTGCGTCGACGACACCACACCACGGTCTCCAGCTTGACCTTGAGCGCATCGCAGGCGTCGATCACCACGTCGTATTTGCGGTCGAGCAGTTCGTCCAGCGTCGACGGCGTGAGGAAGCGCTCCATGGCCTCCAGGCGGATGGTCGGACTGATCGCGTGCGCCCGCTCGGCGACGACGCCGACCTTGGGCTTGCCGTACTGGCCGTCCAGGGCGTGCATCTGCCGGTTGGTATTGGACAGGCAGACATCGTCGCCGTCGATCAGCGTGAGCCGGCCGATACCGCTGCGTGCCAGCGCTTCAGCCGCCCACGAGCCGACCCCACCCACGCCGATGACGCACACATGCGCGTTGGCGAGGCGATCCAGGGTGCCGCGGCCATAAAGCCGCTCGATGCCGGCGAAACGTTCGGCCTGGGCCGTACTCACGGGTATCTCGGTGTGGGGTATGACGGTCATTGTCTCATATTGAAAGAATGGGACCGTCCGCTATGCTGACAGTCCGGAAAGCCATGGATCACCGATGCGCGCGCTGCTTCTCGTCATCCTGGGACTTGCCGTGGGCGCCATGGGCGCCACGTTCGCCCTGTCGGCCCTTCGCCAGGGCACACCCTTCCACAGTGGCGTGATGGCCGTGATGCAGCACCACATGGGCGCACTTCGGGCCAACGTGCGGGCGAAACAGTGCGATGCCAAGGGCAGCGCCAGCCATCTGGCCCGCATGCGCGAGACCGCCGGCGACATCCGTGACGCCTTCCCGGAGATGGAAGCCTCGTTCTTTCAGGTCGACGACACCCTGCTCAAGGCGCTCGACGGCGCGGTCGCCGCCGCACCAGGCACCTGCGAGGCCCTGGTCGCCGCGTTGAAACCGGTGGGCGACGCCTGCCAGTCCTGCCACCAGCAGTTCCGCTGACATGACGGCGTTACCTCCAGACCGGCCCGCCGGCTTCCTGCGTATGCGATGGTGGCTGCTCGTGCGTGCCATGGCGCGCTTCGAAACCACGATGTTCCTTCGCACCCGCTATTCGCAGCCGAAGATGGTCGCGATCGGCGTGGTGGGCAGCTTCTGCCTGGCCGTCTATTACCCGGTGTGGGCTTACCTGTTTCCGCAGCCCTACGAAAACCTGCCGATGCGGCTGGTTTGCAGTGCCACCTTCATTCCGCTGGCCTTGCTGCCGTGGTGGCCGCGCCGTCTGCGAACGCACCTGCCCACGTACTGGTACTTCGCCATGACGGTGGCGATGCCCTTCTTCGTCGGCTACATGACCCTGCGCAACGCCACACCGGCGTGGCTGATGACCCATCTCGCCTGCGTGATGCTGTTGATGATGCTCTTCGACATCGTCAGTTTCCTGCTCGTGTTCAGCATCGGCAGTTTGCTCGCCGGGGTGGTCTTCGTGCTCTCCCCCGAGGCGCACCTGCATACGCGGACGATGCTCGAGTACATTCCGCTGCTGTTGTTCGGCATGGTCGGTGGCGCTACCTGCACGGTTTCCGCGACGATGGCCGAGCAATCGCGCATCGAAGCCCTGACCGCCGCTTCGAACAACATCGCCCACGAGTTGCGCACACCGCTCGGCTCGCTGCGCATCGCAGCGCGCGCCGTGGCGCGATTCATGCCGGACCTGATCCGCAGCCACCGCCTTGCCGAGGGCGAGGGCCTGCCGGTACCGGAGCTTCGTGCGCAGAACCTGCACGCGCTGGAGCGCAGCATCGGCGTCATGGAGCGTGAGGTCACCTACGCCAATACCATCATCGACATGCTGTTGCTGTCTGCCCGGCCGATTGGCGAAGTGCCGCTGATCCCCCTCACTGCCCGCGAATGCGTGGAGCAGGCCTTGCGCCGATTCCCGTATGGCTCGCGTGCGGAACGCGAGCGGATCACCCTGTCACCCACCGGCGACTTTCCCCTCCTTGGCGAGGAGAGCCTGGTGGTCCACGTGCTGTTCAATCTGCTGCGTAATGCACTTTTTCATACCGATCGGGCAGGCAAGGGCGACATTGGCGTGTTCATAGAGCCTGGCGAGACGGCCAGCCGCATCCGCGTCTACGACACCGGTCCAGGCATCCCGCCGGACGTTGTTCCCCGTATTTTCAACCGTTTTTACTCGTATTCGAGCGATAGCCCGGGCACCGGGGCGATCACCGGGCTAGGAATAGGTCTCGCTTTTTGCCGCGCGGCGATGGAGCATATGGGAGGTGGCATCGTCTGCCGAACCAATTTGGGTGAATTTACTGAGTTCACCCTGACCTTTCCGCATGCGGAGACCGGGGACCGGCAGTGATGACGTTGAACTCGCAGGGCGATATCCAGCCCTTCCACTTCCCAACAACGACGTTCCTCGTGGACGACCACGAGGAGTACCTCGACGTCGTGCCGCTCCTGCTCGATCCGATGGTTCGCGTGCGCACGTTCAGCTCCCCGCGCAGCGCGCTGGCCACCCTGGGCAACAATGGCAGTCGTCCGGTTCCTGGTGGCGGCTGGCTGTACCGCTGGAAGGATCGCCCCTCCGAGACGCAGGAGCTGGTGGCCCTCGATATCGACTCGATCCACCGCGTGGTCTATGACCCGGAGCGCTTCGCCGAGATTTCCGTGGTGGTCGTCGACCAGGCCATGCCCGAGATGGATGGCATCACGTTCTGCAAGCGTTTGCCGAATCCGCATATTGGCAAGATTCTGTTGACCGGTCGTGCCGACGACGCCACCGCCATCGACGCCTTCAATTCGGGCGTGATCGACCGCTTCATCCGCAAGAACGATCCGCTCGCCATCGAAAAGCTGCAAACGGCCATCACCGAACTGCAGCGTCGTTACTTCGAGCGGGCCAGCGCCTTCGTCGCCGAAACCCTGGCGCTGGGCAACTTCCGCTTCCTCCGTGACCCGGCGTTCCGCGAAGTCCTGCAGAGCGTCACGGCCACCTTCCAGCCGGTGGAGTGCTACGTGCACTGCAATCCGACCGGATTGCTGCTGATCGATGCCTGGGGCATCGGGCGCTTCCTCCTCGTCCAGACCGACGAGGACCTGCGCACCCACTATGAAATTGCGGCAGATCTGGGCGCCCCCCAGACCGTGCTCGACGCCCTCCGCGGCGGCGAGGCCCTGCCCTGGTTCCGCTCCCGCGACGGCTTCTACCACAAGGGTGTGGAGAATCCGGAAGCCCACATGTACCCCGCGACGGCGGTCTCCGGCGAACAGTGGTACTACTACGCCCTGATCGACGACGTGGAGCGCTTCCGGCTGCAACACATCAAGTCGTACCGGAGTTGGCTGCGCGAGCAAGACCTGAGCCTCTCTGCCGACAGCAGGCCGCGTTTCATCTAATCGGGCTCATTTCTCAATCTGGAGGACGCCTTCGTACCGGACCATCCGGTATGCCAGGCGTCCTTTGTCGTGCGTGGCTCCGGGATCGTTCAGACCCCGGGGGCCGACGACGTCTCTCTTAGCAATGGCAAGAGGCCGAAGTCCGTACGCGGACTTCGCGGGACGCCTCTCTCGATCTTCATGCGTCTGCCTGGGCGAGGCAGACGTGCGTGCGTCGTCCGCGTGGGCGGCGCCGTGGATATCGCCCATCCCCTTGCCAGAGAGAGATCACCATGGAAAACGTTTCCGTCCTGCATCCCATCGCCCGAGCACCGGGACTTCCCGAATTCGTTCAACGCAGGGTAGACAAATTTCACAACGAACGGGTTGCCATTGACTGGGGTGGCCGTCACATTTTGCGGGGCAGGCAGGCCACCGATGCCGACCTGATGCTGCAGAGCAACGATTACCTGGCCATCGCGGGACATCCCTCCATCGTGGAAGCCCAGCGCGAAGCGCTGGCCAGTGGCGGCCTCGGCATGATGATGTCGGCGTTGTTCCAGCAGCACGCGGACGATCCGTTGCACCGCGTGGAGGGCGAACTCGCGCGCGCCGTGGGCAGCGAGGACGGCATTCTCACGCAGTCCGGGTTTGCCGCGAACGTGGGCCTCATCCAGTCGATCGCAGGCGAACGCGTACCGGTTTACGTCGACATGCTGGCCCACGCCTCGCTCTGGGAAGGGATCCGTAGCGCCGGCGCCAGGGCGGTATCCGTGCTGCACAACGACATGACCCATCTGGAGCGCCAGGTAATGCGCAACGGTCCCGGCGTGATTGTTGTCGATGCGGTGTACAGCACCAACGGCAGCGTGGCACCGCTGGTCGAGATCGCCCGGCTTGCCCATGAGCACGGCTGCGTACTGGTCGTCGATGAGTCGCATTCGCTCGGCACGCACGGCGCACGCGGCGAAGGCCTGGTAGCGAGCCTGGGACTGAATCACCGTGTCCATTTCATCACCGCCAGCCTGGCCAAGGCCTATTGCTCGCGCGCCGGCTTCATCGCGTGCACCACCGCCTTCAAGGACTACTTCGGCTGCGAAGCCCTCCCGGCGATCTTCAGCTCGTCGCTACTTGCACACGAGCTTGCTGGCCTCTCCGCCTCGCACCGGGTCATTCAGTCCGAAGGCTGGCGACGCCAGCGGCTGAGGCAGGTGACGCGTCGCGTGCGCAGCGAGCTTACCGATCTGGGCTATCCCATCGCCGACGGTACCGAACAGATCGTGGCGTTCGAGGCAGGCGTGGAGATACTTACCGGACACGTCCGCGACGTGATGGAGCGTCACGGCGTGTTCGGCTCGGTATTCAGTGCACCCGCGACCACGGCCAACCGTTCGCTGTTGCGCCTCACCCTCAATGCGGGCATGAGCGATGGCGACGTGGAACGCCTGATCGAGGTGTGCCGCATAGCGCGCGGCGAGATGGACTTGCCATCGTGGAGCGCCACACGCCGGTCCGCTCGGGACGCTGCACGGTCGCCTTCAGCGGAAGTGGCCTGACCTCCGGCGCGGGCGCAACTCGTGCTTGTTCAGCGCAACGAGACGCGCCCGCGCAGGATGTCCCAGAACATCGCCCAGTCACCCATCAGGCTATAAAGGGGATGGCGGAAGGTGGCTGGGCGATTCTTCTCAAACACGAAGTGCCCTACCCATGCGAAGCCGTAGCCGCCGACCAGCGCCAGCAGCAACCAACGTAACTGGCCGGTGGCGACGAGCATCGCCAGTGCGACGAGAACGACCCAGCTGCCCGCGAAATGCAGACGACGGCAGCGCACATCGGAATGCTCGCCCAGGTAATAGGGATAGAAATCACGGAAGCTGGCGAAGCGTGCCATAGGAGGCTCCGTTCAATACGTGGGAAGTGGAATCCGCTCGTACTCGTCGCCGGGAATGATCGGAAAACGACCTTCCGCCCAGTCGATCTTTGCCGCCTCGATCAGCTCCGGCGAACTGGCGACGAAATTCCACCACAGATGGCGTTCGCCATCGAGGGGTGCTCCACCGAAGAGCATGACCAGGGAAGGTTCGCGAGCGGTGAGCACCGGCGGTTCCCCGTCATAAGCCACGCCCATGTCCAGCGGCCCCAGTTCGAGGTCGCCAAAGCGCGCGGCGCCCTCGACGACATAGGCGCCCCACTCCGCATGCTGCTCCGGCATGGTCAATGTCGCGCCGGCCTCCAGGCGCGCTTCCACGAAAAACATCGGCGCATAGGTGCGCACCGGCGATGTCATGCCGAAGGCATCGCCCGCGATAACCACAAGGCTGGCGCCCTGCCGCGTCACCCTGGGCAAGGTGTCGGCACCGTGGTGATGGAATTCGGGGTCGATACGCTCATGGGTTTTGGGCAACGCCACCCAGACCTGGATGCCATGCAGGTTCTGCCCGTGATGACGCTCGTCCGGCGGCGTGCGCTCGGAATGTGCGATGCCCCGCCCCGCCGTCATCCAGTTCACGTCACCCGGATGGATATCCACGACGCTGCCCAGGCTGTCGCGGTGACGGATCGCACCGGCGAACAACCAGGTGACAGTGGCCAGGCCGATATGAGGATGCGGGCGCACGTCCATGCCGGTGTCCTCGCCAAAGGCGGCCGGACCCATCTGGTCGAAGAAGACAAAGGGCCCGACGTGCCGGGCCTTCAGGTGCGGCAACATGCGACGCACGACAAAGCCGCCACCCAGATCGCGCTGCTTGCCATCGATGGGGACTGTCGTCATGAAAGCTTCTCCGCATGTCGTAGGCGTCAAGCGTAGCCGATGCGCGAAACGCGACGCTTGTTTCTCACTGGCGTTCTAGCGAGGCTGCATCCAATCGGCGAGCCGACGCGCGATCTCCGCCGGTACCTTCATCCAGGCGAAGTGGTCGGCGGCCGCGCCAGCGAGGTGCTCGGGGTCGATCACTTCGCTGCGCCGTGGCGCCTCCGGCATCTTGTCGAGCAGGAACGCCAACGACGCCTCGGGGCCAAACCAGTCGTCGCGCAGGCGCAGTGCGAACACCGGCGCACGCTGCGTGCGCAAGGCGGATTCCAGGTCCACGTCGATGCCGCGACCGGCGTACCGTCCGGTGCGACCCGTCCGTGACCAGTCACCAATGACGCCGCGGGCTTCGTTGCCGCCGAAACCCACGCGGCGTCCCGGTAGCCATCCCAGCACATTGGCAAGAAGGGGCGCAGCGACCAGAGCCAGTCCGACCCAGGGCTTGAAGCAGCGCCAGTAGGGGGACCCGCTACCCACCAGGGCCAGACCCGCCAACGGCATGGGCGTCGTCGCGGCCAAGGCCGTCGCCAGTTGGCCGCCCAGACTGTGTCCGCCCACGTACAGAGGCACCGATGGCACGGCCCCGCGCAGTGCGCGAAGGCTGGTCGGCAAATCGTCAGTAAGGAGTTCGCGATAGCCCCAGTTGGAGCGACGACCGGCCCGGCGGTCGCTGGATCCGATACCACGCCATTCGTGGATGGCAACGGCGATGCCGCGATCGGCCAGGGCGAGAGCGAGCGGCTCGTAGTGACGCGCGGCCACGCCGAGTGCAGGCACCCAGAGCAAGGCGGCGAGTTCGTCCCCGTCGGGACGGTAGAGGACCAGATCGGCGGATGCGCCGTCTGCCATATGCAGCCCGATCGCCTCGCGTGGAGGGCGTTCCAGGCTTACGGTGTCTACAGGGCGATCAATCATGCGCCCAAAAGCTCTCTCGGCGCGGATGCACCGAGAGAGCAGAAGTCGTGCAAGAACGAGCGGCGCGAGCCGGCCCGAACAGAATTACTTCGGAACGACGTTATCCGCCTGCGGGCCCTTCTGGCCCTGAGTCACGGTGTACTCAACCTTCTGACCTTCCTGCAGCGACTTGAAGCCGTTGCCCTGGATCGAACGGAAATGCACGAACACGTCCGGGCCGCCCTCATCCTGAGTGATGAAGCCGAAGCCCTTTGCGTCGTTGAACCACTTAACAGTACCAGTTGCCATCACACACACCTCTATCCAACACTCGAAAACCCGGCTCGCAAGCCGGCGACTTTACTGGGAATGCAGGACCGGGTGAGGCGATGGAGCGTAAACTTCGCGCTTACATCGGGCCACTCTCGTGACCGCGCAGACACAGTAAGGTGGATGATAACCACATTTGACCTAAGTTCTGTAGGGGAATGCCTACATAGGACGATTTTTTGACGTCTATCACGACTATTTCGGTGAAAAAGTCGATTTTCTTAGGAATAAATCTGGACGTGAAGGCTAATTTGCCTTTCACGGGCATGAAAAAAGCCGGGCGTCTCCGCCCGGCTTTTCATGCAGCGAGGGTGTCAGAAGGCTTACGCCTTGTTGACTTCCTCAGCCTGCAGACCCTTCTGGCCGTTGACGACCTTGAAGGAGACCTTCTCGCCTTCGGCGAGGGACTTGAAGCCGTTGCCCTGGATGGCGCGGAAGTGAACAAACACGTCCGGGCCGTTCTCACGGGAGATAAAGCCGAAGCCCTTGGCGTCGTTGAACCACTTGACGGTGCCGATTTCACGATCCGACATAGAAACACTCCAATACATTGTGTAGCGAATAAAACCGACGATCGAAGTGACCGTCGCTGGAACTGGTGTGCAAGGAAACGCGAGGAGCGAAGCGATGTTGCGGATCCGTGATCAGCTGCATCGGGTCAACGTAACTCTATGACCCCGGCAAACACAGTCGGCGAACTATACTCGTCCCGTCGATAAATAGCGATGGCACCCCCTAAGACCCCTTCCAGGGCGCCCTGACGCTACGTTCACCCCCTGGCGGCACATGCTTGCGTCCCGTCGCACCACCCGTGCGACTTTTCACCTACCATCCTTCCACGCCAAGCCCTAGGGGGACCGACGATCATGAACAAGCACCTCACCCGCTTCCTGCCGTTGGCTGTCTGCGCCCTGGCTCTTGCTGCCTGCGCCGACCACAAGCCCAAGCCGACGACGACCCAGTCCGTTACGGCGACGCCGGGCAGCACGACGAGCACGACCAAGTCGCGTACGGCCACGACCACCGTCACCAGTGTGCCGGCCGGCAAGACGACGAAATCCGGCGGGACAGCCCCGGCATCGGCCGCTGGCCCGCTTCCGACCAGCACAGGCATCGCCTCCTGTGACGAATACCTGGCCAGCTACAAAAGCTGCCACCTGGCCGCCGGCGTATTCGCCCGCGACCAGATCGAACCGCGCTACGAAATGATGCGCACGAGCCTGCTTCGCCAGTCCCAGGATCCGGACATGCGCGACCAGTTGTCGAACCGCTGCGTGTCGCTCGCTTCGCAGCTGAAGGATGCCCTGCACGGCAAGTCCTGCGCGGACACGCCGGCACCCGCTTCCACGCGCTGATCAGTCTTCCAGTGCGGTGCGGATCAACGTAGCCAGCGCTTTCGGCTGGCTACGTCCGATCGCGATGCGCGGTGTGCCATGCCATGCCGCGCATTCTTCGATCGCCGAGGCAATCCCTGCGACCAGGGCCGGCGCGGCAACGACGTCCGCCTCCAGCCATATCCCGATCACCTCGAACAGACCTTCCTGTCGGTGGGCCTTCGCGTCGAGCCGGCCCACAAGCCGCCCCCGATGCAGGATAGGTAGCACGTAGTAACCGTAGGTTCGCTTCGCTGCCGGGGTATAGCACTCCAGGGTGTATTCGAAACCGAACAGATCCATCGCCCTGGCGCGGTCCCATACCACCGGGTCGAACGGCGAGAGCAGGGTCGTGCGCGTCGCCCGCAGCAGGTTCGCGGCGGCTTCGGCCAGCAATGACTCGTGGTCGCGATGCACGTACGCCGTTTCATCCCAGCCCTCGACAGCCACCTCGATCAACAGGCCTTCGGCGATCAGCGGAGCCAGCTCCGCGTCGGTCACCCGCGGCCGCAGCCGGAAGTAGTCGGCGATCCAGCGCGCTTTTGCGATACCCAGGGCGCGAACACTCTGCAGGACGAAGTGACGGCGCACCTCTGCCTCCTCCAGCGTTCCCGGAGTGGGTGCCTCGGCCCATCGAGCGGTGACCCGCTCAGCGAGATCGTAGACGCGCTGGAACCGCTCCCGGCGCGCCACCATCAGCGCACCTAGTGCGAACCACGCCTCCAGCCAGCGTTTTTCCGGCTTCCAACCCCACCAGCCCTTGACGGCAGGCGTGTCGCGCTCGAAGTCCGCGGCACGCAGAGGACCTTCACTACGAATGCGCTCAAGCAAGAGGTCCATATCGGCCCCTGCCTCGGCACGGGTACGCTCGGCACTCTTCTGGGCCCAATGGCCGCCGCGGCCGGATCGGTAGTCGCGGTGGAAGCGGTATTCGGACGACGGCACGAAGGAGGCTTCATGCGCCCAGCACTCGGCGATCTCCCCCTCGGCAAGCGCCTCTTCCAGCCAGTCGTTGCGATACGCACCCAGCCGCGAAAAAAGCACCATGTAAGGGCTGCGCGCGACGACGTTGATCGTGTCTATCTGCAACATGCCCATGGTGGCGATGGTCGTCGCGATGTCGCCTCGCTTCGCCTTTCGCGCGCGGCGACGTAGCAGTCCTTGGGCAGCCAGGTGAAGCAACTGCGCGGATCGTCGTGAAAGACCGAGCACGTCTTCCGTGGAGGTGCCGTCGGATACGCGTGATGGCACGGTATAGGCCTGTTCGCAGTTGGGCCGCCATTAAATCGCTCCTTGCTAGCGTCGGCAACGATGCCGTCGATAATCGTCGACGGCGCCCTACCACCGCTGACGAAAGGAGGCTTTCGATGAATAAGCAAGTTCGCGCCGTTGCACTCGGCGCATCGCTGCTGCTGGCAGGCGCGGCATTCGCCCAGGACGTGCCGCCGGCCCCGAGGGTTCCGCCTCCGCCACCGAGCGAGGCCACTCCCCCGCCCCCGCCACCCAATACCCCGCAGACCGCCATGCCACCGACCGATTCGGCAGGCATGCCACCGCCGGCTTCGGACGCGCCGCCTCCGCCTCCCCCGCCGCTGCCTCCACCGCCGCCGCCGCCGAATCCCGAAGCGGGCTCGACCGGTACGACGATGCCAACGGCGCAGGGCCAGGTCACCGTGAATAGCGGTCCCGCTCCGGCGAAGCCATCGGGCCCGGCTCCGGACTTCGCCACGCTTTCCGGCGGCAAGAGCTTCATCTCGCCGACGCAGGCCTCGGCATTCCCCCTGTTGGCCAACGATTTCCAGTACGCGGACGCCAACCGCGACGGGAAGATCTCCAAGGCCGAGTATCAACGCTGGGTGCAGCACTCGGGCGCCAGCGGGCAGTAATCCGCTAAGACGTCCCGGACGCAGGGCCGCTGCTGGCCCTGCGTCTTTCGTCGCAGCTAACGGAAGCACTGCACGTTCTTCACACACTCGTGGCGGCTAAACTCCCCGCTCGCCGTGCCCATCCGGCATGCAGGGAGTAACACCACATGAAGCGATTCCACGCCGCAGGCGCCCTCAGCGCCTATGCCTGCCTCCACGCGGGGCTCGCCTTGGCGCAGAACCCGAGCCCCATCGACATTCGCGCCTGTTCCGCCATCGAAACGGATGCACAGCGCCTGCTTTGCTACGACAAGGCGACAGGACGCGACCGACTTCCGCAAGCGGCGAAAAAGAAGGACGAGAAAGGCGAGTCGGTGAGCGTCGACCTGGCCACGCGCAACTCCAACGACGTGGCGCGTCCGGTCTCCCTACTCGACAGCCGCTGGGAGCTCTCGCCCGAGAGCAAGCTCGGTACGTTCAACCTGCGTGGCTATAAGCCGACGTATGCGCTGCCGTTCTTCGGCACCACGAAACAGAACAAGACCCCGTCGAGCCCCGCGCCGGACCACACCGTGACCGAGCCGCAGGAGTTGCAGAACGTCGAGGCGAAGTTCCAGATCAGCCTGAAGACCAAGGTCTGGGAAAACATGTTTGGCGACAACGGCGACCTCTGGGTCGGCTACACGCAGTCGTCCCGCTGGCAGGTCTACAACAAGGAAAACTCGCGCCCGTTCCGCGAAACCAACTACGAGCCCGAAGCCCTGTTGGTGTTCAACACCAACTACAACATCTTCGGCTGGAATGGCCGCCTCGCCGATATCGGCGTGAACCACCAATCGAACGGACGCGCTGACCCCCTCTCACGCAGCTGGAACCGCGTGGTTGCCGATTTCGGCTTCGAAAGGGAGAACTGGGTGATCAATTTGCGCCCATGGTGGCGCATCCCGGAGGGCGGCAAGGAAGACGACAATCCCGATATCCAGGATTACATGGGTCGCGGCGAAATTCAGGTCGTCCACGAGATGGGCGCCAACGAGTTCGCGCTTACCGCACGCCATTCGTTCCGGACCGGCGATCGCTCTCACGGCTCGCTGCGCGGCACCTGGAGCTTCCCGGTGGTGCACAACCTGCGCGGCTATCTCGAAGTATTCAACGGCTATGGCGAAAGCCTGATCGATTACAACCACCGCGCGACGTACCTGGGCGTCGGTGTTTCGCTGCTGGACTGGTATTGATCAGGCCAGGCTGACAGACGCTGCTCGTTGTAGGAGCCGATTCATCGGCGAATGGGTGCTCGCTACACCCGTGCCCGCTGCCGCGGGATCGCCGATGAATCGGCTCCTACACACGAGGGTTAGTGGTGGTGGCCACCTTCGCCGTGGACGTGGCCGTGCGAGAGCTCATCCTCGCTGGCATCGCGCACGCCGGTGATTTCGACAGCGAAATGCAGGGTCTGGCCAGCCAGCGGGTGGTTGCCGTCGACCGTGACGTTGTCGCCTTCGATCTTGGAGACGGTGACGTTGATGCTGCCCTGGTCGTTGCGACCCTGGAACTGCATGCCCGGCTGGAGATCTTCCACGCCCTGGAATGCGGCGCGCGGGACCACCTGGACCAGTTCGTCGTGACGCACGCCGTAGCCTTCCTCGGGAGCGACGTCCACCTTGAACTGATCGCCGACCGATCGCCCTTCCAGCGCCTTTTCCAGACCCGGCACGATGTGGCCTTCGCCATGGATATAGGCCAGCGGCTCGCGGCCATCCGAGCTGTCGATGACGTTGCCCTGGTCGTCGGTCAGCGTGTAGTGGAAGGAAACGGCATGGCGGTTGGCGATCTGCATGAAATTCTCGCTATGAAGAGTAAAAAAAGGACGTGTGGGCGACCTTGGGGGCCCTCAAGGCTAGGCGACCCGCCGCCCGACTGCAAATCACGAGCCCTTCGCCATGCTGCGGCGCAACCCGCCGCATGCGCGTAATCTGCTAGTTTTCCCGCCTTTCCCTTCCCCTTCGACGCCCCACCGGGAGCCGCATGTTCGACTGCATTCTGATCGCCAACCGTGGCGAGATCGCCTGCCGCGTGATCCGGACCTGCCGCCGCCTGGGCATCCGCACCGTGGCCGTGTATTCCACGGCAGACGCCGACGCCCAGCACGTACGCCTCGCCGATGAGGCCTGGCCCATCGGCGGCCCGCGCCCGGCCGAGTCCTACCTGCGCGGCGACGCGATCATCGAGGTCGCCCTGAAAACCGGCGCCCAGGCGATCCATCCCGGCTACGGCTTCCTCTCCGAAAACACCGATTTCGCGCGTGCCTGCGCCGCGGCCGGGATCGCCTTCATTGGCCCGCGCCCGGAAAGCATCGACGCCATGGGCTCCAAGGCGGCGGCCAAGGCGCTGATGGAAACGCACGCGGTGCCCCTGGTACCCGGCTACCACGGTGACGACCAGGATCCGGCACGACTGGCGAAGGAAGCGGCCAACACGGGCTTCCCGCTGATGATCAAGGCCGCGTCGGGCGGCGGCGGCAAGGGCATGCGCATCTGCCGCGATGCCGCCGGCTTCGCCGAGGCGCTGGCTTCGGCCCAGCGCGAAGCAGCCAATGCCTTCGGCGACACGCGCGTCATCCTCGAGCGCTACGTGGAGCATCCGCGGCACATCGAGTTCCAGGTGTTCGGCGATACCCACGGCAACCTCATCCACCTCAACGAGCGTGAGTGCTCGGCGCAGCGTCGCTACCAGAAGGTGCTCGAAGAGACCCCCTCGCCCTTCCTCGACGAGGCACGTCGCCAGCGGATGGGAGAAGCCGCCGTGGCCGCCGCCCGCGCCGTCGACTACGTCGGTGCCGGCACGGTCGAATTCATCGTGGCCCAGGATGGCGAATTCTTCTTCATGGAGATGAACACGCGCCTGCAGGTCGAGCATCCGGTCACCGAGGAGACCCTGGGGCTGGACCTCGTCGAATGGCAGCTGCGCGTGGCTGCCGGCGAACCACTGCCGCTCGCCCAGCAGGATATCCACGCCCATGGCCATGCCATCGAGGTGCGTCTGTATGCCGAGGACCCGGAGGCGAATTTCCTGCCGGGCTCCGGCCGCCTGCAGGCACTGAACCTGCCGGTGCCCTCGCGCCATGTCCGTCTCGACGGCGGCGTGATCGCCGGCGACACGGTGACCATTTTCTACGACCCGATGATCGCCAAGCTCATCGTCCACGACGGCAATCGCGAACAGGCGCTCGAACGCCTACGCGAGGCCCTGGCGGTTATCGACATTGTCGGACCGAAATCCAACGTCGGCTTCCTTGAACGACTCGCCCGGCATCCGGCCGTGGTCCAGGGAAGCATCGACACGGGCTATCTCGACCGCCACCTTGAGCGATTCCTTACCGGCGACAGTGTTGCAGGCAGCACCGAGCTGTTCGCCGCGGCGACCGCCGTATTGCTTGCCGACGAAGCCGCCCAGAAAGGCCAGGCAGCCGATCCGCATTCACCCTGGGCGAGCGCGGACGCGTGGCGTATCGGCCATGCGGGTAAGCGCGTCGTCGCCTTGATGGAAGGCGCCCTGCGCCATGAGATCGATGCACACGGCCACGATGGCGACTACGTGCTCCGCAGCGGCGACGCCTCCTGCACCGTGGCTGGCGCGCGTCTGGGCAGCGACGTGCTGTCGGCACGCTTCGACGGCCAGGCACGCCGCCTGCCGCTGGGCATGCTGGGCATGCGAATCCGCGTGCATGACGAAGCCGGCCGCCGCTGGAACTTCGAGCGCGCCCCGGCCTTCGCCTGGGCCGGCGCGAAAGGTGCGGCCGCCCGTCATCTCGCCGCCCCGATGCCGGGGCGCATCGTGTTGGTCCGTGCCGCCGTCGGCGACGTGGTCGAGGAAGGTCAGGAGCTGCTGGTGATGGAGGCGATGAAGATGGAGCTCGCCTTGAAGGCGCCGCGCGCCGGCGCCATCGAGTCCATATCCGCTGCGCAAGGCGATTTCGTGGACGCCGACGCGATCCTCGTCCGCTTCGCCGAACCGGCCTGAACAGGATCGCCATGAACGCAACCAATCACGTACGCATCGTCGAGGTGGGCCCGCGCGACGGCCTGCAGAACGAAAAGGCCATGCTCAGCGCCGCAGTGAAGATCGAGTTGATCGACCGGCTTTCCGCAACCGGCCTGGCGACGATCGAGGCGACCAGCTTCGTCAGCCCGAAGTGGGTGCCGCAGCTTGCCGACGCCGCCGAGGTCTTCCGCGGCATTCGCAAGGCGCCGGGCGTGGTTTATCCGGTGCTGGTGCCGAACCTGCAGGGTTACGAGCGCGCACGCGAGGTCGGCGCCACGGAAGTGGCCGTGTTTACCGCCGCGTCCGAGGCGTTCAACCGCGCCAACATCAACGCCTCCATCGACGAATCCATCGACCGCTTTATTCCCGTGCTGGAACGCGCGAAAGCCGATGGCGTCGCCGTGCGCGGCTACGTCTCCACGGTGCTCGGTTGCCCCTACCAGGGCGAGGTGCCGGTGGCCGATGTGGTACGCGTAGCTCGCCGCCTGTACGAACTCGGTTGCCATGAAATATCGCTCGGCGACACGATCGGCGTGGGCACGCCGGCGAAGGCACGCGACATGCTGCGCGCGGTGGCCGGCGACGTACCGATGCACGCCCTGGCCGTCCATTTCCACGACACCTATGGGCAGGCGCTGGCAAACATTCTTTCCTGCCTGGACGAAGGCGTCCGCGTGGTCGACAGCGCCGTCTCCGGCACCGGCGGCTGTCCGTACGCAAAGGGCGCTACCGGCAATGTTGCCAGCGAGGACGTCGTATACATGCTGCACGGCATGGGCATGACGACCGGCGTGGACCTCGATGCGCTCGTGGCGACCGGTGCGTGGCTTGCCGGGGAGCTCGGCAAGGAGACGCAAAGCCGGGTGACTCGTGCGCGAACGGCCGCCTAGCGAACGAGAGGCCGAGCGTTCAAACCGTGGATTCTTCCACGGAAGGCACCCGACGAAGAACCTTTCCCGACTGGGGCGCGTCCAGCCTCGAACGGGCGCGGTCCACCCAGCCCCGAATATTCTTCTGCGCGTACGCGCTCACGGCGCCTCTCGTAGTTACTATCGGCCCATCGCCTAAGGATGTGGGCAGCCCGCTTGACGCCCCACTCGCCGTTGCACCGGTGCCCTGGGTTACAAAGTTGCCTGCCGCACTTTGGGAGCGCGTAGCCTGCGGTGTTCCAGGAGTTGAACCAAGGCCCGGCAGGCTGGATGCCCGCCGCAAGGTAGGCGATGGCGACATGGATGACCGCACCGATGGGCTAGCACCCCGCGGCCAAATATCGACCACGTATTTCATGACGGCGTTTTCCGAGAACGCGCCGCGCACACCCCGGACTCCCTTTGAAACGGCATCGGCGACAGCAGGTGCAGCCTTGGGACCGGCTCCGAGGACGCCCGCGACAGATCCAGTCAGGACGCCCGCGATAGCCAGATACCCCCCCGTCTGTTCGTCGCCGGCGAGCGTCGTTACGGCACTCGCCACATCGACGCCGACGCCGACGAATCCAGCGATCGTCGATGCTGTTGTCGCGACCTGCTCGCCGAGAAGCCCGGCGGACGACCAGGTAGTGAGCGCGCCCCATGTGGCGCCCATGGCTGGCGCAATCGCCCCCCATGTCCAGATCATCAATCCGATCGTGACGGCCGCCGAGACCACCGTCGCAACGAGCGACAGCACATCCAACAACGCCTCTCCCGTGGGATCGACGTGATTCACCGGATCGCCGGACCCGTAAGCGTAGGCATTGAGTCCGCCCTTTCCGAAGGGGCTGAAGGCATCCGGGCTTTGAAAGCGCATCAGGCGAGGGTTGTAAGCCCGGTAGCTGCCTAGCAGATACCAGCCTGTGTCGCGGTCCCTCAATTCGCCGGCGTAGGCGACATCGCTGCCGCCCGAGTCGTCTCCACGATCGCCATAGGCGGTATAGACAGGCTGCCTGACGGCGTCCGACGTTTCGTCGATGACAGAGCCCTGCGCATCGATGCCGAGAAGAAGCACCCGACGGATGGCTTCCCCCAAGGTCGTTTGCGCGATTACATGGCCATCGACGACATGATACGACGACGATGTCGATCCGGCCTCGCTCACTACCTGACCATCTTCGTAGTAGCGGTACCGTGGCGTGTCATTGTCGGTGACGCAGGCAATCCGATCCATGGCGTCATAGCGGTACGCGCGTCGCTGCGACCCGTGGGTCCAGCCTGTCAACCGACCGATTGCGTCGTACTCAAGTTGCCGCCCTGCCTCGTCCTGCAAGAGGTTGCCCGATGCATCGTAGGAGAATGTCAGAACGACATCCGGCCGGGCCTCTTGCCGCTCCGTGATGTGTATCAGTTGTGTGGGATCGTCTTTCGCATAGCTGAACACGGCGTGTTTCTCGAGCTCGAGGTCGCTCGCATAGCGAGTGACTAGCTTGCGAACATTGTCCAACGCATCGAAGGTAAACCATTGTCGAGCGATGACATGCCCGGACGGATCGAGTGGCCCACCCACGCCTTCGCACATGTACGTCACCAGGCGCCCGCGGGCGTCATACTCGTAGCGTTCCTCGCGAACACCCTCCTCCGTGACGAGCGTGCGAGTTTCGAGATCGTCGCGCACGTTATACGAGGACGTGAGCACCTGCTTGTGCAGGGCGGTCGCAGAGGCACTCTCGATGACGCGCCGGCTCTCGCGCCCACGTTCGTCGTATTCGATGCGCATGGATGACGACAGTGAGCCTTCGGCCGTCGCCGTGGTCATACCTCCGAGCCGACCGAAAGCGTCATAAGTCAGTTCCGTCAGCAGGGTATCGGTCTGCAGACGTCGTAGCCGCCCCATCGCGTCGAAGGACAAGCGGCGCTCTTCACCGTCAACACTCGTAAAGCGCGTCAGCTCGCCCTTGAGGGTGTAGTCCGAGCACTCAGCCACCCTTGCATGGCCATCGTAGACGAACGTCGCCCGCGCCAGACGTCCTGATGGGAGGTATTCCATGTCCTGCGTGCCCAGGCTGTTGCTCGCATGCAGCAATCCGCCGTGCATTTTGTCGTGCACGAAGACAAGGTGCTCCGAGGGAAGCTTGCCCCGGCTTGAAAGCCCGGTAAGACAGTCGCTGAGGTATTTTTCATAGGTACACGCCAGAACCTCGCCGGATGGCGAGTAGATTTCGGAAGGCACGACCGAACCGGCCTCATAGGCGTAGCGGGTCTCACGCTGTCCCGCCCGACAGGAGGTGAGTCGCCCCAATCCATCGAATGCCTGCCTGCCGAGATCCACGCCCTTGCCACCCAACGATGGATGACGGACGACGATGTTCTCCAGCCAGGCCAGCTCGCTATGCCGGGCATAGGTCCGGACAATGACGGTTGCATCCGGCAGCACCGTCTGCACGAGCCTGTCATGGGCATCGTACGCATATCGGGTCATGTTCTCACCCGCATCGGTTTCCGCGACGCAACGGTCGAGACCATCGTAGTTATATCGACGATCCAGTTGCACCCCGTGACTGTCGATACGTTGCACCTGCAACGGCTTTCCACTCCGACTGTACGTTGTCCGGACATGCCCGCTGCGACTGACCGTACCCTCGGCGATGACTTCGTCGTACTCGTCCGTCACCAGCGAGATCGGGTCGACACGCGCAAGCGAACGAACGCCGGTGGGATGCTGCGTTTCGACACGTTGACCCCAGCCGTCATAGGCGTATGAGGTCGTCAGGACGAGCGCGCTGAGTCGGGGCGACCCGACTTTCCAGTCTGCGATGGGTACATCATTATCCGTATGCGTCTCGGAGACCATCTGCCCGAGCACGTCGAAGAAAGCGCGCCAGGTTTCATGGTCGCGGCCATCGCCCTTCCAATCGAGGGCCACTTGCCGCACCTCACGTCCAAAGCCGTCCAGCCTTGTCCGCGTCCGTTGTCCCACGGTATCGGTCGTATCCACCCAGCTATCGGTATGTGCCAGCGTGTATTGCTTTGTCACGCTCACCGCAAAGTCGGAATCGGCGGACGCCGTCTCCATGACCAGGCGACCCAGTGCGTCATAGGCACGTCGCGTCGACACTTGCCTGGCATCGACTTCGACAACGGGTCGCCCGTCCATCAGGGCGCGCATGCGCACGGTGGTCTCCGTGCGGTCTTGTTGCCCATCGCCAGCGATGCGCGTCGTCGTCGTGACAAGGACCGGCATCGCCTCACCACGTGCATTGCGCTCCGCCTGCCGAATGACATACGTCATCGCGGTCGTGCTTGCGATGCCGCCGACAACTCGCAACGTGCCCAGCGGTCGACCGTGATGAACGCCGCCGTCATCGACGAACGCCTGTGTTTCGTCGATGAGCAACGTCCACGGACCCTCACGCTCACCCGCGTACAACGCCTTGCTCCTCGGCACGACATGGTCGGGACCTTCAGCGAGCGCGGAGCGAAGTAGTTCGTAACGATAGCGAGTCAGCCTCGTCGGACCTTCCGTACCCGTCGGTGGGGACACGCGCATCTCCATCGGCGAGCGGACGAAACCGAGCGGGTCGCGGGGGCAAGAACCTTCCATGCCTTCGACCGGGTAGTAGCTCGTCCTTTCCTCCACCCCCAAGGCGTCGATGTGGCTAAGACGATTGCCGTGGTCGTCGTACATGCTCGTTTCGATGTCTTCGCGGAAGCGCCCCGGTTCGTCTTCGCGGTAGACCCTGGTCCGCGTCTCGATGGGCAGCTGGCACCAGGGGACCTGCGCTTCGAATGGCGACGACGGGTTCTCTTCGAAGACGGTGATCGCTTCTGTCACGCAACCCGCCTGCGTCGTGACTTCGCGGATGAGCAAATGGAACCGGTTGAAGGTGCGTTGGACGGTCTTCACCGCCGAGCGGCCGTCCATGATGGTTTCCGTCGAGCTGTAGACGTATGGATTACTCGCCGGAAGCACGACGCGATACAGGTTGTCCTCGTCATCCGACCAGTCGTCCAGCGCGCCGTAGCCGAAGAAGTTCCGTTCCGAGTAGGTGTAACGCGTCTCCACCACCGCCTGGCCGTGACCGGGATCGCGGCGAAACGTCTTCACCCTCGGCATGTGCGTCAGTGGACGACCGGTGCCGCCGGGCAATAGGTGCCCCTCCAGCTCGTAGACAACCTCTTCGCGACCGCCGGTGGGCATGGTTGTCGTTTTCAGCAGCAGCAAGCCCGTATCGGCAATCTCATAGCCGAACAGCCAGCCGTCCCCGTAGCCCGGGGGTAAGTCCACACCTACCAGATGGCCGTTCGCCTTGCGAAACACAAATTCGGCCGCGTCCGTCGTACCCGCATGCAGCCGTACCGTTGTTCGCCCGCTCCCGTAGCTGACACTCAGCAGCACGCCCGTGCCGTCAGCCACGCTCATCAAGCGGGTCACGCCGTTGCCCGACTGCTGCTCCAGGATGACGACATGGCCTTCCGGTGAGCGGATTTCCCGCACGATTGCCGCCCTGTCGCTACCCGGATCGCTGCGTATCAACTCGGACATCCCCGACTTGTGCACGATCCGATAGCCGTCGTCCTCCTCGATCATGTCGAACGATCGCAGCTTTCGGTCCTTGAACGTGGCGGTCCCGTCCAGCGTATCCACGCGGAACGACTCCCCGGTGGAGAGGCTGAGGATCTTGCGTCGGGCATCGTAGCGTGTCGTCGTCAACGACCACCCGATTCCGAACCCCGCGTCCACGGGATTGAGCGAGCTAAAGCTCAGGCTCAGGCCCATGGCCGGTCCGCATAGGCTGTTGGTCGCGACGCTGGGCAGGCTGATCGAACAGGAATACATCCCCGTGCGCGGATCGACGCCTGTCGACACGCTGCTGAGGAAGTTGAATGCATTCGAGTGAATGCCACCGGTGTCGGCGGCCTTTGCATTCCTTTGCTTGCTCATGAGCCTTCCTGATAGTTGCCTCTGGAGAACACCCGTCCGCGACCGCGCTCACCTGGATGCGAGCACCAACTCCAGCCGCCCTTCGGACGTCTTGTCCTTGAAGGCCACACTTAAGCTCACCGTATTCCCGTAAGCATCGACGGCGGTGACATTGCATGGTCCCTGGGCATAGTCGTGTCCGCTCTGGTAGCGAATATCGTCCCGCCCGACCAGAACGACGATCCCCTTGGTCTTGGATATCACGGAGGCGTCCAACGTAGGCAGGGGCGAGGCTCCCACAGGAACGTGCTCGGGATCGTTCCAGTTCAATTGGGTGGAGTCAGGCTCCGCATAACCGGTGAAGCTCGCACGGAATTCGCCGTCGGGCACGTTGCTGTGCCACTGGATCATGCCCTTGGGAGCCAGCTCCAGTTTCCTCAGGCCAACCTCCCGGCTGCGTCCGTCGATGAACGACAAGAGGTAATGGTGAACAAAGGCCGGATTGCCCGGAGCGCCCGAAATGACCTTCCTGATGAAGGGATAATGCTCTATCGGATACGTGTCCGGTTCCTTGCTCTCGACTTCCAGAGGGGAGCCGGCAATGGGACCTGAGTCGTGGTCCTCGCCGCAGTTGTCGGTATCGATGCCGTTGGTGCGGTAGATCCAACCATCGTCGCACTGGATCGTGGCGCAGAAGTTCACCTTCTGGGCGACGCCGGTACGGCAGACCAGGAAGACGTAAAAATAGTGGCTTCCAACGGCGCGCGGCGACATTTCCGGAAGCAGACCACCCGGATAATCGAGGTAGCCGTTGGAGTGAGTGTCGTCGAAAGGGTTCTCGACCGCAGGACTGACGGCCCAACCCGTTGGGGCATCGCCGCTCCCATCCGGCGGGAGTGGCGTGCCCGTGTTGTAGAGGGCGATGGTCACACTCGCCCGCTCGGTCGGCGAGAGGGTCACCGGCTTTTCGCCATCAAGGACCAGCAGTTCGACTTCCACCTTGATCTGCTGAAGACCGTTGATGTAAACGGAGTCGCTCGACGAGACGCGCCGTGTCTTGAACGTGCTCACGGTCCACAATGGATCGACCGGGTCGCATGATGGGGTGCTGACAGCCTCCATGGCTTTCTCCATGTTGTCCTTCCTTGGACGATGACTACCATTTTGCGATTTTTACGTCGTCGTAAGAATCGGAATGGAAAGAAATCGAGAGACGATGAGCGTTACCGAATTCATCGATGACGGTTAGCTTCGCCATGGTCCTGTCGGCCACATCGCCGACCGACGAATTGGCAAAATGCAAATTCTCCTTGAACGATACCGACACCACTTGCAGCTCGCCCGGATGTGGCGCGTACATGCGCGGAGTGGGATAAAACTTGGATATGTTGCGCCACTGGTTCTGATTGTCGACGAGATTTGCAGGGAGGCCCTGTCCTATCGCCGAATCGATACCGGGCTGGCTCGTCAGGGTGAACACGCCTTCCCACGGTCCCCATTCACCGTTTGCCCACCATATGTTGGGACCGGCGGCGTCGTACTGCAGACTGAAAAGCCTTACCGGGCGTTGGCGATAGATGAGTGAAACGTAGTAGTCGTTCACCCTTATCGCGTCGTTCTCGCTCCGCTTTACACCTTTCAAGTTGAAACCGTCGTAACCGGGCCCGGGGCTCACCACCGCTTCCAGCGTGGGGCGGCCGACGATCGTCACCGAGCTGTCGAAACTGTTTGGGCCACCGCCCGAGACGCCCGGGCGTGTCTGGATCGCCGGTTTGGACGGCGGCGCGATCTCCGCGGCCATGCGCATCGTTTCGACGTGGTCGACGCTAACGTAGATATCGCGATAGACCTGGTCAGCGGCGACAGGGGCCGACGGCAGGCGCTGGTCGAGCACGACCGACCCGGGAAGAAGCGCATCCGAGATGACCGATGCGTCGTAGGTATATTCGTTCTGCACGAAGGTGGCAAACCAGCCTTCATGCATCAAGACATGCGTGCCATCGATATAGTTGACGAGCCTCAACTGATCGAGCGTTTCTTTCGTCAGGTGGACGTATTCTTCGTGCCCTTGTCCATCATCGTTCCACGCGGACAGGACGATGCGCAGAGGTATCTGTTGCCGCCCGTTGGCGAAGACCTTGACCGCCGTATTGTCGCCGCCTGGCACGGGCGCATACGTAATGGAGAACACCTTCAGGTACGTCCATAGTTTCTGGACTTCCTTCTCGGCGGGCTTCGGAGGGCGGATGACCATTCGCACCAGGGAAACGGCGCGCGATACGCCGGCTAACACTGCCTTGCCTATGCCCGATTTCATGACCGCATCCCTTCGTCATCGCCATTCCGTGGCTGCCTCGAGCATCGACGCCGAGTTCGCACCGAGCAATACACCTTTGGTTGTAGGGGCGCTGATAACACGCCGCATTTCCGGCTAACATCGCCACAGATGCCTGCCGAGCCACGACTTTCTCATGACGACGCCCTTCACCATTCGCCCGATCGAATCCCGCGACGATGCCGAAATCGCCGCGGTCATCCGCACCGTCATGCCCGAGTTCGGCGCGGATGGTCCCGGCTTCGCCATTCACGACGCGGAAGTCGACACGATGTCCGCGGCCTATTCGCAGCCACGCTCCGCATATTTCGTGGTGGAGCAGGACGGGCGTGTCATCGGGGGCGCCGGCATCGCACCGCTGGAGGGCGGTGACAACGAAACCTGCGAGTTGCGCAAGATGTACTTCCTCGCCGGGGCGCGCGGCACCGGTGCCGCCTCCCAGGTCATGCGCCGCTGCCTGGATGCGGCCCGCCGCGCAGGTTTTTCGCGCTGCTATCTCGAAACCCTCACGGGCATGGATGCCGCGCAGACGCTTTATCTTCGTCACGGTTTCACTCGCATCGACACACCCATGGGCGGGACCGGGCATTTCAGCTGCGATCGTTTCTTCTTGCGAAATCTCAACGACGGCGATTTACTCATCGCCCCGACGCCGCCGTCGCTCGTCTTCGCGATCGACGATCCAGGCCGTGAAGACGTCCTTCAGCTGATCGACCAGTTGCATGGCTATCTATCGGACCTCGATCACTACCGGCAACCGCCGCAGATCAGCGTGGAAGATCTCCGCCGACCGCACACCACGTTCATGACCGCGCGCGTCGACGGTACGCCGCTTGCCTGCGGGGCTGGCGTGGACCACGGGGACTACGTCGAGCTGAAGTACATGTACGTCTTGCCGGCGTGCCGGGGCATGGGCCTGGGCAAGCAGATATTGGAAGCACTGGAACAGCAGGTACGCAAGGCGGGCGGCAAGATGGTCCGGCTGGAGACCGGTACGGCGCAGACGGAGTCGGTCGAACTCTACGAACGCTCGGGGTACCGCCGATGCCCGCCGTTCGGCGATCATTACGCCCACCCCGCCAGCATCTGTATGGAAAAGTCGCTTTGATCCGCATTGCCACCGAGGCAGACGCCGCCGCCTGTCACGCTATCTACGCACCTGTCGTCGAGACCAGCGCCATTACCTTCGAAACCGACCTGCCTGGCGAGCAAGCCATGCGTGGGCGGATCAGCGCACGGCTGGCCACCCACCCGTGGCTGGTCTGGGAGGAAGACGGCGAGGTGCTGGCCTATGCGTACGCCGGCCGCTTCCGCGAACGCGCGGCGTACGACTGGATCGCCGAGGCATCGATCTATGTGCACGAGGGCGCTCGCCGCCGGGGCATTGCCCGACGCCTCTACGGGGCCCTGCTCGGCACCATGCGACTGCAGGGCATCAACCAGGCGGTGGGCGTCATCACCCTGCCCGGTTCGACGAGCGTGGCCATGCACGAGGCCATGGGCTTTGCGCCGGCGGGCGTCTGGCCGAAGGCCGGCTACAAGCTCGGTCAGTGGTGGGACGTTGGCGTGTGGAGTCTGTTCCTGTCGGAACCCGAGACACCGCCGAGGCCGGTCATTCCGTTTGCCGAGCTGGTGGGTTCGACCGAGTTGGCCGCACTCCTAACCCAGGCCTGAGTTCATCGCACCCTGAACCCACTCATCAGGCGCCCGCGCACGTACATGTGTAGGAGCCGATTCATCGGCGATCCCGCGGCAGCGGGCCAGACCGCGGGGCTAGCACCCGTCGCCGCTGAAGCGGCTCCCACAACCCTGCCGCGGCGCCGCAAGCCGCGCGGGGCGGGGCTCGGCTAAGATTGGCTTCTTTGCCAGTCGTACCAGCGGAGTATTCATGCAGCTCGAACAGGTCAGGGCCGTCATCACCGGCGGCGCATCGGGTCTGGGCCACGCCGTCGCCCAGCGCCTCGTCGCCGCGGGCGCGAAGGTCGCCCTCTTTGACGTCAATGAAGAGAAGGGCCATGCGGCGGCGGCCGCCCTCGGTGAGAACGCGAGCTTCCAGCGCACCGACGTCACCTCCGAAGAAGGTGTGGCGGCAAACATCGCTGCCGCGCAGGCCGCGATGGGCGGGCTCAATGTCGTGGTCAACTGCGCCGGCATCCTCGGCGCGGGCCGCGTGCTCGGCAAGGAAGGCCCCATGCCGCTGTCGACCTTCTCGGGCACCGTGATGGTCAACCTCGTCGGCAGCTTCAACGTGGCCAAGGCCGCGGCCCAGCTGATCCAGGCCAACGCCGCCGGCGAAGACGGCGAGCGCGGCGTCATCATCAACACGGCCTCCGTTGCAGCTTACGAAGGCCAGATCGGCCAGGCCGCCTACTCCGCCTCCAAGGGTGGTGTGGTCGGCATGACCCTGCCGATGGCGCGCGAACTGGCTCGCTTCGGCATCCGCGTGAATACCATCGCGCCAGGCATCTTCTGGACGCCCATGGTCGACGGCATGCCGCCGTCGGTGCAGGAATCGCTGTCCGCCTCGATCCCCTTCCCTTCTCGACTGGGCCGGCCGGATGAGTTCGCCGACACCGTGGCCTTCATCATCAACAGCCGTTATCTCAACGGCGAAACGATCCGCCTCGACGGCGCGGTTCGCCTCGCCCCGAAGTAATCCACTCCAAAGACATCGAAGTCGAACGCCATGAAAGCATCTGATGTAAAGAAAGGTAATGTCGTCGAGCACGACGGCACCGTGTACCAGGTCCGCGATATCGAGCGCAGCTCGCCCTCGGCGCGCGGCGGCAACGTAACCTTCCGCTTCACGCTGTATTCGATCCCGGGCCAGCGCAAGTTCGACCTCAGCCTGCGCGCCGAGGACGAACTCAAGGAAGTCAGCCTCGAACGCCGCCAGGCGAAATTCTCGTACATGGACGGCGACAACTTCGTCTTCATGGATGATGAGGATTACACCCAATACACCCTCGGACCCGACGTGGTCGGCGATAACGCCGGCTATGTGGTGGAAGACCTCGAGGGTTACTACGTGCAGGTGATCGACGAAGCGCCGGTGGGCCTGCAGGTGCCGACCTCGGTGGTACTCACCGTGACCGACACCGCGCCGGAACTCAAGGGCTCCAGCGCAACCAAACGCAACAAGCCGGCCAAGCTGCAGACCGGCATCGAAGTGCAGGTCCCGGAATACATCACCAACGGCGAGAAGGTCACGGTGAACACGCTTACCGGCGAATTCGCAGGCCGCGCCTCGTGAGCGCCGCGGGACGGAATCGTTCAGACACGCTTCCGTCCCGCGCCTTCGCTCGCCGTCCAGTCAGGCACGGTACGGCACAATGGCTGGCTCAAAGGATGAGCCTGCCTACACCATGAGCAAGAGCTACTCGTTCCGCGCCAGCGTCATCGACGCATTGATTCGGACGAAGCGACCGGATGTCCCCATGCGGGTCGCCCTGCGCAACACTGCTGCCGTTGTGTTGCCGCTGGCGGCCGGCATCTACGCCGGGTATCCGCAGGTCGGCATCGGTATCGCGGCCGGTGCGCTCGATACCATGTTCTCCGACCAGCCCGGTCCGTACCAGCAACGCCTGAATCGTCTGTTCCTCGCCGCGCTCGCCGCCGGCCTCGCCTCGCTGGTCGGCTTCATGATCGGCGATCAGGTGCTGCCGATGTGCGTGGCCTGCGCGCTGTGCGGTTTTTTCGGTGGCCTGCTCGTGGTTTTCGGTGCGGACATCGCGCGCGTGGGCATGACCAGCATGCTCCTGTTGGTGATCACGGCGGCCACCCCGACATCACTCGATGGCGCGCTTGCCGGTGGCGGCCTTATTTTCGCTGGCGGCATGCTCCTGGCCGTATTCTCCATCGCGGCATGGCCGCTGCAACGTTATCGCCCCGAACGGGCAGCGCTTGCCCTGGTCTATCGCGGTCTCGCCGACCTCGCGCGCAAACCGCACAAGGATGGCGAAGCGCCCGGCATCACCGATGCGATGAACGCCCTGCAACTCACGCTGCTTGGCCGCCACCATGCGCATGGCCGCGCGATGGAAGCCTTCCGCGTGCTGCTGGAACTGGCCGAGCGCATCCGCCTCGAACTCGTCGCCATGGCGGAGCTCGAGGTCAAGCGCGAAAGCATGGCCGAGATGTTCCGCAACGATGCCGCCCGCGTGCTCACCGCCACCGCGGACGCGCTGGACGCGGCGGAACCGCCACAACGCGCCGAGCGCGCGCTGGCAACCCTGCAGGCGAGTGAGCGCGCCTTGCTTGCCGGCTCGACCGGTACGGGGGTGGGCGCCCATATCCAGGCCCTGTCCGGTCAGCTCGCCGCCGTGGTTCGCAATACGAACTGGGCCGGTAGTCGCGGTGAAGAACGGGCCCAGCGCGCAGAAACCAGCCTGCCCGACACGTTGCGCAGCGCTTCGCCGTTGGCCACGCTGCGCGCGAACATCACCCCGCATTCCGTCGCCTTTCGCCACGCGGTGCGTTGCGCCGTGGTGCTCACGCTCGCCTTCGCCGTGTCGCGTTATTTCCACCTGCCGCATGGTTACTGGCTACCGATGACCGCCGCCATCGTGCTGCGCCCGGACTTCGCCGCCACATTCAATTTCGGCCTGCTCCGCGTCGTCGGTACCGTACTCGGCCTCATGCTCACCACCTTCGTGCTGCGGCTGACGCCGGACGTGGTCTGGGCGCACATCGCCGTGATGGGCGTGCTTTGCGTCGCCTTCCGCTATCTTGCCGGCGCGCATTACGGCATCGCCGTCGCCGCGCTGACCGGCACCGTGGTCGTGCTGCTGTCGTTCGAAGGCGTCGATCCGTTCAACGCGATGTCCGATCGCGTACTCAATACCGCGCTGGGCAGCGCCATGGCCTTGCTGGCCTATGTGCTCTGGCCGTCATGGGAACGCAGCCGCGCGCGCATCGCGCTATCGGAGATGCTCTGCGCTTATGCGGACTACCTCGACACCCTGGTCGCGCCCGCCGACCGCGCGACGCGCCACCAGGTGCGCAATGCGACGCGTACGGCCCGTACCAATGCCCAGGCCTCGGTCGACCGCCTGCGCGCCGAACCGGGTACGCCGGCGGTCCTGCAGGAACTGGCCGAGACGCTCTACGCCAACGGCAATCGCCTGGCCCGTACGGCGATGACGCTGGAGGCGCTGATCGATGTCGACGAGGTACCCGAGGAGTGGGCCCACGTGGGCCCCTTCATCCGCGAGGCCTCGACGGCCCTGCGCGCGCAGGGTGAGGCGCTCACGGTAGCCGAAGGTGCCGCGGTGCCGCCCGACCTGCGCGAGCATCAGCGCGCGTTGGTGCAGGCGCTCGCGCGGACGAAGGATCGGGAGCTTGCCGATGCCGTCGGGCGGCTGACGGACCGGCTCACGGACAATGTGGATACCGTGGCTCACGTCGTGACCCGGCGCTCGGTGACCCCGGCCTGAGAACGAGCCGGCCGATGGCGCGCCGGCCGGCTTGCTGCACCGCGAGAGGCTCCGACCCGCCGCCGGCGCTACACTCGGCCCCATGCTCAAGATCGATACCCACGCGCACATCCTGCCCCGTGACTGGCCCGATCTCGCGGCCCGCTACGGCGACGATCGCTTTCCCGTGATGACCCACTCCAGCGGTCACCATCGGATCTACAAGGACGGCCGGTTCTTCCGCGAAGTCTGGGAATCCGCGTTCGACGCGGAACACCGCATCGCCGACTACGCGCGTTTCGGCGTGGGCGTGCAGGTCGTCTCCACGGTACCGGTGATGTTCTCGTACTGGGCGAAGGGCTATCAGGCCCTGGAGTTACACACCCATCTCAACGACGACATGGCAGCGGTCTGCCAAACGCATCCGCGCCACTATGCGGGCATCGGCACGGTGCCCCTGCAGTCGCCCTCGCTGGCGATCCGCGAGATGGAGCGCTGCATCGACGAACTCGGCCTGCAGGGCGTGCAGATCGGGTCGCACTGCAACGAGTGGAATCTCGACGCGCCCGAGCTGTTCCCGTTCTTCGAGGCGGCCGCCGATCTCGATGCCGCCGTGCTTGTCCACCCCTGGGACATGATGGGCGCCGAGACGATGCCCAAGTACTGGCTACCCTGGCTGGTAGGCATGCCGGCCGAGCAGTCCCGCGCCGCCTGCGCACTGATTTTCGGCGGCGTGCTGGAACGCCTGCCCTCGCTGAAGATCATGCTCGCCCATGGCGGTGGCAGCTTCCCGTACTCCATCGGTCGCATCGAACACGGCTTCCGCATGCGCCCGGACCTCGTCGCCACCGACAATGCGCGCAACCCCCGCGAATACCTCTCGCGGATGTATTTCGATTCCTGCGTGCACGATGACGCGGCGCTGCGTTACCTGCTCGAGGTGGCCGGCACCGACCGCGTCATGCTCGGCACCGACTACCCGTTCCCGCTGGGCGAGCAGGAGCCAGGCGCCGGCATCGAGGCCCTCGGGCTGGACGACACCTCCCGCGCCCGGCTGTTCCACGGCACGGCCCTGGAATGGCTGGGTGTTCCACTGTCACGATTCCAGACCATGTCCGCCGTGGCGTGACGCAACGCACACTGCCGCCTGCCATGCGCGCCCGGACGCTGTGCAAGAATGCCCGCGTTACGCCGCGCTGCCGCGGCCTCTACGGGGAATCCCTGATCGTGAAGCGCCTGCTGCGTACCCTCCCGTTTGCCCTCCTGCTGGCCAGTCCCTTTGCGGCGGCTACCGACGTATCCATGGCGGGAGGCGCGATCCACGTCCCCGTTCCGGACAACTGGGTACCGATCATGCAGTCGCAGGGCGACGTGACGGAGACCCAGGTGTTCCAGGTGCCGGGCTCTGCGGCCGCGGATGCCACCCTGGCGCGCGTTTCAATCACCTTGCAGCAGGTGCCCAACCTCAATGGCTTCCAGCAGTTCTCAGGGAATCTGCGTAGCCACGCTTCGGGGCTGAAGGAGTATGTCGCGGGCAAGGTCACCTCGCCGACGGAAAACCGCTATACGGCGAAGGAAGGCACGGTAAAGCTCGACTACTTCGAGCGTTATTTCTACAGTGGCGGCTATGCGATCCAGCTCCGCTGCATCCGCCCCACCGGCGATGCCAAGTGGAATGCCTCGTTCGACCAGGGCTGCGCCGACGTCGCGGCCCATATGCCCTCCTGATTTCCAAGGTAGTCAACGTATGACAGGTTTCGAAGCGACGCGCGGTTGGGCCGACGCCCAGGATGCGGCTGATCCCCTGCGCGCTTTCCGCGACGAATTCCACATCCCGCCACATCACGGGCGGGAGACCCTCTACTTCTGTGGCAACTCGCTCGGCTTGCAACCCAAGGGCGTCCGCGCCGCGGTCGAGGCGGAACTGGCCGATTGGTCGGAGCTCGCTGTGGAAGCCCACTTCCGCGGTCGCTCGCCGTGGATGCACTACCACGAGTACGTGCGTGACGCGATGGCCGAGGTCGTCGGTGCACAGCCACATGAAGTGGTCGCCATGAACACCCTGGGCGTGAACCTGCACCTGATGATGGTCAGCTTCTATCGGCCGACATCCGAACGTCCTGCCATCCTCATGGAGGCCGGCGCGTTTCCGACCGATCGCTATGCGCTTGAGTCGCAGGTGCGTTTCCATGGGTTCGATCCGGCTACCGACCTGATCGAGATCCAGCCTGACGGCCCCGGCGGCACCCTGTCGATGGAGGCGATCGAGCAGGCCATCGCAGAGCACGGACACCGCGTGGCACTCGTTGTGCTGCCCGGCGTGCAGTACCGCACAGGACAGGTCTTCGACCTCGCCGGGATCGTCCGACTGGCACGGGCGCAGGGCTGCCTCGTGGGCTTCGACCTCGCTCATGCCGTCGGCAACCTGCCGCTGGCCCTGCACGACAGCGGCGCGGATTTCGCGGTGTGGTGCACGTACAAGTATCTCAACGCCGGCCCTGGCGCTGTTGCCGGCTGCTTCGTGCACGAGCGTCATGCGACCGCCGATGTGCCGCGTTTCGCCGGCTGGTGGGGTCACGATAAGTCCACGCGTTTCCAGATGGGCCCGCAGTTCGTGCCCACACCGGGCGCGGACGGCTGGCAGTTGTCGAACCCGCCGATCCTCGCGCTGGCACCTTTGCGCGCCTCGCTGGATGTATTCACGCGTGCCGGCATGCCGAACCTCGTGGCGAAGAGCCGTCGCCTTACGTCTTACCTGGACTGGCTCATTCGTAGCCGTCTCGACGATACGCTCGACATCGTGACGCCGAACGATCCACTACAACGTGGCGCACAGCTTTCCGTACGCGTGCGCGCCGGTCGTGAGGCGGGGCGTGCGTTGTTCGGTTACCTCGAGCAGCAGGGCATCATCGGCGACTGGCGCGAGCCCGATGTGATTCGTCTTTCGCCGACGCCGCTCTATAACCGCTTTGCCGACTGCCTTGGTGCCGTGGAAGCGATCGAGGCGTGGCGCGGGACGCAGGCATGAGCGTGCAGGAACTCTTCCCGGCTCCCTATAGCGAGCGGGGCAACGGCTTTGCCGTGCAGGCTGTGACGCACTGGCTGCGGACTGCGCCCGGCCGTGTGATGCTCGGTCTCAAGGCCGGCGGCCTTCCCGTCGCCCTGCCCGACCGCCCCACGGACCTCACGCATAGCGGCATCGAAGCGAAGACCGACGGCCACGTCACCGCTTGCGACGATGTCAGTAGTGTGTGGCTTCGCGAACACCCTGACGTGACGGACGGTTACATCGCCGCGCTGCGCAATGTGATGAAGAATCCACGTGCGCGTCTGGATGGTTTCTCGGTGCATGCCATTTTTACCGGTTCCGTCGAGCTCTTCGTCGGCCCTCGCATGGACCGCGTCGAACTTTCGCTGGATGACGAGGACGGCTCGTTTACGCGCGCCATGGATCTGCTGCGAGATGCGCCACGTGACATGCGCACGGCTTTCGCCATGCCTCTTGAACCGGGCATGGGCAGTTTCGAGGATCCCGAATTTCTTGCCGGCGAGCAGGCCTGGATCGATGGTCAGCGTGTGCTGATCGAGTACCTGCCCGATGAGGGCGGTCGCGCCGAAACCGTGGCACTGGATCGCGACGCGTTGGCGACTGCCATCGAGAAGGCGTGGTACGCGATGATGGATGTGTCGGAGCGAATTCGGAATGGGCTATCGCAGCTCACTTGAGCGCTTGGGGGTGACGCACCTGCCCTTCCCCACGCACAACGAAACGCTCGACCGTCAGCGACTCGGCGCCCATCGGCCCATACGCGTGCAGGCGGGTCGTCGAGATACCGATTTCCGTACCAAGGCCTAGCTCACCGCCGTCGCTGAAGCGCGATGACGCGTTGACCATGACCACGGCGGAACGGATGGCGCGAACGAACGTGTCTGCCGTACGGGGATCGCCTGTGGCAATCACTTCGGTGTGGTCCGAGCCGTAGCGACGGATGTGCGCAATCGCCTCGTCGAGGCTATCAACCACGCGCACAGCAATAATGAGGTCAAGGAACTCTGCGGCGTAGTCGTCTTCGCTTGCGCGTTCGACCTCGTCGACAAGCGCACGGGTCGCCTCGTCGCCACGGATTTCGACACCCAAGTCGCGGAGCATGCCTAAAGCACGCGGCAGGAAGCTCGCCGCGATGTCCTTATGCACAAGAAGCGTTTCCAGCGCGTTGCAGACGCCGGGACGACTGGTCTTGCCATCCACGAGTAACCGAAGCGCCAGATCCGAATCCGCGTCGCGGTCGACGTACAGGTGACAGACCCCCTTGTAGTGCTTGATCACGGGCACGCGCGCATGCTCCGCAACGAAGCGGATCAGGCCCTCGCCACCGCGAGGAATGGCCAGATCGACGATATCGGTGAGCTGGAGGAGTTCGACCATCGTCTCGCGGCGCGGATCGTCGATCAGGGTCAGGGCGGCTTCGGGAACGCCATTTGCTTTCAATGCGCGACGCAAGGCTGTCGCTATCGCGATATTGGAGTGCATGGCGTCGGAGCCACCACGCAGGATCACCGCGTTGCCCGCCATCAGGCACAGGGCGGCGGCATCGGCGGTAACGTTCGGCCTTGCCTCGTAGATCATCGCAATCACGCCGAGCGGAATGCGTACACGCTCGACAACGATGCCGTTGGGACGCGTTTCGCGGCGCGTGGTGATGCCAACGGGATCAGGCAGCGTCGCCACTTCGCGGATCGCATTGACGATACCTGCGACGCGTGACGCATCCAGGCGCAGGCGATCAAGCATGGCGTCGCTGGTGCCATGGGCGCGGGCGGCATCCATGTCCTTCGCGTTGGCCTCGAGCACGACGGCCTCATCTGCTGCCAGCGCGTTTGCCATGGCTCGCAGGAGACTGCGCTTGGCGTCCGTGTCGAGACCGGCGATCGATGACGCCGCTTCCCGACAGGCCAGCGCTTGGTCACGCAGGGGAGAAGACATGGCAACCTCGCTCATGAGGTGAGGGCGACGAGGTCATCGCGGTGGACGACGTTCTCGCCATAACTGTAGCCCAGCGTGGTTTCGATATCGCGCGTGTGGCGGCGCGCGATGCGGCGAACATCGGCGGCGGAGTATTGCGCGATGCCACGCGCGAAGGGCGCATGCTCATCGGCAATATCGATCACGTCGCCACGGGCGAAGTCGCCCTCGGCAGCGACCACCCCGCCCGGGAGCAGGGAGGCGCCGCGGGCCCGCAGAGCCTCGACGGCGCCCGCATCGACCGTAATCTTGCCAGCGGGCGGCGCGTGGCGCAGCCAGTACTTGCGGGCGGCCAGGCGCGTATGGGGCGCGTGCAGGCGAGTACCCGTGAGCGTGCCCTCGGCCAGGCGCTCGATGCACGCCACGTCACGACCGTCGAACAGCACGGTCTCGATGCCGGCCGCAGCGGCCTTCCCTGCCGCCTCGAGCTTCGTCCGCATGCCACCGGTTCCCGCGGCGCTACCCGCGCCGCCGGCGCTCGCCAGATGCTCAGCGGTGACTTCGGCCACTTCGTCGATGGGCTGCGCGAGCGGATCGATCCGCGGATTGACCGTGTACAGGCCGGCAATGTCGGAGGCAATGAAGAGTACGTCGGCGTCGACCAGGGCGGCGACGATGGCGGCCAGGTTGTCGTTGTCGCCGAGCTTGAGTTCGTCGACGGCGACGGTGTCATTCTCATTGATGACCGGAATAGCACCGAGCGCGAGTAACTCACGCAGCGTGGTGCGCGCGTTGAGGTAGCGACGGCGATTGCGCAGGTCGTCGTGGGTAAGCAGGACCTGGGCGACCGGGGTGTCGAAGAAGGTCTGCCAGAGGGCAATGAGGCGTGTCTGGCCGAGTGCGGCGAGTGCCTGTCGGCCGGTGAGGCCGGCGCCGCGTTCCGGCGTGGCGAGGCCGCGTCCGGCTGCAACGGCACCGGATGACACGATGACAACCTCGCGGCCGGCGCTGCGGCTGCGGGCGACAAAGGCCGCGAGCGCGCCGGCATGGCGGCCGGTGAGACCACCCTCGGAGGTAGTCAGGAGGCTGCTGCCGACCTTGAGGACGGCGCGGTGCCAGCGGGGTAGCGGTTGTGGGGTGAAGGCGGGTGGCATGGTCGTTCCCTAACGTTGAGGCGATCCCATTCGCCGCTGAAGCAGCTCCCACAGTAAGGCTGAAAAGCTCGCCGATGAATCGGCTCCTACACGAGACCTGCGCAGGTCTGGTGTGGGAGCCGCTTCAGCGGCGGTCAGCCCGTCAGGGCTGCCAGTCTTGCGCGCAGCGTGTCCAGCATAAGGTCGTTGCCAGCGCCAGGCGAAGTACGCGCAGCCAGGCTCGACTCCGGCGTACGGCCTTCGCCCGAGGACGAAGCCGTCTCGGCGGCCGCGCGGTACGCATCGCGGAACGGCACGCCCGCCACCGCCGCCTCGATCGCGACATCCGTGGCGTACATGGCCGGTTCGATAGCGGCGCGCATCTTCTCCGCCTTCCAGCTGAAACGCGCAAGCAGGTCGGGCAGCAGTTCGAGCGCACCCAGGCCCATGGAGAACCCATGGAACAGCGAGCCCTTGGAGAACTGCAGGTCGCGCTGGTAGCCCGACGGCAAGGACAGCAACTGCTCGATCTCCGTACGCGCCGCAGCCACGCTGGCGTAGCTGGCACGCAGCAGTTCGACAACGTCGGGATTGCGCTTGTTCGGCATGATCGACGAACCGGTGGTGTACTCGCCCGGCAGGCTGACGAAGTCGAACTCGGCCGTGGTGAACAGCGAGAGGTCCCACGCCAGGCGGCGCGTGTCGAGCAAGGCGGTGCCAACGGCATCGAGCGCGGCCATCTCGAACTTGCCACGAGAAAGCTGGGCGTAGATCGGCGATACCTGCATGCGACCGAAGCCTAGCGCCGCCGTCGTGTGTGCGCGGTCCAGCGCGACATTGACGCCGTACCCGGCGGCTGTTCCCAGCGGGTTGGCATCGATCAGCTCCAGCGCCTGACGCGCACGCAGCGTATTGTCGATGAAGGCTTCAGCGAAAGCGGCGAACCACATGCCGGTTGACGAGACGACGGCACGCTGAATATGCGTATAGCCCGGCATAGGCACGGAGTCACCCGCAGCGCGCTGAAGGCACACGTCGGCGATGGCGCGGCACAACGCCTCCAGCGTCGACAGCTTCTCCTTCAGCCACAACCGTGTAGCGACGAGGATCTGGTCGTTGCGGCTGCGCCCGGTATGCACGCGGCGACCGGCATCGCCGAGGCGCTCGGTGAGACGCGCTTCGATGGCGGAATGCCCGTCCTCGAAGCGATCGTCGAGGATGAACTCGCCGGCGGAAAAATCGGCCGCAAGTGCGTCGAGCTCGCGAAGCAATCCGTCGCGCTCATCGCCGGAAACCACGCCGATATTGGCGAGGCCTTCGACATGTGCCTTGCTCGCGGTGATGTCATGCAGGAAAAACTCGCGGTCGAGCACCACGTCGTTACCGGCGAGGAAACGCATGATGCGTGCGTCCACCTGCGTGTCGGATTTCTGCCAGAGCGGCTGGGTCATCGTAGGGTCCTTTCGCTCAGAGCGGGATGGCGGTGAGCTCGTCGAAGCCGAGCGCACGGTTGACGTTCTGCATGGCCTGGGTGGCCGCGCCCTTGAGCAGGTTGTCGAGCGTGGCGACAACCACCACGCGACGACCGTCGGCGGACATCGTGAAGCCGCCGATATCGAGGTGATGCTGGTGTGCCACCTGGCTCACCCACGGCGCCTCGTCGACTACATGGATCAGCTTGTCCTTGTCGAAGCGCGCCTCGAAGCGAAGGACGATCTCCTCGCGCTTGGCAGGTTTGGCCAGATAGAGGTTCGTGGTGACCGTGAGCCCGCGGAAATGCGGCGCGACATGCGGCATGAACTCCACCGGGAGGCCAAGGTGGCGGCTCGCTTCCTTCTCGTGCATGTGGCCGGTGAGCGCATACGGCATGAGGTTGTCGCGCAGCTTCTCCGGATCGTTGCGGTCCGAGGGCGTCGTGCCGGCACCGGAGTAACCGGAGACGCCAAACGACACCGGTGGCGCAGCGAGCAGGTCCTTGATCGGCGCGATGGATACCTGGATCGCCGTGGCATAGCACCCCGGGTTGCTGATGCGCTTCTCGCCACGCCAGCGATCTCGGTAGAGCTCCGGCAAGCCGTAGTACCAGCGCTCGTCGAAGCGGTAGTCCGCGGAGAGGTCGACGATCACCGTGGAACCGCCAGCCTTGTCGATGGCCTCGACATAGGGGGCCGCCTTGCCGTTCGGCAATGCGAGGATCACCACGTCGGCTGCCTGCGCGGCCACGGCGCCCGGGTCGAGATTGGTGAATGCGAGGTCGCCTGTATAGGTATCGCTGTGATCGGCCAGGCGCTGCCCGTCCAGTTCACGCGAGGAAACGAAGGCGAGCTCGAGCTGCGGGTGGTTCGCGATGAGCTTGATCAGCTCGGCGCCCGTGTGTCCACGTGCGCCGACGATGCCGATGGTCCTGGTTGCCATGACCGGTCAGTCCTGCAAGGTGGGGATGCGCGTGGCGCAATGCGCCACGCAGCGTTCGATGTCCGCGAAGTTGTCCAGGCCGTACCAGAACACCTTCCAGCGCGACTGCTTGAAGCAGCCGTCCGACTCCGCGTAGTAGAAATGGTTGATCACGTTGCCGTGGCGCGAGCGCCAGAACAACTTGGGGTTCTCGTCGCGCATGACCTGCCATACCGCACGACCGAGACCTTCGCCTTGCGCTTCGTCGAGGACGGCGAACTTGTCGAGGTAAGCGAACCCTTCGTCCTGCGTGAGCACCATCGCCGCACGATAGTTTTCGGACACGTAGAGGCGATACAGGTTCGTGCGCTCGAAGTAATCGGGCACGACCGAGCGACCGAAGCTCGACTCGATCAACTCGCGAAGGCGCTCCTTGTCGACGCCTTCCCACGATTCGTAGCGCAATACGCGCTCGCCACGCCGTACCAGGGTGCCGGAACCCTTATGCGTGAAGAGTTCCTTTGCCAGCTCGGCCGGACGCGTAATCGACACCGACGAGGTCAGCGGCAGGTCGTCGAGAAGATCCTTGATCTGCTCGATCTTCAGGCGCATGCCCGAGTGCAGCCAGGGTTGCTTGAGCAGCTGGTCGTATTCGGTCGACAGGTTGATCGAATCGATGACGTTGCCCTCGCCATCGAGCAGGCCACCCGTGCCGGTGAGGAACACGATCTTGTACGGCTGCAGCACGCGCACCAGCTCGTTCGCGGCGAAGTCGGCGTTGATGTTGAGGATCTGCCCCGAGTCCGTCTCGCCCAGGCTGGCGATGACCGGGATCGATCCCGCGCGCAGGCTGGCTTCGATCGGCGCGAGGTTGATCTCGCGCACCTTGCCGACCAGGCCGAACGTGCCCTGGTCGAGGAAGTCGGCGGCGAACACGCCCGATGGTACCGACGTGGCACGTGTATCGACTTCCTGTAGCGCTTCGACAAGACGCAGGTTCTGCGCCTGGAATACACGCCGGACGATCGCCAGCGCTTCGGGCGAGGTCACCCGAAGACCGTTGATGGTCTTCTTCTCGATGCCGGCAGCCGACAGTTCTTCATCGAGTTGCGGGCCGGCACCGTGCAGCACGATCGGCGTGAGGCCGACCTGCTGCAGGAACGACAGCGACGAGGTAAGTGCCGGCAGGTCGTCGCGCAGCACGGCGCCTCCGACCTTGACCACGGCGAAGCGCGCCGCGTCCAGTTGCGAAAAGCGTTTGAGGTACTGCTGGATCTCGCGCGCGCTGCCCATGGAGGACAGCAGGCGCACGATCGTCTTGCGGGTGTGCTTGTTAGATTCCACTGTCCACGATCCGATGGATGGTCTGTGCGTAGCGTGCGAGCTGGTCCAGCAGGACCCACTCGTCGGCGCTGTGTGCCTGGGCAATGTCGCCGGGGCCGTAGACGAAGGTGGTGTAGCCCGCCTTCGAGAACAGCGCCGCCTCGGTCCAGAAGTCGACTGCATTGCCGACCGGGATACCGAGTTCGTCGGCCACATCGCGTGCGGCCAGGCGACGTGTTTCGGCCGTCGCGGTGTCACCCGCCGGCAGCGAATCGCCACGGAAGGTTTCGCCGTACTCGACGGGTGTCGGTTCGACCAGCGTGCGGAAGGTTTCGAGCAACGCGTCGGCGTCCATCGAGGGCAGCGGACGGAAACCGAAGCGAATGTCCGTCGTCGGTGCGATCACGTTGGCCTTGATCCCGCCCTCGACCTTGCCGATGTTGAAGCGCAGGCCGGTGAGGCCACCGAAACGCTGGTGCGACAACTTCTGGACGTGGTCCAGCGCCGCCGCGCCCCAGCGAATGCCCTGGTGCAGGGCGCTGTCCGACGGCTTCTGCTCGCCGGAGGCATGGCCTGCCCGGCCCTGGAAGCGCATCTGCACCGAGTGGATGCCACGGTGCGCGAGCACGGCCTCGCCCTTGGTCGGCTCGGCCACGATGATCGCCTCGTAGTCACGCGGCGTCTTCAGGAAGCCGTCGATGCAACGCGCATCGTTGGCTTCCTCGTCCGTGGACAACAGCAAGGCCATGTCGCCCTGCGTCGCGTTGGCCACGGCGACGAGTGCCGCCGCCGCGCCCTTGATGTCACAGGCGCCCAGGCCGATCGCCCGGTCTTCGGTCACGCGCAGCTCATGCGGGTTCGCGGTCCAGTGCGGGGAATCCGGCACCGTATCCATGTGCACATTGAACAGGTATTTCGGTTTGCCACGCACGGCGTAGAGGTTGACGGCGCCGGCACCGAAATCGGTCACCTGCACGTCGAAACCCGGAAGGTTCGCGCGCAGGTAATCGAAGATGCCGCCCGTGCCGATCTCTCGTGGCGGATTGCGCGTGTCGAAACCGACCAGCGCGCGCAGATGGGTCAGGGTGTCCTCGAGAAGCTTGTCCATGGTTCCGGATCAGTTCCCGTTGGCGCGGTCGACTTCCGCCCAGATCGTCGAGCTCATGCCGTAGAGCTTGATGAAGCCCTCGGCTTCGGCGACGCCCCAGTCGGCGGCCTGCGCATAGGTGGCCTTGGCCGAGTGCAGGATGTTCTTCGAATCCACCTTCACCGCGTAGACCGAGCCGCCGCGGGTTTCGATGATGACCTTGCCATCCACCTTGCGCTGCGTGGAGACGAGGTACGCCTCGAGGTCGGCCTTGATCGGATCGTTGAAGAAGCCTTCATAAGCCACTTCGGTCCACTTGCGGCCGATCTCCGGCTTGAAGCGATTCTGCTGCTTCGACAGCACGGTCTCTTCCAGCGCACGATGGGCGGTGAGCAGCGCGGTAAGTGCCGGCGCCTCGAACACGATGCGCCCCTTCAGCCCGATATTGGTGTCGCCGGTGTACAGGCTGCGACCCACGCCGTACTTCGCAAGCTCACGGTTGAGGAAGCCCAGGATCTCCGGGCCCGAGGCCGGCTTGCCGTTGAGCGACACGGCCGTGCCCTTCTCGAACCCGAGCTCCACGCGCAGCGGTTCGGACGGCCATTCGGCGCGCGGTGCGCACCAGCCGATCGCGCCGTCACCCGGAATCTCCCAGGCGTCGATCTCTCCACCGGAAATGGTCACGCCGAGTACGTTCTCGTTGATCGTGTAGTGCTTGGTCTTGGCGCGGACTTCGAAGCCCTTGTCCTCGAGATACTTCTGCTCATAAGCGCGCACCTGGGTGTGCTCGCGCTGGATCTCGCGGACCGGCGCGATGATCGTGTAGTCACCCAGCGCGCGCACGGTCAGGTCGAAACGGACCTGGTCGTTGCCCATGCCGGTGCAGCCGTGCGCGAAGAACTTTGTACCGAGTTCGTCGCAGCGCTCCAGCGAGGCCTTCACGATGAGGTAGCGATCGGACACCAGCAGCGGGTACTGACCCTGATAGAACTCGCCCGCCCAGATCAGCGGTGTGACGAAGCTGTCCCAGATCGCCTGCGAGGCGTCGACGGTGCGGTGCGAGGCGGCGCCGAGTTCATGCGCGCGCTGCTCGATGTACTCACGTTCCTCGGCCGACACGCCGCCGGTATCGACAAACACGGTGTGCACGGCGTAGCCGCGCTCCATCAGGTAGGGCACGCAGAAGCTGGTGTCGAGGCCGCCGGAGAAGGCGAGGACGATATCTTGGCTGGACATGAAAACTCCGAAGAAAGGCGTTAAGGGGAAGGTCGAATCAGAAACCGAGGCCGGACTTCTCGCCCGACGCCTGGGAAATGAGAGAAGCCATCACCGCCTTCTGCACGTGCAGGCGGTTCTCGGCTTCGTCGATAGCGATGCAGGCCGGCGAATCCATCACCGCATCCGTCGCCTTGATGTTCCGGCGCAGCGGGAGGCAGTGACTGAAGAGCCCGTTGTTGGTCAGGGCCATCTTGGCCTCATCGACGATGAAGTGCTTGTTGGCTTCGCGGATCGTCTTCTCTTCGTCCCAACGTCCGAAGTAAGGAATCGCGCCCCAGCTCTTGGCGTAGATCACGTCCGCGCCGCGGTAGGCCGACTCGATGTCGTGCGACACCTGGAGCGAACCGCCGTTTTCCTTCGCGTTCTGTTTTGCGAAGTCCATGTAGCGCTCGTCGAGAACGTACTCCGGCGTCGGGCACAGCAGGGTCACGTCCATGCCCATCTTCGTCGCGATCAGCAGCGCCGAGTTGGCCACGGCGGTATTCAGCGGCTTCGGGTGGTACGTCCAGGTCAGCACGTACTTCTTGTTCTGCAGGTTGCCCAGGTGCTCCTGCAGCGCCAGCGCATGCGCCAGCTCCTGGCAGGGGTGGGTGATCGTCTCGAGGTTGATCACCGGCACGGTGGCGAACTTCGCGAACGACTCGAGCACCTTGTCCTGGCGGTCTACCGCCCAGTCGACGAACTTGGGGAAGGCTCGCACGGCGATGATGTCCACATAGCGCGACAACACGCGGGCCACTTCGGCGATGTGCTCCTCGGTGTCGCCGTCCATCACCGACCCGACTTCGAACTCGATCGGCCATGCATCCTTGCCCGGCGAAAGCACGATGGCGTGGCCCCCCAACTGGAACGCACCCAACTCGAAGCTGGTGCGGGTGCGCATGGACGGGTTGAAGAACATCAGCGCGATCGATTTGCCGGCCATCTGCTGGCCCTGCCGCGAACGCTTGAACTCTGCCGCCTGCGCGAGCAGGGCGTCGATCTCGGCGCGGCTGTAGTCCTGGGTGGAGAGGAAGTGGCGAACGGTCATGGCGGTCCAGATCGGTCGGTGGCCCTGGGGCCGTGGAGGAAAGTGAGGAATCGGAAACAAAAAAACCCGGCGCAGGGCCGGGTTTTTTAGTCGATGCGTATGAAAAGCGCGCGACAGCCTACCCGGCCGAGTATCCGATGTACGGTCGACGAGCACGCGACGTCATCCCTGCGGCCATGCGGGCGCTGGTAAGGACGACGGCGGTGTAGACGGTATGGGACACGGCAAGGTCTGGAAAAGGTGAACCGCGATGATGCCGGGATTTGGTGCGGCGCGCAACACGGGATAAGAATGTGGGAGCCGCTTCAGCGGCGATGGGCCTGCGGAGTCACCGCTCCGTTGGCTTTTCGCCGCTGAAGCGGCTCCCGCACTCCAAAGAAAAGGCCGCGATCTCTCGCGGCCTTTCCGATACATCGAAGAGCAATGGCGCCTCAGTCAGCCGGCGCAACGCTCACGCGGACCCGGAGACGCTCGCCCGGGTCGTAGTTCAGGCGCGAGACGTAGACCTCACCGCGATAGCGGTATTCAACGTCGTAACCGGCGATGCGGCGCTGCTCGGAGACCGAGCTGACGTCGCGGCAGCGAGTTTCCGTGCCCGAGTAGGTGCGGTCGCCCTGGTGGGAGAGGTTGTTACCGACCGCGCCGCCGGCGACAGCGCCGACCACGGTTGCGGCTTTGCGGCCATCGCCCTTGCCGACGGTGTTGCCGAGGACTCCGCCGACCACGGCACCGAGGATGGTGCCGGCCGTGCTGTTACCGCTGGACTCCTGGCGGACGACGGGTTGGTCGTAGCACTCCTGACGGGGCGTCTCCACGCGAGCGACGCCGTAGACCGGATCGACGCGCAGGACGTCGGCCCAGCCAAAGTGGGTGTTGTCGTCCGGACCCTGGGCCGGACCGGGCGGCGGCCCCGGGGGTGGGCCGTAACGGCCGTCCTGAGCGCTGGCACCGGTAGCGAAAACCGCGAGGATGATCGCGGGGATGAGCAGGCGAGACATTTAGGAGAACCTCCAGCCAGGCGCACAGAACGCCTACTGGATGCATTTCATCAAGTTCACGCTGAATCCACGCTTAGAACCGCACGAGGAGCCTTCACATAGTCCTGTCAACCGAATTCCGCCCCGCGCGTGCGCCGCACGCCGGGCCGGGCTTGCTAATATCTCCGACCGGCCGCCCGCCGCGCCCGTCCACGGATCCCCGATGTCGATCTCGCTCTACAACACCCTGTCGCGCCGCACGGAAGCGTTCAGCCCGCTCGATCCGCAGCGGGTGACCATGTACGTCTGCGGGCCCACCGTCTACAACTACATCCACATTGGCAACGCCCGCCCGCCGGTGGTCTTCGACGTACTGGCACGCCTCATCCGGCGCCATTATCCGAAGCTGGTCTACGCCCGGAACGTCACCGACGTGGACGACAAGATCAACAATGCGGCGGCTGCCGCGGGCGTGCCGATCGGCCAGATCACCAGCCGATACGCCAAGGCCTACAACGAGGACCTGGCGCGTCTCGGGGTCGCCCCGCCCGACGTCGAGCCGTACGCGACGGACCACATCCCTCAGATCATCCGCATGATCGAGCGCCTGATCGCCAGCGGCCACGCCTATGAGGCGGAAGGGCACGTGCTTTTCAACGTCGAGTCCTTCCCCGCCTACGGCGCACTCTCCGGCCGCGACCCGGACGAGTTGCTCGCCGGCGCGCGTGTCGAAGTGGCGCCCTACAAGAAGAGCCCCGGCGACTTCGTGCTGTGGAAGCCGTCGGACGAGACCCTGCCTGGCTGGGACAGCCCCTGGGGCCGAGGCCGTCCTGGCTGGCACATCGAGTGCTCGGCGATGAGCGAAGCTCACCTCGGCGAGACCATCGACATCCATGCCGGTGGTGTCGACCTCACCTTCCCCCATCACGAGAACGAGATCGCCCAGAGCGTCTGCGCGCATGGTGGCAAGCCATTCGCGCGCTATTGGATGCACAACGGCATGCTCACCTTCGACGGGCGTAAGATGTCGAAGTCGCTCGGCAACGTGCTCCAACTGCACCAGTTGCTGGACAAGCACCCCGCTGAAGCGCTTCGGCTGATGCTCCTTCGCGGCCATTACCGCCAGCCGCTGGACTGGTCGGATACAGCCATGACCCAGGCCGTGCGCACCCTCGACGGCTGGTACGGCGTGCTGCGCGACATGGGCGACGTGGATGCCGGCGCGCCGGTGATTCCCGCGGCCGTCGAGGCCGCGCTCTGCGACGACCTGAACACCCCTCAGGCGCTGGCTGAAATATCCCAGCTTGCCGACAACGCACGCCGCGCCACGGGCGAAGCACGCGTAGCCGCCAAGGCTGCCCTGCTCGGCGGCGCCGCCCTGCTCGGCTTGCTCGGTGAAGACCCCGAAGCCTGGTTCCGCCAGGGCAACCCCGGCGAAGCCATCGACGCGGCAGCGATCGAGGCCCTGCTCGAGGAACGCCGCGCCGCCCGCGCCGCGAAGGATTTCGCCCGCTCCGATGCCATTCGCGATCAACTCAAGGACCTGGGCATCGCGATCGAAGACAGCGCACAAGGCACACGCTGGAGTGTGGTGAAGGCATGAACGAACCCCAGGAACCCACGGCCGCCGAGGCCCAGGCCGCCATCGCCGAAGAATTCGCCTTCTTCAGCGACTGGACCGAGCGCTACCAGTACTTGATCGACCTCGGCCGACAGCTGCCCTCGTTTCCGGACGACCGCAAGACCGAAGAGAACCGTGTGCACGGCTGCCAGTCCATGGTCTGGCTCATCCCCTCAGGGGACGCGTCGAGGATGCATTTCGATGCCGCCAGCGATTCAGCGATCGTCTCCGGCCTGATCGCACTGATGCTTCGCGTCTACTCGGACCGCTCGGCGCGGGAGATCGTCGATACGGAACCCTCCTTCGTGCAGGAAATCGGTCTGGCGAAACACCTTTCGCCTACCCGCTCCAACGGCCTGGCTGCGATGCTGGCCAAAGCCAAGGCTTACGCCGCGGCAACGCTGGCGGGCGGTTAACGACACCGCTCGCGGGCTTTCGCACACCTGTAGGAGCCGATTCATCGGCGATCCCGCGGCAGCGGGCCAGGATGCCGCAAGCACCCATTCGCCGATGAATCGGCTCCTACAAAAGACAAAAAAAGCCCCGTCATCGCTGGCGGGGCTTTTCCTTATGCCGAAGACAAGCGGAGGATCAGTCGCCCATCTGCTTCTGCAGGTGCTCGCGACGCTCCTGTGCGTCGAGCGTCAACGTGGCGATCGGGCGGGCGTCGAGGCGCTCCACACCGATTTCCTCGTCCGTCTCTTCACAGAAACCGTAGCGGCCTTCCTCGATCCGGCGCAGCGCCTTGTCGATCTTGGAGATCAGCTTGCGGTAACGATCGCGCGTACGCAGTTCGAGCGAGTTCTCGGTCTCGCGCGTAGCGCGCTCGGCCTCGTCACCCACGTCACGGACTTCCTCGCGGAGGTTGTCCATGGTCTGGCGGGACTCCTCGACAAGCTGCTCACGCCAATCCTTGAGCTTGTTACGGAAATAAGCGAGGTGACGAGGACTCATGTACTCCTCGTCACTGCCTGGCTTGTAGCCCTTGGGCAGGTCGATGACAGTCGAAGCCGGCAGCGCGTAGCGGCCGTCCTCGCGCGTGATGCCGTTATCGGCGGTATTGGAAGCTGTGCTGTTCATGCTTGATTGAGCGGACTTCTCGTTTCTGGATGAGGTAGCGCTGCCCACCGCGGACGCCGTCCGGGGTGCCACAGCAGCAACGGCCGATGCCGTACGACCCTTGACGGGCGGCGCGACATCGTTGGCCGGGGCGACTTTCTTCGCCGCCGGCGCGGGTGCGGGCGCGGCCTTGGCCGGCGCCGCGGGTGTCTTCTTGGCAGTCGCTGCCTTCACGGCGGGTGACGCCTTCGTCGGTGCGGCGGGGGACGCCTTCTTGGCTGGAGCCTTCGTCACGGTCTTTGCTGCCGATTTCGGAACTGCTTTCGAAACTGCTTTAGGGGCCGCCTTGGCTGTCGCCTTGACCGGCGCGGCTTTCACGGGTGCCTTCTTGGCGGCGACCTTGGCTACCGGTTTCGCGGGAGCACTCTTCGAAGGCGCGGACTTTGCGGGCGCCGCCTTCTTGGGAGCCGGCTTGGCTGAGGTCTTTGTCGCGGGCTTGGCCGCGGCACTGACCGCGGTCTTCGCGGGCGCCTTTGTCTTTACCACGGCCGCAGCCGTCCTGGCCTTACTCACATCACCGGCTCCGCCCTTCTTGGCGGTGCCCTTGGCAGCTGCGGAACTACGAGCGATTTTCGCCATTTCCTTCACCTCGGTGGCCGTGGCGGCGGGGTGTTATAGCCCAGATGCGTTAGCCCAGCAACCTATCTTCTGGGATACTGTCGGCTGGCTGACGCCGGTCGACCCCGGACTGAAAAGTGACCCGCCTCCTTCTATTCCTTCTGTCCCTCTATAAACGTTGGCTGAGCCCCCTTCTCGGGGCCCGCTGCCGGTTCCATCCATCCTGTTCCGATTATGCACGGGTTGCCATAGCCCGCTTCGGTCCGGTGCGCGGCTCCGTGCTTGGCGCTTGGCGCATCTGTCGCTGCCAACCGTTCTGCGAAGGCGGCATGGACCCTGTACCCGACCACTTTGTCCTGCGCCGATGTGGCGCCCAAGGAGCACATATTCATGACTGACGCCTGGCTCATCAAGAACGCCGAACTGGTCAACGAAGGCCGCCGTTTCACCGCCGACGTACGTTTGCGCGATGGAAAAATCGCGACCATCGCCCAAGGTCTGGAAAAAGAGCGTGATGAAGAGGTGATCGATGCGTCCGGCCTCTGGTTGCTGCCGGGCATGATCGACGACCAGGTGCATTTCCGCGAGCCGGGACTCACCCAGAAGGCCGATATCGCCAGCGAATCCACTGCCTGCGCGGCCGGCGGCATCACCAGCTTCATGGAGATGCCCAACACCAAGCCGCCAGCCCTGGACCGTGATTCGCTCGAAGCCAAGTACACCCGTGCCGCCGAAACCTCTCGGGTCAACTACGCGTTCTACATGGGCGCCAGCAACGACAACCTCGAAGCCATTCGCGCGCTCGATCCCAAAGCCGCTCCCGGCATCAAGGTCTTCATGGGCGCATCGACCGGCAACATGCTGGTGGACAACCCGGAAACCCTTGACCACATCTTCCGCGACGCTCCCACACCGATCATCACGCACTGCGAAGACACGCCGATGATCGACGTGAACCTCGCCAAGGCCCATGAGACCTACGGCGAGGACATTCCCGCTCGCGAGCATCCGCTGATCCGCTCGCGCGAGGCCTGCATCAAGTCCACGAAGCTGGCCATCTCGCTGGCGAAGAAGCACGGCACACGCCTGCACGTGCTGCACATTTCGACCGCCGACGAGCTGGCCCTGTTCGAGCCGGGCCCGATCGAAGGCAAGAAGATCACCGCGGAAACCTGCGTGCACTTCCTGCATTTCGCGGCACCGGACTATGAGCGCCTTGGCTTCCTGATCAAGTGCAATCCCGCGATCAAGGATGTATCGGACCGCGAAGCCATCATCAAGGCCCTGGCCGAAGGCCGTCTGGATGTGCTCGCTACTGACCATGCCCCCCATCTTCTCGAAGAAAAGGCGCAGAAGTATGACAAGGCACCGTCCGGTCTTCCGTTGGTCCAGTACGCACTGCAGGCGGCGCTCGAGCGCGTGTTCGAGGGCAAGCTGACCCTGGAGCGTGTTGTTGAAGCCGTCTGCCACGCACCAGCCAAACTGTTCGACGTGGAAAACCGCGGTTTCCTGCGGGAAGGCTACGCGGCCGACCTGGTCCTGGTGGACCCGAAGCGCAAGCACACGGTCGTTCGCGAGGAAGTGCTGTCCAAGTGCGGATGGTCCCCATTTGAAGGCGAAACCTTCAGCAGTAGCATCGCCTCGACCTTCGTCAACGGCCAGCGCGTGTGGGACGGCAAAAAGGTGGACGAGAGCATTCGTGGCCAGCGGCTGACGTTCGACCGATGAGGAAAATCGTAATCGCGATCGCCACGTGCCTTCTTTCCACGGCGACCGCCACGACGTCGGCGGCCGTTACCGACCTGCCCTCCAGCCTCTCCCAGGGCGGCCTCGTGATCGGCCATGCCGCACCGGGCTCGCGGGTGACCGTAGGCGGCAAGCCGGTGCATATCGGCGCGGACGGCATTTTCGTGTTCGGCGCGGGACGCGATGAACAAGGGCCGATCGAGGTCGTCGTCGGTGGTGTGCGGCATAGCCTGAGCGTGACGCCACGCGATTGGCCGATCGAACGCGTCGAAGGCGTCCCGCCGAAAACGGTGAATCCGCCGCCGGATGTCGCCGCCCGAATCCAGCGCGAGCAGGCCGAGGTGGTCGCGGCGCGCGATCGCGACGACGCACGTGAGGACTTCGCGCATGGCTTCATCTGGCCGGTGACCGGGCGGATCAGCGGGCGCTTCGGCAACCAACGGATCTACAACGGCGATCCGAAGGCACCGCACTCGGGCATGGACATCGCCGTCCCGCAGGGCACGCCGGTGAAGGCACCGGCCGACGGCATCATCACCTTCGCCAAGCCCGACCTCTACCTGACCGGCGGGACCGTACTGCTCGACCATGGCTTCGGCCTGTCGTCGAACTTCCTGCATCTGTCACGGATCGATGTGAAGGTGGGGCAGCACGTGCACCAGGGCGAGGTGATTGGCGCAGCCGGCATGACCGGCCGGGCGACCGGACCTCATGTGCACTGGGGATTCAACTGGTTCGGCGTGCGGCTGGATCCGTTGCTTTTGCCGGGTATCCAGTAACGAAAGGCCCGCCTATGGCGGGCCTTTTCCTTTCTGTAGGAGCCGATTCATCGGCGAATGGGTGCTTGCGCCATCCTGGCCCGCTGCCGCGGGATCGCCGATGAATCGGCTCCTACAAACAGCCCCCGCCCAGGCAGGTTTAGCCTTTGCGGACCTTCGAGGCGAAGGCGACCGCGTCGTGCGGGTGCAGGCTTTCGTGGTGCGCCACGCGCACGTGGAAGTCGGCCACGCGCTCGTCGGCGTCGAGCACTTTCTGGATGCGGCGAGCCGCGTCTTCGCAGAACATCAGGTTGCTGCCGTTGGCGAGTGCGAAGGCCTGTTCATCGGCGCGCTTGACCGCGGTCTGCACGGGTGTGCCGAGGGCGGCTTCGACGTTGTCGATCATCTCGATCAGCGGGAACACACCCTCGCCCAGCGGACGCATGCGGATGGTCGCCGTGCTGCGCTGCGCGTGCGGCGTGGCGATGATGCCCTGCTCCGTGCCCAGCCAGGCAAGGATGGTGTCGCGGTCCAGCGCGTGATCGGCCGAGAACGTCTTGGCGAAATTGTCCTGGATGAGCTGGCGCGAAAGCGCTGCCGATGCCGGACAGGTCGAGGAATAGACCACGTCGGTGGTGACCTCGATATTGAACTTGCCGCCGCTCAGGTTGGCGCAGATGGTAATCGGGTACGAGCGCCAGCCGCTGTTGTCGCTGCGCAGGGCGCGACGGCGCACCAGGTGCTCGAAACCGATGGTGATCTTCGCGTGGTCCGACAGTCCTTCGTGCGAGCTGAGGAAGGAACCGAGCAGGTCACGGATGCCGGAAATGGTCAGCGGGCCGGCAGAGAGCGCCTCGGACACCAGCAGGTACAGGCGCGACATATGGATGCCGCGGACCTCAGGCTTGTTCAGGTTGACGAAAGCGCCCACGCGCGCGCCGGTCGAACGGACATCACCGTCGCCCGCGTCGAACTGAACTGGCATCTCCATGCCGTCCATGCCGACCCAGTCGAGCGTGCCGATGGCGAGGGCATGCTCTTGCGACGCGACGTCAGGCAACAGGCGGGTCGGGGAATCTTGGATATACATCGGGGTGATCCTAAGGGGACGTGCCGTTACCGGCTTACCGTGACCGAAATGGGGATGTTGAGGGTTGGCTCAATGGTCCGCGCATGGAAACGGTCCGTTCAGCCGAATCGCCCCGCATGCCGGGCCGCCAGCCAGGCCCGGATAGCCGTGGCCGGTCCACTGCGCGACTGCCGTAAGTGCAGTTCTCGGAAGGGTTCGGTTGCCTTGGCTGCCGCGCGAGCCGTAGAAAGCGCCGTACGACCCTCCAGGCCCCGGAACGTACTCAGCGGCTCGCCCAGCGCCAGGGCCTCGCGCAGGCCGGCCGCAAGCTCCGTCAGCTGGGCCTTGAGGGCCTCGCGCCGGGCGGGCGTGTCGTCCTTGAGCTGACCCCGCGACAACCCGTGCCGGGCCAGGCGCGACATGGGTAACGGCAGGCGCTCCCGTTCGGCGTCGAGCTCCAGGCGCGACAGTGCGAAGACCAGATGCGACAACGTGGCGATGCGCGACGCGGCCTCGACGGGCGCGTCCGCGCCGAACCACCAGGCGTTCTCGAGGGCGGCAAGCGCGCCATGCATGCCGCGGGAGGCGGCCACCTGTGCGTTGAAATCCGACGGCGTGCCCTGCTCCAGCTGGGCCATCGCGGCGAGGACCGGTGCGAGCCAGCGATCGGCCGGCACGCGGCGTGCTCGCTCATCGGCGAACAGCTGCTTGGTCAAGGGATGCCGGCCACCGCTCGCGGCGGCACCGGACAGTTCTTCGGCCCACCACTGCAGTTTCGCGGCGGCGACCTGCGGTTCGCGGACGCCGTACGCCGAAGCGATCAGTTCCTGCTCGAACGCGGCCAGCGCCACGTGAGCATCGCGCACGGACTCGTCGACGAAGGGCAAGGCCACGCGCTGCTGAGGCTGCACCGCCAGCCATTTGTCGACGAAGCTCTGGGTTGCGCCGTCGGTCACGCCGGAATCTCCCTCACACCCAGCAGGGTGGCTAGTTCGTCCACGCTGTCGAGCACGATATCGGCACCCCACGTATCCGGGTCGCCGCCGTCGAGATAGCCCCAGCGCACGGCCACGGTGAACAGGCCCGCGGCGTTGCCGGCCTGGACGTCGCGGCGATCGTCGCCGACGAAGACGGAGCGCGCCGGGTCACAGCCCGCCACCGCACAGGCGTGCAGCACGGGTGCCGGATCGGGTTTCTTCACCGGCAAGGTATCGCCCGACACCACGGCGGCGGGCTTCCAGTGCGGCACCGCTCGCGGCAACAGCCCATCGGTCAGGAAACCCGGCTTGTTGGTGACGATACCCCAGCGCACGCCGGCGGCATCGAGCCCGGCCAACATGGCTTCGACGCCGTCAAACGGCACGGTGTGCCGCGCCATGCTGGCCTCGTAGATTTCCAGGTAGCGCGGGACCAGCGCCAGCAGCCTTTCCGGTTCGATATCCGGAAAGGCTGCGGAGATGATCGCGCGCGAACCGCGCGAGACGACCGGGCGCACGCGCTCGTAAGGCGGTGGCGCGATGCCCTGCTCCACGCACAGCTCGAGCAGTGCACCGTGCAGGTCGAGCGCGCTGTCGAGCAGGGTGCCGTCGAGGTCGAAGAACACGCCGTCGAGCGTGAACGGCAAGCGGCTCACCCGACCTTCCTCGCGCTGAGTATGTAGTTCACCGCCGTGTTCGACGACAGGCTCGCGTTGCGCGTGAGCGGGTTGTACGCGAGACCCTTGATGTCCTCGATCTCGAGGTCGAAGCGGCGCAGCATGCCCGCCACCTCCGAGGGCTTGAGGAACTGCGCGTAATGGTGCGTGCCACGCGGAAGCAGGCGCATCAGGTACTCGGCACCGACGATCGCCGCGCCGAAGGCGGCCGGCGTACGGTTGAGCGTGGAAAGGAACAGTTGGCCACCGGGCTTCAGCATCGCGGCGAGATCACCGATTAGGCTGGCCGGATCGGGCACGTGCTCGATCATCTCCATGCAGCAGACCGCATCGAACGATGCCGGCTCGGCCTGGGCCAGGTCGGTCGAGGACTGTACGCGGTAGTCCACCTGCAGGTTGGATTCGAACAGGTGCAGTTTGGCGATCTCGATCAGCTTGGCGCCAAGATCGATGGCCGTGACGCGGGCACCGGCGCGCGCAAGCGCTTCGCTGAGCAGGCCACCACCGCACCCGACATCGACCACGTTGGCGCCGCGCAGATTCACGCGGCCGGACACGTAGGCCGCGCGTACCGGATTCAGATCGTGCAGCGGACGGGACTCACCATCGGGATCCCACCAGCGAGCGGCGAGTTTTTCGAAACGCGCGATTTCTTCCGCGCTGACATTGGCGTTGGTTTGCATGGTTCAGCCCTCGGGCGCGAAGCGACGCACGCGCCATTCGTGAACAGTGAGCGTGGACGAGCCGGTGGTGTGCAGGGGATCGCTGTGTGCGAGCTCGGTGGCGGCGGCCAGGTTGGGTGCACGTATGATGTATGCGCCGCCCGTGCCGTCGGTGAACGGACCGGTCATCTCGAGCTGGTGCTTGCCGATGAGGCCGGCGAGGAACGCCTGGTGCGCGTCGCCCGCGGCCGCCTGGAATGAGGGCGTGCGCATGACCAGAACAAGGTACAGGTGTTCGGAATCGCTCACGCTTCCTCCTCAGAGGCGATGATCTCGCGCCAGGCGCGTGCCTTGGAGAGGATGCGCGCCTTGTCAATGCTCACGAGCTCACCGTCGGCCAGCTTGCGCTGGCCATCGATCCACACATCGCTCACCTGGTGGCGGCCCGTGGCGTAAACCAGCTGCGAAGCCACATGATAAAGCGGCTGCGTTTCGAGCGCGTCGAGACGCACGGCCGTGAGGTCGGCCCGCTTGCCCGGCTCGATCGAGCCGACACGATCGCCAAGGCCGATCGCCTTCGCGCCATTGAGCGTGGCGGCACGCAGGGCGAACGCGGCGTCGAACGCCGCGGCGTCGCCAGCGACAGCCTTGGCCAAGAGCGCCGCCGTGCGCATCTCGCCGAACATGTCCAGATCGTTGTTCGAGGCGCAGCCATCGGTGCCGATGCAGATGTTCACGCCGGCGGCGCGCAGCTTCTCCGCCGGGCAGAAGCCGGAGGCGAGCTTGAGGTTGGATTCCGGGCAATGCACCACCGACACGCCGGCCGCGGCGCAGGCCGCGATCTCGTCGTCGTTGAGTTGGGTCATGTGTACGGCGACGAGACGGTCGGTAACGATGCCCAGCTTCTGCAGGCGCTCGAACGGTCGCACGCCATCCTTGTCCTTGCCCTGCTGCACTTCCAGCGCGGTCTCGTGCGTGTGCAGGTGGATCGGGATGTCGAGTTCGTTCGCCAGCTCGCGAATTCGTACGAAGTTCTCGTCGGAGACGGTGTACGGCGCATGCGGCACGAACGCCGTGGTCAGCAACGGCTCGCCCTTGAGCGACTCATGCACTTCCAGCGCGCGGCTGAAGTATTCGTCCGAGGTTTTCGCCCAGGGCGTCGGGAAGTCGATCACCGGCAGGCCGATCACCGCGCGAAAACCCATCTGCTTGTAGGTCGCCGCGATCACGTCGGGGAAGAAGTAGTTCTCATTGGCGCAGGTAGTGCCGCCGCGGATCATCTCCGCCACCGCGAGTTCCACGCCATCGCGGATGAAGTCGGGCCCCATCACGCGCGCCTCGGCCGGCCAGATGTGCTCCTGCAGCCAGGTCATCAAAGGCAGGTCGTCCGCGAGCCCGCGCAGCAGGGTCATCGGGTTATGCGTATGCGCATTGATCAAGCCCGGCATCAACGCATGCTCGGGCAGCTCGATGCGCTCGCGGGGCGCATACGCTGCCCGCGCGTCGGCGATTGGCAGGATTGCGAGGATCTCGCCGCCATTCACGGCCACCGCGTGGTCGTCCAGCACCACGGCGTGCGGTTCGATGGGAACGACCCAGCGGGCTTCGATGAGGAGGTCGATGTCGGTCGGGCTGGAAGTCATTGCTGCCTCAGGGAAGCGTAAAAAAAACGGCACGGCGCCCGGGAGGGCAGCCGTGCCGATCGATGCACCAGACGCTGCGCCTTACTTGACGCGGCTGTCGTACTCGCCGGTGCGCGTATCGACCTTGATGATTTCGTCCTGGTTGACGAACAGCGGCACGCGAACCACGGCACCGGTTTCCAGGGTGGCCGGCTTACCGCCGCCGCCCGAGGTGTCGCCACGGACGCCCGGATCGGTCTCGGTGATCTTGAGTTCGACGAACTTCGGCGCCTGCACGGCGATGATGTTGCCGTTGAACAGGGTGACGACGCACTCTTCCTCGCCCTTCAGCCACTTCCAGGCGTCGCCCATCGCAGCGAGGCTCGCGCGATGCTGCTCGAAGGTCTCGCTCTGCATGAAGATCCACTCACGATCGTTACCGGTGCCCTCGACGTACGAGAAATGGGCATCGGTGTCGACGGCATCGGCTTCTTCGTACGAGTCGCTGGACTTCAGCGTCTGCTCGGTCGTGCGGCCGTCCTTGAGGTTGCGGATACGGATGCGGGTGAACGCCTGGCCCTTGCCCGGCTTGACGAAGTCCGCTTCGGTGATGATCCAGGGATCGCCGTTGTGGATGATCTTCTTGCCCGTTTTGACGTCGTTGAGGCCAAGCATGCCCATCTGTATCTGCTCCAGAGTTATATCCGCCCCGCTGGGCGGCTAAAATAGGGTTTGTCACGGGCTGCAGCGCCCGATCCAAGGTCCACAATGATAACCGCAAGCCCTACTTCCCGCCTATCGTCGCCCGCCACGGGCTGGCGCGAGCTATGGCGGGACGCCATCACGGACGCGGGGGAACTGCTGCAGGCCGTGGGTCTCGGCCACCGGACCGACCTGCTGCCGCCGGATGACGCGGGCTTTCCGCTGCGCGTCCCCCGCGGTTTCGCGGCCCGCATGCGCCAGGGCGACCCCACCGACCCCCTGCTCCTGCAGGTGCTGCCGCGTCGCGCCGAGCACGACGTGGTCGACGGCTTCACGGTGGACGCGGTAGGCGACATGGCCTCGCGGGCCGGCCACGGGGTCCTCCACAAGTACGACGGCCGGGCCTTGCTGATCGCCAGCGGCAGTTGCGCGGTGAACTGCCGCTACTGTTTCCGCCGGCATTTTCCCTACGGGGAGGAGATCGCGGCGGCCGCGCAGTGGCGCGAAGCGCTGGCCCACGTGAAGGCCGACGACAGCATCCGCGAGCTGATCCTGTCGGGCGGCGACCCCCTTTCCCTGGCCACGCACAAGCTGGAGGAGCTCACCCGCGGGCTGGCCGACATGCCCCACGTGATCCGCCTGCGCATTCACACCCGCCTGCCGGTAGTCCTGCCCGAGCGCATCGACGATGCCTTCACCGACTGGCTGGCCGCGCTGCCCCTGCAAAAGGTGGTCGTGCTGCACGCCAATCATGCCAACGAGTTCGACGCCGCGGTGGACGCTGCCTGTGCCCGCCTGCGGTCGGCAGGCGCCACCCTGCTCAATCAGTCGGTGCTGCTCAAGGAAGTCAACGACAACGCCGATACCCTCGTTACGTTGTGCGAGCGGTCGTTTGCCGCCGGCGTGCTGCCCTACTACCTGCACCAACTGGACAAGGTGGCCGGGGCGGCGCATTTCGAGGTATCCGACGAGCGCGCCCTGGGGCTCATGGAAGTCCTTCGGGGCAGGCTTCCTGGCTACCTCGTCCCAAAACTCGTGCGTGAACTGCAGGGCGACCCATCCAAACGCCCCGTTGCCGATTTCGCGCGCTAGTATGGGCGTCATCCGACCAGCATGACCTGGTCGGACCGCGTTGGGGGGAGCGGGCCGTGTACTGGTTCGCGGGGCAGCAAGCGGCTTTTCGGAACGGCATGAAACACGACAACGTCATCAGGATTCTCTTCATCGAAGACTCGGTGGAAGACGCCGAACTTTTGATCAACGTACTGCGCAACGGCGGCATCGCCGTGCGCCCCGCGCGCGCCACCAGCGCGGCGGAAATCCAGGCCGCCCTGGACGAACTGGTGCCTGACCTGGTGTTGATGAATCCCGGCGTGCCGGGCATCGACGCCGCCGCCGTCGCCCGCCAGCTGGACTCGAGCGGACGCGATCTCTCATTGATCGCCGTGGTCAACAGCCTCAGCGACGATAGCGTGGCCGATCTGTTCGCCGGCGGTACGCGCGGCGTGGCACTTCGCAAGCGTTCCGACCAGGTCCTGGCCGTGGTCCAGCGCGAGTTCGAGTCCCTGTCCACCCGACGTCAGGTGCGTCGCCTGGAAACCTCGCTGCGCGAAACCGAGCGCCGCTGCGACTCCCTGCTCGATTCCTCGCGCGACGCCATTGCCTATGTCCATGAAGGCATGCACGTTCGCGTGAACCAGGCCTATCTCGAGGCCTTCGGTTTTGCCGAGTTCGACGACATCCTCGGCCTGCCGATCCTCGACCTTATCGCCGGCACCCACGCCGACGACTTCAAGGGCGTGCTGCGAGGCCTGTCCAAGGGCGAAAAGGCACCGCCACCGCTGGAACTGCTCGCACGTCGTGACGACGGCGGCACCTTCAAGGCCCTTGTCGACTTCGCACATGCCACGTTCGAGGGCGAAGCCTGCCTGCAGATCGTGTTTCGCCAGCAGATGGTCGATGCCGCGCTGGTCGCGCAACTCCAGCGGGATTCGGTCACGGGCCTGTTCAACCGCGCGCGCACACTCGAGCACATCGACGAAGCCGTGGCCGCCGCGGCTGCCGGACGCGAAGGCCAGGCGATGCTCCTGCTCGAGCCGGACAACTGGAAGGAAATCGTTACCAGCGCGGGCATCGGCAATGCGGACAAGCTTCTCGCTGCCATCGCCACGAAGATCAATGAATCCATCGACGACGAAGATGTGGCCGGTGTGCTCGGCGATCACACGCTCGGCCTGATCCTGGCGCCGCGCGGCGACCTCGAGCATGCCGCCCTTACCGAGCGCCTGCGCACCAGCATCGCCGAGCACATCATCGATGCGGGCACACGCTCGCTCAACGTCACGATCACCATCGGCGGCACACTGATCGCCGAGAAGAACGCCAACACGGAAGCCGTGCTCGAGCAGGCCAGCGCCGCGTTGCGCAACGCCCAGAACCAGGGCGGCAACCGTGTGGAACTGCACGATCCCAGCGCCCGCGAGAAGGCCGATGCCGAACGCGAGCAGTACTGGCTCGACCTCGTTCGCCACGCGCTGTCGACCGACGGCCTGCGCCTGTATCACCAGCAGATCATCAGCCTGCAGGATGCCGCCGGCGAGTTCTACGAGATCCTGGTGCGCATGCGTGGCCCGAAGGGCGACGTCCTGCCTTCGTACTTCTTCCCCGTCGCCGAGCGCAACGGCCTCCTCCCGGCGATCGATCGCTGGGTGCTCGGCCATGCCATCGATGCCCTGGCGCACCGCGAGAACGACGGGCTCACGACGACCTACTTCGTGAAGATGACCCTGCAGTCGCTGGAGGACCCGGACCTGCTGCCCTGGCTCTGCCGTCGCCTCGAAACGGCGAAGCTACGCCGGAGCACCCTGGTCATCGAGATGCCGGAGTCCAAGGTGCTCACCAGCCTGCGTCCCACCCAGGAGTTCGTGGCCGGCTGGCGCAAGGCAGGCGGCGGCTTCGCCATCGAACAGTTCGGCTCGGGCCTCAATTCGTTCCAGATGCTCAATCATGTCGAGGCCGACTTCCTGAAGATCGACCGCAGTTTCATGACCGACCTGCCGCAGCATCCGGAGAACCAGAAGAAGATTGCCGAGATCTGCAAGGAAGGCCATTCCTCGGGCAAGCAGACCGTGGCCGAATGGGTCGAGGATGCCGTGAGCACCTCACTGTTGTTCGCTTGCGGCGTGGACTTTGTCCAGGGCAACTTCCTGCAGGAGCCGGCGAAGGTGCTTGCCGAGGAATACATGCCGGTCTAAGGGTCGGTGGCTGTTGTAGGAGCCGATTCATCGGCGATGGGTGCTTGCGATAACCTGGCCCGCTGCCGCGGGATCGCCGATGAATCGGCTCCTACAGAGAGACACAAGATCCACGCACAAAAAAGCCCGCGATCGCTCGCGGGCTTTTTCTTGGCGCTTGCTGCTACCCGAATTACTGGGCGGCGGCAGCGGCGGCCTTCTTCGCGACCTTGGCGGCAGCGGCGGCGGCCACGTCTTCCTTGATGCGGGCAGCCTTACCTTCCAGACCACGGAGGTAGTACAGCTTGGCGCCGCGGACCTTGCCCTTGCGCTTGACTTCGACCGAGTCGATAGCGTGGCTGTGCGACTGGAACACGCGCTCGACGCCGGTGCCGTGCGAGATCTTGCGCACGGTAAAGGCGGAGTGCAGACCGCGGCTACGCTTGGCAATGACGATGCCTTCAAAAGCCTGGACGCGCTCGCGAGCGCCTTCCTTGACCTTGACGTTGACGACCACGGTGTCGCCAGGACCGAATTCCGGCAGCTGGCGGATGATCTGCTCGGCTTCGAACTGTTGGAGAAGTTTGTTCATGGCACACCTGTCATCAATTTTCGTTACGGCGGTCGATATCGGCCGCACCGTTTAGCCGTGCATATTCACGGCGGAATTCATCCAGCAATGTCCTCGATTCGTCATCGAGCGCACGCTGCGTTAGCAAGTCCGGCCGGCGCAGCCAGGTACGACCCAGCGACTGCTTGCGACGCCAGCGGCGGATAGCCGCGTGATCGCCGGAAAGCAGCACCTCCGGCACGCCGCCCCAAACATCGTGATGCTCGGGACGGGTGTAATGCGGGCAATCCAGCAGTCCATCCGAGAAGGAGTCCTGCTGGGCGGACTGCGCGTCGTTCAACGCACCGTCCTGAAGACGACCTACCGCATCGATGATTATCGCTGCGCCAAGCTCCCCGCCAGACAGCACATAATCGCCGATTGAGAGCTCCTCGTCGACCTCGTGCTGCAGCAGGCGTTCGTCCACGCCCTCGTAACGTCCGCAGATCAGGGCGATTCGCGGCATGTTAGCCAGCGCCTCGACCCTACCCTGCGTCAGCCGCGCACCTTGCGGGCTGAGATAAATCACGTGCACCGGTTCCGGTGCCGCCTCACGAACCGCCGCGAGCGTCGCTCGCAAAGGATCGATCAGCATCACCATGCCCGGCCCACCGCCAAAGGGGCGGCCGTCCACGGTGCGATGCTTGTCGGGAGCGAAATCGCGGGGGTTCCAGGTTTCCACCTGCAACAACTCGCGATGCTGCGCCCTGCCGACCACCCCGACCGCGGCCGACTGGCGGACGAAATCGGGAAACAACGAGACCACATCGATACGCATGAGGGGAATCGCTGCTCTAGAACTCGGGGTCCCAGTCCACCACGATGCGCTGGCCATCGAAATCGATGGAGTGCACGTAGGGGCCCTGGACAAACGGGATAAGTCGCTCCCTTTCACCGTCCTTCACCACCATGACGTCATTGGCGCCGGTGGCAAAGAGATGGTTCACCCGTCCCAGAACGATGTTCTCCGTGGTGACGACCTCGAGACCCTCGAGATCGGTCCAGTAGAACTCGCCCGGCGCGGGCGGCGGCAGCACGTCACGCGAGACCGTAATCTCGCAGCCGATCAGTGCTGTCGCCTGGTCGCGATCCTCGACGCCCGGAAGGGTGGCCACCAGGCCCTTACCTTGCGCGCGTCCGCGGATCCCGTCGATCTTCTTCTCCACACCCGGCGCGGTCAGCAGCCACGGCTGGTATTGGAAGATCTGAATACGGGGTTCGGTCCAGCTTTCGAGCTTGACCTGACCCTGCACGCCGTAGAGCCCGACAATGCGTCCGAGCCGGACGCGCTTACCGAGCCCTGTCGACATCAAGCAGCCAGCTTGCCGGCTTCCTTCACGAGGGCACGCACCTTATCGGTCAGCTGTGCACCCTTCGCCACCCAGGCCTGGACCTTGGCAACGTCGAGCTCGAGACGCTTATCAGCGCCCGAAGCGACCGGGTTGTAGTAGCCCACGCGCTCGATGTTGCGACCGTCGCGCTTGTTGCGCTGGTCGGTCACGACGACGTGATAAAACGGACGGCCCTTGGCGCCACCGCGCGAAAGACGAATCTTAACCATATTACGAGCTCCAGAATTGCCGGTTGCCGGCAGGCGCGCGCTAGATGCGGGCGCGGTAAACCCGGCATTTTAGCGAAAGTTGTAGAAAATGGAAGGGGTTCAGCGCATCGGCGGCATACCGCCGCCCATTCCGCCCATACCACCCATGCCCTTCATGGCACCACGCATCTGGCGCATGAGGCCCTTGCTGCCACCCTTGGACAGCTTGGACATCATTTTTTCCATCTGCATGAACTGCTTGAGCAGGCGGTTGACGTCGGCGGGCTGGGTGCCCGAACCGCGGGCCACACGGGCCTTGCGCGAACCGTTAAGGAGATCCGGATGCCGGCGCTCCTTCTTGGTCATCGAACCGATGATCGCGACCATGCGCTTCAGTTCGTTGTCGTTGACCTTGGATTTGACGTTGTCCGGGATATTGCCCATGCCCGGCAGCTTGTCCATGAGACCGGCCAGGCCGCCCATGTTGGACATCTGTTCGAGCTGGTCTCGCATGTCGTTGAGATCGAACCGCTTGCCCTTCATGACCTTCTCGGCCAGCTTCTGGGCTTTCTCCTGGTCGACCTTGCGCTCCACTTCCTCGACCAGCGACAGGACGTCGCCCATGCCAAGGATGCGCTGCGCAAGACGGTCTGGATGGAACGGTTCGAGGGCGTCGGTCTTTTCGCCGGCACCAAGGAACTTGATCGGGCGGCCGGTGATGTAACGCACCGACAGAGCAGCACCGCCGCGGGCGTCACCGTCCGTCTTGGTCAGCACTACGCCGGTGAGCGGAATCGCGTCGGAGAACGCCTTGGCCGTGTTGGCCGCGTCCTGGCCCGTCATGGAGTCGACCACGAACAGGGTTTCGATGGGATTGAGCGCAGCGTGCAATGCCTTGATCTCGTCCATCATCGCGTCGTCGATGTGCAGACGACCCGCGGTATCGACCAGCAGCACGTCCATCACCTCGCGACGAGCCGCAGCGACGGCGGCCTTCGCGATGTCGACCGGGTTTTGGCCGGCTTCCGAGGGGAAGAACGACACTTCGACCTGCTCGGCCAGCGTACGCAGCTGCTCGATGGCGGCCGGACGGTAGACGTCGCAGCTGACGACCATGACACGCTTCTTCTTCCGCTCCTTGAGGAAACGGGCGAGCTTGGCGACCGTGGTCGTCTTACCCGCGCCCTGCAGGCCCGCCATCAGCACGATGGCCGGCGGCGTGGCGGCGAGGTTCAGTTCGGTGTTGGCGACGCCCATGACGGTGGTCAGTTCATCACTGACGACCTTGACCAGCGCCTGGCCAGGCGAAAGGCTCTTAAGGACTTCCTGACCGACGGCGCGGACCTTCACCCGCTCGATCAGCGCTTTGACCACCGGCAAGGCCACATCGGCCTCGAGCAGGGCAATGCGGACTTCGCGCAGGGTTTCGCGGATGTTCTCTTCGGTCAGCCGGCCGCGACCACGCAGGCGGTTGACGGTATCGGAGAGGCGTTGGCTGAGCGATTCGAACATGGCGAGTCGATGAATGCTGTAAACGACGGATTATAGCCGGACTGGGCCCTTGCCGTACGGCAGGCAATGCCAACGTGTCGCATTCACGATACCGGGCCGCTATGCCACACTGCGCGTCCATGATCGTCGCCATCCTCGCGCTCGCCGCCATCGCCCTCTACCTGTCCGCCGCAGGCGTACTCGCACGGCCGCTGATGACGGGCGGTCAGCCCCTCGCCCGCGTCGGCATGACCATGGCGAGCCTGGCCGCACTGGCCCATGCCGGACTCCTCCTGAGCGCCCATCGCGGGACACTCGACCTGCACTTCTTCGCCGCCCTGTCCCTGGTGGCCTGGATCGCCTCAGCCCTCACCCTGGTAGTGAATCTTTCGCGGCCGGTGGCCGGGCTGGGTATCCTGATTTTTCCGCTATCGGCCGTGTTCCTGGCGATGGACGCGTTCATTGCGCCACGCACCGCGCCGGAAGCGATGACCTGGCAGATCGAACTGCACGTGACGATCGCCGTGCTCGCCTTCGGCATCCTTTCCATCGCCGCGGCACTTTCGATCCTGCTGGCCATTCAGGAGCGCGCCTTGCGGCGGAGCAAGTTCGGCCACTGGCTGCGCGCCCTGCCCCCGCTGACCCTCACCGAGGTGCTGCTATTTCGCCTGATCGCGGTGGGCTTCCTCCTGCTCACCCTGACCCTGGTGACCGGCACACTGTTCGTCGGCAACCTGTTCAGCCAGCACCTCGTGCACAAGACGGTACTGTCGATCGTGGCGTGGATCGTCTTTGGCGTATTGCTCTGGGGTCGCTGGCGTCACGGCTGGCGTGGCACGCGCGCCGTGAACCTCACCCTCATCGGCATGGGCGTGCTGCTGCTGGCGTTCTTCGGCACCAAGCTGGTGTTGGAACTGATCCTGCACCGCACAGGCTGAGCGCGACGGCGGCGGAACCGGCTACCCGTCGTCGGGTGCCTGCCTCCCACATTTACTCTCTGCAGGCGTCGATCGCTTGCGACAGGCGTTCTACACCGATCACTTCCATCTCGCCAACGCGCCCCTTCTTCGGCGCATTGGCGGCCGGCACGACAGCGCGACGGAAACCGTGCGTGGCCGCTTCCTTGAGGCGCTCTTCACCGTTTGGCACGGGACGGATCTCGCCCGACAGGCCCACCTCGCCAAAGGCGATGGACTTCTCCGGCAAGGCCCGGTCGCGCAGGCTCGAGAGCACGGCCATCAGCACCGGCACATCGGAAGCGGTTTCCTGCACGCGGATGCCACCGACCACATTCACGAAGACGTCCTGGTCGTACGCGGCAATGCCGCCATGCCGATGCAACACGGCAAGCAACATGGCCAGACGATTTTGTTCCAGACCCAGCACAACGCGGCGGGGATTGCCTAGCGACGACTGGTCGACCAGTGCCTGCACCTCGACCAGCAGTGGGCGCGTGCCTTCACGGGTGACCATGACAGCGCTGCCGGGCGTAGGACCCGAGTGCGATGAGAGGAAAATGGCCGAGGGATTCGGCACCTCGCGCAGCCCCTTCTCGGACATGGCGAAGACACCGAGTTCGTTCACCGCGCCGAAGCGGTTCTTGAAGGCGCGCAGCACGCGAAAACGGCTGCCGGATTCGCCCTCGAAATAAAGCACGGCGTCGACCATGTGCTCGAGCACGCGCGGACCGGCGATGCCGCCCTCCTTGGTCACGTGGCCGACCAGGAAAACGGATGTACCGGTTTCTTTGGCGAAGCGTGTGAGCTTCGCCGCCGACTCACGCACCTGGCTGACCGAACCCGGCGCCGCGGTAAGCATTTCGGTCCAGATCGTCTGAATGGAATCGATCACCAACACGCGAGGGCGCGCGCTCATGGCCTGCTCGAGGATGCGTTCGATACAGGTTTCCGCCAGGGCATGCAGCGGTGCCAGCGGAAGGTCCAGGCGTTGAGCGCGGCCGGCCACCTGGGCCAGCGATTCTTCGCCGGTGACATACAGGCTCGGCAGCACCGCACCCAGCGTACCGAGCATCTGCAGCAGCAAGGTGGATTTACCGATACCCGGATCACCACCAATCAGGACGACAGAGCCCTCGACCAGGCCGCCACCGAGTACGCGGTCGAGTTCACCGATGCCCGTGTTCGTGCGCGCCTCGGCGGTGAGCAGGACCTCGGTGAGCGGTGTGATCCTCGGCGCGCCAGCGGCAGCGCCGGCATAGCCACCGCGTTGCGCACCGATCGACACGGCGACCGGCTTGGCCGTATCGACCACGAAGGCCGAGAGGACATTCCACACGCCGCATTCGGCGCACTGGCCCTGCCACTTGCTGTGCTCGGCACCGCACTCGGTGCAAACGTAGGCGGTCTTGGCCTTGGCCATCGTGTCGTGATCTTCCGGAAAGGAGGGAGTTATATAGCGCGACTGCGTCGCACGGAGCGATACGCGGGAGACGCCGCGATCAGCTTTCGTCTTCGACGAAGAGTACGCGGCGCGTCATGCCGCAGGTGAGGTCGTAGGAGATGGTGCCAGCGGCGGCCGCGACCGTCTCGACGGGAAGGCCCTCGCCCCACAGGGTGACGCGATCACCCGTGCGCGCGTCGGGCAAACCACGCAGGTCGATCGTGATCAGGTCCATCGATACGCGACCGATCAGCGACGCCTTGTGGCCATTCACCAGCACGGGCGTACCTGCTGCGGCGCTGCGGGGGTAGCCATCGCCGTAGCCGATGGCGGCGACACCGACGGCCATGTCCTCGGGACATTCGTATGTGCCGTTGTAGCCAACGCGCTCACCCTTCGCGAGGTGGTTGATCGCGACCAGGCGGGTCGACAGGGTCATCGCCGGCCGGAAGCCGAAATCGGCGCCGGAGCGACCTTCCACGACGGACAGCCCGTAGAGCAGACCGCCGGTTCGAACCCAGTCGCCACGGGCATCCGGCCAGCCCAGCACCGCGGCGGAGTTGGACAGGGCACGAGGCCCGGCCAGACCCGCGGTCGCCTCCCTGAAGCGTTGGATCTGCAAGGCCGTATCACGCCCTTCGAACTCCTCCGACGAGGCGAAGTGGGTCATGAGGCCGATCTCGCCTTCGACGGCGGGCATCGCCAGCAGGGCTGCATGGACCTCACGCGCGCGAGCCGGAGCGAAGCCAAGGCGGTGCATGCCGGTGTCGACCTTGATCCACACACGCAACGGACCACGCGACGGATCGGCCTTGGCCAGCCAGGGCAGCTGCGCGTCGTGGTGAATCAGGGCTTCGAGCCTCAGCCGCTGCATCTCGGCGATGTCGGAAGCGGTATCCGGACCCGACAGCACGACGATCCGCTGCCTGTGACCGGCGGCGCGCAGGCGCAGGCCATCACCGATCGCGGCGACAGCGAACGCCTCTGCCTCTTCGTCCAGCGCGCGAGCCACCCGTTCCAGGCCGTGGCCGTAGGCATCGGCCTTGACCACCGCCATGACCTTTGCACTACCAGCCAGCATGCGAACGCGGGCCAGGTTATGGCGCAGGGCACCGAGATGGATGGTGGCGACGGTGGTACGACTCATGGCTTCACGGGGACGACGTTGACGGTACGGACCGCTCAGTCTAGCCGCATCCTGCTGCCCCCCGTATGGCGCGAACATGGTGGACTTGGGCGCCCGGCGCCTTCGCCCGCCACGGCACCTACTTCGCCAGATCGAAATCCGCGGAGGAAACCCAGCCACGGTTGCCGTGCTCATCCTCCACTTCCCAGATCACGCCAACCTTGTCACCGGTCGGGTAGACGGTCATGCCAGGATCGAGCGAACGCACGACCTTCCCCTTGCCCGAAGAGGTCGTGAACATTTTCGCGCCAACACGCATGGTTCCGGTCTGGCGGCTGTTAGCGGCGGATGCGCTACCCGGAAGACCGCCCAGTTCACCGACGAGCTTCGTGTACGCATCCAGATAAGCCATGGTGATCACCTGGCCCACCGTCGTGTTGGCGTAAGCACCGACGCCGGCGGCACCGGCAGCATCGTTGCCCCAGAGCTTGCCCTTGGCACCGACAGTGAGGTCGTTCTTCTCACCGTGACCCTCGACCATGGCCACCTGCTCGGACGATCGCACGTCGGTGACCGTGAGGACGACGTCCGCCGTCTTCGAACTGAGGTTGAGCGATCCGGCAAGCGCACCCGCCGTCCCGCCGAGAAGGCCCTGCGCCACGGCACCGAGACCAGCCCTGCCCGCGTCGCGATTGGCGGAGACGAGGTCGGGGACCATGACGTAGTCGGCCGCCTTGACCTGCCCCTTGCCGACGTTGGCGCCACCGCGTAGCTGGCCACCCGCCGCCAACTCACGCTCGCGCATCGCCGCACCCAGGCCCGTACCCCGGTCGAGCAGCGTGAAGCATCCCGATTTATTGACGAACACCTTGATGAGCTTGGTCGGCGATGGCAGCTGCTGCTGTGACCACCAGTGGACCGTGCCTTCCGGCTCGACGACGGAAATCGTTCCGAGTTTGCGCGAGCACTTGGGAATCTCCGAGACTTTCGCCTCATGGTCCTTCTGCGTCCGCGTCACCAGCGGATTGGTCATCGCGCATGCCGACATTGAAAGAATGACGCCAAGCGCCAGCGACGCCTTTGCGGCGTGCCTGTGAGTGATTTCCATGGTTGATCCTGTCCTGATGCGCCCGGCGCTTAACGACCCTCGCCCTGCGCGGGCGCACGCGGGAGAGGATGGTCGAATGAGCGCTAGATGCTATCGACGAGATCGATAACGGTCTGCTGGGAATTGTCCTAAAAAACACTCGGAAGTTGCCAACTCACCACGTCAGGCTCGCCCGCGTGCGTCCTTCGATTATCGGCGGCCCGCGCCTGGCATCGCGGTATCGATGGCGCGTTGTGCCAGCGGCGCCATCACGGCGTAGCCCTTTGCATTGGGATGTAATCCGTCATCACTGAGCCCCTTTCGCAGCGCCGCGCTGGCGTCCACCATGGCCGGGTAGTAGTCGAGCAGCACGAGGTGCTCGCGCGCCACGTAGCGGCGGATCCAGTCGTTGAGCGCGACAATGTCGCGTGGCGGCCGCCGGGCCGATTGCGTCGCGTCGACATAGTCGTTCACCGGCAACAGCGTAGCGATGACGACATGGATGCCGTGGGCACGAGCCAGCTCGGCCATCGACGATAGGTTGTCCTCGATCATCCCGAGCGTCGATGCACCGGTGTTGCCCGATATGTCGTTGGTCCCGGCGAGAATCACGACGACCTTCGGTTTCAGGGCGATGACGTCGGCACGAAAGCGCACCAGCATCTGTGGCGTCGTCTGCCCGCTGATGCCGCGATTGATGTAACCCCTTCCCGGGAAGAACTCACCGACGGACCTTCCCCAGAAATCGGTGATCGAGTCGCCGAAAAAGACCACGCGTTTCTCACCCGGTTTCGGCGGCGGATACGTGGCATTGTCCTGCGCATAGCGTGCGAGCGACGGCCAGTCGTTCAGGCGTTGCTCGATGTCGGCGCGCTGGTCGGGCGTCGGATTGTCGGGCAGCGAGATCCGCGCCTGCTGAGTCGCCGAGGTCGCCGACGCTGCGAAGCACATCGCCGCGAGGAATATCACCGTACGCATCATTACCACCTCGCTAGCAACTCGTTCTCAGGGAATGCGACCCGTCAGCCCGTGCGACGACGGCGCGAGGAAACAATAAGCGCCAGACCTGTAACCACACCGGCCGCCGTGAAGATCCAACCCAGGGACCACGAGGGATACGAGTAGATCATGGATACGCCCGTCACTAAGAAGAGGGCAGCCATGACGGGCTGGACGAGACGCTGGGAGCGATAGATACCCTGGTTTCGCAACGTCACCAGCTGCAACTGGGCAATGTCCTCAGCCACGGGCCGACAAACCTCGGAGCAGGCGAGCCCATTCGATACGGCGATCGCGCAGGCGGCGCAGGTGCCCTTGGCGCAGCACTTGCAGATACCGACAGCCTCGGCATCGTGATGTACGAAACAACGCATGGTTCCATCCCCTGAAGATAAGATCACCCCGCGCCGATAGTCGGCGAAACGACCGGCAGCGTGCAACCCGTCGGAATGGAAACCGCGACCCATGACACGAGTTCTGTTTATCTGCGCGAAGAACAAGCTGCGCAGCCCCACGGCTGAACACCTCTTTGCATCTCATCCCGGGGTAGAGACCGACTCCGCCGGTGTAAATCAGGACGCCGAAGTACCCGTCTCGACGGAACAGTTGCGCTGGGCCGACGTCATCGTTGTCATGGAAAGCCGTCATCAGGCGAAGCTGCGACGCGGCTTTGCTCAGGCGCTGAAAGGCAAGCGCATTGTCTGTCTCGATATTCCCGACGACTACGACTACATGGCTCCGGAGCTCGTCGCCCTGCTCCAGAAGCGCGCAGGCCGCTTCTTGCCGACCGCGTGACGCGCTCAAGGTCATACCCACGAGGTGTCGTCAGGACATCTCAAGCCAGGGATCATCGATCGGCTCGTCGAGCAGCACGCGCCGGTCAACCTCGTAGCGATGTGTGACTCGCCAAGGCGCTTCCCTGCCCTGCCTTGGCAATGCGGCCTCGCCACGCACGACGTAGCCGGACGTCAAGGCGTCGAGGATGCATACACCCAGCGCCTGTCCCGAGGGTGCCCTTGGCACAACGACATCGACGGCGCGTTCTTCCATGCGTTGGAGTAGCCGACATACATACTGCGCTGCCAGGTCCACCTTCAGTGTCCACGACGCATTGATGTAGCCGAACAACACGGCCGCGTTCGGAATGCCGTCTAGCAGCACGCTCTTGTAGGTCAGCAAGCTGCCGGGGTCGCGAGCAACGCCGTCGACATCGAGGGTCATGCCACCGAGGACCTGCAGTTGAAACCCCGTCGCGGAAACGACGATGTCGGCGTCGATGGTGGCTCCGGATGACAACCGAACACCGGTTTCGGTGAATCCGGCAACGGTATCGGTCCACACGGAGGCCTTGCCCTCGCGCAGGACGTCGAACAGATCGTTGTCGGGAACGACACAAAGCCGCTGTGTCCACGGGTCGTACGCCGGCGAGAAATCATCGAGCGTGGCCGCACCGTCCAGTCGACGACGCACGCCGGCGAGAAGCAGCGCGCGTACCCGTTTCGGCCACCGCATCGCGGCACGATAGAGCAGGCGTTGCAGCGCGATGTTGCGTCGACGTGCCATCGCATAGACGACCCTCTCCGGCAGCACGCGGAGCAAGGCAGCCGATATGGCGTCGCGCGAAGGCACGGAAAAGATGTAGCCCGGTGAGCGCTGGAGCATGGTCACATGCTCGGCCTTGCGCGCAAGCGCGGGGACGAGGGTTATCGCTGTCGCGCCACTGCCGATGACGAGCACGCGCTTTCCTTCCCAGTCGAGGTCGTCCGGCCACTGCTGTGGGTGGATAAAGCGCCCCTTGTAGCGATCCAGATCGGGAAAGGGCGGAATGTAACCGCGGTCGTACGCGTAGTAGCCCGTGCAACCGACAAGAAAGCTCGCCGTGAACAACTGCGTCTCGCCCTGCTCGTCGAGGCTAGTCACTGTCCATCGGGAATCGACGGATGACCAAGACGCGCGCGTGGTGCGCAGGCCGAACCGGATCTTCGCCTCGATGGCGTATTCGCGTGCCGTCGCCACCACGTATTCGCGGATCGACGGGCCATCCGCCAGCACTTTTAGTTCGTTCCACGGCCGGAACCCGTAGCCGAAGGTGAACATGTCCGAATCGGAACGGACGCCAGGGTAACGGAACAGATCCCACGTGCCGCCGATGGCGTGGCGCCGCTCAAGAATACCTACGCGCTTGTTCGGGCAGGCCGTGGCTAGCCGGCAGGCCATTCCGATGCCGGAGAGGCCCGCGCCGATGATCAGGACATCGTAGTGGTCGGTGGTCATGCACACCCCCGCGTCGGCAGGGAAAGCGTACGCCTTCTGGCGTAGAACCGCTCGTCGCTAATGGTAGGAGCCGATGCATCGGTGATCCCGCGAAAGCGGGCCAGGGTGGCGCGAGCACCCATTCGCCGCTGAAGCGGCTCCCACAGTGGGAATCGCCGCTGAAGCGGCTCCTACAGGGGAGCGAGGGTTAGTCGAAGGTGCCTACGTAGGAATCGGGTGCCCAGTTCTCGAACTTGGTGTAATGGCCGAGGAAGGCCAGTTTCACGGTGTCGGTGGGGCCGTTTCGCTGCTTGCCGATGATGATCTCGGCCAGGCCCTTATCCGGCGACTCCTTGTTGTAGTAGTCGTCGCGGTAGATGAACATGATCACGTCGGCGTCCTGCTCGATAGCGCCGGATTCGCGAAGATCGGACATCATCGGCCGCTTGTCGGCGCGCTGCTCGAGGGATCGGTTCAACTGCGATAGCGCGATCACCGGCACATTGAGTTCCTTCGCCAGGGCCTTGAGGCCTCGGGAGATCTCGGAAATTTCCGTCGCACGGTTCTCGCTGTTGCCGGGCACCTGCATCAGCTGCAGGTAGTCGATCACGATCAGGCCGAGGCCGTGCTCGCGCTGCAGGCGGCGCGAACGCGAACGCATTTCCACCGGCGACATGGCGGGCGTGTCGTCGATGAAGATCTTCGCATCCGACAGCATGGTGATAGCCGACGTGACGCGCGGCCAATCCTCTTCGGCGAGGTCACCGTTGCGCAGGTGCTGCGCATGCACGCGACCGAGTGACGAAATCAGACGGAAGGCCAGCTGCGAGGCCGACATTTCCATCGAGAACACCGCCACGGCCTTCTTGCCACGCATGGCCGCGGCCTCGGCGAGGTTCAGCGCGAAAGCGGTCTTGCCCATCGACGGACGCGCCGCGACGATGATGAGATCCGACGGCTGCAACCCGGAGGTGAGCTCGTCCAGATCGGTGAATCCGGTGGAGATGCCGGTGAGCTGGCCACGCTTTTCGTAGCGCTCGGTCAGCATGCGGAATGCCTCGCCCACGGCTTCACGCACGGAGACGATGTCCTTCTTGCCCCGCGCGCCGGATTCCGCGATGCGGAAGACGCGCTGCTCGGCCAGCTCCATCACTTCCTGGACGCTCTTTCCCTCGGGACGGAAGCCGTCTTCGGTGATGGATGTGCCGGCATCGATCAGCATGCGCAGTACGGACTTCTCGCGGACGATGTCGCCGTAGGCGCCAATGTTCGCCGCGCTGGGTGTCGAGTTGGCCAGTTCCATGAGGTAGCTGGCGCCACCGACCATCTCGGCCAGGTCGTTGGCGACAAACCATTCGCCAAGCGTGATCGCATCACAGGGCATGCCCTTGTTGGCGAGCTCGTTGATCGCGCGCCAGATGAGGCGGTGATCCTTGCGGTAGAAATCGTCGTCGGTGAGCTTGTCCGCCACCTTGTCCAGCGAATCGGGCGAGAGCATGAGACCGCCCAGCACCGCTTGCTCGGCCTCGATCGAATTCGGAGGAATGCGCAGCGAGTCGAACGGCGTGGGCTCACGACGACGCTTGCGGTCTCCGCGCTCACCGCGCTCGGGATTGAAGGACATGGAATACCTCGTGTTGCTGACGGCGCCCCTGGCCGGGACGGCCTGGCCGTGAAGCCATGATACGCGGGGATGTCTCACCCGGTGAGAGGATAAGTCTGTGGATAACCTGTGGGCGAAATGTCCCGCGCAGGCCCCCAAACGAAAACGGGCGCCTTTCGGCGCCCGTTCCCTTGGATCGCAGGGGATCGGAGCTTACGCGCCGACCACCTTGACCTTGACCGTCTGCTGGATGTCGGCGTGGAGCACGACAACCGCGTCGTACTCGCCAACATTGCGGTACGGGCCTTCGGCCTGGATCACTTCGCTCTTGTCGACTTCCAGACCCTTGGCGGTCAGGGCTTCGGCAACGTCACGCGGGGTGACCGAGCCGAACAGCTTGCCTTCCGGCGAAGCGTTGACTTCGATCGTGACCTCGGCGCCGTCGAGCTTGGCAGCGCGAGCCTCGGCACCCGACAGGTGCTCCTTGGCCTTCGCTTCGTACTCGGCACGACGTGCTTCGAACGCTTCGAGGTTGGCGGCGGTCGCGCGAGCAGCCTTGCCGGTCGGAAGGAGGAAGTTACGACCGTAACCCGGCTTGACGTTGACCTTGTCGCCGAGGTTACCGAGGTTCTTCACCTTCTGGAGGAGAATGAGTTCCATGGTTGTTCCTTACTTTTCGTTAGCACGGAATGGGCCCCGTGCAGCCAGGACGGTTGTCCGAAATGCCTTACGCCAAGCGCCCTGACCGATAACGGGAGGGCGCTGGGTGATCAGACGTCGTGGTTGTCGGTGTACGGCAGCAGCGAAAGGAAGCGAGCGCGCTTGATCGCGGTCGCCAGCTGGCGCTGGTAGCGTGCCTTCGTGCCCGTGATGCGGCTCGGGACGATCTTGCCGTTCTCGGTGACGTACTGACGGAGGGTGTTGAGATCCTTGTAATCGATCTCTTTGACGCCTTCGGCGGTGAAACGGCAGAACTTGCGGCGGCGGAAGAATTTAGACATGGCTGTGATCCCCGATTAGTCGTCGCTGTCGCGATCGTTGTCGTTATCGCGACCGCCGCGACGGTCGTCGCTGCCGTCGTCGTCGTCACGGCGACGCGAACCCTTCTGCTCGTCCTTTTCCTTGCTCTTGAGGATGAAGGACGGCTCGAGGTCGGCTTCGTCGCGGCGAACCACGAGGTGACGCAGGACGGCGTCGTTGAAGCGGAAGCCCGTCTCGAGTTCGTTCAGGGCGTTCTGCGAAACCTCGATGTTCAGCATCACGTAGTGAGCTTTGGCGAGGTTGGCGATCGGGTAAGCCAGCTGACGGCGGCCCCAGTCTTCGAGGCGGTGGATCTTGCCGTTGTCGCCTTCGATCAGCGCTTTGTAGCGCTCGATCATGGCAGGCACCTGTTCGCTCTGGTCCGGGTGGACCATGAACACAACTTCGTAATGACGCATGGTGACTCCTTGTGGATGCACCCCTTGCGGGGATGGCAGCCTCCCGCAACGTGCGGTGAGGCAAGAAGACCCTCCTTGGGGGAGAGCCAGCCGCGCATTGTAAGGAGAAATAGGGGCTTGCCGCAAGCGTGCGGCTCTGTGTGGGAGCCGGCTATGCCGGCGATGGCGCCTGGCTACACCGCTTCGTGGGGTTTTCGCCGATGAATCGGCTCCTACAGAAAAGCCCGCCCACCCACCCGGCCACCCACCGTCTCAGGAGACGGTGAAGCTTTCTCCGCAGCCGCACTCGCCGGTGGCGTTGGGGTTGTGGAAGACGAAGGAGGCATTGAGGCCCTGGCGCTGGAAATCGATCAGCGTGCCCTCGACCAGGGGCAGGCTCTTGGGGTCGACCACCACGCGGATACCGTCGATATCCATGACCTGGTCGTCGGCGGCGATAGCACCGGCCAGGTCGACCACATAGCCGAAGCCCGAGCAGCCCATCCGCTTGACGGAGAAGCGCACACCCGCGGCCTCAGGGGCCTTGGCCAGGAAGGAGCGCATGCGGTCGGAGGCGGCGGGAGTGATCTGGATGCTCATGAAGACGTTTTTTTACCGTGGTATATCGGGAGAACGCTGCCGTTCACGTGGCCCTTACATTATCATGCAGGGTCGCGTCCCATGCGCCCTCATTAATGTGCGGTGCCTTTTCTGGAGTTTCAATCGATGACGGTGGTAAGCGTCAAGCAGGCCCTCGCTGGCGGCACGACCGCAGCGGAACACGAAGTCACTGTACGCGGCTGGGTCCGCACCCTGCGTGAATCCAAGGGCGGCCTGTCCTTCGTCAACGTGAGCGACGGCTCCTGCTTCGCCCCGATCCAGGTGGTCGCCACCGCCGATCTCGCCAATTACGAGACTGACGTCAAGCGACTCTCGGCCGGCGCGGGCATCATCGCCACGGGCAAGCTGGTCCCCTCGCAAGGCAAAGGCCAGGCCTACGAGATCCAGGCAACCCGCATCGAGGTGACCGGCTTCGTCGAGAACCCGCTCACCTACCCCATCCAGCCGAAGCAGCACTCCATGGAGTTCCTGCGCGAGGTCGCCCACCTGCGCCCGCGCACCAACCTGTTCGGTGCCGTGACCCGCGTACGCCACACGATGATGATGGCGATCCACCGGCTGCTGACCGAGCAGGGTTTCTTCTGGATCAATACCCCGATCATCACCACCTCGGACGCCGAAGGCGCCGGTGACATGTTCCGCCTGTCCACGCTGGACCTGGCCAACCTGCCCCGCGACGACAAGGGCGGCATCGACTGGCGCAAGGATTTCTTCGGCCGCGAGGCGTTCCTGACCGTGTCCGGCCAGCTCAACGTCGAGGGCTATGCCATGGCGATGAGCAAGGTCTACACCTTCGGTCCGACCTTCCGCGCCGAGAACTCGAACACCACGCGCCACCTGGCCGAGTTCTGGATGGTCGAGCCCGAGGTCGCCTTCGCCGACCTCAACGACATCGCCGACCTGGCCGAGCTGTTCCTCAAGGGGATCTTCAAGGCCGTGCTCGACGAGCGCGCCGATGACATGGCCTTCTTCGCCGAGCGCGTCCAGCCGGACGCCATCTCTCGCCTGGAAGCCTTCATCGCCAAGCCGTTCGAGCGCATCGATTACACCGATGCCGTTTCGATCCTGCAGAAGTCCGGCAAGAAGTTCGAGCACCCGGTGGCCTGGGGCGTCGACCTGCAGACCGAGCACGAGCGCTTCCTGGCCGAGGAACATATCGGCCGCCCCGTGGTCGTCATGAACTACCCCGAAGAAATCAAGGCGTTCTACATGCGCCTCAACGACGACGGAAGGACCGTGGCGGCGATGGATGTGCTTGCGCCCGGCATCGGCGAAATCATCGGCGGCGCCCAGCGCGAAGAGCGTCTCGACTACCTGGACCGCCGCATGGATCAGTTCGGCCTCGATAAGCACACCTACGACTGGTACCGCGACCTGCGCCGTTACGGCACTGTGCCCCATGCCGGCTTTGGCCTGGGCTTCGAGCGCCTCCTTGTGTATGTATGCGGTCTCGCCAACATCCGCGACGCCATCCCCTATCCCCGCGCGGCAGGGAGTGCCGAGTTCTAAGAATCACGACCCTTATGCCCCCTTCCCTGCTACGTCCCCTGCTCCTCGCCGCCGCGCTGCTCACGCTCGCGGCCTGCCACACGATGAGTGCCATCGTGCCGCCGAACTTCCGTCCGCCGGAGAATCCGTCGAACACGGTCGACATCGCGCGCAAGGCGCTCGACGACGCCACGCCCTGCTGCGGCAGCTTCGCCGACCTGTCCTACCAGGACATGCTGCCGTGGCAGCCGCAGCGGTTCTCGCTGGACAAAAACAGCCCGGTCGCCAACCTCAACGGTGACCGCAGCTATTTCCTGGCCTTCCGCCTGCCGGCCGGCGCGCAGATGCCGTACACCATCGCAATGAAGGCCGAACTCAATGGCCGCTGGCTGAGCTCGAGCTACCTGTTCGCACCGACGGTGGTGCTGCTCGACGACGCCTTCCAGCCGCTGCACGCCGAAGACATCCAGCTCTGCGAGTACATGGGCTGGACCAACGAGACGACGGGTGCCTTCGGCAAGTTCAAGGTCGAGGACGACAAGGCGCGGTACATGGTGGTCTATTCGTCGGCCAAGCAGCAAAAGAGCCAGACCTACTGGGAGCAGTCGCCCAGCAATTTCTCGGCGGAAGCGCCCGTGAAGATGGCCGCGGCAGGCAGCTTCAAGATTCCGCATGGTCCCGACGGCGTCCTGTTCGTCGGCATGCAGAACGACACGTACAAGAAGGCGATCAGCAACGCCGTATGCGACAAGGCCCAGCCGGGCAATGGCGTGATTTCCACGATCCGCCAGGTGGTCACCACCGACATCCTGGGCGAAGGCCAGGCCAAGAAAGACCCGTCCAAGAAAGAAAACGGCAGCTGAGCCAGCATGCAGACCACGGTCATTCTTTATCTCCTGTTGCTCCTCGGTGCGGTGGCGTCGTTCGTCTTCCATTTCATCGCGCAGTGGCGCTTCACGTCATTGTTGCGTCAGCGCTATCCGGACCAGTGGAAAACCATCATCGAGGCCGACACCGGCCGTCCCAACGGCATGGCCAACTGGCTGCGCATGCGCCGCGTGCTGCGCTCGGACGCACCGGCCCTGTTCAACGACGACGACCTCAATCGCTGGCAGCGCTGGTGGCGTCGCGCGCCGTGGTTTGCGTGGCCGTGCTGGTTCGCCGCGATGGCGGTACAGTGGTGGGCGATGAGACAGGCCTGAAAGGCCGCCACCCAACCTGGAGCACGCATGGATCTTCGCCTCACCGGTCGACACGCGCTGGTCTGCGGCGCCTCCCAGGGCATCGGCCGGGCCACGGCCTTCGAGCTGGCTGAGCTCGGCGCCAGCGTTACCCTGCTCTCCCGCTCCGCCGACGCCCTCATTGCACTGGCCGCGGAGCTGCCCGCGATCCTTCCCGGACAAAAACACCGCCACGTGGCCGTCGACATGCTCGACACCGACGCCCTGGCCGCGGCCGTCGCCGAGGTCGTAAAGCTCAACGCCGTCCACGTGCTGATCAACAATAGCGGCGGACCTCCTCCCGGCCCTGCCTGGAACGCCGAGCCCGAGGCCTTCCTCGTCGCCTACCGCCAGCACCTTATCGGTGCGCAGGTGATCACCCGAGCCTGCCTGCCGGGGATGCGCGAGGCGCGCTACGGGCGCATCGTCAATGTCATCTCCACGTCGGTGAAAGAGCCGATCGCCAATCTCGGCGTCTCCAATACGGTGCGCGCCGCCGTGGCCGGCTGGGCGAAGACACTGTCGGCCGAAGTGGCACCGGACGGCATCACGGTGAATAACGTGCTTCCGGGTTACACCCGCACGCCGCGGCTCGAAGCGTTGGTCGAAGCCAGTTGCAAGGCTGGACGCAGCCGTGAAGATGTCGAACGCGGGCTGCTCGCCAGCGTGCCTGCGGCACGCTTCGGCGATCCGGCGGAAGTGGCGGCGGTGATCGCTTTCCTCGCCAGTCCCGCCGCCGGCTACGTCAACGGGGTGAGCATCACCGTTGATGGCGGTCGCACGCGCAGCCTCAACTGAGGCAGACCATGCTCATCCTTGCCAATCTCATCGATGGCCAGTCGCGGGCGCCACGCGCCGGCCGCTATCTCGACAGCGTGGACCCCGCCGTCGGCCAGCCGTTTGCGAAGTGCCCCGACTCCGATGCCGCCGACGTCGCCGAGGCTGTCGCCGCCGCATCGCGCGCGGCACCCGGATGGGCGCAAACGACCGCCGAAGCGCGCGGACGTTGCCTGCAACGCCTGGCCGACCTGATCGAAGCCCGCCTGGAAACATTCGCCGAAGCCGAATCGCAGGACAGCGGCAAACCGCTTACGCTTGCCCGCTCCCTCGACATCCCTCGTGCCATCGCCAACCTGCGTTTCTTCGCTGCCGCCGCTGGCCAGTGGAGCGGCGAATCCCACGCGATGGAACACGGCGCGATCAACTACACGCTGCGTCTGCCGCTCGGCGTCGTTGGCTGCATCAGCCCGTGGAACCTGCCGCTTTACCTCTTCACCTGGAAGATCGCGCCCGCGCTCGCCGCAGGCAACACCGTGGTGGCCAAGCCATCGGAGGTCACGCCCTATACGGCATGGCTGCTCGGTACGCTGGTCGATGCAGCGGGTTTTCCGCCGGGCGTGCTCAACATCGTCCACGGCAGCGGCGCCGCCGTCGGCGAGGCCATCGTTACGCACGATGCGGTCAAGGCCATTTCGTTCACCGGAAGCACGCGCACGGGCGTCGCCATCGCCAGCGCCGCGGCACCACGACTGAAGAAGGTGTCGCTCGAACTCGGCGGCAAGAACCCCGCGATCGTCTTCGACGATTTCGACTTCTCCGACGCGTCGCTGGCGACGATCGTCCGCTCCGGCTTCGCCAACCAGGGCGAGATCTGCCTGTGCGGTTCGCGCCTGCTCGTGCAACGCGGCATTTACGATCGCTTTCGCGCAGCCTATCTCGAGCGCGTCCGCGCGCTACGGGTCGGCGACCCACTGGAAGCCGCCAGCCAGCTTGGCGCCCTGGTGTCCAAGGCTCACTTCGACAAGGTCACCGGCTGCATTGCGCGTGCGCTCGACGAAGGCGGCACGCTACTCACCGGGGGCGAACGCGTCGTCGTCGATGGTCGCTGTGCCGGCGGCTGGTTCGTCCAGCCGACCGTGATCGAAGGGCTGGCACCCGAGGCGGTAACGAATCAGGAAGAAATCTTCGGACCCGTCGTCACCCTGATCCCCTTTGACACCGAAGCGGAGGCCCTGGCCATCGCCAACGGCACTCCCTACGGACTGGCCGCATCGGTGTGGACACGCGATGTGTCGCGCGCCCACCGCTTCTCGGCGAAGCTCGACTTCGGCATCGTCTGGGTCAACTGCTGGATGCTGCGCGACCTGCGCACGCCGTTTGGCGGCAGCAAACAATCCGGCGTCGGCCGCGAAGGCGGATTCGAAGCCATGCGTTTCTTCACCGAGGCCAGGAATGTCTGCATCGACCATGGGCAATAACGTCATCCGCACCGAGGGCGCGCCGGCTCCGGTAGGCGCCTATCCACACGCGCGACGCGTTGGTGATTTGCTGTTTCTTTCCGGCGTGGGCCCACGGGTGCCCTCCACCAATGCGGTGCCCGGAAACGTTATGGATGCGGACGGCCAGCTGCTTTCCTACGACATCGAGGCACAGTGCCATCAGGTGTTCGCGAATGTTCGCGCCGTACTCGAAGCCAGCGGTGCGCGCTTCGAGGACCTGGTCGACGTGACGGTGTATCTCACGGACATGGCACGCGACTTCGCTGCGTATAACCGGCTTTATGCCGAAGCATTCGCGGGTGTGGATGCCTGTCGTACGACGCTGGGGATTACCGCGCTGCCGACGCCGATTGCGATCGAGCTGAAATGCGTGGCGCATGTCGCGAGCACCCATCGCCGCTGAAGCGGCGGGAGCCGATTCAGCGGCGATAGGCGTCGCCTACGGCGTCAACGCGCGGGCACCTTCGAGGCACACCTTCAGCATGTCGCCAATCAGCACCTGCACCTGGGCAGCCTTTTTCGGCAGATATTCGAACGTGTCCTCGTCCATGTAATTGAGCTGGGCCAGTTCAAGCTGGATCGCATCCACGCCTTCGGCCGGACGGCCGTAGTGGCGGGTGATGTAACCGCCCTTGAAGCGGCCATTCACGGCGAACGAATAGTCTTCCTGGCGCTCCAGCACCGCGGCGACGCGGGCCTGCAGGCCCGGCGAACAGCTGGCGCCGTCGGCGGTGCCGAGATTGAGGTCCGGAAGGCGTCCCTCGAAGAGCATGGGTACTTCGCTGCGAATCGAATGCCCTTCCCACAGCACCACGTGGCCGAATTCGTTCTTGAGGCGGGCCAGCTCGCCGGCCAGAGCCTGGTGATATGGCTTCCACCACCGCTCGACGCGGTCGGCGATTTCCGCGGCGTCGGGCTCGGCGCCGGGACGGTAGATCTCGCGTCCGTCGAACAGCAGCGTGGGCACCAGGCCGGTCTCGTTCTGTCCCGGGTAAAGCAGATGCCCATCCGCCGGGCGGTTCAGGTCGACCACGAAGCGGGAAGCGAAGGGCTTGATGACGCTGGCGCCCATCTCGCGGGCGAAGTCGTAAAGCTCGGCCACGTGCCAGTCCGTATCCACCGAGCCCCGGGCCCGACGCTTCATCCGGGCGGCCATGTCATCGGGGATAGCACTGCCGTTATGCGGCAGGCTGACCAGGAGCGGCGCGGTGCCGCGATGCAGGGTGTAGGGGATCATGGCCTGAGTGTAGCGCTCATCCGGGGACCCGATCACCCATCAGGACCATCTCTTCGGCCGATGTCGGATGGACAGCCAGGGTATCGTCGAAGTCGGATTTACAGGCGCCCATCTTGATGGCTACGGCAAAGCCCTGGAGGATCTCGTCGACGCCCGGACCGAGCATCTGCATGCCGACGATCCGCGACTCCTTGCCCACGCAGATCAGCTTGAACCGCGTGGTGATAGGCCGCCTGGCAAGCGCCAGCTGCATCGGCACGAAGGACTGCTTGTACAGGTGCACGTCGGCCCCGTAGGCCTCGCGAGCCTGCTGCTCGGACATGCCGATCGTACCCAGCGGCGGGTGCGAAAAGACCACGCTGGGGATGTTCTCGTAGTCCAGTTTTGCATCCGGCTTGCCGCCGAACAGGCGATCCGCCAGCTTGCGCGCCGCCGCCACCGCGACCGGGGTCAGGGCCATACGCTCGGTCACGTCGCCGACGGCATAGACCCCTTCGACATTGGTGTTCTGCCAGTCGTCGATCTTGATATGACCATCCACTCCGGTCGTGGCCAGGCCGATGGTCTCCATCCCCAGGGCCGCGGTGTTCGCCTCGCGTCCGATGGCGACGATGAGGGCATTGAAGGGGCCGGGGTGATCGCCGCGATCGCAGTCGAGAAGGATCACGCCGTCTGTCCCGTGCGCGGCCACGATCTCGCATCCGTAGTGGACATGGATACCGTGCTGTTCCATTTCCTCGCCCAGGCCATACGCCATCTCCTCGTCGAACCCACTCATCAGGCGCCCGCGCACGTACATGTGCACGTCGCTGCCGAGTGCGCGCAGGACACCGGCCAGCTCGACGGCGATGTAGCCACCGCCGACGATCGCCGTCCGCTGCGGACATGCCCGAAGGTCGAAGAAGCCATCCGAATCCATGGCCAGATCGAAACCGGGCTTGTCGAGGCGCTTCGCTTTCGAGCCCGTGGACACGATGATGTGCGGGGCCGTGAGTTCACGTTCCCCGGCGCGCACGCGCCCCTTGGCGACGAAGCGCCCGATTTCGCGCACGACGGTGATGTGACCCTTGTCGAGCGCCTGCTGGTACTTGCCGTGGATGCGCTCGATGTATTCCTCGCGACGCTCGATGAAGCGCGGCCAGTCGAGGCTGCCGGGCGTGTCGTGGAATCCGTAGTCCATCGCGATGTACTGCGCTTCGGCCATCTGCGCGGCGTACCACATGGCTTTTTTCGGCACGCAGCCGACGTTGACGCAGGTACCACCGAGTTCGCCCGGTTCGATCAGCGCGACCTTCACGCCATGCTTCGCGGCACGGATCGCGGCGGCCAGACCGCCCGAGCCTCCGCCGATCACGATGAGGTCGAAGGCTTCCACGGTCATGCGTCGCTCCAGCAGGGTCAATGCGTCACCGTAGCAAACTCCGGCTGTTGTAGGAGCCGATTCATCGGCGATGGGTGCGCAGTCAGAGACCGAAACGAGCGGGGGAATACGGGGTGGGATCCAGCACCGGTGCGGGACCGGCCAGCAGGTTCGCCACCAGTTCGCCGGTGGCGGCGGACATGCTGATGCCGAGCATGCCGTGGGCCGTGGCATAGGTCAGGTTCGACCAGCGCGTACTGGGGCCGATAATGGGCAGCTCGTCCACGCTCATCGGGCGCCACCCCCACCACGGCACCACCTCGCCGCGGCCTTCGGGTTCGTGCAGGTAGTTCGCGGCGCCGCGACGCAGTGCTTCCAGACGAACAGGATTGAGGCCCTCGGAGAAACCGGAGAACTCCATGGTGCTGCCGAGCCGGAATCCGGAGACCCACGGCGTTACGCAAACAGCCGCTTCGCGCAGCACCAGCGAGTGGGTGGGTACCCGCTCGGGTGGCTGCTCCCAGGTAAGCGAATAACCCTTGCCCGGCTGCATGGGCAGGCGGATATCGAGGAGCTTGCCAACCAGCGGGGACCACGCGCCAAGCGCCATCACGACGTGGTCGCCGCTGAAGACCCCGCCGGTGGTGCGCACGTGCGAGATCTGCTCGCCTTCAAACACGAATTCGTCCACGCGGGCCCCGGTCTCGATGGCGCCACCGAGCTCGCGAACGCGCCGCGCCAGTTCGGCCACGTAGCGATCCGGACGCAGGCGCGCGTCGCCCGGATGGAGCAGGCCGCCCACCACGCCTTCGCGCAGGGCGGGCTCGAGCGTGAGCACGTCGTCACCCACCAGTACGCGCACATCCATGTCCAGGCGCCGCAGAAGCTCCACGTGCGGGCGATCGTTCTGCATCGCCCGCGCATCGCGGTAAACGTAGAGCTCGCCCACTTCCTCGAATTCGCAGGCGAGGCCGTCGCCGGCGATGAGCTCGCCGAGCAAGGCGCGTGAGCGGTTGAGAATCGCGCCGCGCGCCTCGCCGGCGTATTGGAAATCGCGCCAGGTGCAGTGGCGGGCGAAATCGAGAAGCCAGCGCGCCCGGGCCGGGTCCGGCCGGGGGTTCACGTAAAGCGGCGCATCGCGGCGCATTAGCGAGCGGAGCGCCGTGCCGATCATGCCCGGCATGGTGAGAGGCCCCGCGTGGCTGGGCGTAATGGTGCCGCAGTTGCCATGCGAGCTGCCGTTACCCGGCAAGCCCTGCTCCAGCACGCGTACGCTCGCGCCTGCCTTAAGCAGGTACAGCGCGCAGGCCAGGCCAATCACTCCCCCGCCCATGATCAGAACGTCGCTTCGGGATCTATCCATCCACGAAGTTTAACGGCCGCCCACCGCGTCGCGGCCTGTCCGCCAGGTGAATTCGCGCTCTTTGCGAGGTATTCCACGCAACCCATTGATTTGTTAACCTCGACGCGCCGCTCCTACAGGGGAAACGCCCGTGTTCGTCGTTACTCCCATTCTTCCCATGCGCCCCGCCCGTTTCATTGGCCCGTTCGCGCTCGCGGTGGCGCTGAGCCTGCTGGCGGCCTGCGGAAGCGCGCCGCACAAGCGTTCTTCGTCCCAACAGCGAAACCCCGCCTCCGCCGTTCCGCTGGCGAAAAACCTCTCATGGTCAAACCGCCCGGCCGAAGCGCCCCCTGCCGACGCGGCAAACGACGTCCTGTTCCGCGCGATCGGCCTGGTCGGCACGCCGTACCGCTGGGGCGGAAACACGCCGCAAGGCGGCTTCGACTGCAGCGGCCTGATCAACTACATCTACCTGACCTCGACCGGCGTGCGTCTGCCACGCACCTCCGGCGAAATGGCGGCGCTGGATAAGCCCAAGGTCGACGAGTCGCAGCTTGCCAGCGGCGACCTGGTCTTCTTTGGCCGCGGCCACGTCACCCACGTCGGCGTTTATGTGGGCAAGGGCCGCTTCGTGCACGCGCCCAATTCCGGCGGTACCGTACGTCTTGACGACCTCGATGGCGCGTACTGGAAAGAGAACTTCGTCTACGGTCGCCGCGTCCTAAACTGAACGGATGGCAACAAGGGGCCATTCGTCGTGCGATTTAGATTGTGTGCGATTTAATTGCGTGCTTAACTATCTCTCGTGGCCCGGCACCGCCGGCGCCCTCTCCCATCACGAACGCCAAGGACACTGATCATGAGCAACCTCTCGAACCTCAAAGAAGTCCTCTACACCGCCCACGCCAAGGTCGCCGGTGGCCGCGAAGGCCACGTCGAATCCGACGATGGCCTGATCAAGCTCGACCTGCGCCTGCCGAAGGAAATGGGCGGCAATGGTGGCGGCAGCAATCCGGAACAGCTCTTCGCCGCTGGCTACGCCGCGTGCTTTGAAGGTGCCGTCCGCTTCGTCGCCGGTCAGCAGAAGGTCAAGGTCGATGGCGCTTCGGTCGCCAGCTCGGTTGGCATCGGCCCGCGCAACGATTCCGGCTTCGGCATCAAGGTGAAGCTCGAAGTGAGCCTGCCCGGTGTCGACGACGCTACGGCTCAGGAAATCGTCAAGACCGCGCATGAAAAGGTCTGCCCGTACTCGCACGCCACCCGCGGCAATGTCGATGTCGATATCTCGGTGAACGGCAAGACGGTCGCCTAAGCGATCCCGTCGACCACCGATCCTGAAGAAGCGGCGCCCTCGGGCGCCGTTTCTTTTCGTGACAGGACTTCCGGCACGCGGCAGCAACCGCGTGCGGGCGCACCTTCGTCTCGCCGCGCCGTCGCGAAGGGGATCGCCATGACACCGCTCAACAAGCAGGCTCGTCTCGCCGGATTCCTGTACCTCCTGCTGGCCCTGGTCGGGCCGCTCCGGCTCATCTACATACCTACCGCTCTCTTCGCCAGCGATCATCCCGCCCAGACCGCTGCGAACATCGTCGCGCACGAGACCCTGTTTCGCTGGGGCATGTTCGGTGACCTGTTCATCGGCACAATGTTGATTTTCGTCGTGCTGGCGCTTTACCGGTTGCTCAAGCCCGCCGGCTCCACGGCGGCCGTGCTGATGATGATCCTCGGCGGCCTGCTGCCTTCGGCCATCTATTTCATCAACACCGCCAACGACGCCGCAGCCCTCGTGCTGGTGCGTGGCGCCCCCTTCCTCGATGCCTTTAACCAGGCGCAACGCGAATCGCTCGCCATGCTTTTCCTTCGTGTGCATCGTGAGGTCATCACCGCAGCCGAAACGCTGTGGGGCCTGTGGCTCGTCCCCCTCGCGATCCTGGTCTGGCGCTGCGGCTTCCTTCCACGCGTGTTGGCCGTGTGGCTGATCCTCAACGCATGCGCCTACGTGGCTCAAAGCTTCGCGGGCTTCGTCATGCCTCACCTTTCGGACAGCCTCGAACCCATCTGTTTCCCGCTTCAGCTCGGCGAAATCGCCTTCATGCTCTGGCTGCTCGTCTTCGGTGCGCGGCGCTACATCCTGATGGAAAGCAAGGACGCATGACCAAAAAAAAGGCACCCGAAGGTGCCTTTTTTCGCGCCTGGCGCTGATGAAGCCGATCAGTGAGCGGCGTCACCGTTCGGGTGCGCGTGGCCGTGCTCGATCTCTTCCGGCGTGGCGTCGCGCACGTTCTGCACATCGACGTTGAAGGTCAGCGTCTTGCCGGCCATCGGGTGGTTGAGGTCGACGTCCACCACGCTCGAGCCGATCTTCTGAACGACGACGACACGATTGCCGCCTTCCTTCAGCGACAGGACGGTCGAGGTGCCGACCTTCAGGCCCTTGCCCTGCTGCGGGAAATACTTCTTCGGCACGCGCTGGGTCAGGCCATCCTGGCGCGGGCCGTAGCCCTGCTCCGGTTCGATCGTGACGTCGAAGGTATCGCCGACGGACTTGCCCTCGAGGCCCGCTTCCAGGCCCGGAATCAGCTGGCCGTGACCGAGCAGGATCCAGAGCGGCTCACCACCCTCCACCGAGCTTTCGACCTTCTCACCGTTGACGGTGAGGGTGTAGTGGAACGAGATGACCTTGTCCTTGCCAGCCTGCATGATCGTTTCTACCGGATGAAAACCGGGCATTTTACTGGCCGCCGGGCCCGGCGTCACGCCGCATCGCGCTTCTTTCCGAAACCGATGCCGTGTGCCTCAGGGCCCAGCCAGGTCAGCAGGGCCAGCAACAGCGCCACCGCCCCGATCCAGGTCGACATGGCGAAGGCAAAATCGCCGCCACGCTGGGCCGCGATCCAGGTCTGCGCCGTGGCCGTGATCGCCGCCAGGAGGTTGCCCATCTGGTAGGCAAAACCGGGCAAGGTGCCGCGCACGGCATCCGGCGACAGCTCGTTGAGGTGGGTCGGCACGACACCCCAGGCGCCCTGCACCATCACCTGGATGAGGAACGCCCCCAGGCCGAGGAAAAGCAGCGAGCCGCCGTAGGCCCACAGGGGGACCACCGGGATCGCCAGCAAGGCCGCGATGATGATGGCCTTGCGCCGGCCGATCCGCTCGGACAGCGAGCCGAAAGTCAGGCCACCGAACAGCGCGCCGAGATTGAGCAGCGCAGTCAGCATGAAGGCCGTGCCCGAGCCCGCCGGAATTTTCAGCGTCTCCTGTACGAAGGTCGGGTACATGTCCTGCGAGCCGTGGCTGAACATGTTGAACGCCGCCATCAGCAGCATCATGTAGACGAACCGTTTCCAGTTGCCTCGCATGGAAACAAACACGCTTTGCCTGGCCTCGGTGCGACGCCCTTCCCATACCGGGGATTCCGGCACCTTGCGGCGGATGTAGAGCACCAGCAGCGCTGGCGCGGCGCCGACGACGAACAGCCCGCGCCAGCCGATGTGGTCGACCAGCAGCCAGTTGGCCAGCGCAGCGAGGAAGAAGCCGCAGGGGTAGCCGCTCTGCAGCAGGCCGGACACGAAGCCGCGCGATTTGGCCGGGATGGACTCCATGGCCAGCGATGCGCCGATACCCCACTCGCCGCCCATGGCGATGCCGAACAGGAAGCGCAGGCCAAGCAGGATGCCCAGGGTCGGCGCGAAAGCGCAGGCCACCTCGAGCACCGAGAACAGCACGATGTCGAACATGAGCACGGGGCGGCGGCCATAGCGGTCGGCAAGGCGGCCGAAGATGAGTGCGCCGATCGGCCGGGCCGCGAGGGTCAGGAACAGGCCATAGGTGACCTCCTGCTTGGATACCTGGAATTCCTTGGCCACCGCCAGGATGACGAAGGTCAGCAGGAAGTAGTCGAAAGCGTCGAGAGTCCAGCCCAGGAAGCTGGCGATGACGGTATGCCGCTGGGTCGAATCGAGTTCGCGCAGCGCGGCGGGAAGCGGCATCAGAAATTCCTCAACGCAGAATCGGGCGGCGCCGAAGGTAGCACAGCGGGCAAAAATCAAACGACCGCTTGACGACGGGACCACAAGGCGTGGTTACACTGAAGCGCGTCGTCCCAAGACGGACGCCTACCCACGACAGACGGAGGACTCATGAAGTTTTCGTACTCGCTCGTTTCATTCGCCCTGATCGCCGGCCTCGGTATCGGAACCGCTCTTGCACAAGATGCGGCCGGCGCCAGCGACGCTCCCGCGTTCTCGGATCTTTCCAAGGGCGGCAAGTACATCACCCGCGGTGATATCCCCAAGGACAACGAGCGCCTGAAGCAGCTTCGCACGCACTTCGGTGAGTCCGACGCGGACCACAACGGCAAGATCGACGAAAACGAATACAACGCTTACCTGTCGAAAGATAATCCGCTCCAGAAGCACCCGTAATTCCGAATCGGCCGGGCACGGTAGACGTGCCCGGCTCTTTCCAGGATGGAAACAAGCTCATGACCCCCGAAACCCGCACCCGGCGACGTATCGCCTCGCGGTTCAGTCGCCGCCGCGACCGGATCTACATCCACGGCAAACTCGCCACCGACCCCGTCTACGCCGCCACCGCGACTGCCATTGCCGGCCGACGCCTGCCCCTGCTGGATATCGGCTGCGGCCTGGGCCTCCTCGGCCACTACCTTCACGCCTGCGATGCGCTGGACGGCTATCTAGGCCTCGACCACGATCCCCAGAAGATTGCCATGGGGCGCGCGGCGGCTGACCGGGCAGGGCTTGGTTCGAGCATTGCCCTGAGCGAAGTGGACGCCACCACCCCCCAGGCCATCCGCGGTCACGTGGCCCTGCTGGACGTGCTCCATTACCTGCCGGAGGACCGCCAGGCGGAGTTGCTGACCTATGCCGTCGACCACCTCGCCGAGGATGGCGTACTGATCCTGCGCAACGTGATCCGCGACGGTACCTGGCGCTATCGGGCGACGGTCTGGGAAGAGAAATTCATCGAGGCAGTCGGCTGGATCCCCGGGGGCGCCCAGTATTTCCCCACCGAGGACGATATTCGCGGGGTGCTCGAGCCACGCGGAATCCGGGTGGATTTCCAGCCGCTGTTCGGGCGGACGCCGTATAACAGCTATCTGATGGTGGCCTCGCGGCGGTCCTGATCGCCCCCGAAACCGGGCCCTGCGACAGCCCTAGCCCCTTGTAGGAGCCGCTTCAGCGGCGATGCCCCTGCCCGAAGATCGCCGCTGAAGCGGCTCCCACAGGGGCCAGGCGCATTGTGCGCCGCAATAAGGTATACTCGGCGGGTCGTGCTTGCGCTCCGACTCCCTTGCGGACCCCCGGCGTGGAGAATCTCCCGCCCGTTCCCCCACCCTCGGAAGCGCGCTCGACACCGGCCAGCCTGCTGTCTTCGTCATGGTTAGCGGCCGCCAATCCATAAACTCGTAGCGCGGTTCCAGGGAACGCTCGAGTCACGCAGGAGCTTCACTCCATGTCTTTCGATTCGCTGGGCCTTGCGCCCGCGTTGCTGCGCGCCCTTTCCGAAGCCGGCTATGAAAAGCCGACCCCGATCCAGTCCGCAGCTATCCCGCTTGTCCTCGCCGGCAACGACCTGATGGCCGCCGCCCAGACCGGTACCGGCAAGACGGCCGCGTTCGCGCTGCCGCTTCTTCAGCTCCTTTCCAAGGACGACCGCGGTGATACGCGTCGCCCGATCCGCGCGCTGATCCTCACTCCGACCCGCGAACTCGCCGCCCAGGTGCAGGAAAACCTGCGCGACTACGGCAAGTACGTGCGCCTCTCCAGCACCGTCATCTTCGGCGGCGTCGGCATGGGCAACCAGTTGCAGGCACTGCGCCGCGGCGTCGACGTTGTCGTCGCTACGCCTGGCCGCCTGATCGACCATATGCAGCAGCGCTCGGTGGACCTGTCCAAGGTCGACATCCTCGTGCTCGACGAAGCCGACCGCATGCTCGACATGGGCTTCCTGCCGGCGCTCAAGCGCATCCTCGCCGCCGTGCCGCGCCAGCGCCAGACGCTGCTGTTCTCGGCCACGTTTGCGCCGGAGATCAAGGCACTCGCCCAGCAGTTCATGCGCGAACCCAAGGAAGTGTCGACCACGCCGGCCAACTCGGTCGCGACCCTGGTCACGCACCGCGTGCACCCGGTCGACGCAGCGAACAAGCGCGACCTCCTGCTGCACATCCTGTCGCAGGACAGCCGTCGCCAGACGCTCGTCTTCGGCCGCACCAAGCACGGCGCCGACAAGCTCGTACGTCACCTGGAGCAGGCTGGCATCAAGGCCGCGGCCATCCACGGCAACAAGAGCCAGAACGCCCGTACGCGCGCCCTGTCGGACTTCAAGACCGGTCGTGTGACCGTCCTCGTGGCGACCGATATCGCCGCGCGCGGCATCGACATCGACCAGTTGCCGGTGGTGATCAACTTCGACCTGCCGATGGTGGCCGAGGACTACGTGCACCGCATCGGTCGTACCGGTCGCGCGGGCGCCGAAGGCCAGGCTATCTCGCTGGTCAGCCATGACGAGTCGGGCCTGCTGCGCGACATCGGCCGCCTGCTCAAGGCCGATCTGGAAGTCAGCAACGTGCCGGGCTACGAGCCGAGCACGCCGCTGCGCATGGATGCCGGTGCACCGCGTCCGAAGCAGCAGCCGCGCCAGCCGCAGGCTTCGCGCAACCAGGTTGGCCAGGGCCGTTCCGGTGGTGGCCAGGGTCGCTCGGCTGGCGGTCAAGGCCGCTCCGCCGGTGGCCCGGCTCGCCAGGGTGGTTCCGGCGGCACGGCAGGTAGCAGCGCCGGTCGTCCGTCCTCGCATCGTCCCCACGGCCATTCGCCGGCAGGTACCGGTGAAAACACCGGCAACCACAAGCGTCGCCGTCAGCGTACGGGTCCGGCCACCAACAAGGCCTGATCAGTCGCTCAGCCCTGCGCCCTGATTTTCGCCGTGAGCACGTGGTCTTCCCACAGCCCGTCGATCTTCAGGTAGCGCTTGGCATAGCCTTCCTTCTCGAAGCCTAACCGCCCGAGAAGGCGGCCACTCCGGTCATTGCGCGGCATGTAATTCGCCATCATGCGATGGAAGTCCAGAGGGCCGAACGCATAACGGATCGCGGCGTCCAGGGCCTCGTACATCAGGCCCTGTCCTTCGTGTTTCCGGGCGATGCCGTAGCCAAGGTGACAGGCCTGGAAAACGCCACGGACGACGTTGGCCAGGGTGAAACTCGCGATGATCTCGCTACCGTCGGGCGTCAGCACGATGAACGGGTATCCGCGATCCGCCCTTGCCGCTTCGAGGCCCGCCTCGATGGCAAGCCGGCAGCCCTCCAGGGTGTAGTGCGACTCGGTCCGCAAGGGTTCCCACGGCCTGAGGTGCTCGCGATTTTCCACACGGTAGCGACGTAGCAACTCGGCCTCTTCCACATCGAGCAGGCGTATCACCGTTCTCGGCGTGCGCATGCGGATCGGCTCGCTCATACGGCGAGTGCCTTCGCATGATGTCGCAGGTGGTCGTCGACAAAGCTCTGGATGAAGTAGTAGCTATGGTCGTAGCCCGGCTGCATGCGCAGCTGGAGCGGCTGGCCCGCTTCTTCACAGGCTGCCTCGAATCGCTGGGGCTGCAACTGCTTAGTCAGGAAGCCGTCCGCTTCGCCCTGGTCGATAAGGATTCGGCCATCGAAGCGCGCCCCGTCACGGACGAGCTGGGTGGCGTCATGCAGGGCCCAGGCCTTGCGATCGTCGCCGAGGTAACGCGGGAACGCCTTTTCGCCCCAGGGCACGCTGGCGGGCGCGACGATAGGCGCGAACGCAGAGACTGAGCGGTAGCGGCCGGGGTTGCGCAGTGCGAGGGTCAATGCACCGTGGCCGCCCATGGAATGGCCGAAAATGCTCTGCCTGCTCATATCCAATGCGAATCGTTCCGAAACCACCCGGGGCAGTTCGTCGACGACGTAGCTGTACATGCGAAAACGCGAGGACCACGGCGCTTCGGTGGCATCGAGGTAAAAGCCTGCGCCTTCGCCGAATTCCCAGTCGCCGGTGGCGCCTTCGATGCCGGTTTCCCGCGGGCTCGTGTCCGGCATGACCAGTGCAATACCCAGCTCGGCGGCGACGCGTTGCGCGCCAGCCTTGATGGTGAAAGTTTCAGCGGTACACGTCAGTCCGGCGAGGTACCACAGGACAGGAACAGGCCCGTTTTCGGCCGCCGGAGGCATGAAAACCGCAAAACGCATCGTACCGCCGCATGCTTCGGATGCATGGGAATAAAACCCCTGGATGCCGCCAAAGCAGCGCTGTTCCGAGACCGTCTCGATCGTCGTCATGCCCTTCTCCCTACGAAAGCTGACCGGGAAGTGTAACGCCGACGCAACAAGTGGCTATGGCCCGCCTCACCAGGCGCCCATCGCTGCTACAATACCGCTACTGCCCGGCGCCGCTTCCGCCGCCGCGCCCCCTCTTCGAGGTCGCCATGTCATCCCCCGATACAGATAACGCTCCGGCTCAGCCCGGTTTTAGCGCGCTCGCGCTCGACGAAAAAGTCATGCGCGTGCTGGCCGAAGTCGGCTACGAAGTGCCGTCGCCGATCCAGGCCGCCACCATTCCACCGCTGCTCGAGGGCCGCGACGTCATCGGCCAGGCGCAGACCGGCACCGGCAAGACCGCTGCCTTCGCGCTGCCGGTGCTTTCGCGCATCGACCTGAAACCCGGCAAGCCGCAGGCGCTGGTTCTCGCGCCCACTCGCGAGCTCGCCATCCAGGTCGCCGAGGCGTTCCAGAAGTACGCCACCTACATGCCGGGCTTCCAGGTCCTGCCGATCTACGGCGGCCAGAGCTACGGCCCGCAGCTGCAGGGTCTCAAGCGCGGCGCGCAGGTCATCGTCGGCACGCCGGGTCGCGTCATCGACCACCTCGACAAGGGCACGCTGGACCTTTCCGGCCTGCGCTTCCTGGTGCTCGACGAAGCCGACGAAATGCTTCGCATGGGCTTCATCGACGACGTCGAGAAGCTGCTGCAGGCCACGCCGAAAACCCGCCAGGTCGCCCTGTTCTCCGCGACCATGCCGGCGCCGATCCGTCGCATCGCGCAGACCTACCTGAAAGAGCCGATCGAGATCACGATCAAGAACAAGACCACGACCGCGGCGAACATTCGCCAGCGTTACTGGTTTGTCAGCGGCGTGCACAAGCTCGATGCGCTGACCCGCATCCTCGAGGCCGAAAGCTTCGACGCGATGATCGTGTTCACGCGCACCAAGCAGGCCACCGAGGAACTTGCCAGCAAGCTGCAGGCAAGAGGCTTCGCCGCTTCGGCGATCAACGGTGACATCGCCCAGGCGCAGCGTGAGCGCGTGATCGACCAGCTGAAGACCGGCAAGCTCGACATCCTCATCGCGACCGACGTTGCCGCTCGCGGCCTCGACGTCGACCGCATCAGCCACGTGCTGAACTACGACATCCCGCACGATACCGAGTCGTACGTGCACCGCATCGGCCGCACGGGCCGCGCCGGCCGCAGTGGCGAGGCGATCCTCTTCGTCACGCCGCGCGAGAAGAACCTGCTCCGCCAGATCGAGCGCGCCACGCGCCAGCCGATCGAACAGATGCAGCTGCCGACGATCGAAGCGGTCAACGACACGCGCGTCAACAAGTTCAACCAGAAGATCACCGACACGCTGGCGACCGGCGACCTCGGCCTGTTCCAGCAGCTGGTCGAGAAGTTCGAGCAGGAACACAACATTCCTGCCATCGAGATCGCCGCGGCATTGGCCAAGATCGCCCAGGGCGACCAGCCGCTGCTGCTCGAGCCGCCGGCCAAGCGCGAGTACACCGAGCGCCCGCCGCGCGAGTTCGATCGCGAGCGTCCGCAGCGCGACTTCGACCGCGATCGCGGTCCGCGTAACGAGGGTGGTGGCGACTTCAACGACCGTCGTCCGGTTCGCGAAGGCATGCGCCAGCCGCGTCCGCACACCACGGAAGCCGGCAAGCGCACGTACCGCATCGAAGTGGGCCACGAGCATGGCGTGAAGCCGGGCAACATCGTCGGTGCCATCGCCAACGAAGGCGGCGTCGAGGCCAAGTTCATCGGCCGCGTGAGCATCCGTGACGACTACAGCCTGATCGACCTGCCCGAGGGCATGCCGCCGGAGATCTTCACCCACCTGAAGAAGGTGTGGGTTGCCCAGCAGCAGCTGAAGATCGCCGAGTGGGACGGCGTGGAGGCCCCGCAGAGCGGCAACGCCTCGCGTCCGCCGCAGCGCAGCTTCCGTCCCCAGGGCGCCCGCCCCGGTGGTCCGGGTGGCACTGGTGGACCCGGTGGCGGCAAGCCGCCGCGCAAGAAGCGCGATTACTGAGTAACCAAAAAGGCACCTTCGGGTGCCTTTTTTTATTCAGGCGCTTTATGTAGGAGCCGATTCATCGGCGATGCCTACGGAGCGCGAGCGCGCAGCCTTATCGCGAGCTGGTTTCGCCGATGAATCGGCTCCTACAGGGTGAAGTCGGCTGGCGTCAGCGGCGGCATGCCATGCTTGATACGTGCCTTGTCGCATTGCGGGCTTGGCTCGCCGTTTTCCCACGCTGGCTGGAGATCGTGGCAGGGCGATGGGCGGACAGCGTAAATCCCGCAATGCGCGGCAACGCCAACCTCACCAACCAGCGACTTGCAGCGCGGCTGATAGGCGTTGGTGCCGTGCATGTTCACCCGATGCGGGTCGAGGTGTTCGGTCAGCGCCGACGGCACGATGCCGCCGGCGAGATCCGTTTCCATCCAGTGGAAGGCCACGCGAAACGTTGCGCAGCACGCGCCACAGAGAAGACAGGGATGGGTCATACGTCGCTTGTGTCAGATCGAACCAGAGAAAGTGTTGCACTTGCCGATGTCACCGGATTCGAGACCCGTCTTGAACCACTTCACGCGCTGTGCCGAGGTGCCATGCGTGAACGAATCCGGCACGACCCTGCCCTGCGCCTGTTCCTGCAGGGCATCGTCGCCGATGGCCGTGGCCGCGTTGAGCGCCGATTCGACATCGCCAGGTTGTAGCCACTGCTGGCGCTGCTGCGAGTGGTTGGCCCAGACGCCTGCGAAGCAGTCGGCCTGGAGTTCCTGTCGGACCGAAAGTCCCGACGCGCCCTCCAGACGTGCGCCACGTCGACGCGCGTCGCCCACCTTGTCGAACACGCCGACGAGGTTCTGCACGTGGTGACCGACTTCGTGGGCGATGACGTAGGCACGGGCGAAATCTCCCGCCGAATGGAACCGCTCCTGCATGGTCCGGAAGAAGTCGAGGTCCAGGTAGACCTTGTGATCCCCCGGGCAATAGAACGGACCTACCGCCGACGAGGCCGAGCCGCACGCCGTGCGCACACCGCCGTGGAAGAGCACCAGCTTGGGCCGCTCGTAGGTCTGGCCGTTGGCGGCGAAGATCTCGCCCCAGGTGTCTTCGGTCTCGCCGAGGATGGCGCGGACAAAGTCCACCTGCGGGTCGTTGGCGGCCGCCTGATGCGGTGCCGCCTGGGTCTGCTGCTGGGGCGCGGCGCCGGGTTCGCCCTGGCCCAGGAGGGCCGTGGGGTCCTTGTAGAACACCATGCCGAGGATGGCCAGGATGATGATCCCGCCGATGCCCAGGCCACGCCCTCCAAAGGAAGGACCTCCGCCTCCGCCACCTTCGCCGGCGTCTTCCACGTTGTCGCTTCTACGGCCTTTTTGCCAGAGCATGGCGCCCTCCTCCCATGGATGCGTCCCCGGAGCGAGACACGGTCGGCATGATCGCATGGACCAGAACCGCTAAACTCGGCGGTCGATTACGCTCCTCCGGATAGGTTTCATGACCAGTCAGCTCCCCGCCGTCGTCACCCTGCTTACCCTGCTCCTGATGTTCGCTACCGTCTGGATGGTGGGCCGGGCTCGGCACCGTTACGGGATCAAGGCACCGTCCATCTCCGGCGACCCCGCTTTCGAGCGCGCCTGGCGTGTGCAGATGAACACGCTGGAGAACGCGGTGATGTTCATCCCCGCGCTGTGGCTGGCGGCCCAGTATGCCGACCCGCTGTGGGCAGGCATCGCAGGGCTGATCTGGCTCATCGGCCGCGTCTGGTATGCCTGGGCCTATGCGCGCGAAGCCTCGCGCCGCGGACCGGGCTACACGGTCTCGATGATCGCCTGGGCGGCACTGATGGTGATGGCGGCCGGCGGCATCGGCATGGCCATCATGGAGAACAATGCGGCGCCGGCTGAAGAAGCCGCTGCTGGCTGATTGTGGGAGCCGGCTATGCCGGCGATGGGGTTTGCGGCCACCTGGCAATCGCCGCTGAAGCGGCTCCCACAGGGTATTCGTCAATCCTCGTCGTCGCGGGCCAGTGCGAGGACACGGACACGCTGGATGCGCGCCCCTTCCATGGCGGTGACCTCGAATTCGAGGCCTTCGGTTTCGAAACGATCGCCTGCGCTGGGCAAGCGGCCCAGTTGCTGGAGCACGAAACCGGCAAGCGTGGAGAAGTTACCGTCGCTGGCCCCCGGCAGGCGGTGGCCGAGCAGGTGTTCCACACGACGCACGTCCAGGCTGGCGTCGAGCAGCCAGGCACCGTCAGGCTCACTCACCGCCGAGGGGTCACCTTCGCTCGTCTCATCAGGGAACTCACCTGCGATCACCTCAAGCACGTCGGCCGGTGTGACCAGGCCGAGGATGCTCCCGTATTCGTCGACCACCAGCGCCACCTGTAGCGGCGCCCGGCGGAATTCGTCGATGAGACGCAGCACGCTGAGCGATTCGAGCACCGTGATGGGCTTGCGTACCACACGCTCGGTTTCCAGACGGCCATGATCGGCGAGGCTCGCGAGCAGGTCACGCGAGGACACCACGCCCACCAGTTCGTCGAGATCGCCGTTGGCGACCAGCATCCAGTGGTGCGGCGACTCACGTGCTTCGGTCAACAGCGTCGGCAGGTCTTCGCCCGGGTCGACCCAGACGATTTCCGTGCGCGGCGTCATGATCGAGCGAACCGGGCGCTGCGAGAGGTCGAGCACGCCCTGCACCATCTCCAGCTCGTCCTTGCCGAATACCGCGGTCACGGTGGTCTCGGTGGCGGGAGCGCTTTTGCCGGTGTCGCCCTCGTCGTCCGGTGCGCCACCCAGCAGGCGCAGGACCGCCTTTGCCGTGCGGTCGCGCATGATGCGGCCGCCGACCAGCAGGGACCGGCGGCGATTGCGCCGCATGGTCTGGTTGAACGCCTCGATCATGATCGAGAAACCGATCGCGGCGTACAGGTAGCCCTTGGGAATGTGGAAGCCGAAGCCTTCCGCGATCAGGCTGAAGCCGATCATCAACAGGAAAGACAGGCAGAGGATGACGATCGTCGGGCGCGCGTTGACGAAGACGGTCAACGGCTTGCTCGCGGTGATCATCAGGGCCATGGCGATCACCACGCCGATCATCATGATCGACAGGTGGTCGACCATGCCGACGGCGGTGATCACCGAATCGAGCGAGAAAACGGCGTCGAGAATGACGATCTGCGCCACCACCAGCCAGAAGCTGGCTCGACGCGCGGCCTTGCCGTCCTGGCCGTCGTCTGCCTCGAGACGTTCGTGCAGTTCCAGGGTGGCCTTGAACAGCAGGAAGGCGCCGCCGATCACCAGGATCAGGTCGCGCCACGAGAGGCCGAAGCCGTTCCAGCTGAACAACGGGCGGGTGAGTGTGACCAGCCAGGACATGGCAGCCAGCAGGCACAGGCGCATGACCAGCGCGAGGCCCAGACCCATGAGCCGCGCCTGATCGCGCTGGCGGGCGTGAAGCTTGTCGGCGAGGATCGCGACAAAGACGAGGTTGTCGATACCGAGCACGATCTCCAGCACGATCAACGTGAGAAGACCCGCCCAGGCCGAAGGGTCGGCAAGCCAGTCGAAAGCGAACATGGGTCGGCGCGGAAAGCGCCCGGTTTCCTCCGGAAGGGACGCAACACTATACAGGGGGCACGTGACGGTCTGTGCCAGAAGCGCTGTTGCGGGTCGCCCGGCCTGTCGGCTACGGTGGTTCATGCCTCACGACATGTCACCCACCTCCGCGCCCCTGGACACCTCCCCCTCGCCCCCCAAACTGCCGGCAAAAACACCGGGCACAACGCCAGGTACGATCGAGACCGTCCTGACCATCCTTGCCTATTTCGCGCTGCAGGCAGGCTTCGGCGGCGCGTTCGGCGGTACCTCGCAGCTGATCGCCCGAACGTTTCCCCAGGCGGTTCCGGACCAACCCGATCGCCTGATCGTGGTCGTGATCCTCACCCTTCTTTGCGCCTCGAGCGTGGTCATAACGTGGGTCGTGCGACGCTGGGCGGCAAAAACCCTCGATCGTGGCGCCGGCGGGCTCGGCTTTGCCGCGCCCTCCGGGCGTTTCATCGCGCTCGGCACGGCGCTGGGCATCCTCGCGCCGTTGCTCGGTGGCCTGCTCACCCAGTTCCTGGCCGGTGACCACGACGTCAGCCAGACGGTGACCGACATCGCCGACCGTGCCCATGTCGGCATGCGGGTCGCTCTGCTCCCGGTCGTGGTCCTGATCGGCCCCCTGGTCGAGGAGCTGCTGTTCCGCGGCGCCCTGCTCTCGGTGCTACGCACGCGCCTGGGTGACGGCTGGGCCATCGCGGTCTCGGCCATCGTCTTCGGTGCAGTGCACCTGCCCGATCTAGGCTGGCTCTGGTACGCCGTGCCCAACCTGGTCCTGATCGGGGTCTTCTGCGCCTGGCTGCGCGTGCGCAGCGGATCGATCTGGCCGGGCTTCGTCGCCCACGCCGCCAACAACGCGTTGGCCACGGCGGGTTGGTTCTTGGCTACCTGACAGGGCTGGAGCGCTAAAGCCTCTCGAGCGAAGCGACGTGACGGGACAGCCGCGGCCCGGCATAGCACTGTGACCCCACGGCAAGCAGGCCGACCGCGGAGAACGCGTCGCGGTACCAGCGTGCCGGACGCGACAGGAACCCCTCCCGGTCGCCGCCGGGGTCGTCTTCGCGCGTGAAGAGCTCCAGGAACGCCAGGCCTTCGAGCATCTCGCCGATGCCAACCAGGCCGGCACGAATCTCCGCCGGCTTGAGGTAATGCAGCACGTCGGTGCAGACGATCAGGTCGAATCGCGTGTCGAAACGCAGCTCGGCGAGCTGGCCGAAGCGCGCATAGCCGATATTGCGCGAGCGTCCGTAACGCGCCACCGCGTATTCACTGGCCTCCAGGCCACGGTAATCGATGCCCGGGCGCATCTTGCGCAAGACCGCCCGCCACGGCGCTTCGCCGCAACCGATGTCGAGGACGTTGCGCACGGGGTGGCCAAGGTAGAACTCGGCCTGGGCGAGCACCATGGCGACCTTGCGGTTAAGCTCGGCGGGCGAGCCCACCGCGTGGTCCGCGCTGCGGTACCACTTGTCGAAATAGGCCTGGTCGTAGGTCTTGGGCATGGGGTCGCTGCCGCCGAAAACGCTCATGTTAGCTGGCCCTACACTTCGGGCATACATGCCCGGCCGCAGCATCGGTAGCCATTGATCGAGGAGAAACCCATGCCCCGCATCCAGCTCCGCATTACCGGCGACCGCGACATCTTCGACGACGTGGTCAACGCCATCCATGGCATCGACCGCGTGGAACGTGTCGAGGAGATCGACGATTTCGGCATGGGCGTGCGCGACGATTCCAGTTCAAGTGAACTGTCCGACGACGTTGGCTCACGCACGTTCACCGTCGAAGTCGAAGTGCCCAACGACAAGGTTGGCGAGCGTGTGCGTGAAATCGCCGAGGAAACCGCCGGCAACCGCGAGGCGGCCATCGAATTCATCGGCGACGACGAAATCGAGATGTAGCGGGCCCTGCTCCCTGTAGGATCCGATTCATCGGCGAATGGGGTGCTCGCGAGGCCCTGCCCCGCTGCCGCGGGATCGCCGCTGAAGCGGCTCCCACAAAAAGCGGCTCCTATAAAAATGCGCAGTTCGACACGTTCTTGCGGTTAGCTCGGGGTAAACCTTCGGCGCCGGCTCCCGTTTAAGGTGTAGCGACACCGAAACCGGAGGTTCCATGCGAGCGTTGGCCGCTGCCGTACTGCTTGCCCTCGTCGCCCTGCCCGCCGCGGCACGCGACGATGCCCTATCAAAGGACGACGTGGCCTGGCTGGACCGGGTGACCTTCGGTGTGGACTCGGCAACCCTGGCCAGCTATCGCGACCTGGGCAGGCGTCGCTTTCTCGACCGGCAACTGCATCCGAAAGCCGGCGGGCTGCCAGCGGACGTGCGCGCCCAGATCGACGGCTTCGATGTCATGAAAACGCCGATGGCAACACTGGTGGCGCAAGTTCGCGACCAGTATCGCGATATCAACGCGATGCCCGATGGCGATGCCAGGCAGGAAGCGAAGAAGGCCCTTCAGAAACAGGGTAACCAGTACGCACAGCAAGCGCAGGCGATTGAACTGCTCTACGCCATCTATGACGAGAACCAGCTGCGCGAGCAGATGGTCTGGTTCTGGCTCAACCACTTCAGCGTGTTCCAGCAGAAGGGTCGCGTGCGTTGGGTCGTCGCCGACTACGCGCAGAACACCATCCGGTCGCATGCACTGGGCAAGTTTCGCGACCTGGTCATGGCCACGCTGAAGAGTCCGGCCATGCTCGAATACCTGGACAACGCGCAGAACGCGCGCGACAAGATCAACGAGAACTACGCACGCGAGCTGATGGAACTGCACACGCTGGGCGTAGGCAGCGGCTACAGTCAGGACGATGTGCAGAACCTCGCACGTATCCTCACCGGCGTCGGCGTGAACTTCGATGGACAGCCGCGAAAGCTCAAGCCCGACATGCAGGCGTACTACGTCCAGGAAGGCGTTTTCGAGTTCAATCCAAACCGTCACGATTTCAGTGACAAGCTGCTGCTTGGCAAGCCGATCAAGGGTGGCGGCTTCGACGAAGTGGAAAAGGCCGTCGACCTCATCGTGAGCCAGCCCGCCTGCGCCACCTTCATCTCG
>Ga0182006_1000087_pt1 | contig 115141 bp, 124 predicted proteins | sample Sormic07211104_1_FD_123022 | JGI IMG/M metagenome (GOLD analysis project Ga0182006, IMG submission 123022) | Rhizosphere microbial communities from Sorghum bicolor, Mead, Nebraska, USA - 072115-104_1 MetaG | ecosystem: Host-associated > Plants > Roots > Rhizosphere | place: USA: Nebraska...
TTCCGATTACGCAACAGAAGTTTCCAACATGTCCCGCGCGCAGATCCTGCAGCAGGCTGGTTCTTCTGTACTGGCTCAGGCCAACCAGGTTCCGCAGACCATGCTGTCCCTGCTGCGTTAATTATTACGCAGAAAAACAAAACCCGGCGCTGCCGGGTTTTTTTATGCCCGAATAATAATAAACCCGTAGAAATCCCCCCGGTTTGCCCTCTTTTTAGCGCTATTGAAAAAACAGAAATGCGCTAGGTTAACGGTTGGTATTGGAAGCACATCAGGAAATTATCCATGGCACAGCCCGCCCTCGTCAGTATCGTTATACCCGCTTATAAATCGGCCTGGTTTGAAAAGGCGCTATGCAGTGCGCTGGCTCAGGATCACAGCAATTTCGAAGTGATCGTCAGCGACGATTGCCCGACTGACGAGATCAAAGCCATTGTTGAAAAATGGCAGAAGACCACGACTGTGCCGCTGCGCTACATTCGCAATACCCCGGCGCTGGGTGAACTGCTGAACTACGAGCAGTGCATCGAGATGGCGGAAGGCAAATATCTTAAGTATTTATTCGATGATGACCTGCTGGAACCCGGCTGCGTCTCGGCGCTGGTGGCCGCCATCGAAACCTCACCGACCATCCGTATCGCCACATCCCGCCGTTACCGCATTGATGTCAGCGGCAACCGTCTGATGGACGCTTTTGCGAATGCCGCGCCGGTAAAATATGATGCGGTGCTTAATGGCAACGACGTGATCCGCTACCAGCACAAACAGATCGTTAACTTTATTGGCGAGCCGAGTACGGTGCTGTTTTACCGTGAGGATTTACTGGCGTTGATCGCCCATGAAGATCGCCTGTGTAGCATCAATGGCGAGCTGATGTACTTCCTCGGCGACCTGGTGATGTACCTCAAAATTCTGCATAACAGCGATCTGGCCTATCTGGTAGAGCCACTGTCGAGCTTCCGTGTTTCGCACCAGCAGGTGAGCCAGCTGGGGCGCATGAAAGATAAACGGGCGGAACAGTCACACAGACGCCTGCCAGAGCTACTGATCGAGAAAGGGTGGGGCACGGACGAGACTGTGGCGCCGGGTTTTGCCCGTGTGGCGCCGCTGGATGATGTGACTGCGCTGCGCGTCGTAAACATCGAGCAGCAGCTTAACGATGGCCTGAAACAGAACATGTTTGAGCACTGGATGGCGGTGAGAAAACTGACGCCAACCCAGGAGCAGCTGATCGCCGATCACCTGGCGGGCCGTGAAGCGGTGCAGCTTACCTTATTGATTGATGGCCGACAGGCAACGGTTGCCACGATCCAGCAGACGCTGGTGTCGCTTAATCGCCGTTATTTTGCGAGCCTGGTCATTAATCCGATCGTGATGACCAATCACGATTTGCCGGGCGTCACGACGCTGCCGGAAAGTACCGGCATCGTCAATGCCATGAATGATCTGGCAGCGGCATCGCCACAAGCGTGGCATCTGGTGGTCATGGCCGGGACGACCTTTACGCCATCCGGGCTGATCTCTTTGTCGACCACGCTGATCGAAGCCGCAAGCCTGCTGGCGGTGTGTGGCGACGAAATTTTCTACGTTAATGACCAGCCCATCGGGGCGCGTTTCCGCCCGGACTTCAGTCTGGACATGTTTTTAAGTAATCCGGCAGTAATGGGCTATGGCTGGCTGCTGCGCGGTGACATCATTAATCAGGTCGGCGAATTTGACGTGCGGGCAGGGGCGGCCTTTGAATTTGATGTGCTGGTGCGCCTGATTGAAAGCAACGGTTTTTCGGCCATCGGTCACCTGGCCGAGCCGCTGTTTGTTACCCCTGATCGCCCGCAGGCGGTACAGGAAGAAAACCAGATCCTGCTGCGCCATCTGACCAACCGCGGCTATCCGCATGCGCGTCTGACCCGTGATATTTATGGTCACTGCCATATCGATTATGCGCACACGACCACGCCGCTGGTGTCGATCATCATTCCGGCAGGCAAGGTACTGGCGAATTTGATCACCTGCGTGACGTCGGTTATCGAAAAAACCACCTGGTCTCCCTATGAGCTGATCGTGGTAGGTGACGGTTCTGCACCGCAGGAGATGCAGCAGTGGATGGCGTCACTGGCAGAGATTGATCCGCAACGTATTAAAGTCGCACTGACCGATGCGCTGCTCAGTCGTGCGGCGACCATCAATCAGGCGTCCACCCTGGCACAGGGTGAGTTACTCACTCTCCTTCATCCGGACGTGATCATCAGTCAGGCTGACTGGCTGGCAAAATTGCTTAACCACGCACAGCGTCCGGAAGTGGCGATCGTCGGCGGCAAACAACTTTACAGCGACGGCACCGTGCGTCACGCCGGTTACGTCCTCGGCTTAAACGGTGTGGCAGGCGAAGCGTTTTACGGTGCCAGTAACGACGAAAAAGGCCATATGGGCCGCCTGCATTTCGACCAGAACTACAGTGCGGTGTCCGGCGATCTGATGGTCATCAAACGCGACGTGTTTAACGCGCTGTCGGGTGTGGATGAGACTATCGCCGATTTCTGGGATGTGGATCTGTGTCTGCGCGCCCGCGGGCAGGGCTGGCTGACGGTGTGGACACCCTCGGCGACCGTCATCCGTTCGGTCACGACCAAAGTGGCCCTCAGCGAGAAGGATGAAGCGGCGCGTCAGGAAGCCATTGAGACGGCAGAGGATGAGATGTTCACGCGCTGGCAGCCGCTGATCGCCAGCGATCCGGCGTACAACGCCAGCCTGTCACTCAGCAGCGAGCAGTTTATGGTCTGTCCTGACAGCCTGCTGAGCTGGCGACCGCTGTCGTGGAAACCGCTGCCGGTGGTGATCCCGCATATGGGCGATTACGCCGGCTGCGGCTATTACCGTATTATCAAACCCTTCCAGGCCATGGAGCGTCTGGCCATTGCCGACGGGAAACTGTCTGAAACACTGCTCAGCATTCCATATCTGAAAAGGTATCAGCCCGACAGTCTGATCTTCCAGCGTCAGCTGACGCCGGAATTCCATGCCTGGGCGAAGCGCGTATCCCGGATCACCAACACGTTTAAAGTGTATGAACTGGATGATTATCTGACTAACCTGCCGATCAAAAACGTACACCGCGCTGAGTTTACCGGCGACGTGATCAAGATGCTGCGCAAGAGCCTGAGCTATGTGGATCGCTTTGTGGTATCGACCGCGCCGCTGGCCGAGGCGTTTTCTCATCTGCACCAGGATATTGTCGTGATGCACAACCGCCTGCCGGACGACTGGTGGGGAGGATTAACCAGCTTACGTCAGCAGGGCAAAAAGCCCCGCGTCGGCTGGGCGGGCGGCTCCAGCCACACCGGCGATCTGGAAATGATCGCCGATGTGATTAAAGCCTTCGCCGATGAGGTTGAGTGGGTATTCTTTGGCATGTGTCCGCCAAAACTGCGGCCGTGGATCCATGAATTCCATTCGGGTATTGATATCGAAATGTACCCGCAAACGCTGGCTTCGCTGAATCTTGATCTGGCGCTGGCCCCGGTAGAAGACAACATCTTTAACGCCTGTAAAAGTAACCTGCGCCTGATGGAATACGGTGCCTGCGCCATTCCGGTGATTTGCAGCGATGTGGCCTGTTATCAGACCATTCATTCCGTTACGCGGGTTAAAAACCGTTATAAAGACTGGGTGGATGCCATCCGTTTCCATCTCGATAACGCCAGCGCCAGCGAGCGTATGGGGCGCGAACTGTACGATGAAGTGAGGCGTGACTGGACGCTCAACAGCGATAACGTTACCCAGTGGGCGAAAGCCTGGCTGCCGAACTGATCCTGCCTGCAGGGCGGGCCGTCTGATAAGGACGGTTCGCCCCCATCCCCGCGCTAGTCTGGTCACTTCAAATAGCGCGTAAAATGGCTGTTGTTTTACCGATAAGCTCCATGTTCCCCTCGCTATTATGAGACTATTCCTCTTTACTATGCAGGCATGCTCATGGGCGATAACATTTTTGTCACCAGTCCGCTTTTGCCCCCTCTCGAGAAGTTTATGCCGTACCTCGAGAAAATCTGGCAGAACAAGATCCTCACCAACGGTGGTGAATTTCATCAGGAGCTGGAAGACGCGCTGGCCCGTTATCTCGGCGTTAATCACGTCTGCCTTTTTTCCAACGGCACGCTGGCGCTGTTAACCGCCCTGCAGGCCCTGCGCGTTACCGGTGAAGTCATCACCACGCCGTACTCTTTTGTGGCCACATCGCATACGTTGTTGTGGAACGGCCTCACGCCAGTATTCGCCGATATTGATCCACATACCTTTAACATCTGCCCGGAACGTATTGAAGAGCTGATCACCCCGCAGACCACCGCTATCATGCCGGTGCACTGCTACGGTATCCCGTGCGATGTCGACAAAATCCAGCGTATTGCGGATATTTACGGTCTGAAAGTGATTTATGATGCGGCCCATGCTTTTGGGGTTCGTCATCAGGAAAACAGCATTCTGAATCACGGCGATTTATCTGTGCTGAGCTTCCACGCCACTAAAGTCTTCAACACCATTGAGGGTGGGGCGATCATCTGTCGTGATGCCAAAATGAAGCAGCGCATCGATTATCTGAAAAACTTCGGTTTTGCGGATGAGACAACGGTAGTGGCGGCGGGGATCAATGGCAAAATGAATGAGCTACAGGCCGCCTTTGGTTTAATGCAGTTGCAGCATATTGATGATGCGCTGGATAAACGCGCCGCAATTGATGCGTACTATCGCGAGCTGCTGGCGGACGTGCCGGGCATGACGCTACTCTCTGTACCGGAAAGTACCGACTGGAACCACGCCTATTTCCCGGTGCGGATCAATAAAGATTTCCCGCTCAAGCGTGACGAACTTTACGCACTGCTAAAACAAAACGGCATTATGTCACGTCGCTATTTCTATCCGCTGATCAGCAGCTTCCCGATGTATCGCGGCCTGAACAGCGCCGCCAAATCGCTGCTGCCGGTGGCAAACCAGGTGGCTGAAGAGATCCTTTGTCTGCCGATTTACCCGGATCTGGCGCGGGATGATCAGGTGCGAATCGCCGGGATCATCAGAGCTGCGGCGCTGGTGGACGTGGAGCCAAAGCTGGACGAAGCCGGGTGATGAGGACAGGCAGATGATTGTGTCGATCATGCAGCCCTATCTTTTTCCGTGGATTGGCTATTTTCAGTTGCTGGCACAGGCCGACGTTTTCGTGCTTTACGATGATGCCAGCTACATTAAGCAGGGTTATATCAACCGTAACACGTTGTTGTCGGCGGGGCAGGCACAGCGCTTTACGCTGCCGGTGCCCGGTGCCTCCTCGAATAAACGCATTGGCGATCTGGCCTTCGATGCCCAGGCAGACAAGCTGATTAAAACGCTGCGCCAGAACTACCGGCACGCGCCCGCTTATCAGGACGTCATGCCGCTTATCGAAGCGGTATTACTGCATGACGATCGTGATATTACCGCCTGTTGCCAGCGGGCGATTGAGCAGATCCTCGGTTATCTTGGTATGTCCCGTCGGCTGGTCCGCTCGTCCGCACTGAATTATGACCGTACCGAAAACGCGGAGAATAAAGTCATCGCCATGTGCAACGCGCTGGGCGGCGATATTTATGTCAACAGCACCGGGGGAAGACATTTATATTCCGTCCCGGCGTTTGCCGCACAGGGGATCCGGCTGCGCTTCCTGCAGGCCAATAACGTCGTCTATGACCAGGGAACCGCTGAGTTTGTGCCGAATCTGTCCATTATCGATGTGCTGATGCATTGCACTCCCGATGCCGTGCGTCAGGCACTGGATCACTATCACTACGCAGACTGAAGCCGCTCATGACAACCAAAACTTTCGGCGGCTATTTCCCGTTAGAACTGCCCGCCGCACAGCACCACTTTTATCCCCATGCGCAGAAATATCGTTCTGCGCGCAACGCGCTCTATCATTTTCTGATCGCCCGTCGTCCGCAACGACTGTGGATGCCGGTGTTGATTTGTCAAAGTGTGATTGATGCGGTGCAGGCGTCCGGGGTGGAGATCGTCTGGTATCCGCTGGATGAAAACTACTTTCCGCAACTGTCGGGCGATGTCGCGGCGGATGACTGCCTGTTATACGTCGATTACCTGGGACATTGCCTGACGCAGAGCGAAAGGATACTGAACAGTTTTCCGGCAGACAGGGTGATTATTGATCGCTCACAGGCATTTTATTCTCCGCTGCCAAAGGCTCTGGCCTGTCTCTGGTCGCCACGTAAATTTTTTGGCGTGGCCGACGGGGGGTTGCTGCAAACCACATTTACCATGCCACCCGCAGATCCACCGGACCAGGATACCCATCGTCATACTGCACATCTGCTACTTCAGCATGAATGTGATACCCGATCAGGGTATAGCGCTTTTTTACAGGCAGAAGCAGCGCTGGACACCATTTCTGCCAGCGGCATGTCAGCGCTGACGGACCGGTTACTGCGCAGCGTCAATTACCGTGAGATACGCCGTATTCGCGAACGAAATTACCGGTTGCTGTCTGTGCGTCTTGGCGATCTGAATGCATTTCGCTTTCCTGAACAGCCTGTCATCGGGCCTTTCTGTTACCCGTTCTTTTTTCCGGCTCGCGCCTTACATGCGGCATTGATTGCGCAGGGCGTATTTGTGGCGACCTACTGGCGTGAAGTGCTGGAGCGGGTGAGTGCGAACAGTGTGGAAGCACATTTTGTGAATTATATGGTGCCGTTGCCGTGCGATCAGCGTTACAGCGAAAGCGACATGGAGCAATTAAGCGACATCGTCAGGACGGTAGTGGAAGATGGCGATAAGGACTGAAGAACCGTGAAAAAATTAAACGTATTGGTGTTTCCCTGCGGCTCAGAAAATGCCGGAGAAATTGCACAGTCGCTGCGTTACTCCCTGCACGTCAACCGGTTGATTGGCGCGTCCAGCGCTGACGATCACGGTCGCTTTCATTTCCCTGACTATATCGGCGATGTGCCTTTTATTCATGATGCGGCCTTCCCTGGCTATTTCGGCGATCTGATAAAAACACAGCAGATTGACGTGATTTTTGCCACCCATGATACCGTCTGCGAAAAACTGGCGGGCATGGCGGAATTAGCGGGCTGTTACCTGGTGAATGGCGACCCGCACACCACAACGCTGGCGCGGCGGAAGAGCCTCACTTATCAGGCCTTTGCAGGGGCTGCCTGGCTGCCGGAAGTTTTTCCGGCGGGGAGCGAACCGGGTCACTGGCCGGTGATAGTCAAACCTGACTGCGGGCAGGGCGGTAACGGCGTGGTGCTGGCTGCGGATGCAGCGCAGCTGGCGCAGGCGGTCGCTGAAGTGAATATGCCGGTGATCGTTGAATACCTGCCGGGACAGGAAATGACCGTCGATTGCTTCACGGATCGTCACGGTAAGCTGGTGTGGGCGGGTCCCCGCACCCGCGAGCGCATCAGGGCCGGGATCGCAATGCGCTCGACATTACTGCCGCTGGATGACGAGATCGCGACTATCGCCGCAGAGATCAATGCGCGCGTCACGTTGCGTGGTCCATGGTTCTTCCAGCTCAAGCAAGATCGGTTTGAACGCTGGAAACTGCTGGAAATCTCATGCCGTGTGGCAGGTACCATGGTGGCGCAACGCGCCCGTGGCGTGAATTTACCACTGATGGCGCTGCATGATTTTATGGGCCGCGATGTGTCGCCGCTGGTGACCCCGCACGTCACGCTGATTGAGCGCGCCATCCGTACCCGTGCTGATACCGCGCTGCAATATGAACACGTCTATGTCGACTTTGACGATACGCTGATTATTAACGGCCAGCCGAATCCGACGGTGCTGGCCTTTTTGTATCAAAGCCGGGTAAGCGGAAAACGCCTGTATTTAATCACTCGCCATGTGCATGAACCCATTGAAACATTGCACCGGGCGGCGATTTCTCCGTTTCTGTTCGATGACATTATTCATCTGAAAGAAGGTGAGAAAAAATCGGCGTACATTACCGGCCCGGCCATTTTTATCGATAACTATTTCCCGGAACGTCTCGATGTGGCGCAACGGGAAGATGTGCTGGTGCTCGATGTTGACGCCGTCGATTTTTATATCAAGTAATTGTGACTGAGGTTTTCATGACAAATACATGCAGCGAGCACCTTCGCCCCCTTTGCGAAGCTTTTATGCGGGGGGAGGTTCCCCGCTATATTTTCGGGCGCACGCCTTATGCGGCCAGCATCGCTGACTATATAACCCCGGACGGTGTTATTGATGATTTTACCGCGGAGCGCGAGTTTGCCGGTCTGCCGGTCGTCAAAATGGCGGACGTGCCGCCAAACGCGATTGTTGTCTCTGCCATCGTCGATGGCCGCCCGGTGAGTGTGGATCGTCTGCTGAAAAACAGTGGCAAACAGGTTGTTGATTATTTTTCTTTTAAAAATTACGTCGATTTCCCGTTAAAAGATTGCGCATTTGTCTCACCTGCCGCGTTTAAAGAAGATTACCGCATCAATCGCGAAAAATATGACGGGATCGCCGCGCTGCTGGCGGATGACATTTCCCGCGAGACCTTTTCCCGACTGGTGAAATTCAGGCTGGAAGAAGATCTGCGAGAAATGTCCTGGTTTACCTTCCGGCCCCAGGACAGCTATTTTGAACCGTTTGTTGATTTGCATACAGAAAAACCGGTATTTGTCGATGTCGGTAGTTTTGATGGCGAAACGGCACAGGAATTTATACGTCGTTGTCCGATGTATCATCGCGTTGATTTGTTCGAACCTGAACCCCGACACATTGCTGTGATAAAGGGAAAATTAAACGGCGTACGTGATATTCATTATCACCAGTGCGGTGCGTCAAATAAAAAAGAGACGCTTACGTTTACGTCTTCCGGGAGCTGGTCTCATCTCGATGATAACGGTGACATTGTTATTAACGTCGATACCATTGATTCGCTGGTAACCGACGCGCCGACCTTTATCAAAATGGATGTTGAGGGCCACGAATATGCGGCGCTGGAAGGCGCGCGCCAGACCATTATTACGCATCACCCGGCGCTGGCGATTTGCGCCTATCATCGCGTTGATGATTACTGGAAATTACCGGAACTGGTTTTGTCATACCGATCCGATTATAAGCTCTATCTGCGCCACTATACCGAAGGGGTGCTGGAGACGGTGTTTTACTTTATTCCGGTCTGACCAGTCAGCCTGTGAAAACGAAACGGGGTGCGGTTGGGTGCTCCCCGTTCACTATTTCGTCACGCGTAAGTGCCGCTATTTTTTATCTAAGATTGAGAGCTAAAACAGGTTTTTAGCTGAGCCGTTGATAAACAGGTATTTTTTAGACATTTTATGCGTGTGCGTATAGGTTCTGTCTTAATAAAGGCAAATAACCCCCCATTTCACCCACTATTCATCCGATTAAAACCCCTCCAGAATCGGATAATCATGCCGATAACTCATTAACGCAGGGCTGTTTATCGTGAATTCAATGTATACCGCTGAAGGTGTAATGGATAAACACTCGCTGTGGCAGCGTTATGTACCACTTGTGCGTCATGAAGCATTGCGCCTGCAGGTGCGTCTGCCGGCGAGTGTGGAACTGGACGATCTGCTACAAGCGGGCGGTATCGGTTTACTCAATGCAGTCGACCGGTACGACGCTCTGCAAGGAACGGCATTTACCACTTACGCAGTGCAGCGTATTCGTGGGGCGATGCTGGACGAATTGCGCAGCCGTGATTGGGTGCCGCGTAGCGTCCGGCGTAATGCCCGCGAAGTGGCACAGGCGATGGGACAGCTGGAGCAGGAACTGGGGCGCAACGCGACGGAAACCGAGGTCGCGCAGCGACTGAGTATTCCTGTCGAAGAATATCGTCAGATGTTGCTCGATACCAATAACAGCCAACTCTTCTCTTATGACGAGTGGCGGGAAGAGCATGGCGATAGCATCGAGCTGGTGACCGACGATCACCAGCAGGAGAACCCGTTACACCAGTTGCTGGAGAGCAATTTGCGCCATCGCGTGATGGAGGCTATTGAAGCCTTGCCGGAACGTGAGCAACTGGTCCTGACGCTGTACTACCAGGAAGAGCTCAATCTTAAAGAGATTGGCGCGGTACTGGAGGTCGGAGAGTCGCGGGTGAGCCAGCTCCATAGCCAGGCCATTAAGCGCTTACGTACCAAGCTGGGTAAGTTATAGGCACGTGTTTATCGCCTGAAGAATGCCGCACAACGTATTGACAACCAGGAGTTATCATGACGGTGCAGCACGCTAAAAGACGGCCCTTAAGCCGCTACCTGAAAGACTTTAAACACAGCCAGACGCATTGTGCGCATTGCCACAAACTACTCGACCGCATCACGCTGGTCCGCCGGGGCGAAATCGTCAACAAGATTGCGATTTCGCGTCTCGACACCCTGCTGGATGAGGCCGCCTGGCAACAGGAACAGCAAGAGTGGGTTGCGCTATGTCGTTTCTGCGGCGATTTGCATTGCAAAGAGCAGAGCGATTTCTTCGATATCATCGGCTTTAAACAATACCTGTTTGAGCAAACCGAAATGAGCCACGGCACGGTGCGTGAATACGTCGTCCGCCTGCGCCGCCTTGGCAACCATCTCAAAGAGAATAATGTCTCCCATGACCAGCTGGCTGATGGCTTCCTTGATGAAGTCCTTGAGCCGTGGCTGCCCGTGACCAGCACCAATAACTACCGAATTGCGCTGCGCAAATACGCGCAGTTCAAATCACAGTCACACTTTATGACCGCGCAGAAAATCGCGCCACAGGCAACTTCTGATATATATTAAAAATGAATAACATGTAGCGTAGTGGTGTTTGACCAGCAGGCCCTGCACCATGCACTATCGTGAAAATTTTCTTATTCGGGGTGACTATGAAACTAGTACAGTTAGGTCGTCAGGCGCTGATGGGTGTTATGGCCGTTGCGCTGGTAGCAGGTATGAGTGCGACAACGTTCGCGGCAGATAATGTGCTTAATAAAGTCAAAGAGCGCGGGACGTTACTGGTCGGTCTGGAAGGCACTTATCCGCCGTTCAGCTTCCAGGGTGATGATGGCAAACTGACTGGCTTCGAAGTGGAGTTCGCGCAGGAGCTGGCGAAGCACCTCGGTGTGAAAGCCGATCTGAAACCCACCAAATGGGACGGCATGCTGGCGTCGCTGGACTCTAAACGCATTGATGTGGTGATTAACCAGGTCACCATCTCCGATGAGCGTAAGAAAAAGTATGACTTCTCAACGCCGTACACCGTTTCGGGTATTCAGGCGCTGGTGAAAAAAGGCAACGAAAGCGGCATTAAAACCGCGGCCGATCTGAAAGGCAAAAAAGTCGGCGTGGGTCTGGGTACTAACTATGAAGAGTGGCTGCGTAAGAACGTACAGGGTGTGGACATTCGCACCTATGACGATGACCCGACCAAATATCAGGATCTGCGCGTAGGCCGTATCGACGCCATTCTGGTTGACCGCCTGGCGGCGCTGGATCTGGTGAAGAAAACCAAAGATACGCTGGCCGTTGCGGGCGATGCCTTCTCCCGTCAGGAAGCCGGTGTTGCGGTGCGTAAAGGCGACGAGGATCTACTGAAAGCCATTGATGCAGCCATTGCTGATATGCAGAAAGACGGCACCCTGAAAGCGCTGTCCGAGAAATGGTTTGGCGCTGACGTGACGAAATAATCACCGACAGTTAACGAAAAAGGCGCTGATAAGAGCGCCTTTTTTATTTATTTCGCCGTACCGTGCATAATCAGTGAATGACTCGTTACACCGCACCGGAGATTGCATGTCCCTGCACAATTTAACCCGTTTCCCGCGCCTCGAATTTATCGGCGCGCCCACACCGCTGGAATACCTGCCGCGTCTTTCCGATCATCTGGGGCGCGAGATATTTATCAAGCGCGATGACGTGACGCCGATTGCCATGGGCGGCAACAAGCTGCGTAAGCTGGAGTTCCTCGCCGCCGATGCGCTGCGCGAAGGGGCCGATACGCTGGTCACCGCCGGTGCCATTCAGTCAAATCACGTGCGCCAGACGGCGGCGGTAGCGGCTAAGCTGGGGCTAAACTGCGTGGCACTGCTGGAAAACCCGATTGGTACGCGGGCCGAAAATTACCTGTCCAACGGCAACCGTTTACTGCTCGATTTATTCAGCGCGCAAATTGAAATGTGCGATGCGCTGACCGATCCGGTGCGTCAGCTGGATGAACTGGCCACCCGCGTGGAAGCCCAGGGTTTCCGTCCCTATGTGATCCCCGTCGGCGGCTCTAACGCGCTGGGCGCGCTGGGTTATGTGGAAAGCGCGCTGGAAATAACCCGTCAGTGCGAAGGGGCGGTAGAGATCGCCTCGGTGGTGGTCGCCTCTGGCAGCGCCGGGACACACGCCGGGCTGGCGGTGGGCCTCGGGCAGCTAATGCCGCAGGCGGAACTGATTGGCGTGACGGTGTCGCGCCGCGTGGCGGATCAACAGCCGAAAGTCGCCACGCTGGTACAGGAGCTGGATACGCTGCTCGAGGTGCAGACCCGCGCGGACATTGTGTTATGGGACGACTATTTTGCACCGTCATACGGCACACCGAATCCGGAAGGGCTGGAGGCGGTGAAACTGCTGGCGCGTCTGGAAGGGATTTTGCTCGATCCGGTCTATACCGGCAAAGCCATGGCGGGCTTAATCGACGGTATCAGCCAGAATCGCTTTAAAGATCAGGGACCGATTCTGTTTATCCATACGGGCGGCGCACCGGCGCTTTTCGCCTACCATCCCCACGTCTGATTTGCGAACAGAAGAACGATAATGCAAGAAAGTATACAACTGGTGATCGACTCCGCGCCGTACCTGCTCCGCGGGGCAGTGTTTACGCTACAGCTCAGTATTGGCGGTATGTTCTTTGGCCTGCTGTTGGGCTTTATTCTGGCCCTGATGCGCATGTCACCGCTGCTGCCGATCCGCTGGCTGGCACGATTTTACATCTCTGTTTTCCGCGGCACGCCGCTGATCGCGCAGCTGTTTATGATCTATTACGGGCTGCCACAATTTGGTATAGAGCTGGATCCGATCCCGGCGGCGATGATTGGCCTGTCGCTTAACACCGCGGCCTACACCTCTGAAACGCTGCGCGCAGCGATTTCGTCCATTGATAAAGGCCAGTGGGAAGCGGCGGCCAGTATCGGCATGACGCCGTGGCAGACGCTGCGCCGGGCGATCCTGCCGCAGGCAGCGCGAGTCGCGTTACCCCCGCTGAGTAACAGTTTTATCAGCCTGGTGAAAGACACCTCGCTGGCGGCTACCATTCAGGTACCCGAGCTGTTCCGTCAGGCACAGCTGATCACCTCCCGTACGCTGGAAGTGTTCACCATGTATCTGGCCGCGTCGCTGATCTACTGGGTGATGGCGACGGTGCTGTCTGCGCTGCAAAACTATTTTGAAAATCAGCTTAACCGCCAGGAGCGTGATCCAAAATGAGTGCGATTGAAGTGAAAGACCTGGTGAAAAAATTCCACGGCCAGACGGTGCTGCACGGGATTAATCTCGAGGTGGAAGAGGGCGAAGTAGTGGCGATTATCGGCCCCAGCGGCTCCGGTAAAACCACGCTGCTGCGTAGCATCAACCTGCTGGAACAGCCGGAAAGCGGCAGTATCCGGGTGGGGAAAATCGCCATTGATGCGGGGCGCTCCCTCAGTTCGCAGAAAGCGGCGATCCGGGAACTGCGCCAGCGAGTCGGCTTTGTTTTCCAGAGCTTTAATCTGTTCCCGCACCGTACGGTGCTGGAGAACATCATTGAAGGACCGGTGATCGTAAAGGGCGAAGCGAAAACCGAGGCTGCCACGCGCGCCCGTGAACTGCTGGCGAAAGTGGGGCTGAGCGGCAAAGAAACCAGCTATCCCAAACGTCTGTCGGGCGGTCAGCAACAACGTGTCGCCATTGCCCGCGCGCTGGCGATGCGCCCGGACGTGATCCTCTTTGATGAGCCGACCTCGGCGCTTGATCCGGAACTGGTGGGCGAAGTGCTGAGCACCATTCGTCAACTGGCGCAGGAAAAGCGCACCATGGTCATCGTCACCCATGAAATGAGCTTTGCCCGCGACGTGGCCGATCGCGCCATCTTTATGGATGAAGGACGCATAGTGGAACAGGGGCCGGCAAAAGCCTTGTTTGCCGATCCACAGCAGCCGCGCACCCGCCAGTTCCTTGAGAAATTCCTCATGCAATAAAGCGAGCAGGATTGCTTCAGGCGATCCTGCTTAAATTTATCTTAAGTTCGGCGGTTTGTTCGGGATCGCCGTTATTTTATTTGGTTATTAATAATTCTAAATATTTCTAAAGCGGTATTTTAAATACCGCTATTAATACCAGGATAACACCACGCAGCGGCAACAAATGTCGGATATTCCCCTGTGGGTCGTTATTTTGTATTTATAAATAAGTTTTATGTGTTAGCTTTACACATTCATAATAATGATGATAACGAACAGGGGTTCTACCGGTATATATGCAGGAGACAGATTTTTTCACCTGGCGACGGGAGTTGCTGCATCTTTTTCAGGAGATGACATCAGCAGCAGAGGTTTATAAGGAGCTACAGCGCCAGACGCAGCAGCTTGAATTTGATTACTTCTCACTTTGTGTGCGTCATCCGGTGCCGTTCACGCGACCTAAATTATCGCTGCAAACCACCTATCCAGAGGCATGGAAATCACATTATGTGGCGGAAAACTTTTTCGCCATTGATCCGGTGTTGCGACCTGAAAACTTTATTCAGGGGCATCTGCCATGGAGCGATCGCTTATTTATGGATGCACAATCTTTATGGGACGGCGCCCGCGATCACGGTTTGCGCAAAGGCATTACCCAGTGTCTGATGTTGCCTAACCGGGCGATGGGATTCCTGTCTGTCTCACGTACCGATCTGCGCAGTAAGATGCGCCCGGACGAAGAGATTGAACTGCGGTTACAGTTTCTGGTGCAGATGAGTTTGCTGACGTTAAGCAAGCTGAATGATGCCACGGTGGCCGCGCCGGAGATGAAGTTCAGTAAGCGCGAGCGTGAAATTTTGAAGTGGACGGCGGAAGGGAAGACCTCGGCTGAGATTGCCATGATCCTGTCCATCTCGGAAAACACGGTGAACTTTCACCAGAAGAACATGCAGAAAAAATTCAATGCGCCCAATAAGACGCAGATAGCCTGTTACGCCGCGGCGACCGGGTTTATCTGAGGGGCATTACGTTTCGCGTGTCGAGCGTTAGACCGGCTGACGGAGCAGTTCACTGCCAGCCGGTATCCCATCACTGACGGTAAGCCTGTTTAATCTGCTTAACCGTAGCGGCAAAAACGTCAGCCTGAGCCGTATCTTCCATCTGTGCAATCTGCTTTTCCAGCTTCAGGATCACCCGGCCTGCGTCCGCCTGGCCCATCGCCTGTAACATCAGGGTTACCAGTGCTTTCATGCAGGAGACTTCCTGAGCCAGTTCATGGCCATTTTCGGCAGTGGTAAAATCGGGTGTGTTCATGTAACGTCCTCGGTATGTAACAGCGCCTGAATGCGCCTGTGAATGTGAAGGCGGCGGAGTATACCACAAGGCCGCGCAAAAATAGCAGTGCTTGTTTTTTGATCGTTATTGTTGTCACTTATCATTTCAAAGGCAAAAATGATAACCGGAATAATTATGTGTTACACAATATATGTTTATAGTCGGTATCTCACTGGTTAAATATTGTAAAAAAAACTCGGGTTATTTACCGCTTCGTTTATCAATGGTAAATAACTGACTGAAAAAACGCCTTTTAAATCCGATCATTCAACGCCATTTAGCGCCCTGTCTTTCCTGAAACTGTACAATTCCATTTCCACAAAGATGCCCGGAAACGCACCGGCCGCATTTTTGGATTTTAATCTTGCGCTAAAAAACGGTAATATGTGCAGAATTAACTGAAAGTAGCGTTATCCCTATTCTGGAGATTTCCTTTGATCAACGTCCTTCTTGTTGATGACCACGAACTGGTGCGCGCAGGGATACGACGCATTCTGGAAGATATTAAGGGTATTAAAGTTTCCGGCGAGGTTTGCTGTGGCGAAGATGCCGTTAAATGGTGTCGCGCTAATCCTGTCGACGTCGTGTTGATGGATATGAACATGCCCGGTATTGGCGGCCTTGAAGCCACGCGTAAGATCGCGCGGTCCACGGCGGATACCAAAGTGATTATGCTGACCGTGCATACTGAAAATCCGCTGCCGGCAAAAGTGATGCAGGCAGGGGCCGCTGGCTATCTCAGCAAGGGCGCAGCCCCGAAAGAGATGGTTAACGCCATTCGTTCGGTGTATGCAGGTCAACGCTATATTGCCTCAGACATTGCCCAGCAGATGGCGCTCAGTCAGATTGAGCCGGAAAAGACCGCATCCCCGTTCGCAAGTTTGTCGGAACGCGAGTTGCAGATTATGCTGATGATTACTAAAGGCCAGAAAGTGAATGAGATCTCAGAACAGCTGAATCTCAGCCCGAAGACGGTTAACAGCTATCGCTATCGAATGTTCAGTAAATTAAACATTCACGGCGATGTTGAGCTGACCCATCTGGCTATTCGACATGGTCTGTGTAATGCGGAGACGTTATCAAGTCAGTGAGTGATGTTTTTGAACCCAAAGCCTTCCTGAGCACGGTGACCAGCAAACCCGGCGTCTATCGTATGTACGATGCCGGTGGAACCGTCATTTATGTCGGTAAAGCCAAAGATCTCAAGAAGCGACTGTCCAGCTATTTTCGTACCAACGTCGGCTCAAGAAAAACCGAGACGCTGGTGGCGCAGATCCAGCAAATCGATGTCACGGTTACGCATACCGAGACCGAAGCGCTGCTGCTGGAACATAACTATATCAAGCTCTATCAGCCCCGTTACAACGTGCTGTTGCGCGATGATAAATCCTATCCCTTTATTTTCCTGAGCGGTGATACCCATCCGCGGCTGGCGGTGCATCGCGGCGCGAAGCACGTGAAAGGTGAGTATTTCGGGCCGTTCCCGAACGGCCATGCGGTGCGTGAAACCCTCGCGCTGTTACAGAAAATTTTCCCTATTCGTCAGTGCGAAAATAGCGTCTATCGCAACCGCTCGCGCCCGTGCCTGCAATATCAGATTGGTCGTTGTCTGGGTCCCTGCGTGGAAGGGCTGGTCAGCGAAGAAGAATATGCTCAGCAGGTGGAATATGTCCGGCTGTTTCTGGCGGGTAAAGACGACCAGGTGCTGAATCAGCTGATTGAGCGCATGGAAAAAGCCAGTGCGATGCTGGACTTCGAACAGGCCGCGCGTATTCGCGATCAGATCCAGGCAGTACGACGGGTCACCGAAAAACAATTTGTGTCCAATAATGGCGACGATCTCGATGTTATCGGCGTCTCCTTTGACGCGGGCATGGCCTGTGTGCATGTGCTGTTTATCCGTCAGGGGAAAGTCCTCGGCAGTCGTAGCTACTTCCCGAAAGTACCGGGCGGTACGGAGCTGGGCGAAGTGGTGGAAACCTTCGTCGGTCAGTTCTATTTGCAGGGAAGCCAGATGCGCACCTTGCCTTCGGAGATCCTGCTCGACTTCGACCTTGCTGATAAAACGCTGCTGGCTGAGTCGCTGTCGGCCATTGCAGGGCGTCGCGTTAACGTTCAGACCAAACCGCGCGGCGATCGGGCGCGTTATCTGAAGCTGGCGCGGACCAATGCGGGCATCGCGCTCAGCACGAAGCTGTCGCAGCAGTCTACAATCCATCAGCGCATGGCGGCCCTGGCGACGATGTTGAAGCTGCCGGAAGTGAAGCGTATGGAATGTTTCGACATCAGCCATACCATGGGCGAGCAGACGGTGGCCTCCTGTGTGGTATTCGATGCCAATGGGCCGGTGCGCGCAGAATATCGTCGCTATAACATTACCGGCATCACGCCGGGAGATGACTATGCGGCAATGAACCAGGTGCTGCGCCGTCGATACGGCAAGGCTATCGAAGAGAGTAAAGTGCCTGACGTCGTGCTGATTGACGGTGGTAAAGGGCAGCTTGGCCAGGCGAAGGCGGTGTTTGCCGAGCTGGACGTGACCTGGGATAAGCATCATCCGCTGTTGTTAGGGGTGGCGAAAGGCACCGATCGTAAAGCCGGGCTGGAGACCTTATTCTTTGAACCGGAAGGCGAGGGCTTTAACCTGCCGCCTGATTCTCCGGCGCTGCACGTCATTCAGCATATTCGCGATGAGTCACACGATCATGCAATCAGCGGGCATCGAAAAAAACGGGCAAAAGTTAAAAATACCAGTACGCTTGAAACTATCGAGGGTGTAGGGCCGAAACGCCGGCAGATGTTGTTGAAGTACATGGGCGGATTGCAAGGTTTACTCAACGCCAGCGTTGAGGAAATTGCAAAAGTGCCGGGTATTTCGCAAGTCCTGGCAGAAAAGATCTACTACTCGTTGAAACATTAAGGGCTATGTAGCAACATAGAGCTAATTTTTACTGACAACAGACAGTTACCCGTCACTATGCGATTTAATATCCCGACGTTACTAACGCTTTTTCGTGTCATTTTGATCCCGTTCTTCGTAGTGGCATTTTATCTGCCGTTCGTCTGGGCTCCTTTTGCATGTGCGCTGATCTTTTGCTTTGCAGCGATCACGGACTGGTTTGACGGTTTTCTGGCGCGGCGCTGGAACCAGAGCACGCGTTTTGGCGCTTTTCTCGATCCGGTAGCCGACAAAGTGCTGGTGGCAATCGCGATGGTGCTGGTGGTACAGCACTATCACGTATGGTGGGTAACCTTACCGGCAGCCACCATGATTGCACGTGAGATCATCATCTCTGCACTGCGTGAATGGATGGCGGAAATGGGCAAGCGCAGCAGCGTGGCGGTGTCCTGGATCGGTAAAGTAAAAACCACCGCGCAGATGGTGGCGCTGGTGGGATTGCTGTGGCGTCCTAACCAGATCACGGAATATGCTGCCGTGGGGCTGCTGTTTGTGGCGGCGGTGCTGACGCTGTGGTCGATGCTGCAATATTTAAACGCTGCACGTGGCGATTTGCTTGAACCGTGATCGTTTCGCCGTAAATTTCAGCAAACGATCCTGAGTTTGAAAAAATATCGTTGACTCAGTGCGTCAGGTAAGTAGAATGCATCGCATCAGACGGCGGCACTGCTTGCCAGAAGATAGCAAAATCAAGTGATTAGCTCAATCACACGATATTGCGGGAATAGCTCAGTTGGTAGAGCACGACCTTGCCAAGGTCGGGGTCGCGAGTTCGAGTCTCGTTTCCCGCTCCAGTTAATTGCATCGGCACATTGCGGATGCAGGTTGAAAGACCTGAAGATTTTGGCGCGTTAGCAAAGCGGTTATGTAGCGGATTGCAAATCCGTCTAGTCCGGTTCGACTCCGGAACGCGCCTCCAATTTCTTCCCGAGCCCGGATGGTGAAATCGGTAGACACAAGGGATTTAAAATCCCTCGGCTTATGGCTGTGCGGGTTCAAGTCCCGCTCCGGGTACCATGGGAAACCTCGAATAAAATCAATGATAAGCAGTGTCGTGTAAGCCACCTTCGGGTGGTTTTTTTATGCCTGAAATTCGACTTTCCTGACATCATTTCCCCACCCTCTGTTTTAACGTGACAGTTGCAGCACGTTAACCGCGATAACACTGAGTGCCAGACCAATCAGGATCACGCCCGAAATACGCTCCAGAGCGGGTAACACATTTGAAAAAGAACGCAGCACTGCACGATTACCGATAAAGATCGCCACCAGCATATCCCAGAGCAATACAACGCTGAACATCCAGATGCCATAGACCACCTTCAGACCTGCCGCCGTACCAGCTCCGCCGATTAACGTCGCCAGACTGACATAGAAGAGGGCGTTTTTAGGATTAAGGATCCCCGACATAAAACCCATACCGAATTCACGCCAGCGATCATTGCGTCCCGCGGCCTCTCTTAACGCCGCTGTCGTGGTCACGTTGTGTTCGGCGATGGAACTTGTGCCAGCAAAACGAATAAAAAGCTGCCCGACATAGAGTAAATAGGCGCAGCCCGCGAGCTGGATGGCGATAAAGCTGGCGCTGCCAGGCTGAAAGAGCGTGATTCCGCTGAACGCCGCAACAATAAAGACCCCATTCGCGACGGCTATACCCAGGCAGACAAAAGCGGCATGGCGCCAGCCGGCTTTCACTGACGTCCGCGCGACCAGAAAGAAGTCCGGACCGGGGGAGAGCAGCGCCAGAAAATGTGCTGCCGCCACCAGAAGAAATTGTTGCATCATGTCATCACCCTGTAAGAAATATTTCTTACAGGGTGCAGGCTGACAGGATGATTGTATTGAATAAAATTGCAGGGGATCAGGCCCGATAACAGCCTGGCGTGACGCCGGTATGCGCCTTAAATACGCGCTGAAAATGGCTTTGATCGGCAAAACCCAGTCGGTATGCAATATCGGTAATTTCAGCGCCCGACTGCAACCACTGGCGCGCCTGATTCACGCGCCTGTTAAGCTGATAAGCGTGCGGCGTCATGCCGGTGGCGGCGCGAAAGGCTCTGATAAGCTGATACCGACTCATATCGGCAGTTTTCGCCAAGTCTTCAAGCGGCAGGGGCGGACGTTCGGTTTCCTGCAACTGGCTGATCACCCGCGCCAGCGCCCCGTTGCTCTGGTGTAGCTGAGCAGCATAAGTTTCCACCAGATCATTCTCACAGGCGCAGTCACCGATAAATTCTATTAGCGCGGCATTTTTGTCTTCCGTACTGGCCGCCGAAAAGAGGGTGTCATTAAGCTGGCAAAACCGGGCATAGACCGTCTGGTTATCCGTGAGGCGAATTTCATTTTCGCGAATAAGGCCTGCTGAGGAAGGACCTGTTTCTGCCAGTAACTGCCTTAGCCAGGCGGCGTCAAGATGCAGCATCTGATAGCTCCAGCAATCATCGGGCAGGGGATTACAGGCGTGGACACAGCCAGCCGGAATGAACACCATCATACCGGGATGCAACGCAGCAGGGCCGCCTGACACGCCGGTAAAATGGCTTGCGCCCGCATCCACTGCGCCAACAGAAAAGGTGGGATGACTGTGCGCCTTATAACACGCCCGGCTATGACAGGCACGACGGGTCTCGACATGCTCCATTGACGGATCGCGCCAGAACTCCGCAGAAGGGGGGCTGTGTCTGGTGAACATAGTCTGAGATCCTTAAACCGATCGGCGTAACCATTTGTGCAGGGTAGAAAGGAGAACACAGTTACCTCTGTATCGCCAATAATTTTGCTCCTCACCTGTGGTAAAATTCCTTTTTTATGGTGCGTATTTCGCACCTCACCGAGGAATATGCACAATGAAAACCGGACCCCTGAACGAGAAAGAGCTGGAGTGGCTTGAAGATGTCCTGATGAAGTACGGTACCGAAGCATCCATTATGGATGTCTCAGAGCTGGACGGTTTACTCACCGCCGTACTAAGCTCGCCGGTGCCGATTGAGCCAAGCCAGTGGCTGGTGGCGCTGTGGGGCGGTGCTGACAAGGTACCGAACTGGTCGTCGGAAAAAGAGATGGAGCGTTTTATGATGCTCGCCTTCCAGCATATGGATGATATCGGTGACCGCCTGGCCGAGTACCCGGAACAGTTTGAACCGCTGTTTGGGACACGCGACGTGGAAGATCAGGAGCTGACCATTGTGGAAGAGTGGTGCTTCGGTTATCTGCGTGGCGTCAGCCTGAGCGACTGGTCATCCTTACCGGAATCGTTAAAACCGGCGCTCGCCGCCATTGAGTTGCACGGTAAAGAAGAGAACTTCGAGCGCGTGGAGCAGATGACGCCGGAAGCCTTTGAAGAAAGCATTGAGGCGATCAAGCCCGCTGCGCTGGCGTTGTATGATTACTGGGCCGACAACCCGCAGGAAATCGAAGTAGCGAAACCTTTCACCGCCGGTGAGAAAGTGGGCCGTAACGACCCTTGCCCGTGCGGCAGTGGTAAAAAATTCAAGCAGTGCTGCCTGCACTGATAACCCACATGCCCTGTTGCCCGGCGGCACATGCTTGCCGGGTAAAAGCAGCCTCACCCGGCAATAACACGAGTGCGATTAACCCACCTCTGGCAGTAAACCTGCCGCGATAGAAAACTGCACAGCAATCACCGCGATCCCGCATAAAAACACCAGCACCAGCGCAGGCGTGCCGCCGCTGACCCGCCAGGTGGTTTGTGAATTATGCTTACGGCTCTGCCACGCCAGCATAGACGGAATGAGAAGTGCCAGTACGGCCAGCGCCACGCCAGCGTAACCCAGCGCCATCACAAAACCCCGCGGATAAAACAGCGCAAAGGCCAGCGGTGGCAGGAAGGTGATCGCCCCGGTCTGCAGGCGGCCGACGACGTTATTACGACGATTAAACAGGTCCGCCAGATAGTCAAACAGCCCCAGCGCCACGCCGAGGAACGACGTTGCCAGCGCCAGATCGGCAAACAGATGTACCGCCAGCTCGACATGTGGTGAAGCGACCACTTCCCGCAACGCCTGCAATAACCCGTTCAGACCGGCCTGATCCGCCAGTAATCCCATAAAAGTGGACGAGTTAATGCTGCCCAGCGTCGCCAGCTGCCAGAAGATATAGGCTACCAGCGGAATGGCGCTGCCGGTGATAAACACGATGCGCAGCTTGCGGATGTTGCCGTTCATGTAGCTGACGATGCTTGGCACGCTGCCATGAAAACCAAAGGAGGTGAAAATAACCGGGATCGCCGACAGCGCCAGCCCTTTCTCCAGCGGCAGCGTCAGCAAATTAATGTTGTGAACATGCGGCATTAACAGCACCAGCATGATCACCAGAAACAGGATCTTGGCGCTGAACAGAAAACGGTTAAACAGATCGACGAGCGAGGTGCCCGCGCAGACGACACCGCCCGCAATCACCGTAAACAGCAGCACACCGGCAACCGGGGATACAGTGAGGCTGAGCCACGAACTGAGACTTGCCGCCAGCAGCTCCCCCGCGCCGGTCATATAGGCGGCGGTGAGGGCATACATCAGGAACAGCATACTGAAACCGGTCAGCCATTGACCGTAGCGACCCAGATAACGTCGTGCCAGCGAGCCCAGCCCGGTATCCGCCGGAACATGTTGATACACCTCCAGCAACAGCAGGGCGGTATAACACATTAACGCCCACAGGCCGAACAGCAATGCCAGGGTTACGCCAAAGCCCACGCCTGCTGCCGCCAGTGGCATCGCCAGCATACCCGCCCCGATTGTCGTTCCCGCGACGATAAAAACACTACCCAGCGTCCGATTCTTCACGCTTTCCTCTGCCCATAAACCATTGCACATTCAAATATGTGGCGCAGAGTAAGGGAAAATGACAGGCTCGTCAAACAGGCGTTACAGAGGGTGTAATTTAATATTTACAGAGGTTTTGGGCGGTGACAATGTCGCCGCCGCGGGGATCAGTTTTGCGCGTCGAGGGTGGATAGTTCTTTATCGATGAAATAAAGACCTTCGCCACTTTTACCGGCCAGGGACAATTTATCGAGAACCGATTTAAATAATTTCTCTTCTTCGTGCTGTTCAGCCACATACCATTGCAGGAAATTAAAGGTCGGATAATCCTGCGTGGTCATTGCCACGTGTGCCAGTTCATTAATTTTTTGCGTGATCAGTTGTTCGTGTTCATAGGTAGAACGGAACAGATCGTCTAAAGACGCATATTCAGCGGCGGGTGACGGAATAGTATTAATGCACGGCAGGCTGCCAGTGTCGGCCAGATAATCGAACAGGCGCTGCATGTGGGTCATCTCCTCCTGCGCGTGACGGCGCAGAAAGGCGGCGGCACCTTCAAAGCTGTGGTAGCTGCACCAGGCGCTCATCTGCTGATAAAGCAGAGAGGAGTAAAGCTCCAGGTTCATTTGCTCATTTAATTTTTCGATCATTTCTGCTTTAAGCATGATGCGGCTCCATTGCGGTTTTCAGGCAAAGAATAAAAGGCGAGTTTAATTAATGAGGCCACTATAATTTGTTATTTAATTATTTGCAAAAGGTAAAATAAAATAATTATTTTGAATGGTAATGTGAATAATACGCATTAGATGTGAAGAATAAATTGACTGAGAATAATTCTTTTTATTATACATGATCGCCACCTGCGAATTAACGCAGATGGCGGGGTAATTAATAGTAACCGGTCGCGGCAGGTGACAGCGCCAGGCCCTGACACTGATATTGCAGGGTGATTTTTTCATTGAGGCACAGCGATCCACTGAACACGCTACAGGTGCGGATAGGCTGGCCGTAAGCGGCGGCAGTGGCAAAGCCCATTTGCTGACACTGACGTGTGGCGGTGCCGTGGGTGGTATACTCATCAAAGCGCGCGTTTTGCAGCATGGCTTCGTTAAAATTCAGCCGTACGACACCGGTGGTCTGATTAACCTCGCTCACCTTCGGCTCTTTGGTGATGGTGCATCCTGCCAGCAGCAAGGCTGCGGCGGCTAAAAGCATACTCTTCATGGAATCGCTCTGATTCAGTTTCGATGTTCTCATCCTACAACCTGTCTTCGCCGGCAATGGCCGGAATAGCCGGATTTTCATGCCTTACTAATCGTAACGGTCAGCGAGACGAGGAAAACTGTGAGCACCTCGCAACTTTTTAAAACGTTTTTTCACTAAATTTGAAAGTATGTTTGCTTAGTAGTAAGGTTTCTAAAACGTTCGCTATTCACGGCGGGACATCCCGCAACGCTTCAGGAGAAGACACAATGAAAATTGCACTGATGATGGAAAACAGCCAGGCTGCCAAAAACGCCATTATCCTTAAAGAGTTGAAAACCGTCGCGGATGAGAAGAATTTCCCGGTTTTCAACGTCGGCATGAGCGACGAGAATGACCACCATCTGACCTATATCCACTTAGGTATTATGGCCAGCATCCTGCTGAACTCCAAAGCTGTTGATTTCGTTATCGCGGGTTGCGGTACCGGTCAGGGCGCACTGATGTCGCTGAATATTCACCCGGGTGTGAACTGCGGCTACTGTATTGATCCGGCGGATGCTTTCCTGTTCGCGCAGATCAACAACGGTAACGCGCTGGCGCTGCCATTTGCTAAAGGCTTTGGCTGGGGCGCAGAACTGAATGTGCGCTTTATCTTCGAGAAAGCCTTTACCGGTCGTAAAGGCGAAGGCTATCCGCCAGAGCGTAAAGAGCCGCAGGTGCGTAACGCGGGCATTCTGAACCAGGTGAAAGCAGCCGTGGTAAAAGATAACTATCTGGATACCCTGCGCGCCATCGATCCGGAACTGGTGAAAACCGCCGTGACCGGTCAGCGTTTCCAGGAGTGTTTCTTCGAAAACTGTCAGGATAAAGAGATCGAAGCCTTCGTTCGTGAGATGCTCGCATAAGATCAAAAAAGGCCAGCGTTATGCTGGCCTTTTATTATCCCTTTTTATTCGACACCGCACTGCCGGCGTCTTTCGTCAGCCGCAGCGTATCAAACATTCCCACCAGACAAATCAGCGCGATCACCACAAACGCCAGCCGAAAACCGATCCCCGGCACCTGTCCCAGCGCCAGCCAGTCGCCGACTCGCTCACCGACACGTATTCCGATTGCGCCCAGCGTAATGCCCAGCCCGACCGCCAGCTGCGTCGCCGTGCTGAACAGCGTATTGGCATAGCTCATCTGCGCCGACGGCACATCCGCGAAGGCCAGCGTGCTGACGCCGGTAAACTGTATTGAACGAAATACGCCGGCGAGATAGAGCACCAGCAGGATCACCCATATCGGCGTCGTGGGCGTCAGGAACGCGCAGGCCAGCAGCGCCAGCACATTCAGCGCGCCGTTGATCAGCAGCAGCTTTTTGAAGCCCAGCCAGCGAATAAGCGGCGTGGTGGCAGGTTTGATAGTCAGATTGCCGACAAAGACCGCCAGCACCAGCAGTCCGGCATGAAAGGCGTCCATACCAAAACCCACCTGAAACATCAGCGGCAACAGAAAGGGCACCGCGCTGATGGATGCGCGGAACAGGGAACCCCCATACATCGTGACGCGGAACGTGGGCACCTGCATGGCATCAAGACGGATCATTGGCCAGCGGGCGCGACGGAAATGGCGCAGCGCATAGAACAGTGTGCCCGCGCCCAGCAGCAACATCGCCGCCGTCAGCCCTCCCTGCGGCTGTTGCGCCCCCAGCGATTCCATGGCGTACACCAGGCTCACCATGGCAATGGCGGTGGAGAGGAAACCCCGCACATCGAAGGGGCGCCGTTCTGTCTCATGAATATCCGGAATGATGCGTAACGCCAGCGCAATAGCGATCAGCCCCAGCGGGACATTAATAAAGAAGATCCACCGCCAGCTGGCGAAGCTGGTAATAAAGCCGCCGAGCGGTGGGCCAATAATAGGCGCCACCAGGGCAGGCCACGTCAGGGTGGCGATAGCAGTGATCAACTGATGTTTAGGCGTGGTGCGCAGTACCGCCAGCCGCCCGACCGGCACCATCAGCGCACCGCCGATGCCCTGCAGGATACGCATGGCAACAAACCACTCAACGCTGACGGCGAGGCCGCAGAACACCGAGGCGAGGGTGAAAATCGCCAGCGCCGACGCGAAGACTTTTCGCGCGCCAAAGCGATCGGCGATCCAGCCGCTGGCCGGGATCAACACCGCCAAGGTGATCAAATAGGCGCTGATGCCAATATTCAGATCGACGGCGTCAACGCCAAAACTGTCTGCCATGTCCGGCAGGGCGGTGGCGATCACCGTGCCGTCGAGAAACTCCATAAAAAACGCACCGGCGACCAGCAGCGCGGCAGGAGAAACGCCGCGTCTTGTCTCCGGTTGAGGACTATCAGTCATTTTTGGTCTGCCATTTTAAAAAAAATTTTAATTTTTTACAGAAATGAAATGTCCGTAACTGTCGGATTTATCATTATTTTTCTTAACAAAACGCATCTGACACGCCATTTTTTAGTGTGATGGGCTTCACAAACCGGTTGATTTTTGTGATGCAGGTCATATTATGTGCGCATAGAGACATAACACCTGCATAACAAAATTCGCCGGAGAGAAACATGAAACTGCGTAAAATCCTGAAAAGCATTTTTGAAACCTACTGCAAAACCTTCAAAGACGTCCCGCCTGGCGCGATGTTCTGATAAAAAAACCTGCTACGGCAGGTTTTTTTATGTCTGTCATCCGGCAGGCTGGCCGGGCAAACTACCTTTTCACAACACTTCCCGCTACTATGGCGTCCTTAATGAAAGGAGCCTTCTATGTCTGAATCCCTGAGTGCCGATCAAGAACTGGTATCTGACGTTGTCGCCTGCCAGCTGGTGATCAAACAGATCCTCGATATCATCGACGTTATCGCGCCGGTTGAAGTGCGTGAGAAAATGTCGCAGCAGTTAAAAACCATCGATTTCACCACCCATCCGGCGGCTGCCGATCCGGTGACGCGTCGCGCCATTCAGAAAGCGATTGCGCTGATTGAGCTGAAGTTCACCCCGCAGGGCGAGGCGCACTAAGTAAAGTAAACCTTCGTTTTGAATTATTCAAACGGATGTTTTCTCACGTCGGGCGCGGCAGCCCGAATGAGAAGAGGCGGGGGAGACCCCGCCGGCAGGATCAAAACAGCGCCATCACCAGCGCATAGCTCGCCGCACAGGCGCAGCTGACGCCTATCAGCCCGGGAATAATAAAGCTGTGGTTGATGATGAATTTCCCGATGCGGGTGGTGCCTGAACGGTCAAAGCCGATGCAGGCCAGGTCGCTCGGGTAGGTGGGCAGCACGAAATAACCGTAGGATGCCGGAAAGAATGCCAGCAGCATTTTTGGCTCCACGCCCAGCATCAGCGCCATCGGCGCAACGGCGGTCAGGGCGGCAGCCTGGCTGTTAACCAGTTTGGACACCAGAAACAGCACAATCGCGTAGGTCCAGGGATGATTCTGCACCACGCCTTCCAGTGCCACTTTTAGCTCTTCCAGATGCGCCTGAAAGAAGGTGTCACTCATCCACGCCACGCCAAACACCGAGAAAATCGCCACCATCCCGGCCTTGAATACCGCGCCGCTGGAAATCGTCGACGCGTTCACCTTGCAGACTATCAGCATGACCGCCCCGGCAATCAGCATCATCATCTGGATCACCAGGTTCATCGACAGCGGCGTCATTTTACCTTTCACGTCGAATGCCGGACGCAGCGCCGGCAGCGCCCCTAACAGCACCACCACCAGAATACCGGCGAAGAAGATCCAGGTTGACCAGTAAGCCTGTTTCGGGAAGCGTTGATCCATCAGTGTTTCGCTGCTGCCGTAGATAAATTCCCGCTGCTTTGGATCGGATAATTTCTGCTGAAACTCCGCGTCATCTGCCAGATCTTTCCCGCGCCGCAGGCTCCACAGCGCGGCGATGGCTACCCCAAACAGCGACGCCGGAACGGAGACGGCGAGGATCTCAAGAATGCTCCACGCGTGGCCGATCCCCTGTTGTGCCGCCAGTATAGAGACCAGCGACACCACCGCCACCGACACCGGCGACGCGGTGATCGCCATTTGAGAGGCCACTGACGCCACTGCCATCGGGCGCTCCGGGCGGATGCCTTTTTTCAGCGCAATGTCGGCGATAATCGGAAACATGGTGTAGACCACATGACCGGTACCGCACAAAAACGTCAACATCCAGGTGGTAAAGGGCGCGAGCAGCGTGATGTGCTGGGGATGCCGACGTAACAGCCGTTCGGCAAACTGCATCATCACGTTAAGCCCGCCTGCGGTTTGCAGCGTGGCGGCACAGCCGATAACCGCCAGAATGGTCAGCATCACGTCCACCGGCGGTTTACCCGGTTGCAGGCCAAATACAAAGGTCAGAATGAAAAGGCCGATACCGCTTATCAGGCCGAGGCCCATGCCGCCGAAGCGCGTACCGACCAGCAGGCAGAGGATAATGACGACAAACTCAAGAGTGATCATGAAGCACCTGTGTAATTAAACATTGATGCTCTAAATCATTACATTTTGTAAGGGTGATCTTTGCGAGCCAGATCCAATTTGTAAAATCGCGGCCTAATCAATAGCTTATAAACATTTTTGCAACATTGAACTGCAAAAAATAACAACCCCGGGCGAACCGGGGCAGAATACAGGTGGCGGATTAATGCTGCTGGAAATTGACGATATTCAGTAAGTGCTGATCGGTCTGCGGTAATCCCATACCTGACAGCTGCGCGTTATGCACTTCTTCCATGATGGTTTGCAACAGCAGGCCGTCCTGCTGCTGTTCTTTTTCGAGCTGCTGCAAAAATTCCAGCGTGCAGGCATCGTTCACGGCTGCCGCTTCCGCCGTTAAGCGGGCGAGGGTGGTGCAGCGCTGTGAATACTCCTCAAGCATTTTCGTGAACAGATCTTCGAGGGTGGAATAGTCGTCCTGAGAGGGTTCGGCGGCTTTTACGATGGGATTCGCCCCTTCGCGTTTCATATATTCAAACACCCGCATCATTTGCGTGATATTGCCCTGTGCCTGGGTACGCAGAAACGTGGCCGTGCCGTTCAGGCTGTGCCCGGCGCACCATTCACTGAGCGACAAATAAAGACTGGATGCCTGGAACTCAAGATTCATTTGCGTATTGAGTTTTTGAACCATTCCGACAATAGCCATAGTGAATATCCTTGTTATGAGTAACTGACTACAGCATAGAAAGATCGCGCGGTTCATTACTGTGACCCATAAGGCACTTAGGCGAAACGGCGGAAATTAACCAGGCAATAAGCACGGCGTGCGATGTCTTTGAACTGATAGTTTAATTTTAATGAAATAAGGTTTATGGTGAATTCATCTCTTACCTGATGGATAAAAAAATGAAAAAAGTAGCGGTATTACTGGCCCCCGGATTTGAAGAAGCCGAAGCCATTGTCACCATCGATATCCTGCGTCGTCTGCATATTGAGGTGGAAACCCTGGCCTGTGCCAGCTCTCGTGCAGTAGAGAGCTATCACGCCATTCCCATGGTGGCAGACAGCACTCTCGCTGAGCGGCTGGACACGTTATATGACGCCGTGGTGCTGCCGGGCGGGCCGCAGGGCAGTGTTGATCTGGCGGCCAGCGCCGACGTCATCCGCTTCATAAAAGCCCACGATGCGGCGGGCAAACTGATTTGCCCACTCTGCTCGGCGGCGGCCCGCGTGTTGGGTGGCAACGATCTGCTGAACGGGCGGCGCTACGTCTGTTCAGGCGATCTGTGGCTGGAGGTGCAAAACGGCGAATATGTCGATGCACCCGTGGTGGAAGACGGCAATCTGATCAGCGGCAAAGGGTTAGGCCACGTCTTTGATTTTGCGTTCGCGGTGTCCGCGCGCTTACTGGGCGACGCCACGCCGGTGCGCGAACACGCCGAACATATCTATTATCGCTGGTGATGAACCGCCCGGATGTGCAACGCATCCGGGCGACAAGGATAAGCTGGCTGAGGTTATGGATAATTTCACTGCCACCCCTGCTAATTGTCCGACAAATACGGCTTTTTTTATGTCATTTTCCGCTGAATTTATGTACGCAATTACTGTAATTCTGCGGTGTGATGGCGCTCTCCTATGGATGATTAATTTCCCGCTACAACTACTCTCCAGCAGAAGCATATCCAGAACCGTATCGGCTAATGCTTTGTTTTCTGTCTGATTAAAGAGCAGAAAAACCGTTTTTCCCTACATAAAAGAACGCTAAAGCTGGAGTTACCCATGCACAAATTCACTAAAGCGCTGGCAGCCATCGGTCTGGCTGCCGTTATGTCACAATCCGCTATCGCAGAAACCATGAAACTCGGTTTTCTGGTGAAACAACCGGAGGAACCCTGGTTCCAGACGGAATGGAAGTTCGCTGATAAAGCCGGTAAAGATCTTGGTTTTGAAGTGATTAAAATCGCCGTACCGGACGGTGAGAAAACCCTGAACGCCATCGACAGCCTGGCGGCCAGTGGCGCGAAAGGCTTTGTCATCTGTACGCCGGATCCAAAACTCGGCTCGGCCATCGTGGCGAAAGCCAAAGGCTATGACATGAAGGTCATTGCCGTGGATGACCAGTTCGTCACCGCGAAAGGTAAACCGATGGAATCCGTACCGCTGGTGATGATGGCGGCGAGTGAAATCGGTGCGCGCCAGGGTCAGGAACTCTACAAAGAGATGCAAAAACGCGGCTGGGACGTGAAAGATACCGCCGTGATGGCTATCACCGCTGACGAACTGGACACCGCCCGTCGTCGTACCACCGGTTCGATGGACGCACTGAAAGCCGCCGGCTTCCCGGAAAAACAGATCTATAAAGTGCCAACCAAAGCGAACGACATTCCGGGCGCCTTCGACGCCGGTAACTCCCTGCTGGTGCAGCATCCGGAAGTGAAACACTGGCTGGTGGTCGGCATGAACGATAACACCGTGCTGGGCGGCGTACGTGCCACTGAAGGTCAGGGCTTTAAAGCCGCTGACGTGATCGGTATCGGTATCAATGGCGTGGATGCGGTGAGCGAGCTGTCGAAAGCGCAGGGCACTGGCTTCTACGGTTCACTGCTGCCAAGCCCGGACGTCCATGGCTATAAAACCAGCGAAATGCTTTACAACTGGGTAGAGAAGGGCGTCGAGCCGCCGAAATTCACGGCCGTTACCGACGTGGTGCTGATCACCCGCGACAACTTTAAAGAAGAGCTGGCGAAAAAAGGGCTCGGCGTTAAGTAATACGCGTGGCTAGTGTGCCCTTCGCCCGCCGGGTGAAGGGCCTGTCGTACACTGAAAAGCGTTTCGGAGATGTTATGCAACAGTCAACTCCATACCTGTCTTTCCGGGGGATTGGCAAAACCTTCCCTGGCGTAAAAGCGCTCAGCGACATCAGCTTTGATTGCTATGCAGGCCAGGTCCACGCCCTGATGGGGGAAAACGGCGCGGGTAAATCCACGCTGCTGAAGATCCTCAGCGGGAACTATGCACCCACCACCGGCACGCTGGCCCTGCGCGGGGAAGACGTCACCTTTGCTGACACCCCTGCCGCCCTGAATGCCGGGGTCGCCATTATCTATCAGGAACTGCACCTCGTGCCTGAAATGACCGTGGCGGAAAATATTTATCTCGGGCAGTTGCCGCACAAAAGCGGCTTCGTGAATCGCTCGCTGCTGAACTACGAAGCCCGGCTACAGCTGGAGCATCTTGGCCTCGATATCGATCCGCAAACGCCGCTGAAATACCTGTCGATTGGGCAGTGGCAGATGGTGGAAATTGCCAAAGCACTGGCGCGTAACGCCAAAGTGATCGCCTTCGATGAACCGACCAGTTCGCTGTCGGCGCGTGAAATCGACAACCTGTTCCGCGTTATCCGCGAACTGCGCGACGAAGGGCGGGTAATTATTTATGTCTCGCACCGCATGGAAGAGATTTTTGCCTTAAGCGATGCGATTACCGTTTTTAAAGACGGTCGCTATGTCTGCACCTTCGACGACATGGAGAAGGTTAACCACGACTCGCTGGTGAAAGCGATGGTTGGCCGCGATCTCGGCGATATCTATGGCTGGCAGCCGCGTGAGACCGGTGAAGAGATGCTGCGCCTCGATGAGGTCAAAGCGCCTGGCGTGCGCAAGCCGGTGAGCCTGTCGGTGAAACGCGGCGAAATCGTCGGGCTGTTTGGGCTGGTGGGCGCCGGACGCAGCGAACTGATGAAGGGCCTGTTTGGCGGCACGCGGATCACCGCAGGGCAGGTGTGGATCGACGGCCAGGCCGTCAACATTCAGAAGCCCGGTCATGCTATTGCCGCGGGGATGATGCTCTGTCCTGAAGATCGCAAAGCCGAGGGGATTATCCCGGTGCATTCGGTGCGCGATAACATCAATATCAGCGCCCGTCGCAAATACATCCGCGCCGGTTGCCTGATCAACGACGGCTGGGAAGTGCAGAACGCCGATCACCATATTCGTTCGCTGAATATCAAAACCCCTGGCGCTGAGCAGTTGATCATGAATCTCTCCGGCGGTAATCAGCAAAAGGCCATTCTGGGCCGTTGGTTATCCGAAGAGATGAAAGTCATTTTGCTCGACGAGCCCACGCGCGGCATTGATGTTGGCGCGAAACATGAGATTTACAACGTGATTTATGCGCTGGCGGCACGCGGTGTCGCGGTGCTGTTTGCCTCCAGCGACCTGCCCGAAGTGCTCGGCCTCGCCGACCGCATCCTGGTGATGCGCGAAGGGGAGATCGCCGGTGAATTACTACACGGTCAGGCGGATGAACAACAGGCGTTAAGCCTTGCCATGCCTAAAGTTAGCCAGGCTGTCGCCTGAGCAAGGAGAATATGATGTCGTCTTTAACCACTTCCGGCGCACCTAAGTCGCCATTCAATCTTGGCCGTATCTGGGACCAGTACGGCATGCTGGTGGTGTTCGCCGTGCTGTTTATCGGCTGCGCCATTTTTGTGCCGAACTTCGCCAGTTTTGTGAACATGAAAGGGCTGGGGCTGGCGATTTCCATGTCCGGCATGGTGGCCTGCGGCATGTTGTTCTGTCTCGCCTCCGGGGATTTCGACCTCTCCGTCGCCTCGGTCATTGCCTGCGCGGGCGTCACCACGGCGGTCGTGATCAACATGACCGAAAGTCTGTGGATCGGTATCTTCGCGGGACTGATGCTCGGCGTGCTGAGCGGGCTGGTCAACGGCTTCGTCATCGCACGGCTGAAAATCAACGCCCTCATCACCACGCTCGCCACCATGCAAATTGTGCGCGGGCTGGCCTATATCATTTCGGATGGTAAAGCGGTCGGTATTGAAGATGAGCGTTTCTTCGCCCTCGGTTACACCAACTGGCTCGGTTTACCGGCACCTATCTGGCTGACGGTGATCTGTCTGGGCATTTTCGGATTTTTACTAAATCGTACAACTTTTGGTCGAAATACGCTGGCGATTGGTGGCAACGAAGAGGCGGCGCGTCTGGCGGGTGTGCCGGTCGTTCGCACCAAAATCATCATCTTTATTCTCTCGGGTCTGGTGTCTGCCATCGCGGGCATTATTCTGGCGTCGCGCATGACCAGTGGACAGCCAATGACCTCTATCGGTTATGAGCTGATCGTCATCTCAGCCTGCGTGCTGGGCGGGGTGTCGCTGAAAGGGGGTATCGGGAAAATCTCTTATGTAGTGGCCGGGATCCTGATCCTTGGTACCGTGGAGAACGCCATGAACCTGCTCAATATCTCGCCATTTTCGCAATATGTGGTGCGCGGTTTGATCCTGCTGGCGGCGGTGATTTTTGACCGTTATAAGCAAAAAGCGAAGCGTACTGTTTAAGCACAACCTTTAAGTTTATCCCCTCTCTTGCCAGCCGTCTCGTCGGCTGGCAAGCCATTCTTAAAATGGCGAGCGCCGTCACACTGTCTATACTTACATGGCTAATGATAATGCGATGCGTCTGCAGGAGCAGAGCATCTGAACTGTAAGGAGGAGACCAGAGTGGCCGACCAGTTAACTGTACCGCCGATTTTTTCTGGTAATTTTGCGTTCTTTTTTGACCTCGACGGAACCCTCGCTGACATCAAACCCCATCCGGATCAGGTAGCCATCCCCGCCAGGGTGCGGGACCAGCTGCATCAGCTCGCTGAGATGAACCACGGCGCCGTCGCCCTGGTCTCCGGCCGCTCGATGCTTGAGCTGGATGCGCTCGCCAGTCCTTATCGCTTTCCCCTTGCGGGCGTCCACGGTGCCGAGCGCCGCGACAATAACGGCGAACACCATGTGGTGACGCTGCCGCCTGAGCTGGTAAAGCAGATTGAACTGGAACTGATCGCCGGACTGGATGGTCTTGAGGGAACCGAACTGGAAGCAAAAGGAATGGCATTCGCACTCCATTACCGTCAGGCCATGCACCACGAAGAGGCCATTTACGCGCTGGCACAGGCGCTGGAAGCAAAACACGAAGAACTGGCCTTACAGCCAGGCAAATGCGTTGTTGAACTTAAACCGCGCGGCATCAGTAAAGGTGCTGCCATCGACGCATTTATGCAGGAACCCCCGTTTGCGGGCAGAACACCCGTATTCCTGGGCGATGACCTCACCGATGAACAAGGATTTAAGGTTGTGAACCGCCAGGGTGGCGTCACGATCAAAGTCGGCTTAGGGGACACCCAGGCAAAATGGCGACTGGACGGCGTGTCAGCCGTACACCAGTGGCTCGAACAGATGATTGATCATCAACTACAACAAGAAAAATTAGCGCTAACAAACAGGAGAGATGGCTATGAGTCGCTTAGTCGTAGTATCTAATCGCATTGCACCGCCGGACGATAAAAAAGCAGGCGCCGGTGGTCTGGCTGTCGGGATTTTAGGCGCGCTGAAAGCAACCGGTGGACTTTGGTTCGGCTGGAGCGGTGAGACAGGAAACGAAGATCAGCCGTTAAAAAAAGAGACGCGCGGGAACATCACCTGGGCCTCTTTTAACCTCAGCGAACAAGATTATGAAGAGTATTACAACCAGTTTTCCAACGCCGTATTGTGGCCTGCGTTCCACTACCGTCTGGACCTGGTGCAGTTCCAGCGTGAGTCATGGGAAGGCTATCAGCGTGTAAACGCGTTGCTGGCGGACAAACTGCTGCCCCTGCTGGAAGAAGACGATGTGCTGTGGATCCACGATTACCATCTGCTGCCGTTCGCGCATGAGTTACGTCAGCGCGGCGTGAAGAACCAGATTGGTTTCTTCCTGCATATCCCGTTCCCGACCCCGGAAATCTTCAATGCCTTGCCGCCGCACGCCGAACTGTTAGAGCAGCTGTGTGATTATGATTTGCTGGGCTTCCAGACGGAAAGCGACCGTGTTTCCTTCCTCGACAGCGTTGCCAGCCAGACGCGTGTGATCGCCAAAGACAAGAAAACGCATACCGCTTTTGGTAAAACCTTCGCCACTGAAGTCTATCCGATTGGTATTGAGCCAAAAGAGATCGCCCAGGCCGCCGCCGGGCCGCTGCCGCCAAAAATGGCCCAGCTGAAGGAAGAGCTTAAAGGCGTCAAAAACATTTTCTCGGTTGAGCGTCTGGATTATTCCAAAGGCCTTCCGGAGCGTTTTGCGGCCTTTGAAACGCTGCTGGAGAAATTCCCCCAGCACCACGGCAAAATTCGTTATACGCAGATTGCGCCCACCTCCCGTGGTGATGTGCAGGCGTACCAGGATATTCGTCACCTGCTGGAAACCGAAGCGGGGCGTATTAACGGTAAATATGGCCAGCTGGGCTGGACGCCGCTCTATTATCTCAATCAGCACTTCGACCGTAAGCTGCTGATGAAAGTGTTCCGCTATTCTGACGTCGGTCTGGTTACGCCGTTGCGTGATGGTATGAACCTGGTGGCGAAAGAGTATGTGGCCGCGCAGGACCCGGCGAATCCGGGGGTGTTGATCCTGTCCCGCTTTGCCGGTGCCGCCAATGAGCTAACCTCTGCGCTGCTGGTAAACCCGTACGACCGCGATGACGTGGCGGCGGCCATGGACCGTGCTCTGACCATGCCACTGGCAGAACGTATTTCCCGCCACGCCGAGATGCTGGAGATCATCCAGAAAAACGACATCGACGCCTGGCAGAAGAGGTTTATCGCCGACCTAAAGCGCATCGCGCCACGTAGTGCAGACAGTGTGCTGCAAAACAACGTGGCGGCCTTCCCGAAGCTTGCCTGATCCCGACCATGCTCCCGCACCCGCGGGAGTTTTTTTACACGCTATTCAGCGGCACCAGCAGTACATCCACTTTGCTAGAACTCACCACGGCTTTCGCCGAACAGGCTGCGCGCGAGAAAAAACTCTGGTTGTGATTACCGCAAATCACCAGGTCCACGCCCTGCGTCTGACATAGATACAAAATGTGTTCGCTTAACTCACCCGACGTCATGATTTTTTGCGCGATGGGGTAGTCCGTTTGCGCGATTAACGCCCTGAGAAATTCATGCGTCTCTTCCGCCACTACGTCACGCAGGTTCTCCAGCATGGGGGCGGCGAAGTGATTATACATTTCAGGATCGGCAGCGAGGGTGATAAGGCTAATGCGGGCATTGAAAGGGCGGGCAATGTTAACGGCTTTCGCCAGCAACTGGTGGCTTTCGGGCGACATTGCCACGGCTACCAGTACGTGAGAATAGCTCATGACTCACTCCTTTTTAGAGTATGAACAGGCTGACCATTACTCTTTTTAGATAAAAATTGCAACTCCTAAAGATTACGGTTTTATGACGCAGTTAATAAATATTCATTAATTATTCTTACGACTGGAATAGTTCACAATGTAACCATTTTGCAAAAATAACGCTTCTTAACGTAAATATTCGCGATAAAAATTTGCAACGCTGTTTTATTAATCCTGATGATTAACAAATTAGTAATCGATACCAAAAATGAAAATTTATTTTGGTTAAAAACATAATGGCATGATTTTTAAGGTAAATTTATCGCTGTGTCTACAATAGAGATCGTGCATTTTTGTTAAGTCATTGCTTTACATAGTAGTGCGTTCTTTTAACCCACAGGTCAGAGGTGTTTGCATGTCTATTCGTGCGAAAAGAATAGAAAAGGGGTTCGTTAGAACGAAAAACATTCAATCCAACAGTCATATTGATAGATTTATTCGTAATATTCGCTTAAATTATGTGACGTAGATCACATTTTTTCCAAAATACTACTTGCTCACATTGTATGTCTCAGAGTCCGCGAGTACAGTTGCCTCGATTTAGGAAAAATCTTAGTTTGTGTAAGAAATGATGAGAACGTGTGAAGGAGCAGATCGCACAATGAGGTGATCGCCTCCACGTCAAAACACCTGAATCGCAGTAATGCATTTTTGCCTTGTCTTACTTATTTTACCGGGTTTTTTCCCGGCGACATCACGGGGTGCGGTCTTACCGCTTAAGATTTTCGTTGGTTATTCTGGATGGGAAAAATGCATACATCCGAGTTGCTGAAACACGTATATGACATCAATTTGTCATATCTCCTTCTTGCACAGCGTCTGATCAGTCAGGACAAAGCTTCCGCGATGTTCCGCCTGGGGATGAGTGAAGAAATGGCATCCACAATGGTCGAGCTGACGTTGCCGCAAATGGTTAAACTGGCTGAAACCAATCAGCTGATTTGCCAGTTCCGCTTTGACAGTCACCAGACTATCACGCGTCTGACACAGGAATCCCGTGTAGACGATTTACAGCAGGTCCATACCGGAATTTTGCTTTCAACACGCTTACTCAGTGATGCGGGTCAGACTGTTGATGCACCTGCCCGGAAAAAAAGGGCCTGATCTATGACAGTTAAAAGCATCGTTCAGGAAGCGCGCGACATCCAGTTAGCCATGGAGCTAATTACGCTGGGCGCGCGGTTACAAATGCTGGAAAGTGAGACGCAGCTGAGCCGTGGTCGACTCATCAAACTTTATAAAGAACTTCGCGGCAGTCCGCCGCCGAAAGGCATGCTGCCGTTTTCAACCGACTGGTTTATGACGTGGGAACAAAATATCCACGCTTCTATGTTCTGTAACGCCTGGCAGTTTTTACTGAAAACGGGACTTTGCAGCGGCGTTGATGCCGTCATCAAAGCTTACCGTCTCTATTTAGAACAGTGCCCGCAGCAGGAAGAGGGCCCGTTACTGGCCCTGACCCGTGCCTGGACACTGGTTCGTTTCGTCGAGAGTGGAATGCTGCAGCTTTCTCGCTGTAACTGCTGCGACGGTAATTTTATTACTCACGCACACCAACCCGTGGGTAGCTTCGCCTGCAGTTTATGTCAGCCGCCTTCCAGGGCAGTAAAAAGACGTAAACTTTCCCCGGAAGTTGCCGATAGTAATTCACAACTGCTGGATGAACAGATCAATCAGGCTGTTTGACCGAACGGTGTGAGCAACACTCCAGCAGCGGTAAGCAATTACCGCTGCTTTTTTTTGCCCCGCCGCCGAGCCAAACGCAAATCTGTTTCTCCTTGCCTTAGTCAACAGTGAAGGATGATGTCGTGCTGATCTTATTAGGTTACCTGGTTGTTCTCGGTACAGTCTTCGGCGGTTATATGATGACCGGCGGACACCTTGGGGCACTTTATCAACCTGCCGAACTTATTATCATCGGTGGTGCGGGCGTAGGTGCGTTTATTGTGGGCAACAACGGCAAAGCCATCAAAGGAACGCTAAAAGCGCTGCCTCTGCTGTTTCGCCGTTCGAAATACACCAAAAGCATGTATATGGACTTGCTGGCGCTGCTCTATCGCCTGATGGCGAAATCACGTCAACAAGGCATGTTCTCGCTGGAACGTGATATCGAAAGCCCGAAAGAGAGTGAAATTTTCGCCAGCTACCCGCGTATTCTTGCCGATCCGATAATGCTTGAATTTATTGTGGATTATCTGCGCCTTATCATCAGCGGCAACATGAACACCTTCGAAATCGAAGCGCTGATGGACGAAGAGATCGAAACCCACGAAGCGGAAGCGGAAGTCCCCGCCAACAGCCTGGCGATGGTAGGTGATTCCCTGCCGGCGTTCGGGATTGTGGCCGCCGTCATGGGGGTGGTACATGCCCTGGCCTCGGCAGATCGTCCGGCGGCAGAGCTGGGTGCGCTGATTGCCCATGCGATGGTGGGAACCTTCCTCGGCATTTTGCTGGCATACGGGTTTATCTCGCCACTGGCAACGGTCCTGCGCCAGAAAAGCGCCGAAACCACCAAGATGATGCAGTGCGTGAAAATTACGCTGCTGTCGAATCTGAACGGTTATGCACCACCGATTGCCGTTGAGTTTGGCCGTAAAACCCTGTACTCGAGCGAACGTCCTTCCTTTGTTGAACTGGAAGAACATGTCCGCGCAGTCAGAAACCCAAACCAGCAGACCACGACTGAGGACGCATGAAAAACCAGGCCCATCCCATTGTCATCGTCAAACGACGTAAACATAAAGGACACGGAGGCGGCTCGCACGGATCGTGGAAGATAGCCTACGCCGATTTTATGACGGCAATGATGGCGTTCTTTCTGGTCATGTGGCTGATTTCTATCTCCAGTCCTAAAGAACTTATTCAGATCGCGGAATACTTCCGCACCCCGCTGGCAACGGCGGTCACGGGCGGGCCCCGGATCTCGAACAGTGACAGTCCGATCCCTGGCGGCGGTGATGATTTCACCCAGCAGAAAGGGGAAGTGCAGCGTCAGCCGAACGTGGAAGATCTGCGCAAACGTATGGAACAGAACCGCCTGAGCAAACTGCGTGGCGATCTCGACCAGTTAATTGAAGCCGATCCGAAGCTGCGCGCGCTGCGCCCGCATCTGAAGATCGACCTCGTGCAGGAAGGGCTGCGTATTCAGATTATCGACAGCCAGAATCGCCCGATGTTTAAAACTGGCAGCGCCGAAGTGGAGCCTTATATGCGCGATATTCTGCGCAAGATTGCCCCGGTGCTGAACGGTATTCCTAACAGAGTCAGTCTGTCAGGCCACACCGATGATTTCCCCTATGCCAATGGCGAACGAGGCTATAGCAACTGGGAACTCTCCGCTGACCGCGCAAACGCATCGCGTCGCGAGTTGGTCATCGGCGGCCTGGACGACGGTAAAGTCCTGCGTGTCGTGGGCATGGCGGCTACCATGCGGCTTAGCGACAAAGGCGCTGATGATGCGATAAATCGCCGCATCAGTCTTCTGGTTCTCAACCGGCAGGCAGAACAGGCAATTTTGCATGAAAATGCCGAGAGCCAGAACGAGCCAGTAAGTTTATTAAAACAGCCAGAGGCGTTGCCCCAGGCGACAGTTCCCACATCGCCACAACCCGATCCGAGGTGATAGCGTGAGCATGGATATTAGCGATTTTTATCAGACGTTTTTTGATGAAGCTGACGAGTTGTTGGCCGACATGGAGCAGCATTTGTTGGATCTGGTGCCTGAAGCGCCGGACTCTGAACAACTGAATGCCATCTTCCGGGCCGCGCACTCTATAAAAGGCGGCGCAGGCACCTTCGGCTTCACCATTTTGCAGGAAACCACGCACCTGATGGAAAACCTGCTTGATGAAGCCCGGCGCGGAGAGATGCAGCTCAACACCGATATAATCAATCTGTTTTTGGAAACCAAAGATATTATGCAAGAGCAGCTCGACGCCTATAAAAGCTCTCAAGAGCCAGATGCCGCCAGCTTTGAATATATCTGTAATGCCCTGCGTCAGCTGGCACTGGAAGCGAAGGGCGAAGTTGTACCTGCCGCCAACGATGCCAAACTGACCGTGGTTGACGCGCAAAACGACCAGGCTGACGCCTCCGCCCCCGCGGTAAACAGCGACAAGCTGCGTATCGTGATTTCGCGTCTGAAAGAGAACGAAGTCAGCCTGCTGGAAGACGAACTCAAAAACCTCGCCACATTAAGTGACGTGGTAAAAGGCAGCGACTCCCTGAGTGCGACGCTGGATGGCGGCGTGAGCCAGGACGATTTGATTGCCGTGCTCTGCTTCGTGGTAGAGCAGGATCAGATTGCTTTCGAAACCGCCCCCGCCGCGGCGCCAGCTGAACCGGCGACCACAGTGGTTGCTGAGGCCGCACCGCAAGTGCCGGCCGTTGCCGCCGCCCCGGTGCTGAAAGCCGTGCCAAAAGAGCCAGCCGCAGCAGGCCGCCAGGAACGTGAAAAACCGGCGCGCGCCAGCGAATCCACCAGCATCCGTGTCGCGGTGGAGAAAGTCGACCAGATCATTAACCTGGTAGGCGAACTGGTGATCACCCAGTCAATGCTGGCCCAGCGTTCTAACGAACTGGATCCGGTCACCCATGGCGATCTGATCACCAGCATGGGCCAGTTGCAGCGCAACGCCCGTGACCTGCAGGAATCGGTCATGTCCATCCGTATGATGCCGATGGAATATGTTTTCAGCCGCTTCCCGCGTCTGGTGCGCGATCTCGCCACCAAACTGAATAAGCAGATCGAACTGACGCTGATCGGCAGCTCCACTGAACTGGACAAGAGCCTGATCGAACGCATTATCGATCCGTTAACGCACCTGGTGCGTAACAGCCTCGACCACGGTATCGAACTGCCGGAAGTCCGCGTTGCCGCCGGTAAATCCGCCGTGGGTAACCTGGTGCTGTCCGCCGAACACCAGGGCGGCAATATCTGTATCGAAGTAACCGACGATGGCGCTGGCCTTAACCGCGAGCGTATTCTTGCGAAAGCCATGTCTCAGGGTATGGCCGTGAGCGAAAGCATGTCTGATGAAGAAGTCGGAATGCTGATCTTCGCGCCGGGCTTCTCTACCGCCGAACAGGTAACCGACGTGTCGGGCCGTGGCGTGGGCATGGACGTGGTGAAACGTAACATCCAGGAGATGGGCGGCCACGTTGAAATCAAATCCAAACAGGGCACGGGCACGACCATTCGTATCCTGCTGCCGCTGACGCTGGCTATCCTTGACGGCATGTCCGTGAAGGTCAGCGAAGAAGTCTTTATCCTGCCGCTGAATGCCGTGATGGAATCGCTGCAACCGCGTGAAGAAGATCTGCACCCGCTGGCCGGTGGTGAGCGCGTTCTGGAAGTGCGTGGCGAATACCTGCCGCTGGTAGAACTGTGGAAAGTCTTTGACGTCAAGGGCGCGAAAACGGAAGCCACCGCGGGTATCGTGGTGATCGTGCAGAGCGCAGGACGTCGTTACGCCTTGTTGGTTGACCAGTTGATCGGTCAGCATCAGGTGGTAGTGAAAAACCTGGAAAGCAACTATCGCAAAGTGCCGGGCATTTCTGCTGCGACCATCCTTGGCGATGGTAGTGTCGCGCTGATCGTGGATGTTTCGGCGTTACAGGGATTAAACCGTGAACAACGTATGGCGCATACAGCCGCCTGATTTAGGTAAGAAGGTATAAACATGACCGGTATGAGTAATGTAACGAAACTGGCTGGCGAGCCATCAGGTCAGGAATTCCTGGTTTTCACCCTTGGCGGGGAAGAATACGGCATCGATATTCTGAAAGTGCAGGAAATCCGTGGTTATGATCAGGTAACCCGCATCGCTAACACCCCGGAATTCATCAAAGGGGTGACCAACCTGCGCGGTGTTATTGTGCCTATCGTTGATCTGCGCGTGAAGTTCAGCCAGATGGACGTTGAGTACAACGAAAACACCGTGGTGATCGTGCTGAACCTTGGTCAGCGTGTGGTTGGCATCGTGGTTGACGGCGTCTCCGATGTGCTGTCACTGGCCTCCGATCAGATCCGTCCGGCACCGGAGTTCGCGGTTACGCTGTCCACCGAATACCTGACCGGCCTCGGCGCGCTCGGCGACCGTATGCTGATCCTGGTGAACATCGAAAAACTGCTGAACAGCGACGAAATGGCGCTGCTCGACGTGGCAACCACGCACGTAGCCTGATGCTTCACCGCGCCCGGCGGCGCAAGCTTGCCGGGTGATGCGCCGGGCCATCCAGAATGGTTCGAGGCTGTAGGCCGGGTAAGCGCCAGCGCCACCCGGCAAAAAAACGCTCTCCTGACCGGGAGCGTTTTTATTTTTCCGGCCTTTCATTAAATATAAATCCCGCCATATTTCAAAATAACCCGCGTTTATTATCATTCCGCTGCGCAATAATTAAGTGCCGGTTAACTGACGTTAATGGGTAATAAATGTAACGACAGAAAATACAAATTAAATGTGTGATGCAGATCACGCCAGCCATAATATATCTTTCTCTGACACGTTTATTTACATCCGGTTTTATCTGTTAATTAATTGAAAAGTAATGATAAATAACGTCCATCACCCGTCCTGATGACCTGTGTTTTACAGGGTAGTTCTTTACCTCTCCCTGAGCTAAATTTCTGTTAATCCTGTTATTTCCCCCAGCAGGATAATATCCCCGGCAGCTAATCCATTATCGCAGTAAGCGGAAAGCTTATTTACTGGAGGCGATAACATGAAAAGAAATTTACGTATTCTCCTCGCGGGTAGCGCGTTGTTATTCGCCGGGCAGAACGCTCTGGCGGTGACCAGTAACGGGACTATCGGCGCTACCCTGACGTTAACCAACGGCTGCCTGATTAACGGATCGCCGAACCAGAACGGGATTAACTTCGGTACGCTGAACTTTGGTGAACATCCGGCAACCTTTTCCACGCTAACCACCCAGCTCACCGGCGCGGCTGGCGGTAACAGCTTTGGTATTCAGTGCACCACCGACAGCTATACCGTGCAGATCACCGGTAATACCAACTCTACCGCACCCGGCACCGTGGTCGGTACGCCAGGCACCCCGGCGCGTTATCTGGTGAATACCACCAACACCGCGCAGGGCGTGGCCTACAGCCTCTACAGCGACAGCGGCTTCAGTAATGTGGTGGCAAACAATGCCCCGCTGCCTGTCGCCTCAACCACCGGCGGCGTCAACAACTACACCCTCTATGGTCGTATCCAGGGCGGCGGCAACAGTGTGACAGTCGTTCCAGGTACCTATACCGACACCATAAACGTGAGCGTTATTTACTAACGCCCCTCACGATGAAATCTGATGGAACGCCAGCTTCCCTGCGGGGAAGCCGGGGAGCCCTGCGCCTTATTTTTGGGATGGCGATGGCAGGACTCACGATGCAGGGAACCGCCCTGGCTGTCACCAGCCAGTCATTCCGGGTGGGAGCAACGATAACGCCGGGCTGTTCGGTTACCAGCGGCACCGGCGGTGTACTGGGCTCGCTGAATTTCGGCACCCATACCGGCGTGGAAAGCGGGCGCGTCGCCACCAGTTTCGTGCCCAACTCCTCTTTACTGCTGGCCTGTACGCCCGGCGTGGCGCTTAGCATGAGCATCAACGGCGGGCTGAATTACACCAGTGTGCGCAATATGCGGCGCAGCGGCGGCACCGACGTCGTGCCGTATCGCCTGTACAGCAGCAGTACGCTGGCGGCCAATACGGAGATCGCCCAAAACCAGTCGGTTTCGATCACCTACAGCAACAGTAATAACATTGCGCTCACGCTGTTCGGTGCGGCGCAGCTGACGGGCTTCAGTCCCGCAGGAACCTATAGCGATCAACTCACCGTGACCTTGTCATGGTGAGACAGGGAGAAGTTTATGAGCGTACATCCTCGTCTGGCCGCGCTGCTGTTGACAACAGCGCTGTCTTTCAGCGCACCGCAGGCACATGCCGCCGCCAGCATTCTGTTATGGCCAATCGATCCGTGGCTGGCAGCAGACACCCCGGCGACAGAGTTGTGGATCCAGAACCAGGGCGACACCCCGACCACGATGCAGGTGCGTATCGTGCGCTGGCGGCAGGATGGCGGCAACGAGCGCTACCAGCCGCAGCAGGACGTGGTCGCCAGTCCGCCTATCGTGCGCATTGATAAGGGCAGCAAACAGCTGATCCGCCTTATCAAACAGACCACGGTGCCGGCGGGCGTCGAACAGGCTTACCGTATTATTGTTGATGAGATCCCCCAGCCGCAGGACGATAAAACCCCGCAGATCGGGCTGAAGATCCAGATGCGTTATTCCATTCCGCTGTTTGCCTACGGGCAGGGCATCGCCACCCAGCGCGAAGGGGCCAACCATGCGCTGGTGGAGACACGCGATCTGAGCTGGCGCACCGTGCGCGACGGCGGCAAACCGGCCATCGAATTTACCAACCGCAGCGATGTGCATGTGCGGTTAAGCAATGTGAAAGTCCAGCAGGGCGGTCAGAGCAAGGAACTCGCGGATGGTTTGTTGGGGTATGTCTTACCCGGCAGCACCCGTCTTTTTCCGCTGCCCGCCGGTATAAGTTCCCCCTCTGCCATGACGGCAACCATTAACGCCAGGGATACGACATGGCAGTCAGCCCCCGCGCGCTGATCGCAATGATGATGCTGAGCCTCGGCAGTACCGGCAGCGTACAGGCCGCCGACGGGGACGACGCATTGCCGCCGCCCCCTGACGCGCAGGCGCTGAACGATGAGGCGACATTCCACCTTGCGCTGGTGGTCAACTACCGGGATACGCAGCAGGTGGTGCCGGTGATCCGCCGGCAAAATGCCTTTTTTGTCGACAGCGAAAACCTCCGGCGCGCCGGGCTGCCTGCCGACCGCCTGCCGAAGGGCGAGGTTAACGTTTCGACCCTGCCGGAAGTGCGCGTCGAGTATGACAGCAGCGGCCAGCGGCTGATGCTGTTCGTGCCCCGTGAATGGGTAGGGGAAAACAGCACCTCGTTTACCGGCGACAGCGAACGCAGTGAACCGATGTATGGTCGTGGCGCGCTGCTCAACTACGACATCTACACCAGCCAGACGGAAAACATCGGCAGCCAGATTGCCCTCTGGCATGAACTGCGCTTTTTTGAGCAAAACGCCGTCCTCAACTCCACCGGCACCCAGCGGCAAAACCTGTCCGGTGATTTGCAGCAAAAACAGGGCTATATCCGCTACGACACCACCTTAACCCTGACCAACGAAGATGACGCCACCGTGTGGAACATCGGCGATGTGATCACCGATTCCCTGAGCTGGAGCAACAGCGTGCGCCTCGGCGGTATTCGATATGGCCGCGACTTCTCCGTGCGCCCGGATCTGGTCACCTGGCCGTTGCCGCAGTTTTCCGGCGAGGCGGCGGTGCCGACCTCCGTCGATGTATTTATCAACGGCTATCGCGCCGGGAACACCCGCTTACAGCCGGGGCCTTTCACGCTGACCAACCTGCCATACATCAACGGCGCGGGTGACGCGGTGCTGGTGACCACCGATGCGCTGGGTCGCCAGGTGAGCACCACGCTGCCGTTTTATGTCGCCAGTGAAGTGCTGAAAAGCGGCCTCAGCGACGGGGCGCTAACCGTCGGCAGCCTGCGGCGGAACTACGGCATCGACAACTTTGATTATGGCCCGGCCGCCGGTAGCGGCACGTTGCGCTATGGCCTGACCGATTATCTGACGCTGGAAGGCCACGGCGAAGCCGCGCAAGAGCTGGCGCTCGGCGGGGCGGGGGCGGTGATCAAACTCGGGCAGTTCGGGGTGGTGAATTCGGCCTGGACGCAAAGCCGGATGCGCGATAACAGCGGCAGCCAGTTCAACTGGGGCTACCAGTACAGCACCAGCCGTTTCAGCATCGCCACCCAGCACAGCCGCCGCGAGCGCGGCTTCGGCAATCTTGCGCTCTACGATCAGACGGCGCTCTATGAATATGATGATAACCGCCGCCAGCCCGTCGCCACCCTCAGTCGCAATACCGACCAGTATTCGCTGACCTTCAATATGGGCGATTTCGGTAACGTCGGCGCGGCGTGGATCGGCGTGCGCAGCTTCGATAATGACAAAACTGAACTATTAAACCTTTCCTGGAGCCGCAATCTGTGGGGCAGCAGCAGTATCAACCTCGCCGCCAGCCGCGACAAACAGCAGGGCGACTGGACCTTCGGCATGTCATTGCAAATTCCGCTCGGCGAGCAGGACAGTGCGGCCATCAGCGTCGAAAAACGGCCTTATTCCGGCAACACGCAGCGGGTCAACTATAACCATGCAATGCCAACCGACGGCGGCTTCAGCTGGAACATGGCCTATGCCCGCCAGTCCGAGGCTGACAGCTATCAACAGGCTACGCTCGGCTGGCGTAACAACCACGTAGAGCTTCAGGGCGGCGGCTATGGCGAAACCGATATGTTTACCTGGTGGGGGGAGGCGATGGGCTCGCTGGTGCTAATGGATAACCAGGTGTTTGCCGCCAACAAAATCAACGATGCCTTTGTGGTGGTCAGCACCGGCGGCAATCCGGGCGTACCGGTCAACTACGAAAACCAGCCGGTGGGCACGACCGATGAAAACGGCTATCTGCTGATCAGCGGCGTGTCGGCCTACTATCCGGCGAGTTACAGCATTGACACGCTTAACTTACCGGCAGATACGCGTCTGAAAGAGACCGAACGGCGCATCTCCCTGCGGCGACAGAGCGGCTACCTGGTGGAGTTCCCGATGGTGCAGGAGCGGGTGGCAAGCGTGATCCTGCATGATGAAAATGGCGCGGCACTGCCGCTCGCCAGTCAGGTATGGCGCGACGGTAAACCGACGGCCGTTGTCGGCTATGACGGCATCGCCTGGCTGGAAAACCTCGACAGCGTCAATCCGCTGCGGATCACCACGCCGGACAACAAAACCTGTTACACGTCCCTGCAGGTGGGGGCAAACCCCGGTCACAAACTGCAAACTTATGGCCCTCTTACCTGTCAGGAGAAACGCTGATGCTGCGCGCCGGTCTGTTACTGATTTTACTTTTGGCCTTAAGCCCGCAGGCGCTGGCAGCCTGTACCGCCAGCACAGTGGCCGCGTCTTTTGGTCCGGTCACCTCGTTTGCTCTTAACAGTACTGAGCAGACCACCACCGGACAATTGATCGTGCAGTGCGACCGCGTGCTGGGACTGCTGACGAACGACTCCATCACCGTGAGTATGACCACCGCCTCATCGTCTGCCAGTAACCGCGCGGCGATGAAACGCACAGATAACCTGACGGTCACCGATCTTATTCCCATCCGCGTTTGCGGCCAGTCCGGCTGTAACAACAACAGCGAAGTGACCATCAACGCCACGCCCTACACCTGGAACGCCTCGGCGCTGCTGGGATTACTTGGCTCACAGCGTTACACGCTGCCGATCTATTTACGCACTGTCGCCGGACAAAATGTCTCAGCGGGACCTTATCAGGTGACGCTCAACTTAAGCGTCAACTATAACGTCTGCGCGCTGGGTGCCGTTGGGCTGTGCGGGACGCCGCAGACCGGCACCCTGGCGACCACGTTGCAGGTTAACGGCACGGTAACGAATGACTGTTCAACCATTACCGCCCCGGCGGTCAATTTCGGCAGTTCACCGCTGGTGCAGAACTTCCCGACGATCTCCCAGGCCGTGACCCTGACCTGCACCAAAGGCAGCACCTATACCGTCGGGCTGAACAACGGGCTGTACCCGACGGGTACCGTACGCAATATGGCGAGCGGCAATAATCGCCTGAGCTATGAGATCTACAAAGGCAACACCACCAGCCGCTGGGGCAGCACCGGCAGCGAGCGCTGGGCAAGCAGCGCCTCATCGCTTATCAGTGGCGATGCACTGACCCGCACCTTCAATTACACCGCAAAAGTGCTCACCACGCAGGCCACGCCGCCTGGCGGGACCTATGAAGACACGGTGATTGTGGATGTCGCCTTTTAGGACTGCGCTGATTTTTTACTTTTCGCAAATGTAAAGTTCCCTTAAGTCGTGCCGATAACACCGTTAATAAGTCATCAATTAGGTGTTGTTGCATGTTGAATCGTATCCGTGTTGTCACAATGCTGATGATGGTGCTGGTGGTCTTCGCACTTCTGCAGCTGGTTTCCGGTGGTCTGCTGTTTTCTTCCCTGAAAGAGAACCAACAGAGCTTTGCTGTTTCCAACGATCTCCGCTCGCAGCAAGCCGAGCTGACCAGCGCCTGGGAGCTGATGCTGCAAACGCGCATCAACTTAAGCCGCTCGGCGGCGCGCATGATGATGGATGCGAACAATCAACAAAGCAGCGCCAAAACGGATCTGCTGAAAAACGCCCATGCCTCACTGGCTGAGGCGGCAAAACATTACGAGGCTTACCAGGCGCTGCCAGCACAGGCTTCGATGGCGCAAGCCGCGCAAACGCTGGATGAAAAATACCGCGCTTATTCAACGGCCCTCAATGAGCTGATCCAGTTCCTGGAAACCGGCAACATGGATGCCTATTTTGCACAGCCGACCCAGGGTATGCAGAACGGCATGAGCGACGCCATGAAGCAGTACGCCAGCCTGAGCGCGTCGCTGTATCACGATGCCTTCACCCAAAGCGTCAGTGATTACCGTTTTGCCAAGTGGCAGATGGCGACCCTCGCCGTGGCGTTAGTGCTGGTGCTGATGGTGGTGTGGTTCGGTATCCGTAAAATCCTGCTCGATCCGCTTAACCGCGTGATCCGCCATATCCGCGAGATTGCCGGTGGCGATCTGACGCAAACGCTGGCCATTGAAGGTCATAACGAAATGACCGATCTGGCGGACAGCGTGAACCACATGCAACAGTCGCTGAGCGATACGGTGACCCGTGTACGTCAGGGATCGGATGCGATTTACAGCGGCACCAGCGAAATCGCCCTCGGCAACCACGATCTCTCCTCGCGTACCGAACAACAGGCTTCCGCGCTGGAAGAAACCGCAGCCAGCATGGAGCAGTTAACCTCCACCGTGAAGCAGAACGCCGACAACGCCCGTCAGGCATCACAGCTGGCGCAGAGCGCCTCTGACATCGCCGAGCGCGGCGGCAACGTGGTGGACAGCGTGGTGAAAACCATGTCTGACATCGCCGGCAGCTCGAAGAAAATCGCTGACATCACCAGCGTGATTGACGGCATCGCCTTCCAGACCAATATCCTCGCGCTGAACGCTGCGGTAGAAGCCGCGCGTGCCGGTGAACAGGGCCGTGGCTTTGCCGTGGTCGCCGGGGAAGTGCGTAATCTCGCCAGCCGCAGCGCCCAGGCGGCAAAAGAGATCAAAGCACTGATTGAAGATTCCGTGGCGCGCGTTGATACCGGCTCTGAGCTGGTGGAGAGCGCCGGGGAAACCATGAACGATATCGTTAACGCGGTCACTCGCGTCACCGACATCATGGGTGAAATTGCTTCCGCGTCCGATGAACAGAGTCGCGGGATCGATCAGGTTGCGTTGGCGATTTCCGAGATGGATCGCGTCACGCAACAGAACGCGTCGCTGGTACAAGAGTCTGCGGCTGCTGCCGCGGCATTAGAAGAACAAGCCAGCCGACTGAATATGGCCGTATCCGCTTTCCGTCTTGCCACTGTACCCGGCATACCGGCAAAGCCTGGCGTCACGCCATCGCATGTTATTCCACAGGCGACAGCCGCACGTCAGACCCGCACCGGACAAGATGCTAACTGGGAAACTTTTTAAGTGACAGCAACGTGGCAATGCCACCTGATGGGAGCGTGAATGTTTAATCGTATTCGTATCTCGACCACACTTTTTCTGATTTTGATTGTTTGCGGCATTTTGCAGGTTGGCAGTAACGGGCTGTCGTTCTGGGCGTTTCGCGATGGCTATCAGCATCTGGAGCAGATTGAAAAGAGCAATCTGCAACGTAACACGCTGGCGCAGATGCGCAGCACGATGTTGCAGGCCGGGATCGCACTGAACAAAGCGGGCACCCTGACCGCGCTGGCGTACCCGCCGGAAGATATCAAAGGGCTGATGGTCACGGCGAAGGAGAGTCTGCAACAGGCGCAAAACCAGCTGCAAACCTTTCTGGCGATTGAGGCGACCACTGCTGAAGGCAACGCGTTGAAAGAGAAGACGAAAACGGCATTTACCGCCTGGCATGACGATTTAAACCATCAGGCCACCTGGCTTGAAAACAACCAGCTGTCGGATTTCATGACCGCGCCGGTTGAAACCTCTCAGGCGGCGTTTGATAACAATTTTATGGCCTGGCAGAAACACATCGATGCTTTTGTGGAAAACGCCAGCGTCAACGGGCAGAAAAATTACCATATGTCGGCGGTGATCTTTATCACCGTGGTGGTTCTCGCGGCACTGCTGACCACCAGTGCGCTGTACTGGTCACGAAAACTTATCGTGCAGCCGCTGGCGATCATCAGCAGCCACTTTGAGAGCATCGCCGCAGGCGATCTGGCACGACCGGTGATGGTGTACGGACGTAACGAGATCTCGGCGATTTTTGCCAGTCTGAAGACCATGCAGACTGCGCTGCGCGGCACCGTGACCGAGGTGCGTCAGGGTAGTAACGCCATGCATACCGGCATTGCTGAGATTGCCGCTGGTAACAACGACCTCTCGGCGCGCACGGAACAGCAAGCGGCGTCGCTGGCAGAAACCGCTGCCAGCATGGAGCAGTTGACTGCCACCGTCGGGCAGAACGCCGACAACGCCCGTCAGGCGTCGGGGCTTGCGTCGAGCGCAGCAGAAACAGCGCGCAAAGGCGGTGAGCAAACCACCCGCGTGGCGCAAACCATGCAGGACATTGCCGCCAGCTCGCAGAAAATCGGCGACATCATCAGCGTGATCGATGGTATTGCCTTCCAGACCAACATCCTTGCGCTGAACGCCGCCGTTGAAGCGGCGAGAGCAGGGGAACAGGGCCGCGGTTTTGCCGTGGTGGCGGGCGAAGTCCGTAACCTGGCCAGCCGCAGCGCGCAGGCGGCAAAAGAGATCAAAGGCCTCATTGAAGAGTCGGTCTCTCGCGTGCAGCAAGGCTCCGGGCTGGTGGGAACCGCCGCGCAGACCATGACCGACATTGTGCGGTCTGTTACGCAAGTAAACGACATCATGGGCGAAATCGCTTCCGCGTCGGATGAACAACGCCGCGGCATCGAACAGGTCGCGCTTGCTGTCAGCCAGATGGATCAGGTGACCCAACAGAACGCCGCGCTGGTAGAAGAAGCGGCGTTTGCCACCGAACAACTGGCAAACCAGGCTGACCATCTGACATCGCTGGTCGCTGTATTTAAGCTCGATGAACACAACTCAACACCTGCCGGTGCACTGTCTGATGTCGTGCCCGCTGTAACCTGAAAGTAGATAAGAAGGCGCTATGACCTCATCCACGCCCAACGGGCAAACATCGCTGCTGTTACAGATGACTCAACGTCTGGCGTTGTCCGACACGCATTTTCGTCGGATATGTGAACTGATTTACCAGCGTGCAGGGATTGTACTGGCTGACCATAAGCGAGACATGGTTTACAACCGCCTTGTCCGCCGGTTACGTGAGCTGGGCCTGGATGATTTTGGTCGGTATCTGACCATGCTGGAAGCGAACCAGAGTAATGCCGAGTGGCAGGCGTTTATCAACTCCCTGACCACTAACCTGACGGCATTTTTCCGCGAAGCGCACCACTTCCCGGTGCTGGCTGAGCACGCCCGTAAACGCAGCGGCGAATACCGCGTGTGGTGTGCGGCGGCCTCCACCGGCGAAGAGCCGTACTCCATCGCCATCACCCTTGCGGATGCGCTGGGGATGGCGCCGGGGCGCTTTAAGGTGATCGCCAGTGACATTGATACCGAAGTGCTGAAGAAAGCCAAAAGCGGGATCTACCGCGTGGACGAACTGAAAACGCTCTCGCCGCAGCAGTTGCAGCGCTATTTCATGCGCGGCACCGGTCCGCATGAGGGGCTGGTGCGCGTGCGTCAGGAGCTGGCGAATTACATTGAATTTACCCCCGTTAACCTGCTGGCCAAGCAGTACAACGTGCAGGGACCGTTCGACTCGATCTTCTGTCGTAACGTGATGATTTATTTTGATAAAACGACACAGCAGGACATTTTACGCCGTTTTGCACCGTTGCTTAAGCCCGACGGATTACTGTTTGCCGGGCACTCGGAGAATTTTAGCAACCTCGCGCGTGAGTTCACCCTCCGTGGGCAGACCGTTTATGCGCTGAGTAAGGAAAAAGCATGAGTAAAATCAGGGTATTGTCCGTTGATGACTCCGCATTGATGCGCCAGATTATGACGGAAATCATCAATAGCCACAGCGATATGGAAATGGTAGCAACCGCGCCGGACCCGCTGGTGGCGAGGGATTTAATCAAAAAATTTAACCCCGATGTCCTGACGCTGGATGTTGAAATGCCGCGCATGGATGGGCTGGATTTTCTTGAAAAGCTGATGCGTCTGCGTCCGATGCCGGTGGTGATGGTCTCCTCATTGACCGGTAAAGGTTCAGAAGTGACGCTGCGCGCGCTGGAACTGGGGGCGATTGATTTCGTCACCAAACCGCAGCTTGGCATCCGCGAAGGGATGCTGGCATACAGCGAGATGATCGCGGAGAAAGTGCGTACCGCCTCCCGCGCGAAGCTGGCGGCGCACACGCCAACGGTAGCGCCGGTAACGTTAAAAGCCGGTCCGTTGCTGAGTTCTGAAAAACTGCTGGTGATCGGCGCATCCACCGGCGGTACCGAGGCGATCCGTCATGTGCTGCAACCGCTGCCGCTTTCCAGCCCGGCGGTGTTAATTACCCAGCATATGCCGCCTGGTTTTACCCGTTCTTTTGCCGAGCGTCTGAACAAACTTTGTCAGATTAGCGTGAAAGAAGCAGAGGACGGCGAGCGTGTATTGCCAGGACACGCCTATATTGCACCCGGTGATCGGCACATGGAACTGTCGAGAAGTGGGGCAAACTATCAAATCAAGATCCATGACGGCCCGGCGGTTAACCGTCATCGTCCGTCGGTGGATGTACTCTTTCATTCGGTGGCGAAGTTCGCAGGCCGTAATGCCGTGGGGGTGATCCTCACCGGTATGGGCAACGACGGCGCGGCCGGTATGTTAGCGATGCACCAGGCGGGCGCCTGGACCATTGCACAAAACGAAGCAAGTTGTGTGGTGTTCGGCATGCCGCGCGAGGCTATCAATATGGGTGGCGTTAGCGAAGTGGTCGATCTTAGCCAGGTAAGCCAGCAGATGCTGGCAAAAATCAGTGCCGGACAGGCAATACGTATTTAACGAGGAGTGTAGTTTTATGGCGGACAAAGAGCTCAAGTTTCTGGTTGTGGATGACTTTTCCACCATGCGTCGCATCGTGCGCAACCTGCTGAAAGAGCTGGGTTTCAACAACGTCGAAGAAGCAGAAGATGGCGTTGACGCGCTGAATAAACTGCAGGCGGGTGGTTTCGGTTTCGTTATTTCTGACTGGAACATGCCGAACATGGATGGTCTGGAACTGTTAAAAACGATCCGTGCCAGCGGCAACATGGCATCGATGCCGGTGCTGATGGTAACGGCCGAAGCGAAAAAAGAGAACATCATTGCCGCCGCGCAGGCAGGCGCAAGCGGCTACGTGGTGAAACCGTTCACCGCTGCAACACTCGAAGAGAAACTTGGCAAGATCTTCGAGAAACTTGGCATGTGAGGGCAGGATAATGATGCATCAACCGCAGATTAAACCGTCAGACGAAAACGCTGCCGGAGACATTATCGCCCGTATCGGTAGCCTGACACGCATGCTGCGCGACAGCCTGCGTGAGCTGGGGCTGGACCAGGCGATTGCCGAAGCGGCAGAAGCCATTCCGGATGCGCGTGACCGTCTCGACTACGTTGTGCAGATGACGGCGCAGGCCGCCGAACGTGCGCTGAACAGCGTTGAAGCCTCGCAGCCGCACCAGGACGCTATGGAATCCGGCGCGAAAGCGCTGACCAAACGCTGGGATGAGTGGTTTGAAAATCCTATCGAACTGACGGATGCCAAAGCGCTGGTGACCGATACGCGTCAGTATCTGGGCGATGTGCCGGGTCATACCAGCTTCACCAACGCCCAGTTGCTCGACATCATGATGGCGCAGGATTTCCAGGATCTGACCGGTCAGGTGATCAAGCGCATGATGGACGTGATCCAGGAAATCGAGCGTCAGCTGCTGATGGTGCTGCTTGATAACATGCCGGAACCGGCTGCGCGCGCGAAACGTGAAAACGATAGCCTGCTGAACGGTCCGCAACTGGACACCACCAAAGCAGGCGTCGTGGCCAGCCAGGATCAGGTCGACGACCTGCTGGACAGCCTCGGCTTCTGATCGTCAATCCTGCTTTCCGCCTGCGCAGTCTGGCAGGCGGGGAGTGGGGTTAATGGTTTTGCCTTCCATTCTCTGCATTCTCCCGATGCTGCTTACACGCCGCAGGGTTCCTGTTGCCTGAAAAAACCGCCTTTTAGTCTCGCTTATCTGCCCATTGCTCCGGCCTGTCTCTGGCATCATGCTACAAACTTGTATCTCCGGAACTTCGGCTGTGTCAGAAGATAGCGACGACAAAACAGAAGCCCCCACACCCCAACGACTAGACAAAGCGCGTGAGGAAGGGCAGATCCCCCGATCCAAAGAGCTGACGTCACTGCTTATTTTAGTGGTGGGCGTGAGTATCGTCTGGATAGGCGGGGAGTCGATCGCCCGACGGCTGGCGGGCCTACTGTCATCGGGGTTGCGGTTTGACCACGGTATTATCAACGACCAGAAGCTGATTTTGGGCCAGATAATTTTGCTGGTGAAAGAGGCGATGTACGCACTGCTGCCGCTGATCACGGGCGTGGTGATCATCGCGCTGGTCTCACCGATGCTGCTGGGTGGCCTGATTTTCAGCACGAAATCGCTGGCGTTTAAATTTTCCAAGCTTAATCCCATCACCGGTATCGGACGTCTGTTCTCGGCGCAGGTCGGGGCGGAGCTGTTGAAAGCGGTGCTGAAATCGGTGCTGATGGGCAGTGTTGCCGGGCTGTACCTGTGGAACAAATGGCCGGAAATTATGCGGCTGATGAGCGAAGCCCCGACCACGGCGATGAACAATGCCCTCGACCTGGTGGGCATGTGCGTGCTGCTGGTGGTGTTAAGCATTATTCCGATGGTGGGCTTTGACGTTGGCTTCCAGCTCTACAGCCACTTCAAGAAACTGCGGATGTCCCGTCAGGATATTCGCGACGAGTACAAACAGACCGAAGGCGACCCGCACGTAAAAGGGCGTATCCGGCAGATGCAACGCGCGGCGGCACGTCGTCGCATGATGGCCGATGTGCCGACGGCCGACGTCATCGTCACCAACCCGACGCACTACTCCGTGGCGCTGAAGTATGACGAAAACAAAATGAGCGCGCCGAAAGTGATCGCCAAAGGCGCCGGGCTGGTGGCCCTGCGCATCCGTGAAATTGGCAACGAGAACCGAATTCCCACCCTTGAAGCACCCCCGCTGGCACGTGCGCTTTATCGTCATGCGGAAATTGGTCAGCAGATCCCAGGGCAGCTTTACGGCGCCGTGGCGGAAGTGCTGGCCTGGGTATGGCAGCTGAAACGCTGGCGTCTGGCGGGTGGTACTGCACCTGTTAAACCTGCAAATCTTCCTGTGCCTGAAGCACTGGATTTTATGAACGAGAAGGACACTGATGAATAATCTGGTGGCAAAGTTGCGCTTGCCTGGCAACATGAAGTCGATTCAGTGGCAGATCCTTGCCGGACCGATCCTCATAATGCTTATTTTGTCGATGATGGTGCTGCCGCTTCCGGCGTTCATTCTTGACCTGTTATTTACGTTCAACATTGCGCTGTCGATTATGGTGCTGCTGGTGGCGATGTTCACCCAGCGTACGCTCGAATTCGCAGCGTTCCCGACGATCCTGCTGTTTACCACCTTACTGCGTCTGGCGCTGAACGTTGCCTCCACCCGTATCATCCTGATGGACGGGCACACCGGCGGCGCGGCGGCAGGTAAAGTGGTCGAAGCCTTTGGCCACTTCCTTGTGGGCGGTAACTTCGCCATCGGTATCGTGGTGTTTATCATCCTCGTGATCATCAACTTTATGGTTATCACCAAAGGTGCCGGGCGTATCGCGGAAGTGGGCGCGCGCTTTGTACTGGACGGGATGCCGGGCAAACAGATGGCGATTGACGCCGATCTGAACGCCGGGTTGATTGGCGAAGACGAAGCGAAAAAACGCCGCTCCGACGTGACCCAGGAAGCCGATTTCTACGGCTCAATGGACGGTGCGAGTAAGTTCGTGCGCGGCGACGCCGTTGCGGGCATCCTGATCATGGTGATTAACGTGGTCGGCGGCCTGCTGGTGGGCGTACTGCAACACGGCATGGACGTCGGTCATGCGGCGGAAAGCTATACGCTGCTGACCATCGGTGATGGTCTGGTGGCGCAGATCCCGGCGCTGGTGATCTCCACCGCGGCGGGTGTGATCGTGACCCGCGTGGCCACCGATCAGGACGTGGGTCAGCAGATGGTGAGCCAGCTGTTTACCAACCCAAGCGTGATGGTGTTAAGCGCCGCGGTGCTTGGTCTGCTGGGCCTGGTACCGGGCATGCCTAACTTTGTCTTCCTGCTGTTTACCGCCGCCTTGCTGGGGCTGGCCTGGTGGCTGCGCGGTCGCGAACAGCAGGCACCGGCAGAAGTCACGCCGGTCAAACTGCCGGAAAATACCCAGGCGGTGGAAGCCACCTGGGGCGATGTGCAACTGGAAGATCCGCTGGGCATGGAAGTGGGCTATCGCCTGATCCCGATGGTGGATATGCAGCAGGATGGCGAGCTGTTAGGCCGCATCCGCAGTATTCGTAAGAAATTCGCGCAGGATATGGGCTTCCTGCCGCCGGTAGTGCATATCCGCGACAACATGGATCTGCCACCTGCCCGTTACCGTATTCTGATGAAGGGCGTGGAAATCGGCAGCGGCGATGCCTATCCGGGCCGCTGGCTGGCGATTAACCCGGGCACCGCGGCAGGTACGCTGCCGGGTGAGCAGACCGTCGACCCGGCCTTTGGTCTGGCGGCGATCTGGATCGAAAGCGCCCTGAAAGAGCAGGCGCAAATCCAGGGGTATACCGTGGTGGAAGCCAGTACCGTGGTGGCAACTCACCTCAACCATCTGATCGGTCAGTACTCAGCCGAACTCTTTGGTCGTCAGGAAGCGCAGCAGTTGCTGGATCGCGTCGCGCAGGAGATGCCGAAGCTGACGGAAGATCTGGTGCCGGGCGTGGTGACGCTGACCACGCTGCATAAAGTGCTGCAAAATCTGCTGGAAGAAAAAGTGCCGATCCGCGATATGCGTACCATTCTGGAAACCCTCGCGGAACATGCGCCGGTACAGAACGATCCGCATGAACTGACGACGGTTGTCCGTGTGGCGCTGGGCCGCGCCATTACGCAGCAGTGGTTCCCGGGCAGTGGCGAAGTGCAGGTGATTGGTCTGGATACGCCGCTCGAACGTCTGCTGTTGCAGGCCTTGCAGGGCGGCGGTGGTCTGGAACCGGGTCTGGCGGATCGTCTGCTGGCGCAAACCCAGGAGGCGCTGGTTCGTCAGGAAATGCTCGGCGCACCGCCGGTACTGCTGGTGAATCATGCCCTGCGTCCGCTGCTGTCGCGCTTCCTGCGCCGCAGTCTGCCGCAACTGGTGGTGCTGTCGAATATGGAGCTGTCGGACAACCGTAGCATCCGTATGACCGCCACGATCGGTGGTAAATAATGCGCGCGCTGGCATGGCTGATTGCACTGCCGCTGTTCGCGCAGGCTGCGGGCGAGGGGGCGTGGCAGGCCAGCAGCATCGGCATCACGCTCAGTCATCGTGGACAGGCGGCGTCCTCCCAGCCGCTGTCTGCCTCCCAGCCTGTCAGCGGTCTGATGACGCTGGTGGCCTGGCGCTATGAGCTGAACGGCCCGACGCCGGCAGGACTGCTGGTGCGTCTGTGCTCGCAAGCGCGCTGCGTGGAGCTGGACGGCGAAAGCGGCACTACCATGGGTTTTGCCAATGTTCCGGCAGCAGAGCCGCTGCGCTTTGTCTGGGAAGTGCCCGGCGGTGGCCGGTTGATCCCGGCGCTGAAAGTTAGCCGCAACGAAGTCATCGTTAACTACCGCTAATTGCCCGTCTTTTTGCCCGCCACTGTCGATTTCTTCTGCAATCCGGTGGCTGGCTCTCATATTTTGACCCCGCCTTTTGAACCATAAGAAACACTGTTTTATAAATCAGTGACACGCATGATGACACTCTTTGCATTTTTGCCAGTTGCGTCAGTACCCTGGCAGAAACAGAAAGGTTTCTCTCATCACATAATTCTACTTTAGCCGTGTAATGTTCCTCTCAGGCTACGCCAATTGCCTGGGAGCTCCCCATAACAAAAAGGGTTTGCGGCAATGAAAACACGTAAAATTGGACTGGCAAACTACCTGGCCTATGGCTCGGGTGACTTTCTGGGGGCGGGCACCACAGCGCTGACCGCGGCCTGGCTCCTCTATTTCTACACCACCTTCTGTGGCTTAACGCCTATCGAAGCGACCTTCATCTTTGCCACCGCAAGGGTACTGGACGCGGTGATCAGCCCACTGATGGGCTTTTTAACCGATAACTTTGGTTCGACCTGGCTGGGTAAGCGCTTCGGCCGTCGTAAGTTCTTTATCCTGCTCGGTATTCCCTGCGTGTTCAGCTACTCCATCATGTGGGTAGGGGACATGGGCTTCTGGTACTATCTGCTCACCTACCTGATTTTTGACATCGTCTACACCATGATCCTGGTGCCCTATGAAACCCTGGTGCCGGAGATGACCGATGACTTCAAACAGAAAACCAAATTCTCCGGTGCGCGTATCGGTATGGCGCAGATGTCCGCCATTCTGGCGTCGTTCCTGCCGGGTATTCTGTTAACCCATTTCGGCAAAGACAACCCCGTCTCCTTCTTCTATGCCAGCCTGGTGTTCTCGGTGCTGTGCGCCCTGATGCTGACATTCGTATGGTTCTTCACCTGGGAGCGACCGCGCGAAGACTGGACCGAAGCGGCGCTGCGCGCGGAAGAGGAGAAGAAACATCTGACGTTTGGCCAGAGCATGCGACGTCTGTTTGTCGAGCTTAGCTCCACCCTGCGTATTAAGATTTTCCGTCAGCACCTGGGCATGTACCTCGGCGGCTATATCGCCCAGGACGTGTTCAACGCGGTCTTTACCTACTATGTGGTGTTCGTGCTGATGCAGGATGCGTCCATGGCGTCGAACCTGCTGGGAACGATGGCGATCTTCCAGTTCATTGCGGTCATCATGATGATCCCGCTGTGCATCCGTTTTGGGCCTGCGCCGTCGTACCGCATGGTGGTGGTGCTGTTCGGTCTTAGCTCGGCGTCTTACGCCATTCTCTACTACGCCGGTCTGAGCGATATCTATTCGCTGTTGCTGCTGATTTCTGCGGTGGCGGGGCTGGGACGCGGCGGCATCAACTATGTGCCGTGGAACACTTATACCTACATTGCAGATATTGACGAAGTGGTGACCGGCCAGCGTCGTGAAGGCATCTTTGCCGGCATCATGACCCTGACGCGTAAAGCGTCCCAGGCGGGGGCCATCATGCTGGTGGGGATCATCATGCAGGCGTCCGGTTTTGTATCTGGTCAGAAAACGCAGGTGGAATCCGTCAGCCATACCATTCTGATGATCCTCTGCTTCGGTACGGTGGCGGTGCTGCTGTGCGGCTTCCTCGTCTCACTGCGCTTCAAACTGAACCTGAAAACGCATAGCGTCCTGCGCCAGGAAACCGAGAAGATGCGTCAGACGGGCCGCGTGATGCCGGAAACCGTCACCCCGGAAGCGCGTGCGACGGTAGAAATGCTGGCGGGCATGCCGCTCGAATCCCTGTGGGGCAATAACAACATTGGCTATCTGAACCGTAATAAGCCAGCCCCGGGTTCTCTCAAAGCCCGCGCCGCGACTGAATTCAATACTCAAGAGGTGAAGTAAATGATTGTTTATCCTGTCAAATATAGCCCTTTACTGTGTCAGCCGGAGCGTTTTATTGCCCGTGATGAACTGAAGGCACTGATCCAGAAAGTGACCCATAACCTGGTTAACATTCGGGATGAATCCGGTGAGTTTTTACTGCGATTAGATGACGGGCGCGTCATTGATACCAAAGGCTGGGCGGGCTGGGAGTGGACGCACGGTGTCGGCCTGTACGGCATCTGGCAGTACTACCAGCAGACCGGCGATCTGGCGATGCGCGATATTATCGACGGCTGGTTTGCCGACCGCTTTGCGGAAGGGGCGACCACCAAAAACGTTAACACCATGGCACCCTTCCTGACGCTGGCGTACCGCTACGAGGAAAACCGCAATCCGGCATTCCTGCCGTGGCTGGAAAGCTGGGCAGAGTGGGCGATGCACGACATGCCGCGCACCGAACACGGCGGTATGCAGCACATCACGCTGGCTGAAGAGAATCATCAGCAGATGTGGGATGACACGCTGATGATGACCGTGCTGCCGCTGGCGAAAATCGGCAAGCTGCTGGATCGCCCGGCGTATGTGGAAGAGGCGGTGTATCAGTTCCTGCTGCACGTGCAGAACCTGATGGACAGGGAAACCGGGCTGTGGTTCCACGGCTGGAATTACGAAGGCAACCATAACTTTGCGAAAGCGCGCTGGGCGCGGGGCAACAGCTGGCTGACCATCGTCATTCCGGATTTTCTGGAGCTGGTGGATCTGCCGGAGAACAACGCCGTGCGTCGCTATCTGGTGCAGGTACTGAATGCGCAGGTCGAGGCGCTGGCGAAATGCCAGGATGACAGCGGCCTGTGGCATACGCTGCTCGACGATCCGCAGTCGTATCTGGAGGCTTCGGCAACGGCAGGCTTTGCCTACGGCATTCTGAAAGCGGTGCGTAAGCGTTATATCAGCCAGGAGTATGCCGAGGTGGCGGAGAAAGCCATTAAAGGGATCGTGCAGAATATTTCCCCGGAAGGGGAGCTGTTGCAGACGTCGTTCGGGACCGGCATGGGATCGGACCTGGATTTCTACCGCACTATTCCGCGCACCTCAATGCCCTACGGGCAGGCGATGGCGATGTTATGTCTGACGGAGTATTTGCGTAAATACTTCTGAAATCGTTCAGAGATTGTAGCCCCGGTAAGCAACGCGCCACCGGGGAAAACGCCTGCTGGCACGTTGCTGATCAGGCCTACAAAAATAAAACCCCGGCGAACCGGGGTTTTTTATTACATCCGTTCTACGGTTTCGATACCCAGCGTATCCAGACCCAGCTTCAGCGTTTTCGCCGTCAGCAGCGCCAGCTTCAGGCGGCTCTGACGCGTGGTTTCGTTTTCCGCGCTCAGGATCGGGCAGTGCTCATAGAAGCCAGAGAACAGCCCCGCCAGATCGTACAGATAGGTACACATCACGTGTGGCGTGCCTTCACGGGCAACCACGGTCAGCGTCTCTTCAAACTGGATCAGGCGGGCCGCCAGCTGCACTTCGCGGTCTTCGGTGAGGATCACCGGCGCGTCGCTGAGGGTGCTTTCGTCCAGACCAGCCTTACGGAAGACGGACAGCACGCGGGTGTAAGCGTACTGCATGTACGGCGCGGTATTGCCTTCGAACGCCAGCATGTTGTCCCAGTCGAAGATGTAGTCGGTGGTACGGCTCTTGGAGAGATCGGCGTATTTCACAGCACCGATACCGACGGCGTTGGCCAGTTTTTCCAGCTCGTCTGCCGGCATGTCCGGGTTTTTCTCCGCGACCAGGCGACGTGCGCGCTCCAGCGCTTCATCCAGCAGATCCGCCAGCTTCACCGTCCCGCCTGCGCGGGTTTTGAACGGCTTGCCGTCTTTACCGAGCATCATGCCGAACATATGGTGTTCCAGCGGCACGCTCTCCGGTACGTAACCGGCTTTGCGCACGATGGTCCACGCCTGCATCAGGTGCTGGTGCTGACGGGAGTCGATGTAATACAGCACGCGATCCGCATGCAGCGTTTCATAGCGGTATTTCGCGCAGGCGATGTCCGTGGTGGTGTAAAGGTAGCCGCCATCCTTTTTCTGGATGATGACGCCCATCGGCTCGCCTTCTTTATTTTTGTATTCGTCGAGGAATACTACGGTCGCGCCTTCGCTTTCCACCGCCAGACCTTTGTCTTTCAGATCGGCCACGATGCCCGGCAGCATCGGGTTGTACAGGCTTTCACCCATGACGTCTTTGCGGGTCAGCGTCACGTTCAGACGCTCATAGGTGATCTGGTTCTGGGTCATGGTGATGTCGACCAGCTTGCGCCACATCTCACGGCAGTATTCATCGCCGCTTTGCAGCTTCACCACGTAGTTACGCGCGCGCTCGGCAAAGGCGGCGTCGGCGTCGTAATGGGTCTTGGCGGCGCGGTAGAACTCTTCCAGATCGGCCAGCGCCATTTCACCGGCGTTTTCCTGCTGCTTCAGCTCCAGGAAGGCGATCAGCATACCGAACTGGGTGCCCCAGTCGCCGACGTGGTTGGCGCGGATCACCTTGTGACCAAGGAACTCCAGCGTACGCACAGACGCATCGCCGATAATGGTCGAGCGCAGGTGGCCGACGTGCATCTCTTTGGCGACGTTAGGCGCAGAGTAATCGACAACCACGGTTTGCGGCGCAGGGCGGGAGACGCCAAGGCGATCGGACGCCAGCGCCTGATCGACCTGGGCTGCCAGAAATGCAGGCTCGAGGAAAATGTTGATAAAGCCAGGTCCGGCGATTTCCACTTTACTGGCAATGCCGCTGAGATCGAGATGAGTCAGCACCTGCTCTGCAACTTGTCGTGGCGGCATGCCCAGTTTTTTCGCAACGGCCATCACGCCATTAGCCTGATAGTCGCCAAACTGTACTTTTGCTGACTGACGAACCTGCGGTTCGCAATCCGCAGGCGCACCTGCGGCAATCAGTGCCTGACTGACTTTTTCTGAGAGAAGAGCCTGAATATTCACCGTGATACCTTTGGTTAATGGCGCCGCGCGTAAGAGCTGGCTGCGCCCGGATGTTGATCATCAAAGGCGGGAGTATACTGCAATTGGCCCGTGCAGTCAGCCCTGCGACCGGGTGCAGAATGCGCAAATAAACTGCCACAGATCCATGAATAATCATTCAGTTGCCAGCCTGGTGAATCAGCGGTTGGTAAGCCACCGGCAACAAGGTAAATTAGCGGTTTTAAGACCCGTGAAAGGCAATGATGATGGCAGACTGGCAGACAATTGATGAACTGCATGATATTTCCGCGGATTTACCGCGCTTCACCCAGGCGTTAACAGAACTTGCCACCCGGCTGGGTCTGGATATTGCCCCCCTTGATGCCGATCACATTTCTCTGCGCTGTCATCAAAATGCCACCGCCGAACGCTGGCGGGCCGGTCTTGAACAGTGTGGCGAGCTACTTAGCGAAACGCTGATCAACGGACGCCCCATCTGCCTGTTTACCCTGCACGAACCGGTGAGGGTGGCGCACTGGCAGTTTAAGGTGGTGGAACTGCCGTGGCCGGGGGAGAAGCGCTATCCCCACGAAGGCTGGGAGCATATCGAAATCGTGCTGCCAGGCGATCCGGAAAGCCTGAACGCCCGGGCGCTGGCATTGCTGGCAGATGAGGGTCTGAGCCAGCCGGGCATTTTTGTGAAAACCAGCTCCCCGAAAGGAGCGCGTGAGCGTCTGCCGAATCCGACGCTGGCGGTCACTGACGGCAAGGTGACGATCAAATTCCATCCCTGGTCGATTGAGGACATCGTCGCCAGCGAACGCTAACCCCGGCATTTAAGGAGAAAACCGTGGCATTACTGGAAATCTGTTGTTACAGCGAAGAGAGCGCAATCGTTGCCGAGCAGCACGGCGCGGATCGCATTGAACTGTGCGCCGCACCGAAAGAGGGCGGTCTTACTGTTTCGTATGGCGTGCTAAAACGCGTACGGCAAAGCGTGACCATTCCGGTGCATCCGATTGTACGTCCGCGCGGCGGGGATTTTTGCTACAGCGAGGCAGAATTTAGCGCCATGCTGGAAGACATCGCGCTGATCAAATCCCTCGGCTATCCGGGGGTGGTGACTGGCGTGCTGGATGAAGACGCTAATGTGGGTATACCGCGCATGCGGCAAATAATGGACGCGGCGGCAGGCATGGCGGTCACTTTTCATCGTGCTTTTGATATGTGTCAAAAACCGCTCGAAGCGTTTGAAAAGCTGGCAGATTTAGGTGTGGCGCGCATCCTTACATCGGGTCAACAGGCGTCGGCGGAGCAAGGACTTTCATTAATTACGGAACTAAAAGCACAATCCGGTGTTCCAATCATTATGGCCGGTGCGGGTGTACGCCCTTCCAACCTTGAACGGTTTCTCGACGCGGGTATCGCGGAGGTTCACAGTTCAGCGGGAAGGTGGACGCCATCACCAATGCGTTATCGTCATTCAGGATTGTCGATGTCTTCGGATGCCAGCGCGGATGAATATTCCCGTTATGGCGTTGATGGCGACGCGGTTTCTGAGATGAAAGCGATGATCGCCCGTCATCGCTTTTGTTAACCCTTTTTACCGCGCATCATGTCGCCCAATGTGATGCTTGCTTGTACCAGGCCCCTGCAATTTCAACAGGGGCCTTTTTTTGCGCAAATTTTGGGTTGCCGGGTGGCGCTGCGCTTACACCGGCCTGCATGCTGCGCATGACTGGAAAAAGAGGAAAAGTTAACGTGTAGGCCCGGCAAGCTTGCGCCGCCGGGCGAGCGTCCGACGCAAGGTCACGGCTTACGGGCAATTAATACCGCGCGCTGCGGGGCCGGGTAACCTTCCACCGTTTTGCTGGCATCAAGCGGGTCGAGGAACTCGGCCAGCGATTCGGTGATCATCCAGTCCGTGCGGCGCTGCTCCTCAACGGACGTCACGCTGACGTCGGCGATACGCACATCCACAAAACCGCATTTTTCCAGCCAGTTTTTCAGTGCCAGCGCCGACGGGATAAAATAGACGTTACGCATTTGCGCATAACGATCGCCCGGTACCAGCACCGCGTTTTCATCCCCTTCGATCACCAGCGTTTCCAGCACCAGCTCGCCGTCTTTCACCAGCTGATCTTTCAGTTGCCACAGATGCTCCAGCGGGGAGCGGCGGTGATAAAGCACCCCCATCGAGAACACGGTATCAAAAGCATTCAGCGCCGGTAGCTGCTCAATGCCCAGCGGCAGCAGATGCGCGCGCTGATCGTTACCCAGCAGTTTGCGCACGGCTTCGAACTGGCACAAAAAGAGCTGCATCGGATCGATACCCACCGCCAGATGCGCCCCGGCACCGATCATGCGCCACAGGTGATAACCGCTACCGCAGCCCACGTCCAGAATCGTACGCCCGGTCAGATCCGACAGATGCGGCAACACACGATCCCATTTCCAGTCGGAGCGCCATTCGGTATTAATGTCCACGCCGTAAAGCGAAAATGGCCCTTTGCGCCACGGCATCAGGTTACGCAGCAGTGTCTCGATGCGTCTGATTTGCCCGTCGCTTAACGGTGTCTCGCTTTCGGCGGTCACGCTGTGCAGCAGATCCAGCCGATAGGGCGTCATCTCCGGCAAGAATTCAACGGCGTTATTCCACTGCTTGAACTGGCCGTGCAGGGCCTCGCGCTGCCAGCTGGCAATCTGCGCGGGCAGGGTTTCCAGCCAGTGGGAGAGGTGGTTTTTAGCGATGAGCTGATAAAAATTGCCGAACTCGATCATTGCGCGTCCCCGGCTTTCAGCGCCACCAGCGAGCCAAAGTTAAAGCACTGGAACCAGAGTTCGCTGTGTTCAAAACCGGCCTTGTGAAGACGCGCTTTGTGTGTCTCCACGGAATCCGTCAGCATGACGTTTTCCAGCATGCTGCGCTTCTGGCTGATTTCCAGTTCGCTGTAGCCATTAGCACGCTTGAAGTCGTGATGCATGTTGAACAGCAGTTCGCCCACCTGCGCATCTTCGAAACTGAATTTTTCCGACAGCACCAGCGCGCCGCCGGGAACCAGCCCCTGGTAAATGTTATCCAGCAGCGCCTGACGTTCCGCAGGTTCAAGGAATTGCAGGGTGAAGTTCAGCACCACCATCGAGGCATTCTCAATGCGCACCGCACGGATGTCGCCTTCCACGACCTCCACCGGCGTCGGGGCTTTAAAGGCTTCAATATGACGGCGGCAGCGTTCGATCATCGCCGGAGAATTATCAACGGCAATGATTTTACAGCCGTCGTGGGCGATGTTGCGGCGCACCGACAGCGTTGCCGCACCCAGAGAACAGCCCAGATCGTAGACCTGCGTATTCGGCGTGACGAAACGTCCGGCCAGCATGCCGATCATAGAGATGATATTCGAGTAGCCCGGAACGGAGCGCTGGATCATATCCGGGAAGACTTCGGCTACCCGTTCATCAAATGTCCAGTCGCCCAGGCTGGCGATTGGCGCAGAAAAAAGCGTGTCGCGGTGAGGCATAACGTAAAAATCCGAGAAAACAAAAGTGGCGTATTGTGCGCTAATGCAGGGAGAAAACCAACTCCCAGGGCATATACCACAGGTTAGCCACCACCAGCAGGATAAGCGCACACCAGGTGGCGCTCATGGCGGAACGACGCCAGAAGAACAGGTGATGGTGTAATCCGTAGTAATGCATCAGCCGTCCGCTAACCAGCAGCAGACCGCAAAAGTGTACCATCCAGGTTTCTGCGCCGTTCATTTCCATAAACAGCAGCAGGATCAGGCCGACGGGCAGATACTCCACCGCGTTACCATGTATACGGATCGCCGTTTGCAGTTCGCTATAACCGCCATCGCCGAGGGAAACCCGGTACTGCATGCGTAACCGTACGACATCAATGGAAAACTTCACCAACAGCAAAACGCTCAGCACGGCATACAGCGCGCTAACCATAACAACTCCGTTAAAGGGACAAAGATGGCACCCCTCTATGATAGCGCGACTGATTCAGAAAAGAGAGGATTGTTGTGGAATCGACGGGGCGGGGCCAACAGACGGCATTGCCGCGCGCAGAGAGGACCAGAGGGTGTCCACCAGTTCCGGGGCGTGAGCGATATCCGGCGTATGTAAAAACAGCCACGGCGTGCTGTTTTGTTCCCATAGCGGCAGTTTTTGCAGCCAGACGTCGAACAGCGCACGATTTTGTGCCATGTCGTCGCTGCCGATAAAGCGCACCATCGGATCGGATGCAGTGACCACGGCGTGAACCGGCAGCTTTGGCTTTTTACGCTGGGCGTCAATAATGGCCTGATTACTGGGGATCGCACTGTGTACCGGGCGGCTGTCTAAAATCACCCGGTTAACGCCACGCATATGCAGGCCACGATTGAGCTGGGTTTCTGCCTCGCCTTTGGCGAAGAATTCCGCATGGCGAACTTCCACGCCATAGGTAAAGGCTTTCGGCAAACCGTCCAGGAAGTCCCACAGCGCGGGTAACGCCTGCGGGCCAAAGGTCGCCGGAAGCTGGAGCCAGTACTGGCCCAGGCGATGTTCCAGCGGCGACAGGCGGGTGAAAAACTCCTGCGTTAAATCCTCACAGTTGCGTAGCGCCGCCTGATGGGAAATCGTTGCCGGAAATTTAAAGCAAAAGCGGAAATCGTCATGGGTCTGATCGTGCCAGCGGGCGACGATCTCCGCTTTCGGCAGGGCGTAGAGGGTGGTGTTGCCCTCCACGCAGTTAAAGTGTCGGGCATACTCTTCAAGTCCCTGAATGCCAAGACGCGCCCATTTCGGGTGCGACCATTGGGGCAGCCCGATGTAGATCATAACGCCGCCAGCACCTCTTCGGTGCTACGTACACGACCGATGCGCGGGAAGATGTGGGTCATGCTGCCAAGGTGCTGCTCGCTGCTGGCGGCACTACAGGCGTCTTCCACGATCACCAGCTTAAAGCCCATCTCCCAGGCGTTGCGGGCGGTGGATTCGACGCCGATATTCGTAGAAATACCGCACAGGATAATGGTGTCGATGCCACGGCGGCGCAGCTGCATTTCCAGATCGGTACCGTAGAATGCCCCCCACTGACGTTTAATGACCTCCAGATCGCTCTCTTTTTTACCCAGCGCGATCGGGTAATCCCACCAGTTATCCGGCAGGCTGTGCGCCGGGAGCGCTGCATCGACGGGCTGTTTCAGCGCTTCGGCAAAATCCGCAGACCAGCCAACGCGTACCATCACCACCGGCGCGCCTTTGACACGACATTTATCCGCCAGTCGCGCGGCGCGGGCTACCACATCGCCGGCGCTATGCGGACCACCGGCGAACGGCAGGATCCCTTCCTGCAAATCAATAACGACCAGTGCGGTGGTGGCGGCGTTCAGTTCCAGCATAATAACTCCCGTTTATTGAATGACATCGCAAGTACCTTACCCGTATAAAAGGGTAGCGCGGCTGACAAATATTGTTAATTTTTGTGAGATTACGCAATAAGCGCGCAGCAATCGCGCGTCCGCACGGCGTGGCACTTATCGTCCGCCAGAATTTCCAGTATAATAACCCCCTTTTTTCATCCAGTTGTGACATTAGGCTAACGCTGCGACAACGTGGCCTGCACGGCAGGCGACAATCGGCCTGCGGCAAAGTTAAGGGATATCTCATGCGTACAGAATATTGCGGACAGCTTCGACTGTCCCACGAGGGGCAGCAGGTGACTCTGTGTGGTTGGGTCAACCGTCGTCGTGATCTCGGCAGCCTGATCTTTATCGATATGCGCGACCGCGAAGGTATCGTGCAGGTGTTTTTCGATCCGGATCGCGCGGACGCATTAAAGCTGGCTTCCGAACTGCGTAATGAGTTCTGCATTAAGGTCACCGGCACCGTACGCCGCCGTGACGAGAAAAACATTAACAGCGACATGGCGACCGGCGAAATCGAAGTGCTGGCGACCGATCTGGAGATCATCAACCGTTCAGAATCGCTGCCGCTGGACTCCAATCACGTCAACACCGAAGAAGCGCGTCTGAAATTCCGTTACCTGGACCTGCGTCGCCCGGAAATGGCGACCCGTCTGAAAACGCGCGCCAAAATCACCAGCTTCGTGCGCCGCTTTATGGACGATCACGGCTTCCTCGACATCGAAACCCCGATGCTGACCAAAGCCACGCCGGAAGGCGCGCGCGACTATTTAGTGCCTTCACGTGTGCACAAAGGCAAGTTCTACGCGCTGCCGCAATCCCCACAGCTGTTTAAACAGCTGCTGATGATGTCCGGTTTTGATCGCTACTATCAGATCGTGAAATGCTTCCGCGACGAAGATTTACGTGCTGACCGCCAGCCTGAATTTACCCAGATCGACGTGGAAACCTCCTTCATGACTGCACCGCAGGTGCGCGAAGTGATGGAAGCGCTGATCCGCCAGCTGTGGCTGGAAATTAAAGGCGTCGATCTGGGCGAGTTCCCGCAGATGACCTTCGCCGAAGCTGAGCGTCGTTACGGTTCCGATAAACCGGATCTGCGTAACCCGATGGAACTGGTGGACGTAGCCGATCTGCTGAAAGACGTGGAATTTGCGGTCTTCGCAGGCCCGGCGAATGACGCTAAAGGCCGCGTGGCTGCTCTGCGTGTGCCAGGTGGCGCTGCCCTTAGCCGCAAACAAATCGACGACTACGGCAATTTCATTAAGATCTACGGCGCGAAAGGCCTGGCCTATATTAAAGTGACCGAGCGGGCGAAAGGTCTGGAAGGCATTACCAGCCCGGTGGCGAAATTCCTTAACGCTGAGATTGTGGAAGCGATCCTTGCCCGCACTGACGCGCAGGATGGCGACATGATTTTCTTCGGCGCCGACAACAAGAAAGTGGTTGCCGATGCGCTGGGTGCGCTGCGTCTGAAACTCGGCAAAGATCTGAACCTCACCGACGAGTCCAAGTGGGCACCGCTGTGGGTTATCGACTTCCCGATGTTTGAAGACGACGGCGAAGGCGGCCTGACGGCGATGCACCATCCGTTCACCGCGCCAAGCAATATGACGCCGGAAGAGCTGAAAGCGGCACCGGAAACGGCTATCGCCAACGCTTATGACATGGTGATCAACGGCTACGAAGTGGGTGGTGGTTCCGTGCGTATTCACCGCAGTGAAATGCAGCAGACTGTGTTTGGCATTCTGGGCATCACCGAACAGGAGCAGCGCGAAAAATTCGGCTTCCTGCTGGACGCCCTGAAATACGGTACACCGCCGCATGCGGGCCTGGCTTTTGGTCTGGATCGTCTGACCATGCTGCTTACCGGCACCGACAACATTCGTGATGTGATCGCGTTCCCGAAAACCACCGCAGCCGCCTGTCTGATGACGGAAGCGCCAAGTTTTGCTAACGACGCGTCCCTGACCGAACTGGGTATTCAGGTGATCAAAAAAGAGTCCCCGGAGAATAAATAATATGCAATATAAGCGTCCCGTTTCCGTGCTGGTGGTGATTTACGCGCAGGACACGAAACGGGTGCTGATGTTGCAGCGACGCGACGATCCGGATTTCTGGCAGTCGGTAACCGGCAGCCTGGAAGAGGGGGAAACCGCGTCGCAGGCCGCCCTGCGTGAAGTAAAGGAAGAGGTCGTCATTGACGTTGTGCAAGAGCAACTGACCTTAGTCGACTGTCAGCGCACGGTGGAGTTTGAGATCTTTACTCATTTGCGTCATCGCTACGCGCCGGGTATTGAGCGCAACACAGAATCCTGGTTCTGTCTTGCGCTGCCCCATGAGCGGCAGATTGTGTTTACGGAACACCTGACCTACCGCTGGCTTGATGCGCCCGCTGCGGCGGCATTAACCAAATCATGGAGCAACCGGCAGGCGATTGAAGAATTTGTAATTAACGCCGCCTGAAAGGGCGAGGCTTTTGGAGATATTTTTATGGCAGGTCATAGTAAATGGGCCAACACCAAACACCGCAAAGCGGCACAGGATGCCAAACGCGGTAAGATCTTTACTAAAATTATTCGCGAGCTGGTGACCGCTGCCCGTCTGGGCGGAGGCGATCCAGGTTCAAACCCGCGTCTGCGTGCCGCTATCGATAAAGCGTTGTCGAACAACATGACCCGTGACACCTTAAACCGCGCCATCGCGCGTGGTGTGGGCGGTGATGAAGACAACAACATGGAAACCATCATTTATGAAGGTTACGGTCCTGGCGGCACGGCGGTAATGGTTGAATGCCTCTCCGACAACCGTAACCGTACGGTGGCGGAAGTGCGTCACGCGTTCAACAAATGCGGCGGCAACCTCGGCACTGACGGCTCCGTAGCCTACCTGTTCAGTAAGAAAGGCGTCATCTCTTTTGAAAAGGGCGACGAAGACACCATCATGGAAGCTGCGCTGGAAGCCGGTGCGGAAGACGTGATGACCTTCGACGATGGCGCGATCGACGTTTATACCGCCTGGGAAGAGATGGGTGCGGTGAAAGATGCGCTGGAAGCGGCTGGCCTGAAAGCCGACGCGGCTGAAGTATCCATGATCCCGTCTACCAAAGCGGATATGGATGCCGAAACGGCGCCGAAACTGCTGCGCCTGATCGACATGCTGGAAGACTGCGATGACGTGCAGGAAGTCTACCATAACGGCGAGATCTCTGATGAGGTTGCGGCAACGTTAGAATGACGTGCCTGGCAGGCCGTGATGACGGAGGTGCGTGATGTCGATTATTCTCGGTATTGACCCCGGCTCACGCATCACCGGTTATGGCGTTATCCGTCAGGTCGGCAGGCAGCTGACCTACCTCGGCAGCGGCTGTATTCGTACCAAAGTCGATGATTTACCGTCCCGTCTGAAGCTGATTTATGCGGGCGTGACGGAAATCATCACCCAGTTCCAGCCGGACTATTTCGCCATCGAGCAGGTGTTCATGGCGAAAAACGCCGACTCGGCGCTGAAGCTGGGGCAGGCGCGGGGCGTGGCGATTGTCGCCGCTGTTAACCAGGACCTGCCCGTGTTTGAATATGCCGCAAGGCAGGTTAAACAGACGGTGGTGGGGACCGGTAGCGCCGAGAAAAGTCAGGTGCAGCATATGGTGCGTACCCTGTTGAAACTGCCGGCGAACCCTCAGGCTGACGCCGCCGATGCGCTGGCGATCGCCATCACGCATTGTCACGTCAGCCAGAACGCGGTGCAAATCAGCGACACCCGGCTCAGTCTGGCGCGCGGGCGATTGCGATAATTGCAAATCAGGCTGGATATTTATCCAGCCTTTTTTATATGATAGCCCCCAATAACTTTGCTCATTAACGCAGGAGCGCGATGTGATAGGCAGACTCAGAGGCATTATTCTCGAAAAACAACCCCCGCTGGTACTGCTTGAGACGGGTGGCGTAGGCTATGAAGTGCATATGCCAATGACCTGCTTTTATGAACTGCCGGATGCCGGTCAGGAAGCCATCGTCTTTACGCAGTTTGTGGTACGCGAAGACGCGCAGCTGCTGTATGGCTTTAACAATAAGCAGGAACGTACGCTGTTTCGCGAACTGATCAAAACTAACGGCGTCGGGCCGAAGCTGGCGCTGGCCATTCTTTCCGGTATGTCTGCCCAGCAATTCGTGAATGCCGTGGAGCGCGAAGATCCCGTGGCGCTGACCAAATTACCGGGTATCGGCAAGAAAACGGCGGAACGCCTGATCGTCGAAATGAAAGACCGCTTCAAAGGGCTGCATGGCGATCTGTTCACTCCCGCCAGCGATCTGGTGCTGGCCTCGCCAGCCGGTCCTGCGGAAGACGATGCGGAGCAGGAAGCAGTTGCTGCGCTGGTGGCGCTGGGCTATAAACCTCAGGAAGCCAGCCGCATGGTGAGTAAAATTGCTCAGCCGGGTGCGAGCAGTGAGAACCTGATCCGTGAAGCGCTCCGCGCTGCAATGTGAGGTAGTAAAGGATGATTGAAGCAGACCGTCTCGTTTCGGCCGTAAACCTGACGCCCGAAGAAGCGGTGGATCGTGCGATCCGCCCTAAACTGCTCGACGAGTATATCGGTCAGCCGCAGGTACGCTCGCAGATGGAGATCTTTATTCAGGCGGCGAAACTGCGCGGCGATGCGCTGGATCATCTGCTGATTTTCGGCCCGCCTGGGCTTGGGAAAACTACGCTGGCGAATATTGTCGCCAACGAAATGGGCGTTAACCTGCGCACCACATCCGGCCCGGTACTGGAAAAGGCCGGCGATCTGGCCGCCATGCTGACCAACCTTGAACCTCATGATGTGCTGTTTATCGATGAGATCCACCGCCTGTCGCCGGTGGTGGAAGAGGTGCTTTATCCGGCGATGGAGGATTATCAGCTGGATATTATGATCGGCGAAGGCCCGGCGGCACGCTCGATTAAAATCGACCTACCGCCCTTTACGCTGATTGGCGCAACCACCCGCGCTGGCTCCCTGACGTCTCCGCTGCGTGACCGTTTCGGCATCGTACAGCGACTGGAGTTTTATCAGGTGGCCGATTTACAGCATATCGTCGGGCGCAGTGCGCGCTTTATGGGGCTGGAGCTGAGCGAAGAGGGGGCGTATGAAGTGGCGAAACGCTCTCGTGGTACACCGCGTATCGCCAACCGTTTGCTGCGTCGCGTGCGCGACTTCGCAGAGGTGAAGCACGACGGCACCATATCCCTTGAGATCGCCGCCCAGGCGCTCGATATGCTTAATGTCGATGCGGAAGGTTTTGATTATATGGACCGCAAGCTGCTGCTGGCGGTGATCGATAAGTTCTTTGGCGGCCCCGTTGGGCTGGATAACCTTGCGGCAGCCATTGGCGAAGAGCGGGAAACCATCGAGGACGTGCTGGAGCCGTTTCTTATCCAGCAGGGCTTTTTACAACGGACGCCACGCGGACGCATGGCGACGATCAGAGCCTGGGATCACTTCGGCATTACGCCACCGGCTATGCCTTAGGAGATATTACCCCCTCCCTGAAGGAGAGGGTAACGGTACAGGCGAAGGGCATTACATGGCGGGCTTTTTCAGCATGCTGAGAATAAACAGCACCGCGGCACACAGCACCACCGACGGACCAGCAGGGGTGTCGTAAAAGGCAGAGAAGGTTAACCCGCTGGTCACGGCGACAACGCCCATTCCAACGGCAACCCCGGCCATCTGCTCCGGCGTCCGCGCGAAACGACGGGCGGTGGCGGCAGGGATGATCAGCAACGACGTAATAATCAGCGCGCCGACAAACTTCATTGCCACCCCGATGGTCAGGGCGGTGACCAGCATCAGCAGTAATTTCACCCGTTGCAGCTTCACGCCATCCACAAACGCCAGGTCCGGACTCACCGTCATCGACAGCAGGTTGCGCCACTGGCTGAGCAGAATGGCGATCACCACGCTGACACCGATGGCGATGGAGATCAGATCTTCCGGCGTGACGGCGAGCAGATCGCCAAACAGATAGGCCATCAGGTCGACGCGGATATTCGACATCAGGCTCACCACCACCAGACCCAGCGACAGCGCACTGTGCGCCATAATACCCAGCAGGGTATCAATGGCGAGGTGCGGACGTTTTTCCAGCCACACCAGCCCCCCCGCAATCAGCAGCGTGACGGCAATCACCGCATAGAAGGGGTTGACGTCCAGCATCAGACCAAAAGCCACGCCGAGCAGTGACGCATGCGCCAGCGTATCGCCAAAATAGGACATCCGACGCCAGACAACGAACGAGCCGAGCGGCCCGGCGGCGCAGGCCAGCATAATCCCGGCCAGCCAGCCGGGGAGTAATAATTCAATCATGAGTGTCCATTCCCCCGACGCAGCACAATGCGGCCCTGCAGATCGTGACGATGATTATGGTTATGGCGGTAAATGCCGAGCTGCTCAGCGCCGCGCGGGCCGAACATCGAAATAAACTCCGGATGCATGGAGACCACTTCCGGCGTGCCGGAACAGCAGATGTGATGATTCAGGCACAGCACTTCATCGGTTTTCGCCATCACGAGGTGCAGATCGTGGGAGACCATTAACACGGCGCAATCCAGTTCGCGACGCAGCTGATCGATAAGATCATACAGCGCCACCTGACCGTTGACGTCCACGCCCTGGGTGGGTTCATCCAGCACCAGCAGTTGCGGACGGTTCAGCAGCGCGCGCGCCAGCAGCACCCGCTGGGTTTCGCCGCCGGAGAGTTTCTGCATCGGCGCGTCAATGAGGTGTCCGGCCTGCACGCGTTTGAGGGCAGGCAAAATATCGGCTTTGCGGGTTGCCGGACGCAGGCGCAAAAAGCGGCTGACGGTTAACGGCAGCGTGGCATCCAGATGCAATTTTTGCGGCACGTAGCCAATACGCAGCTGTTTATCGCGTTTGATCACCCCTGCATCCGCTGCCACGAGGCCTAACACCACGCGCACGAGCGTCGATTTACCGGCGCCATTTGGCCCCAGCAGCGTTAAAATCTTTCCCGGTTTCAGTTCAAGCGAAATGTCAGACAGCACGCGGCGTTGACCAAAAGAAACCGATACTTTTTCCAGTGAAACTAAATTCGTCATAGCGTTTAAAGACTTGCACAAGTGACAGAATGTTATAATATCACATTCCACCTATTCGTTACGATGATAAGTCGCATTATGTTACATAAAAATACGCTTCTTTGCGCAGCGGTTTCCGCTGCTTTATGGGCCGGTATGAGTACCGTCGCAAACGCCGCCGTAGTCACCTCCCTCAAGCCAATCGGATTTATTGCCTCGGCCATTACCGACGGGGTGACGACCACGGAAGTGCTGCTTCCTGATGGTGCATCCGAGCATGATTATGCGCTGCGTCCTTCTGATGTAAAACGCTTACAGAGCGCGGACTTAGTTGTCTGGGTTGGACCTGACATGGAAGCCTTCATGCAAAAGACCACGCAGAAGATCCCGGCCGCGAAACAAGTGGTCATGGCGGAGCTGCCCGGCGTGAAGCCCTTGCTGATGAAAGGGGCCGACGATGACGATGACGATCATGATGGCGGCCACGACCATGGTGAAAAAGGTGACGACCATCACCACCATGGCGAATACAACATGCATATTTGGCTTTCACCAGACGTAGCGCGGCTGGCAGCGGTTGCAATCCATCAAAAATTAGTGGAAGTTATGCCGCAAAGTCGAGCCAAACTTGACGCCAACCTGAAGGATTTTGAGGCACAATTAGCCCAGACCGATGAGCAGGTTGGTAAAGAGCTGGCACCGGTGAAAGGTAAAGGGTACTTCGTTTTTCATGACGCCTACGGCTACTTTGAAAAACATTATGGTCTGACCTCGCTCGGCCATTTTACCGTTAACCCTGAAATTCAGCCTGGTGCTCAGCGTTTACATGAAATCAGAACACAGTTGGTTGAGCAAAAAGCAACCTGCGTTTTTGCTGAGCCACAGTTCAGGCCGGCCGTAATTGAAGCTGTTGCGAGAGGTACCTCAGTACGTATGGGGACCCTGGATCCGCTTGGAACCAGTATCAAATTGAGTAAAGCGAGCTATCCCCAGTTCCTGACTCAACTCGCAAACCAGTATTCAGGCTGCCTGAAAGGAGAATAACGAGGAAGTGAATACGTGCAACAGATAGCCCGCGCGGTCAGCCTGGCGTTTAATAATCTGCCACGGCCCCATCGCGTTATGCTGGGGTCTCTTACTGTTCTCACATTAGCGGTCGCCGTATGGCGACCCTATGTCTATCATCCCCATTCCCAGTCCGCGCCTATTGTAAAAACCATCGCGCTGGAAAAAAGTGAAATCCGTTCTTTACTCCCGGAAGCCAGTGAACCTATCGATCAGACCATGCCGGATGAAGTGGAAGCCATTCCGCAGGATGAGCTGGACGATAAAACGGCGAACGAAACGGGCGTGCACGAATATGTCGTTTCCACCGGCGACACCCTGAGCAGTATTCTGAATCAGTACGGTATCGATATGGGCGACATCAGCCTGCTCGCGACCGCTGATAAAGATCTACGTAACCTGAAAATCGGCCAGCAGATCTCCTGGACGCTGAATGATGCCGGTGAACTGCAGCGCATGACATGGGAAATGTCGCGCCGCGAAACCCGTACCTACGATCGCGTTGACGGCGGCTTTAAAATGAGCGCCGAAATTCAGAAGGGCGACTGGGTTAATGCCACCATGAACGGCACCGTTGGCGGCAGCTTTGTCAGCAGCGCCAGAGATGCCGGCCTGACCAGCGCCGAAATCAGCGCGGTCATCAAAGCCATGCAGTGGCAGATGGACTTCCGTAAGCTGAAAAAAGGCGATGAGTTCTCGGTATTAATGTCCCGTGAAATGCTGGACGGCAAACGTGAACAGAGCCAACTGCTGGGCGTGCGTCTGCGCTCAGAAGGGAAAGATTATTACGCCATTCGTGCCGAAGACGGGAAATTCTACGACCGTAACGGTACCGGGCTAGCGAAGGGCTTTATGCGCTTCCCGACCTCCAAACAGTTCCGCGTATCCTCGAACTTCAATCCTCGTCGTTTAAACCCGGTTACCGGGCGCGTGGCGCCGCATAAAGGCGTCGACTTCGCCATGCCGCAGGGCACGCCGGTGCTGTCCGTCGGTGACGGGGAAGTGGTGGTCGCGAAACGGAGCGGGGCGGCAGGCTATTATGTGGCTATTCGTCATGGCCGCACCTATACCACCCGCTATATGCACTTACGTAAGCTGCTGGTTAAAGAAGGTCAAAAAGTGAAACGCGGCGACCGCATTGCGCTCTCCGGTAACACTGGCCGCTCTACTGGCCCACACCTGCATTATGAAGTGTGGATCAACCAGCAGGCCGTAAACCCGCTGACGGCGAAACTGCCACGTACCGAAGGGCTGACCGGGTCGGATCGTCGCGATTATCTCGCGCAGGTCAAAGAGGTTATACCGCAGCTCCGGTTCGATTAAATCACGAACGAAAAAAGCCGGGTGATGGTCTATGCCCGGCTTTTTCTTTTGTGCAGAAAGACCCACCTCGCTACACTTACGCATTATCTTTTTCTTACCCGAGTCCGCTGACCCTGGAAGATGCATGGAAACGAAAAAAAATAACAGTGAATACCTGCCCGAATTCGAAAGGGAATTTTTACATCCGCGCTACTGGGGCGCATGGCTGGGCGTAATGGCCTTCGCCGGTGTGGCGATGATCCCGCCCGCCGTCCGCGATCCGTTACTGGCAAAAATGGGCCGTCTCGGCGGCAGACTGGGCAAAAGCGCCCGCCGTCGCGCGCAGATCAACCTGCTGTACTGCTTTCCGGAACTGAGTGACGAACAACGCGAAACCCTTATTGATGAGATGTTCGCCACCGCGCCACAGTCGATGGTGCTGATGGCTGAGCTTGCCCTACGCGGGCCGGAAAAAGTCCTGCCGCGTATTGACTGGCAGGGGCGTGACATCATTGATGAGATGCACCGTAACAACGAAAAAGTCATTTTCCTGGTCCCGCACGGCTGGGGCGTCGATATTCCGGCAATGCTGATGGCGGCCACCGGGCAGCCAATGGCCGCTATGTTCCACAATCAGGGCAATAAAGTTTTTGATTACGTGTGGAATACCGTGCGTCGCCGCTTTGGTGGACGACTGCATGCCCGCAACGATGGCATCAAACCTTTTATCCAGTCGGTGCGGCAGGGATACTGGGGCTACTATCTCCCCGATCAGGATCATGGCGCAGAGCACAGTGAATTCGTTGATTTCTTTGCGACGTACAAAGCGACGCTGCCTGCCATTGGCCGGCTGATGAAAGTGTGTCGCGCGCGGGTTGTGCCGCTGTTCCCGGTGTATGACAGCACCACACATCGACTGACCATTCAGGTGCGTCCGCCGATGGATGACCTGATGACCGCAGACGATACGACTATCGCGCGGCGAATGAACGAAGAAGTGGAAAATTTTGTGCGTCCGCATCCGGAGCAGTACACCTGGATCCTGAAACTGCTGAAAACGCGCAAACCAGGCGAGAAAGAGCCGTATAAGCGTAAAGAGCTTTTCCCGAAGAAGTAGCTGTTTGAAATGCCCGGCGGCGCTGTGCGTGTACGGATTTACAGAGCAGGAAGGATGTAGGCCCGGCAAGCGAAGCGCCGCCGGGCAATGTTGCTTATTCGACGGTCAAAATACGCGTGGTATTGGTCGTGCCCACGGTGCTCATCACGTCACCCTGCGTCACAATCACCAGATCGCCGGAAACCAGATAGCCTTTATCCCGCAGCAGGTTCACCGCTTCATTCGCCGCGACTACGCCGTCGGCGCTGCTGTCGAAGTACACCGGCGTCACGCCACGGTACAGGGCGGTCAGGTTCAGCGTACGCTCATGACGGGACATGGCGAAAATCGGCAGCCCGGAAGAGATACGAGACGTCATCAACGCCGTACGGCCCGATTCCGTCATGGAAATGATTGCCGTCACGCCTTTCAGGTGGTTAGCGGCATACATCGCCGACATGGCAATCGCTTCTTCAACGTTATCAAACTGAATATCCAGACGGTGCTTGGAGACGTTAATGCTGGGGATCTTCTCCGCACCCAGGCAGACACGAGCCATTGCCGCTACCGTTTCTGCCGGATACTGACCGGCTGCCGTTTCGGCTGACAGCATCACCGCATCGGTGCCATCCAGCACGGCGTTAGCCACGTCCATCACTTCCGCACGGGTCGGCATCGGGTTCGTGATCATCGATTCCATCATCTGGGTGGCGGTGATCACCGCGCGGTTCAGCTGACGGGCGCGACGGATCAGCGCTTTCTGAATGCCTACCAGTTCCGGGTCGCCGATTTCAACGCCAAGATCGCCACGGGCAACCATTACCACGTCGGAGGCGAGGATCACATCATCCATTGCGTCCTGGCTGCATACCGCTTCGGCACGTTCCACTTTGGCGACGATTTTCGCGTCACAACCTGCATCACGGGCGAGACGACGGGCATAATTCAGATCTTCGCCGCAGCGCGGGAAGGAGACGGCCAGATAGTCAACGCCAATTTGCGCGGCGGTCACAATGTCGGCTTTGTCTTTATCGGTCAGGGCTTCCGCAGACAAGCCGCCGCCCAGTTTATTGATGCCTTTGTTGTTCGACAGCGGACCGCCAACGGTCACTTCGGTGAACACTTTCATGCCCTGAACTTCCAGGACTTTTAACTGCACGCGACCGTCGTCAAGCAGCAGAATATCGCCCGGCACAACGTCAGCGGGTAAGCCTTTATAGTCGATACCGACGCGCTCTTTATCGCCTTCGCCTTTACCAAGGTTGGCATCAAGCAGGAATTTATCGCCGATATTGAGGAAAACTTTGCCTTCTTTGAAGGTGGAAACACGGATTTTCGGACCCTGCAAATCGCCAAGAATAGCAACATGACGTCCCAGTTTTGCCGCAATCTCGCGCACTTTATCGGCACGCAATTTATGATCTTCTGCCGTGCCGTGTGAGAAGTTCATGCGCACCACGTTGGCGCCCGCGGCGATAATTTTCTCGAGGTTATTATCACGATCGGTGGCTGGACCCAGGGTGGTAACGATTTTGGTTCTGCGAAGCCTTCTGGACATGTATTACTCCGTTGACTGAAACAACCGGTGTTGCGTGAATTAAAAATTCGGTGACATCGTGCGCCTCTGTGGGCCGCTATGAACTTAACCGAATGGCGTAATAAGTTACAACTTTGTTATCAACTTTTAATGTTTTTCCCCTCTGACGAGGAGTTCCTTATCAAAGCGCGATTCTTTAAGCGCTTCTTTGACTCGCTTCAAGTTATCTCTGAATTTTGCACCCCGACGCAGGGTAAAACCGGTGGCCAGCACATCAATGACCGTTAACTGTGCCAGCCGCGAGACCATCGGCATATAAATGTCGGTGTCTTCCGGCACGTCGAGAGTGATAGACAGCGTGGCTTCCCGCGACAGCGGCGTACCGGCGGAGGTAATAGCGATCACCATCGCGTCATTTTCACGGGCCAGCTGCGCCAGTTCCACCAGGCTTTTGGTGCGTCCGGTGTGGGAGATAAGCACCACCACGTCGTCTTCATTACCGTTCATACAGCTCATACGTTGCAAAACGATATCATCGGTATAAACCACGGGCACATTGAAGCGGAAAAACTTGTTCATTGCATCATGGGCTACCGCCGCGGATGAGCCGAGGCCGAAGAAGGCGATTTTCTTTGCCTGCGTCAGTAAATCCACCGCCCGGTTAACCGCAGCCATATCCAGCGACTGCCGCACATGATCCAGTGTCGCCATCGCCGATTCGAAAATTTTACCGGTATAGGCTTCGACGCTGTCATCCTCATCGACATTCCGGTTCACATAAGGCGTACCATTTGCCAGACTTTGCGCCAGATGTAGCTTAAAATCAGGAAAGCCGCGCGTATCCAGGCTGCGGCAAAACCGGTTAACGGTCGGTTCGCTGACACAAGCCTGTTGGGCGAGGGCCGCGATACTGGAATGGATAGCCTGATCGGGGGAGGCGAGGATCACTTCCGCCACTTTGCGTTCGGATTTGCTAAGGTGTTCCAGTTGAGACTGGATCTTTTCCAGCATATTCATGTTTAACAGGGCGCTCTTGGGTAAAATCGATTGCAGACAGTGATGAAACCGCGATGCGTGTCAGCCGATATTACCCTTGTCACGTCATTAAGGGTAAATAACAACAGGAAAAGTTGTTGTTTTTTTTCATTACATGATCAGAGTCGGATTTTAGCGACAGCAGCTTCGGCAAAACCCCTGATATTTCATGGTGATTGCCCGGTCCGCAGGCCCTGACGTCTTTAGCGCACAAGCGGCAAAACGTTAACGGTTTCGGTAATTACGTAAAAGCAGTACAGTGCACTGTAATAAAATTACAACTAAGGCCTGGCAGAAGCACCAGGATAGCTAACTGAGGAGAATGACATGGCGGTAACGCAAACAGCCCAGGCATGTGACCTGGTCATTTTCGGCGCGAAAGGCGATCTCGCACGCCGGAAATTGCTGCCTTCCCTGTATCAACTGGAAAAAGCGGGTCAGATCCATCCTGATACGCGTATCCTGGGCGTCGGGCGTGCCGACTGGGACAAAGCGGCGTACACCAAAGTGGTGCGTGAAGCACTGGAAACTTTCATGAAAGAGAAGATCGATGAAAGTTTGTGGGACACGCTGAGCGGACGCCTCGACTTCTGCAATCTCGATGTAAATGACACCAAATCCTTCAAGCGCCTCGGCGGCATGCTGGATCAGGAAAACCGCGTCACCATCAACTATTTTGCCATGCCACCCAGCACTTTCGGCGCGATCTGCAAAGGTCTTGGCGAAGCGAAGCTGAACGCTAAACCGGCGCGCGTGGTCATGGAAAAACCGCTCGGCACTTCCCTTGAAACCTCACGTGAGATCAACGACCAGGTGGGCGAGTATTTCGAAGAGTGCCAGGTGTACCGTATCGACCACTACCTCGGTAAAGAGACGGTGCTTAACCTGCTGGCGCTGCGTTTTGCCAACTCACTGTTTGTGAACAACTGGGATAACCGCACCATCGATCACGTGGAAATTACCGTGGCCGAGGAAGTCGGTATCGAAGGCCGCTGGGGTTACTTCGACCAGGCCGGTCAGATGCGCGACATGATCCAGAACCACCTGCTGCAAATTTTGTGCATGATCGCCATGTCTCCGCCGTCAGATCTGTCTGCTGACAGCATCCGCGATGCGAAAGTTAAAGTGCTGAAGTCTCTGCGCCGCATTGATCGCTCCAACGTGCGTGAAAAAACCGTGCGCGGTCAGTACACCGCGGGCTTCGCCCAGGGCAAAAAAGTGCCGGGCTATCTGGAAGAAGAGGGCGCGAACAAGTCCAGCAACACCGAGACTTTCGTGGCGATCCGCGTTGACATCGATGACTGGCGCTGGGCGGGTGTGCCGTTCTACCTGCGTACCGGTAAGCGTCTGCCGGCGAAGTGCTCTGAAGTGGTGGTCTATTTCACCACGCCGCAGCTCAACCTGTTTAAAGATTCCTGGCAGGATCTGCCTCAGAACAAGCTGACCATCCGTTTACAGCCGGACGAAGGTGTGGATATTCAGATCCTCAACAAAGTGCCGGGTCTGGATCACAAGCACAACCTGCAAACCACCAAGCTTGATCTGAGCTACTCCGAAACCTTTAACCAGACGCATCTCGCCGATGCCTACGAACGTCTGCTGCTGGAAACCATGCGTGGCATCCAGGCGCTGTTCGTGCGTCGTGATGAAGTGGAAGAAGCCTGGAAATGGGTGGACTCCATCACTGAAGCCTGGGCAATGGACAACGACGCGCCGAAACCGTATCAGGCTGGTACCTGGGGACCGGTAGCCTCCGTCGCCATGATCACCCGTGATGGCCGTTCCTGGAACGAATTTGAATAGCAGGCAGGCGTGCCGGATATCTCTTATTTTACCGGTAACATGATCTGACTCAGATTCCTGAGCACTATTTCAGCTTTTAAGCCCCGCGTGGATTCACCCGCGGGGCTTTTTTTATTACACTGGCTGAAGCGATTTTGCCACCGGGCGACGGCGTACCCGCGTTTTTATTGCCGGAAAATGTCGAAGGTTTATCCCCGCCCATGACAGATAATTTCAGGAGCTTCTATGAATGCAAAAATGTTACGGGTAACAGAACGAATTATCGAACGTTCCCGCGAAACGCGCGCCGCCTATCTTGCCCGTATCGAGCAGGCAAAAAGTGAAACGGTGCATCGTTCATCACTGGCCTGTGGCAACCTGGCGCATGGTTTTGCCGCCTGTCAGCCAGACGACAAAGCATCGCTGAAAAGCATGCTGCACAATAACATCGCTATCATCACCTCCTATAACGACATGCTTTCCGCGCATCAGCCCTATGAAAAGTATCCGGACATCATCCGTAAAGCGCTGCATTCCGTGAACGCCGTCGGCCAGGTGGCGGGCGGGGTACCTGCGATGTGCGATGGCGTCACCCAGGGCCAGGACGGCATGGAACTGTCGCTGCTCAGCCGGGAAGTGATCGCCATGTCAGCCGCGGTCGGGCTGTCGCACAATATGTTTGATGGCGCGCTCTATCTGGGCGTCTGCGATAAGATCGTCCCCGGTCTGGCGATGGCGGCGCTGTCGTTTGGGCATCTGCCTGCGATTTTTGTGCCGTCGGGTCCGATGGCCAGCGGCCTGCCGAATAAAGAAAAAGTCCGTATTCGCCAGCTGTACGCTGAAGGCAAAGTGGATCGCATGGCGCTGCTGGAGTCTGAAGCCGCGTCCTATCACGCACCGGGCACCTGTACTTTTTACGGCACCGCCAACACCAACCAGATGGTGGTGGAATTTATGGGCATGCAGCTGCCTGGCTCCTCGTTCGTTCATCCGGACGCGCCGCTGCGTGAAGCACTGACCGCTGCCGCCGCACGTCAGGTGACGCGTCTGACCGGCAACGGCAATGAGTGGATGCCGCTCGGCAAAATCATCGACGAGAAAGTGGTCGTCAACGGTATCGTTGCGCTGCTGGCGACCGGCGGCTCGACCAACCACACCATGCACCTGGTGGCGATGGCGCGCGCGGCAGGCATTATCATCAACTGGGATGACTTCTCCGATCTCTCTGACATCGTGCCGCTGCTGGCGCGTCTCTACCCGAACGGCCCGGCGGATATCAACCACTTCCAGGCGGCGGGCGGCGTGCCGCTGCTGATGCGCGAATTGCTGAAAGGCGGCCTGCTGCACGAAGACGTCAACACCGTCGCCGGTTTCGGCCTGTCCCGTTACACCATGGAGCCGTGGCTGAACAATGGCGAGCTGGACTGGCGCGAAGGGGCCAGCGCCTCGCTGGACGAAAACGTGATCGCCACCATCGACAAACCGTTCTCCCACCATGGTGGCACCAAAGTGCTCAGTGGTAACCTGGGCCGTGCGGTGATGAAGACCTCCGCCGTGCCGCTGGAGAACCAGGTCATTGAAGCCCCGGCGGTGGTATTTGAAAGTCAGCACGACGTGCTGCCAGCCTTCGAGGCCGGTTTGCTGGATCGTGACTGCGTGGTGGTTGTCCGTCATCAAGGGCCAAAAGCCAACGGTATGCCAGAATTACATAAACTGATGCCACCACTTGGTGTATTATTGGACCGCCGTTTCAAAATTGCGTTAGTTACTGATGGACGGCTCTCTGGTGCATCAGGTAAAGTGCCGTCAGCAATTCATGTCACCCCGGAAGCCTACGATGGCGGATTGCTGGCAAAAGTACGTGATGGCGACCTTATCCGCGTGAATGGACAGACGGGGGAATTAACCCTGCTGGTGGATGAGAACGAACTGGCCGCACGTCAGCCACACATTCCTGACCTCCGGGCGTCGCGTGTGGGAACAGGGCGCGAGATGTTCAGCGCATTGCGCGAGAATCTCTCCGGTGCGGAACAGGGCGCGACCTGTATCACTTTCTAAGACTTAAAATTGTAGATCTGGCGAGAGAAAAAACTCTGATGAAAAACTGGAAAACGAGTGCAGAAGCAATCCTGAAAACTGGCCCGGTAGTGCCGGTGATCGTGATTAATAAACTGGAACACGCGGTACCGATGGCGAAAGCGCTGGTCGCCGGTGGCGTGCGCGTGCTGGAAGTCACCCTGCGCACCGACTGCGCGATGGACGCTATCCGCGCCATCGCGAAAGAAGTCCCGGATGCTATCATCGGCGCAGGCACCGTACTGAACCCGGCGCAGCTGGCGGAAGTGACGGCAGCTGGCGCGCAGTTTGCCATCAGCCCAGGCCTGACAGAGCCGCTGCTGAAAGCGGCAACCGAAGGAACTATCCCGCTGATCCCGGGTATCAGCACCGTTTCCGAACTGATGCTGGGCATGGATTATGGTCTGAAAGAGTTTAAATTCTTCCCGGCAGAAGCTAACGGCGGCACCAAAGCGCTGCAGGCTATTGCAGGGCCGTTCTCTCAGGTTCGTTTCTGCCCGACTGGCGGTATCTCTCCGGCCAACTACCGTGATTACCTGGCACTGAAAAGCGTGCTCTGTATCGGTGGCTCCTGGCTGGTGCCGGCGGACGCGCTGGAAGCGGGTGATTACGATCGTATCACCAAACTTGCACGCGAAGCCGTTGAAGGCGCGAAGCTCTAATAACGCGTTATGCCCGGCGGCGCAAGCTTGCCGGGCCTACAGGCGCGTTATCCTTTAACTATCACACTGGCTGCTGCTGTTTTGGCACGCGCCACCGCATCATCCACATTCTCTGCCGTCGCTAATACCACACCCAGACGACGTGAACCGTCAATGTCCGGTTTGCCAAACAAACGCACCTGTAACCCTGCGCCCGTGGCGGCGTCGACGTTCTCAAAGGTGATGTTCTGGCTGGCAAGCGTGGGCAGGATCACCGCCGAAGCCGACGGGCCATACTGACGAATGCCGCCAATCGGTAAACCAAGAAATGCGCGGACATGCAGGGCGAACTCGGAGAGATCCTGGGAAATCAGCGTGACCATACCGGTATCGTGCGGACGCGGTGACACCTCGCTGAAAATCACCTCATCACCGCAGACAAACAGCTCGACGCCAAACAGGCCGTAGCCGCCCAGCGCCAGCACCACCTCGCGCGCCACTGCTTCGGCGCGTTGCTGTGCCAGTTCGCTCATCTGCTGTGGCTGCCAGGACTCGCGGTAGTCGCCATCCTCCTGACGATGACCGATCGGCGCGCAGAAGTGGACGCCATCAACCGCACTAACCGTCAGCAGCGTAATTTCGAAATCAAAATTCACCACCCCCTCGACGATAACCCGACCCGCACCTGCACGGCCTCCCTGTTGCGCATAACGCCATGCCCCGGCTAACGGATCGGCATGGCGGATCAGGCTCTGGCCTTTACCGGATGAGCTCATGACCGGTTTGATGATGCAGGGCAGGCCGATCTCGTTCACCGCCTCTGTAAAGGCCGCTTCACTGTCGGCAAAACGATAGCGGGAGGTCGGCAGTTTTAATGTTTCTGCGGCCAGACGACGAATGCCTTCGCGATCCATCGTCAACTGTGCGGCACGGGCGCACGGCACCACGCGCTGCCCCTGGGCTTCCAGTTCCACCAGCATATCGGTGGCAATGGCTTCGATTTCCGGCACGATAAAGTGCGGTTGCTCCTGCGCGACCAGCGCCTTTAACGCCGCGCCGTCCAGCATGTTAATAACATGGGCGCGATGGGCGACGTGCATGGCAGGGGCATCAGCATAGCGGTCAACGGCAATCACCTCGATGCCCAGCCGCTGGCATTCGATCGCCACCTCTTTTCCCAGTTCACCGGAACCCAGTAACATTACGCGTGTGGCTGCGGGGCGCAGCGCAGTACCTAATAAAGTCATAGCAATCTACCGTTAAAAAAGTTGCCGGCAGTATAAACGAAAACGTTTGCGTATGTCATCGGCGGGGGAGTGCATGGTCCAGAACGCCATCCATTCAGAGTTTTCCCCGATAGCGTAAGGCATCCAGCACCAGACTGAAGGCGGGCGACAACTGTTTCCGGCTGGGGTAATAGAGATAATAGCCCGGGAACGGCAGACACCACGGCTCCAGCACCCGGATCAGGCGGCCATCTTTAATATGTGTGCCAAACTCTTCTTCGGGTAAAAAGGCAATTCCCAGACCTGCCAGCGCGGCGTCCACCACATGCTCTGAGGTATTAAAGGTCAGCTGGCCGTTCACCCGTACGTTAAGCTCGCCGTCCGCCTCTTCAAACTCCCACACGTAAATTCTGCCGGAGCGGATCATGCGCAGATTGATGCACTGGTGCTGCGTCAGCGCCTGCGGCTTATCCGGTGCCGGATGACGGGCAAAATAATCAGGTGAAGCCGCAGCGGCCATACGCAATTTGGGGCCTATCGGCACGGCAACCATGTCCTTATCAATGGTGTCCCCCAGTCTGACGCCTGCGTCAAAACGGTCTGCGACGATGTCTCTGAACGCGTGGTTGGCGTCGAACTCAATGTGGATATCGGGATATTCCCGCAGCAGGGGAGTGAGCTTCGGCAGCAGGGTGGTCTTCAGCACGTTAGGCCCGCAGGTGATGCGTACCGTACCAGCGGGTTTGTCCCGCAGGGCGGTCAGCATATCCAGCTCGGCCTCTATCTCATCAATGCGATGGCCGACTGAGTGCAGCAAGCGTTCGCCCGCTGCGGTTGGCGACACGCTGCGTGTGGTACGGGTCAGCAAGCGGATTTGCATGCGCTCTTCCAGCCCGGAAATGGCCTGGCTCAGTGCCGACTGGGTTACCCCTAGCTGTGCCGCGGCCCGCGTAAAACTGCCTTCCCGCGCTACCGTGATGAAAGAGAGGAGATCGTTGAGATTGCGTCTGGCCATGTGTCTGCTCCCGCATTATTAATTAATGTATCTTATAAACCTGTTAAGTATTCATTAGCTAGTTTAATCGCTGTTTGAAGGTAACAATAGCGTTATGTCACAGGCACTGTGTTCAGGAAATAAATCATCAATGACAAATCTGACTTTCAAAAACCAGCCCACTGCATCCAATACCCCCCTCCGCCCGGCACACTGGGGAGGGGTATTCGCCATGACGCTGTGTGTCTTTACGCTTATTGCTTCGGAATTTATGCCCGTCAGTCTGCTCACTGCGATGGCCGGTTCTCTGCACGTTACCGAAGGGATGGCAGGTCAGGGTATCGCTATTTCTGGCGCTTTTGCGGTCGTCACCAGCCTGTTTATTTCCGTGCTGGCAGGCGCGCTTAACCGTAAAACACTGCTGCTGGGATTAACCGGCATGATGGCGCTCTCCGGTTTCATCATTGCTATGGCACCCAACTATCTGACCTATATGGCGGGCCGCGCGCTGATCGGCGTGGTAGTCGGTGGCTTCTGGTCCATGTCGGCTGCAACCGCGATGCGTCTGGTACCCGAGCACCGGGTTCCGCTGGCACTGGCGATTTTCAATAGCGGAAACGCGCTGGCAACGGTAGTCGCTGCGCCGTTAGGCAGCTGGCTGGGGGCAGTGATTGGCTGGCGCGGGGCGTTCTTCTGCCTGCTTCCCGTCGCACTGATCGCTTTTATCTGGCAGCTTATCAGCCTGCCATCAATGCCAGTATCACAAGGCCGCGCCAGCGTCGGTCATGTATTTACCTTGTTCCGTCACCGGGTCGTCACGCTGGGCATGCTGGGCGTAGGGATCTTCTTTATGGGACAGTTCACGCTCTTTACCTATATCCGGCCATTTCTTGAGACGGTGACACAGGTGGATGCTTCCAGAATAACGCTGATCCTGTTGGTGATTGGCGTTGCCGGGTTCACCAGCACCACATTGATTGGCCGGGTACTGAAATATGGCTTTTACCAGACGCTGATCGCGATTCCCGTCCTGATGGCTATTGCCGCACTGACGCTGGTCGCTTTTGGTCATCAGGTGGCCGTAGTCGCGATATTACTGGGGCTGTGGGGACTGATTTCAACCGCGGCCCCCGTCGGCTGGTGGGCGTGGGTGTCCCGCACTTTTTCGCATAATGCTGAGGCGGGAGGGGGACTGATGGTGGCGATGGTTCAGCTATCTATCGCACTTGGTTCTACACTTGGAGGACTGCTTTTTGACCATCAAGGCTATCAGATGACATTTTTTGCCAGCGCTGGCCTGCTGATTATCGCAAGCGCGCTAATTTTCCTGACCTCACGAGCAGATCCTGCTGCCTGAGTCCTTTATAAACCTGGAGTTATGCCATGACCGTTAAAGCTTATGGTGCCAATGCCGGCACGCTTCCTCTGGAACCAATGGATATTACCCGCCGTCAACCCGGCGCGCATGACGTTCAGATCGACATTGCCTTCTGTGGCGTCTGCCACTCCGATATTCATCAGGTGCGCTCCGAATGGGCCGGTACGCAGTATCCCTGCGTGCCTGGACATGAAATTGTGGGCCGTGTGACCGCCGTTGGCGGACATGTTTCTGCATTCAAAGAGGGCGATCTGGTCGGCGTCGGCTGTATCGTTGACAGCTGTAAACAGTGTGAAGACTGTGAGGAGGGGCTGGAAAATTACTGCGATGGTATGGTCGGAACGTATAACGGGCCAACCTCTGACGCGCCGGGCCATACGCTGGGCGGCTACTCACAGCAGATTGTGGTGCATGAGCGTTATGTCCTGCGCATTACTCATCCGGAAGAGCAACTGGCTGCCGTCGCACCGTTGTTATGCGCCGGGATCACCACCTATTCGCCGCTACGCCACTGGCAGGTTGGACCGGGTAAAAAAGTGGGCGTCGTAGGCATCGGCGGCCTGGGCCATATGGGCATTAAGCTGGCACACGCCATGGGCGCGCATGTGGTGGCTTTCACCACGTCTGAATCCAAGCGCGAGGCGGCAAAATCCCTTGGCGCGGATGAGGTGGTTGTTTCACGGAATGCCAGCGAAATGGAGGCTCACCTGAAAAGCTTCGATTTTATCCTCAATACGGTGGCGGCTCCTCATAACCTTGACGCGTTCACCACGCTGCTTAAACGCGACGGCACCATGACGCTGGTGGGCGCGCCCGCCACGCCGCATGATTCACCCGAAGTCTTCAACCTCATTATGAAGCGCCGGGCCATTGCCGGTTCGATGATCGGCGGCATCCCTGAAACCCAGGAGATGCTGGATTTCTGTGCAGAACATGGGATTGTCGCGGACGTGGAAATGATCCGTGCTGAGCAAATTAACGAGGCTTACGAGCGCATGCTCAAAGGCGATGTTCATTACCGCTTTGTGATTGATAACGCCACCCTGGCATAATAATAAAACCCTGACCTTTCCTTCCGTCCCGGCTTGCCATAAGCCGGGCGTTCAGTTATTATACACTGTATAAATAACCAGTAATGTGAGGCTGCATCATGGCGGTTGAAGTTAAATACGTAGTCATTCGTGAAGGTGAGGAAAAAATGTCTTTTGCCAGCAAAAAGGAAGCCGATGCTTATGACAAAATGCTCGATCTGGCGGAAGTGCTGGAGAGCTGGCTGGCGCAGGGGCCGGTAACCCTTGACGACGCTCAGCGTGAGCAAATGGGGATGTGGATGGCGGAACAAAAAGATACGCTGAATACCATCCTCAAATCCGGCAAGTTGCACAACGACGATACGGTTGCTGACGAAAACGTTACGGACATCCCGACGCCGAAACGCACAAAAGCGGCCTGATCCGCGCTTGCACTGCCGGTAATTTGTACCATGCTTTGAGTGGGTTAGACTCACAGGAGAAAAGCATGAAAAAAGCAGGGGTAGTATTCGGTCTGGTATTACTGGCGGGCAGCGTTGCAGCACAAGCCGCGAACGAAAAAACGGTGAAGTTTCCGGGATGCGAAGGGCTTAAGGAAGACGGCATTGCCGCCGCCGTGAAGCGTGACTATTTGCAGAATCGTATTGCGCGCTGGGCGGACGATCAGGAAAAACTGGGTCAGGCCGATCCGGTGGCATGGATCAACGTCAAAGACGTTTCCGGCAAGGACGATGTCTGGAATGTACCGCTTACCGTGCGCGGTAAAAGCGCCGATATCCACTATCGCGTGAAGATCAACTGCAAAGCCGGGCAGGCAGATTATCTGGCGCAGTAACGCCGGTGAATTTGCGCATCTTTTGCTGATTTAGACGTTTCCTGACATCCCCTCGCTTACGCTGTGGCAACTATTACCAGCTATTCGAGGGGAATCATGGCTAACTGGATGGATCAATTACAGTCGCTGCTGAAGCAAAAAGGCGCGTCGGCAACGTCGTCAGGCGATCAGGGGTTGAGCAAAATGCTCCCCGGCGCGCTTGGCGGTCTGGCGGGGCTGCTGGTTTCCAGCAAATCGTCCCGCAAGCTGTTAACCAAATATGGCTCCAGCGCGCTGCTGGTCGGCGGCGGTGCCGTCGCCGGTAGCGTGCTGTGGAACAAATACAAAGACAAGGTGCGTGCAGCCCATCAGGATGAGCCGCAGTTCGGCGTGCAAACCTCACCGCTGGACGTACGTACTGAACGCCTGCTCCTTGCGCTGGTGTTCGCCGCGAAGAGTGACGGGCACATCGACGACAAAGAACGGGCCGCCATCGACGCGCAGATGCGTGAAGCGGGTGTTGAGGAGCAGGGCAGAGCGCTGGTCACGCAGGCCATCGAACAGCCGCTGGATCCAGAACGGCTGGCGCGTGGCATCAAAAATGAAGAGGAAGCGCTGGAAGTCTATTTCCTGAGCTGTGCGGCGATTGATGTCGACCACTTTATGGAGCGTAGCTATCTAAACGCGCTGGGCGATGCCCTGAAGATCCCCCACGACGTTCGTGAAGGGATAGAACAGGATCTGAAAGCGCAAAAACAGGCGCTTCCGGGCTAACTCTCCGCCCCGGGTGGCCCGCTACGCTTGCAACATGCGCGTCTTTTGCCACCCTTATAGGGTGTAAACTGCAAAAGACAGATGCTATCTATGCCACCAAAAGCCAGAAAAATTCCCCACGCCATCACCGCGCATGGCGACACACGCATCGACGATTACTACTGGCTGCGGGATGATTCGCGCTCGCAGCCCGAGGTGCTTGAATACCTGCATCAGGAAAACGACTATGGCCGTGAGGTCATGGCGTCCCAGCAGGCATTGCAGGATCGCCTGCTGGCTGAAATCGTTGAGCGCATCCCCCAGCGCGAAGTCTCCGCGCCTTACACCCGTAACGGTTACCGTTACCGTCATGTCTATGAGCCTGGTTGTGAGTACGCCATCTATCAGCGCCAGTCGGTGCTCAGTTCCGAATGGGACGAGTGGCAGGTGTTACTGGACGCCAATAAACGCGCCGCGCACAGTGAGTTCTACACCCTCGGCGGGCTGGCGATTTCGCCGGATAACAACATTATGGCGCTGGCGGAAGATTATCTTTCGCGTCGGCAGTACGGTATTCGCTTCCGCAATCTGCAAACCGGCAACTGGTATCCGGAGATGCTCGATAACGTCACGCCGGACTTTGTGTGGGTCAATGACTCGGAAACGCTGTACTACGTGCGAAAACACCCCACCACGCTGCTGCCGTATCAGGTCTGGCGGCATACCGTTGGTTCCCCCGTCTGTCAGGATGAGCTGGTCTATGAAGAGCAGGACGACACCTTTTACGTCAGTCTGCACAAGACGACTTCACAGCACTATGTGGTGATCTCGCTGTCCAGCGCTACCACCAGCGAGTCATTATTGCTGGATGCAGAGTTGCCGGACGCCCAGCCGCTGCGCTTCCTGCCGCGCCGTAAAGATCATGAGTACAATCTTGATCATTACCAGCACACCTTTTATCTGCGCTCAAACCGGGAAGGCAAAAACTTCGGTCTCTACCGCACCAAGGTGCGCAGTGAAAACAAATGGGAAGTGCTGATCCCGCCGCGTGACGCCATTATGCTGGAGGGTTTCACGCTGTTTACTGACTGGCTGGTAGTGGAAGAGCGCCAGCGGGGGCTGACCAGCCTGCGGCAGATCAACCGCAAAACCCGTGAAGTCACCGGCATTGCCTTTGACGATCCTGCTTACGTCACCTGGCTTGCGTATAACCCGGAGCCGGAAACCTCGCGCCTGCGCTACGGCTACTCCTCCCTGACCACCCCGGATACCCTGTTTGAGCTGGATATGGATACCGGCGAACGGCGCGTCATTAAGCAGACGGAAGTTAACGGTTTTGAAGCCAGCGACTACCGCAGTGAACACCTGTGGATCAAAGCCCGCGACGGCGTTGAAGTGCCGGTATCGCTGGTCTATCACCGTAAGCATTTCCGCAAAGGGCAGAATCCGATCCTGATTTACGGCTATGGCTCGTATGGTTCCAGCATGGACGCGGATTTCAGTAGCAGTCGCCTGAGCCTGCTCGATCGCGGCTTTGTCTACGCCATCGCCCATGTGCGCGGCGGCGGCGAACTGGGGCAGTCGTGGTATGATGACGGTAAATTTCTGCACAAGAAAAATACCTTCAACGATTATATCGACGTCTGTGACGCGCTGCTCGCGCAGGGCTATGGCTCGCCACGTCATTGCTATGGCATGGGCGGGAGTGCCGGAGGGATGTTGATGGGGGTGGTCATTAATCAGCGGCCAGGTTTGTTCCACGGGGTGATCGCCCAGGTGCCCTTTGTCGATGTGCTGACCACCATGCTGGATGAATCCATTCCGTTGACCACCGGGGAGTTTGAGGAGTGGGGCAACCCGCAGGATCCTGAATATTACACCTATATGAAAAGCTACAGTCCGTACGACAACATCCAGCGTCAGGCCTATCCGCATCTGCTGGTGACAACCGGGCTGCATGATTCTCAGGTGCAATACTGGGAGCCGGCGAAATGGGTCGCCCGGCTGCGGGAGATGAAAACCGATGACAACCTGCTGTTGCTGTGCACCGATATGGATTCCGGACACGGCGGGAAATCGGGCCGCTTCAAGTCATATGAAGGGGTGGCGCTGGAATATGCCTTTCTCATCGCCCTGGCGCAGGGCATCTTACCCGGACGCCAGGTTACTGCTCGTTAAGGTAGTGTTTCAGCGTCAGACGCAGTTCCGGACTCATGCGGTCCAGGTTGTTAAACAGCCAGCGCAGGTAGCCCGGATCGCGCTCCGCCACTTCGGACACCGCTTTACCCCGGTATTTGCCAAAGGTAAAGGTGGTCATCAGTGCCGGGCGGCCAGTGATGGTCGCCATCTGATCCGGCGTCCAGCCTGACGTATTCATGATATCGATAAGCAACGCGGCGGTGATATAGCAGTCATACAGCGCCCGGTGATGGTGCAAGCCGGCAGGCGTCTGGACGCTCAGCTTGCGGGACTTGTACAGCGCCATATTGCTGTATTTGATCCCTGGCCACAGGCGGCGCGCCAGCTTCATAGTACAAATCCATTCGCCGGGCATCTCCGGCAGCACGCGCCGGTCAAAACTTGCGTTATGCGCAACGTACCATTCACTGCCCAGATAATGTGGGATCACCTCTTCGATCCACGGCTGATCGGCCACCATCGCTTCAGTGATGCGGTGGATAGCCATCGCCTGCGGGCTGATAGGGCGATCCGGGCGCACCAGGTGGCTCATCGGATTTACTATCTGACCGTCAATAATATCGACAGAGGCTATCTCTACAATACCGCCCTGCAAATCGCAGGTTTCGGTGTCTATCACGCGTAACATGACGTTTCCTTAGCGAGTGAGGCACATTTATTTCATTTTCGGCTCATAAGGGAGCCGTGAGAGCGATACTGAGGCCAGGCGATGGGCAATCAGGCGCTCGCGGAACCAGTCACGCAGATGCGCAGGCTGCTCGCGCTCCACCGCTTCGGCAATCACCGGCATGTTATAGCGCTCTTTAAAGGCTACGCCTGCGGCTGCCAGATCGACATTGACTTTGTCCATCTCATCCTGAGGAAGCGTTGCGAGATTCTTATTCATAGACTTCTCCTGAGTGTTCGGCGCAAAACTTACTAAGCCTGCTACAGAAAGGCAAGCCCGCCAGCAACCAGACTCGACTCATACATTCATCGGGGTTATTCTCATTGCTGAGATATAACAAAAAGGAATGGAATAAATGACTTTCATGGTATCCCGTCTCTGTTCTGCCCTGGTGCTTGTGGGCGGAATCCTCACCGCACCCGCGGTTTTTGCACATGCTCACCTGAAACATCAGTACCCGGCAGCGGATGCTAATGTCGATGCGGCACCGCAGGCGCTGACGCTCAACTTCTCGGAAGGGATAGAGCCAAAATTCAGCGGCGTGAAAATTACCGGCGCAAAACAGCAGGATGTGAAAACCGGCCCGGTGAAACGCAATGAGAACGATAAGACGCAGTTAATTGTGCCTCTCGAGCAGGCGCTGACGCCGGGAGAGTATACCGTAGACTGGCACGTTGTGTCGGTCGATGGACACAAAACCACGGGTAATTATCACTTCAGCGTCAGATAACCGATGCTGGCGTTTCTCTACATCGCGCTGCGATTTATCCATTTTGCGACCCTGATGCTGGCAACCGGCAGCGCCTGGTTCAGTGCCATACTGGCACCTGCCGCACTGCAACCCGTGATGATCCAGTATTTTAAGCGCCTGCAACGCATCACGCTGATCCTGTGTGCCATCAGCGCACTACTGATGTTTGCCGTGCAGGGCGGCATGATGGGCAATGGCTTTCCGGATACACTGCGGCCCGACATTTGGCTTGCGGTAGCGCAGACGCAGTTTGGCAGCGTCTGGCTGTGGCAAATGCTGCTGGCGGTGGTAACACTGGTGGTAATGCTTGTGCAGCCGCGCAGTCAGGGCCGATTATTCGGTCTGCTCGTCGCGCAGTTGCTGTTGCAGGCCGCGGTTGGCCATGCGGCAATGCATGACGGGCTGACCGGCATAGCGCAGCGCATGAACCATGCCCTGCATCTGATCTGTGCGACGGCCTGGTTTGGCGGTCTGCTACCGGTCATATTCTGCACGCGACAGGCTGAGGGACACCGGCGCGATGCGGCGATCACTACGCTGATGCGCTTTTCCCGCGCCACCCATCTGGCGGTGGCGCTGGTTATCGTCACCGGCATCGTCAATGCGCTGTTGATCCAGGGGATTGCGTTACCCTGGCAGAGCGATTATGGTCGCCTTCTTTTGTGCAAATGTGCGCTGGTGCTGGTGATGCTGGTAATTGCTGTCGTGAATCGTTATGTTCTGGTGCCACGCTTCCGTACGCAGGGCCGTCAGGCGCAGACACTATTTATTCGCATGACCCAGGCAGAAGTGATGCTGGGGACGCTGGTGCTGGCACTGGTCAGCCTGTTCGCAACGCTTGAACCTTTTTGAATAACTGGCGAAGACAATGAAGAAAAGTATTCTCTCTCTGTTATTACTTACCTGTTCCGCCGCCGCGCTGGCCGCCCCGACAGTGATCACGGTAAGCCGTTTTGAAGTCGGCAAAGACAAATGGGCCTTTAATCGGGAAGAGGTGATGTTAACCTGCCGACCAGGCCACGCGCTGTTTGCGATTAATCCGTCGACGCTCGTGCAATATCCGCTGAATGACGCGGCGCAAAAGCAGGTGGACAGCGGCCAGGCCAAGGGCACCTCTATCAGTGTGATCCAGGTCGACAATCCGCATAAAAGCGGTGAAAAAATGAGCCTCGCTCCGTTTATTGAACGCGCTGAAAAGCTCTGTTAAATCCCAAAAATATCTTTTTGATTTCCAATAAAAAAACCGCAGCCCTCATACAGAAGTGCTGCGGTTTTTGGCTTTTATGGCGTGACTGTCACCGGATTTTCCAGACCGCTTCTGACGCAGACTGGAAAAGCTGGCGCTGTCATCTATTCTTAAAGTGCCAGGCGTAGTTTGCCTGCATTAATGCCAACTTTTAGCGCACGGCTCTCTCCCAAGAGCCATTTCCCTGGACCGAATACAGGAATCGTATTCGGTCTTTTTTTAACTGTAAGATTTTTCAATGGCTTACAGTGCCAGTCTCGAAAATCCTCGAAATTTCCTCGAATTTTCGTATCCGGTCTTTTTACCTTTATAACATAGCCAAAACCCACAAAACATTTTTTACGGACAAAAATTAAATCATGACGTACTCTTTTTGACGTTTATCTAAATACATTTCTGTCATCTTCTCTGACTTATGGCCGAACAATTTCTGAGCAAATTCCTTTCCATATTCAGCTTCATAAAGCCTGCCAGAAAGACTTCGAATCTCATGAAACGTGGGCGGGTTTTCGCTGAATTTCAAACCAGTGAGATTTCTTGCCGCTACGAATTTTTTTGTTAACCCATCCGGATGGATACTCCCATCCTGGCTGTTCTTCCTCTTTCCTGAGCTGATCAAAAAATCTGACCTGCTCACAAGCCGGCATCGATCCACTACGGTGCTGAGTCGAAGACCGAAAGATGGTAATGTCAAAGACAACGGAATCGACAGCATTGCGCCAGTTTTCTGCTGTATTACGTGTAGACGATTATCACGAATTTCCGAAAATCTCATAGCTGCCACATCTTCACGTCGTTGCGCAGTCACCAGCGCAAGATCCATAGCCAGAGGAAACCAAACAGGCAACTGATTGGCCGCGTCTCGTATTTTTGCGAAAACTTCTAAATCAAGCCGTTCACGTTTCACTTTGATCCCTGGTGTGCGCGTCGGCGTCACTGGATTGACTGTAATGTGTCCCTCCACAATCGCCTCCCTGAACACATCCGTCAAAACCGACCTCAAACCAGCAGCCATAGTATTTTTCCCTTCATTCACCCACGGATCGAGGAATTCAGCGATATGACGGGTACCAACCTCTTTCAAAATCATCCCACCTAATTTTTCATCAATCATAGCCAACTGGTTAGCACGTATTTTATAGGTGTTTGCAGCCAGATCGCGGCGCTGTAGAAGAAGCGCATAACGCTCCAACCACTTGGACAATGTGAGAGAGTCCAGGCCTTTTATTTTTTCAATCAGTGATGCAGGGCTGTAATTTTGAGAGAGAAAGTTGTTCGCCTCGATGGCCTGGGCCACCGCATCCCTGCGGGAGATTTGACCCAGAGATATTTCCTTTTTCGTCAGAGGATTGCGCCAGTAAAATGCCTTATCCTTTTTCCTGTATGTCAAATTTCTTGGCAGATTCGCATCGTACTTTTTGCGATTCATTGATCAACCTTTTCAGTAGTGGGCTGTGCTTTCCTCGACGACCGTTCGGATGGTGCTGCTCCAGCTTTTGACTAACTTTGTTTGGCTTTATATAAAATGCTTCAGGGTGAACACGGTACTCGCGGCCATGCAATTCTGGCGGTGGGTAAATATTCCCGTTTCGCACCCATCTGCGCAGTGTTACCACTGATGGGGGCTTTTCATAATATTTAGCGGCCCACGTTGTAAGAGACATGTACTTCATATTCAAACCTCTCGGCCGGTTGGTATTATTCAACATGCCAACCGGCTTTTGCTGATTACTAGAAATCACTTAAGTTTCTTTTGAGCCCGGTTAAGTGCCGACTCCATACGTTTAATGCAGTCCCGGATACGCGCTATCTGCACCTCAGGGAACTGGCTGGTGGACATCGCCTCCAGCGTCTCCCGTAGCAGCGGGTGCTGAATCTTGGGAATCAGCACCCGTGCGCCTGCACGGAGGGATTGTGGAACACTTCGCTTTTCACGAGCTGCAAAGGCACGGTTAAGCTCCAGTGTCACCAGAACGTCCGGGAATTCGGCGAAGCGGCTGCAGGCGATTGCTTCTTTGATTTTATTCATCAGCCTGCTCCTGCTGACGAATGACGCCAGCGGCAAGGTCAGCAGCGATAGCCGGCAAATCGTCAAGCGCATTACCGTGCACCGGGTTCGCAGCCAGTCCCTGAAGAGCAGCTATGGTTAGCTGCTGCAGGTAGGATAACGACGATTGCTGACGGTTTTCAGCAGGTGCAGCCTCAGCTGCCTTTTTGGTCTTAACGGTGACCACGGGTGGATCGATAACTGCCGGTTGTGGTAATTCCGGTACTGATCGATATTGCACGATAGCATCGGTGGCCACCTTCTCGCGTCCGGCCGCGTTATCGGTCCAGGCATCGAGAATGGTTGTCGCCACGTCATGGATCTCTTCATCGCTGAACGCTGGCGACAGGCAGGATTCTGTCGTAATGATGGTATCAATCAGCATCGGCACAATGTGAGGGATCATGTGGCCGGTGCAGCTGACAACGCTCTCGGCTTCTTCCTTGCCCATAATGTCGGTGCGGCCTGAAAGCAGATCGTTGAGAGCATGAGCGATTTCGATCTGGCGGGGCGTAATGGCCTGGCGATGCTCAGAAACATCGATGTTTTGTTTACTGGCGGTGCTGCCGGTCATCAGGTTCTCAACAGAGAACATACCTTCGCCAATTTTCTCCACCTTTGGCTGTGCTTCCTTTTCGGCGCTTTGTGCAGGCGCAGCTGGTACAGCGTGGTCTTTCTTAATGCGGGCTTTGCCGCAGGCGACATCAATGGTTGCCTGATCCGGCTTCGCGTGGTTTGTTTCGGTCAGCTCGCGGTTGATGTAATCGCGCAGTTTTCCCGGATCGAGATATAAATCTTCCGGAGCTGACTTGATCAGGGCGATGACTGCCGCGCGTGAGTAGTCCAGAATGCCCGGCGTGCGGCGCAGCTGCTTCCACCATGCAGTAAACCGGACATCTTTCTCTGCTTCTGCCATCGCTTTAGCCGGGACAAGAAAGCGGCTCGGGATGGCGTAAATGTCCACTTCTTCTTCGCGTGTGATAATCGCCAGGGCGGCTTCAATGCGCAGTGTGCTGAGGTTATGAACCAACTCAGGATCGCGGTCTGTCAGATTACCGCCGCCCAGTGTCGCGCCCGTGTCAGTATGGGAATCCGGCTGCTTCATGCTGATCACATTGCTGGCTTGCGGACGTTTGTCTGCCGGGGTATCGAGCCATTTAACGATAATTCTCTGTATATCGGTCCACTGGGCGGTGTCTTTGGCCGTTTCATAAACGTGTGTCAGCAACTGCTCCTGGCGTTCGGCTGTTAGCTCCAGTGCACGGGATTCGCGTGACAGCGCTTCGGCCAGCTCACACGTAAAGTCGGAAGTATCGGCGTAACGCAGATCGAGGATCTGTCCGTACTGCTGTCTGGTTATTTCCGTAACGGGGCCAAACATCGCCAGGCTGTAAGCGCGGGTCTTTGTGTCCAGCTTACGCACTGTTTTCATTTCATCTGCGTCAGCGTTTTCCCGCTCTTCTTTTTCGTCAGTTTCAGGAGCCGGGCGTGCAGCTGGTTCACCTGCGTCAGAATTCCACACAGCTACGGTTTCAAAAAAATCAGTCGAGAAAACATCATAGTCAGGGCAGGGGAGTCCATCGCGGTGCTCCCAGAGTTTAACCTTGAAATAGTCGTCAATATCACCCGGATGTTCAGCGGCCAGCTTGCCGAAAATAATTGCCTCTGCGATGGCCTTTGTTGCCGCTTTAACTACAATGGCAAGCGGTTTTAAGTCGGGTTTTTTTTTGAGTGCTTTATCTTTAACTAAATACGCACCGCCAAAAGTTTTTAGCTCTGTAGTCATAACTAATTACCATTTATTAAAAGAGTTATATTTGTGCCTAGCCCCGCCTTTTGAGAGCAAAGCACTCATTCGTTTTTTATATTCAATTTCGTGATTCGTGTTTTTACAGAAGTGTTTTGTTTCCCGCTTTCCGTGAAAAAATATTTCTGCCGTAACGAAATCACAGGGATCCCCGCGCTGATAACAATGCGCGCAATAACAGGCTTTTATCATTTTTTGAAGTGGGCGTTCAGCCCGGTAGATTAATGTCTGGTCTGAACTTTCACAAAGTTACTTACCACATCCGTCATAATATAATCACGGTCGTGATAAACCACCTCTAACAGGGCTGGCGAATAGTCACCGAGCGGCTTTCCGTGACCGTCCAGCAGTATTTCTACGGCTTCATCTTTAATGAGTTTGTTGCAGTGGGCGGAGAACAGGACCAGCTTACCTTTGTGATTGGCTCCGGCTTTCCAGGTGCGGCCTTCATGCCGTACTAACATCCCCGGCGCGACACAGGCCCGGATGACTTCTTGGGTACCATAATGCTGACCTTTCATAATTTCACTTTCCCTTCATTTAAGTCCGCACGAAAAATAACGAGAGCGGTATGTAAAATACCATCACAACATTCAATATATTTATTCGCTAATTCTTTACTTGCGCCGGTGCGCAACATAAATAGTTTGATTATCTGTGATTTATCCATATAAACTCCATGAGTTTAAAAAGAATGCCCACCCGAAAATGGGCAAAGATTACACACAGCAATAGATATTGTGGTGCCGGGACTCGAACCCGGATAACGTCTGGCCAGCCGCATGAGATACACTGGGTTGCGAACCTTGTGTAGTGCTCACCTCCCCCCGATGGGGGCGCTTTATCCAATTAAGCTACACCCACAACCGGAAGCGCACTCACCGTTTTGCATTTAACGACAAAGCTCTTTTAGAAAAAAACGAGTGCGCTTTCGTGTTGCAAATAAATTCCGAAACTCCTCTGTCAATAGATTTAGATCAAGCTTTGGTGTGCCTGTCTTTTTTCAACCACTTCAGGCTCGGTGGTATCCTTTTAATTCCCAAAAACCAAAAGGATATTCTATGACCAACGATCTTTACCATGTGCGCTGGCGTTTACATCATGCAAAAGCCGATTTAGCCTACTCACTTGAGTGCTTCGGTGACCATTTGGCTGAAGAAGAGTCTTACCCATCGGCTATTGATGGTTTTGATGCAATTTATTTGTATCTGAGCCGTAAGCATGGATGGACACTTCGCCACTGCCGTGAAATGTCTATGGATGATCTACAGCTTGCTCTTTCACTAGAGATGCAAGGCTGGACACTTCCTCCTGATGCCATTCGAGCAGGTCGTCCTCTCGAACGGAAAGATTGTTAATTTCCGTGAGATTTTTTTCGGCCCGGATTTTCACAAAGCTCCAGAATTCTCTCGGAGAGTTTTTGTTGTTATTCATGAATACCTCCTGGTCGTAAGCGACTAATTCATAAAGCGTCCGTCCGGGCGCTTTTATCACCCTTATCGCCGGGTCAGCGGAACGTTAACCTGTCGCACCGTTGTGCTTAGTGAGCTTATTGTTGTCAATTAGTCTACTTGTGTCAACAATGTGTCAACCGTTATGGCGAAAAAAATGCCACATTTTGCGGCATCTTTTTGATTATTGGCGGGATTTATTTTTGACGCGTGGCGGGATCAACATAATTTGTATAAAAATCCCTCAACTGCTGAAGTCTCATTTGAAACGCACTGACCATGTTTCGCTGTTCAATTGGGGGCATGGAACGATATGTGTCGATCAGCAATCGCTCTTCCTCATTGAGATCGTAGGAGGCCAACTCTTGCCCGGTCAGAATCCATTGAAGCGAGACGCCGGTAGCCTCAGCGATGGCTGCTGCTGCGTCCTTACTTATGCTCCCTCGCGTAAACCACCGATTTGCAGCCGAACGGCTAACGCCTGCGATTCGGGCCATATCGGACTGGGTTAAGTTCTTACTTAACATAAGTTCCCTTAACCGTGCGGCTACCGGGCTGGTTGGTTGTATTTCTTCTTTCATAAGATGGATTGTAAGCCTTAGCGCAACAAATACAATCGGCCATGCTGTTGACATGGGTTGATTTCATGGCAACAATGGTTACCTAAAAGTCAACATGCAGGGAAAATGATGATTGGTTTAAATAAGGCCATCCAGCAAGCAGGTGGCCAATCGAAACTAGCGACTAAATTGGGCATTTCTCGCTCCTCCGTTAATCGTTGGCTCCATAAATTCGATGGAAGAGTTCCCCCCGAACGTTTGATCCAAATTTATGAATTGACTGGAGTCACACCGCACGAGCTCCGCCCTGATCTGCATCCAACTCCTACCAGTGGGATTCCCGAAAAAGATATCGCATTAGCCCAGAGGAATTCTGACTAATGGAAATCAAAAAACTGGCCGCAGAGCTGGAGCAGTGGGCGGCGGAGAAGGGCTGGAAAACCATCACCCCAATGATTACAGCACATCATTCCGGCAATCTGCTGGAAAGTCTGAATGTACAGGATGCGAAGGAGTACAGCCGACGGCTGCATAACAACGCGCAGATCATCAAGCGCGCTTTCCGGGGTGAAACTGCAAAGTATCGCCGTAATGCAGAGGCTCTGAGTTATGCCGTTCAGTCTGCGATGGAGCAGGAACTTGAAGAACTGGCTGCCGAGCAATTGCGTGCCGCCATTGCGAACCGGGAATGCATCGAGGCCACGAACGCGGTCCTGATGCGTAAACCTAAGGATGTTGTCCGCAAGGAAACGCTCGAAGCGATTCATGCCCTGGCAGAATTTCTGACGGGTTACGAAGTGAAGCTGGTTCCGTCTTATCCGGACGTTGCTTAGTACGGTAGTACCGAGGTGGTTTTATGAGTATGGAACTGATGGTTCAGGCCATGAAGGTGAAAGTGGGGAATCCCTTGCGCAAGCTTGTCCTGCTTAAGCTGGCCGACAACGCGAGCGACCAGGGAGAATGCTGGCCGAGCTATCAGCATATCGCAGATCAGTGTGAAATCAGTCGCCGTTCGGTGATGAACCATATCAATGCGCTGTGCCTGTCCGGACTGATGATTAAAGAAACCAGATCAGGTCCGAAAGGTAACACCAGCAATTTTTACCGGCTAACCCTGGACGGTAACAGAACGGTACCGAAGGTGGTGCAGGAGATTCACCAGGGTAGTGCAGGAGATTCACCAGCAGGTGGTGCAGCAAATTCACCAGGTGGTGCACCAGATTCACCAGGGGGTAGTGCAGGAGATTCACCCAGAATCAGTCACTCTTCTGAATCAGTCAAAGAACCTGAAAACACTTCTTGTCCTGACGCTTCGCTGTCGGACGAGAAAATTTCCAGAGCCGACTTCTTAAAGCGGCATCCGGAAGCTGTGGTTTGCAGCCCTGCGAAACGTCAGTGGGGTACACAGGACGATTTAACCTGTGCCCAGTGGATCTGGAAACGGGTGCTGAAACTTTACGAAGAAGCGGCGACCTTTGACGGCGAGATCGTCCGGCCTAAGGAGCCGAACTGGACAGCGTGGGCTAACGACGTGCGGCTGATGCGCTCACTCGACGGTCGTACCCATAAGCAGATTTGCGAAATATTTAAACGGGTTCAGAGCGATCCGTTCTGGGTACGGCAAGTGAAATGTCCGGCGAAACTCCGTGAAAAATGGGATGACCTGGTTATCCGCCTGGGCGGTGGGTTCGCAACAGCGGGCCGTGATGTGAACAAAATTTCTGAGCCGGATACCAGAATTCCGGATGGTTTCAGGGGGTAAGCATGCAGAACGCAGCAACCGTACTCGAACGCCTTCGCAGGGTGATCCCCGCAGGTGTACAGCCAAAATTTACCAGCGCGCAAGAGCTGATGGCCTGGCAGCGTGAAGAAGGGCGCAAACGTGCGGCAGAGGTGGACAAGGCCAACCAGCGCGCGAGGGCAGAAAAAATTCTCGGGCGTTCGGGGATCCAGAACCTGCACAGGGGCTGTTCTTTCGCAAATTACCGCGTGGAGTGTGATGGTCAGCGTCATGCCCTCAGCCTGGCTAAAAGCTACGCCCTGAACTTCGGTAGCGGCTTTGCGAGTTTTGTATTTTCCGGCAGGCCGGGCACAGGGAAAAACCATCTGGCCGCGGCAATAGGCAACTACCTTCTGAAAAAAGGGAATTCCGTGCTGGTCGCAACGGTGGCTGATTTAACGCTCCGCGCCCGCGCCTGCTACGACAATGGGCAGTCAGAGGCCGCTTTGTTGGACGATCTGTGTCAGGTCGATCTGCTGGTGCTGGATGAAGTCGGGATCCAGCGCGAGAGCCGCGGTGAAAAAGTTCTGATTAACCAGATTATTGACCGCCGTCTGGCGGCGCTAAAGCCGGTGGGTGTACTGACCAACCTTACTCATTCCGAACTGTGCGAAACGCTGGGGGAAAGGGTGATTGACCGGCTACGCATGGATAACGGTTTATGGGTAATTTTTGACTGGGAAAGCTATCGCAGCAAGGTAAGCCACCTGCGGTTAGCACAGTAATTTTTCGAGAGGTGAATTTTATGGAAACCGTACTGGATGCACTTCAGGCAATGGGCAAAGCGACTGCGCGTGAGGTGGCCGCCCGTATGAAAATTGAACCGATTGAGGCGCTCAACATGTTGCGCGAGCTTCGTCAACAGGGGAAATGTGAATTTGGTAAGGGCGGCTGGTGGATTGCAGAGCCGGTCAGTGAAGATTCAGCTGCTGCGCAGCCTGACCAGACGAATAGCGATAAGCAGGAGCAGAGTGCTCCTGGCGGTAACGTTACCGATGCCACAACCTCAGTGCAGGAAATTCTTGAGGGAATCCCGTCATTCACTGGTCACGAACCGGGCGGACTGCTTTCCGAGCTACAGCGACAGGTGACAGCCGCAAAACGTCGTCACCGTGTAGAAGGGCAGCGCCTGAAAGAAATTGATTCTGCGGTGCGTGTGCTGAATAAGCCCTGCAATCGCGGCATGGTGGAAGAACTGCTGCAGTGGCAGAGCTGGTAAAGGAGAAAGTTCATGAAAGTCACGATGCAACAGGCCTTTATCGCTGTCCAGCTACTCAAAAAATTACAGCAGATGCATGACGACAAACCGGTGCCGCTGACACAGCTAACGCATGAAACCGTATCGCTTTCCTACCTTGAGCAGATGTTCAGCCGGCTGAAGAAAGGCGGTCTGGTGAAAAGTGTGCGCGGACCCGGTGGCGGTTATTACCCGGCCCGGGAGCGTTACAGCCTGGGCGAAGTTATCCGGGTTCTGGGAAGTAATGGCCTTCTGGAGAGTCCGGCAGTTCTCAATGCCCTCGATGCTGTACCGCTTTCAGAGGTGTAACGATGGCTACAGAAAAATTAACGCCGTGCCCGCAGTGCGGGCTTTCCCCGGAATGGTCATGGCGGGGGCATGGTCCAGCGACACGATACGCGGCGCTTCGTTGCCCCTACAACCACAGGCGTGTAGCCATGCCATATCACGCAGGTTCAGAGCGTACCGCCCGAAAAACGCTGGAAGAACGCTGGGAAACAATAGTGGCGGAGGAAGCAGGAGGTAGCCGTTAGAAGTCGTGACCAGCTGGCCGCAATTGAATTTTGAAGGGGATCCTCTTGGCCACCTAATAAAAAATTAATAATGGCAGGTGATACTGTTTAGAATGGCAATGAGGCTACAGATGTAGCCTCACAATGATTTTCAATGGCTGGTTAACTGTGAAAACTGTTTGTTTTACAACTTTCGTTATTAATTGAATCCCAGTCGAATCAAATCCATCGGGCAAAAAAGACCTTCAATACCTTCGATAGAAACGCTGTTGGAACGACGCAGTTCCTCTTCCGTTTTACCTTCACCAATGATTTCCTTAATGACACCAGTTGCACCATTCATTGAAACCATCACATGGCTGCCGGTGGTGATTGCGTTACGGTTGCGATCGTAGGTTTTCATCGTCTCCTCCTTTCACTAGGTTCACATATCTAAAAGCGGGAACTTTTTAACGCTAATGGGCGCATCATGTTTTGAGTTTCGTCAAAAAAATCTGTCTTTCATATATGTACGACGAGTCAGAGATCAAGGCATTTGGTCAATTCTTTTTATCCTTAGGAAATTACTATCTTCATAAGAATTGACCCTTACCTATAAAAATACTACTGTATATATAAACAGTGTGCAGGGGAGGGGGTCATGGGCAAAGATGGAAGTTATGATGTAATCCATCGTGGGGAATACATGGAACGGGTGATACCCGGTAAATGGCTGTTCATCCAGCGAGCAAAGGAATACGGCGGTGGCTGGTGGTTCGGTCGCGGTTATGATGACTGCTTTATACTGGAGTTTGATAAGCCGACGTCTCTGGGGGAAGGGATCGATTACATTCTGGCTTACGGCAGGGTTCAGCAACTTTCTGCCTTTGACGACGAGTTTAAGCTGACATGACACGCATATTTGTTACATCCACATAAGCTATTTTTCAGTACGACTTGCATTACATTTTAAACGTAGTGCTAGTCTTAGAATTTGGCTGTGTTAAGGGGTCTTATACCTGATGTTCGTTTGTTTAACATTCAGCAAACATTCTATTAATTAAGCGCGTCGATGAAAGTGCAAATTCAATTATTTTTTGTCTTAAAAAATTAATTGAATTTGTGTTTTCTTTTTCGTTAGCAGTTAACTGATTTTTGGAGGCTTGCTGTGGAAACCATCGATTTAGAGGAGCTAATGAAAATATTAAGGATGCCGGGTAGATATGAGGTTTTAAGCAGCGGTAAAAATGAGTTTGTCGCAATTCCCATTCGTCAGGATGCTATTATTATAATCCCAGAAGCCCATAAAGAGGCAATAAACCACTTCCTTCGCTCGTCGTAGTCACTTAATATATGCACGCCAGCCTGAACAACTGGCACCTGTCGCACCATCTCTGGAGTTACGTGATGGCGCACAAAACATTTTTATCCCTTCAGCACTGCTCCTTCCATAGCAGTGCTTTGCCTTATCTGCTGGTGGCCCGGCATGACTAAGGCAGAACGTATCTATCTTTCCCGCGTGGCCGAATTGAGCTGCGTGGTATGCCGTAACCTTCGCCTGGGTGACTCACCGGCGGAAATTCATCACATCCGCACAGGGCAGGGCACCAGCCAGCGCTCTGATCACTACCGGACGATCCCCCTTTGTCATACACATCACCGCACCGGTGGTTACGGCGTGGCATTTCACGCTGGCCCGAGGCAATGTCAGAAAAACTTCGGTACCGAGGCGCAGCTGCTGGAGCAGGTGCAGATTGAGATGGGGGTGTTCTTTGCCTGAGTACATCATTACGCCCGTTGGTAAACCCCGTATGACCCGCTCAGATAAATGGAAACAGCGCCCACCGGTGATGCGCTATCGCATGTTTTGCGATGAAGCCCGCCTGCATGATATCCGCGTTCCGGAGGCCGGCGCCCACATTACCTACGTTCTGCCGATGCCAAAAAGCTGGAGCAAGAAAAAGTGTGCCCAGATGGCCGGCAAACCCCACCAACAAAAACCCGATATCGACAACCTGACTAAGGCTCTACTAGATGCCCTGTTTGATGACGACGCGCACATTTGGGATGTGCGGGCATCAAAAGTCTGGGGAGAGACAGGCATGATCATCATCAAGAACATTGGAGAGAAAAATGCGTGACATGTACGACGTAATGGATCGCTGGGGAGCTTGGGCGGCTGCTGATAGCAGTGGAGTTGACTGGCAACCAATTGCTGCTGGTTTCAAAGGTCTAGTGCCGCATGGTAAGAAATCACGCCTGCAATGTGATGATGATGAAGGGATAATGATTGATGGCTGTGTCGCACGACTAAGGAAATATAAACCCGATGAATATGAGCTGATTATTGCTCATTTCGTAATCGGTGTCTCACTGCGGGTAATAGCAAAGAAGCAAAAATGCTCTGATGGAACTGTTAGGAAAAATCTTCAATTTGCCTTAGGGTTTGTCGAGGGATTGTTGTTGGTTTTAAAAGGCAATGCAATATAAAATAGGGGCGTGTGCCCCTATGGTTTGGGTAGAATTGCTCAGCGTGGGCGATATTTGTCTTTAGGAATTTCAAGACGATAGTACCCACCATCTTTTTTGAAGATGCGTTTACCACCACGAGTGATGAACGGGGTGAACACGATTACTACTTCTTGGCCTTTGGAGTTTAACTCTATAGTCATGATGTGACGTCCTGTAAATCTCACCTTTACAAGTCATCATTGAACCGTCTACACTCATGGTGCGAAACATTTGGTAGACGGGTAATGATGCTCTAAGAGTGGTGAGTAAACTCTTAGAATACTTATCCTTATCGGCAAAAGAGTTGGCGCTCTTTTGCCGATTAAATAATTCGATTTTCACGAAATTTTCTCCATAAAATCCCTGCAACTTCATAGCTTACCTTGAAATTCACTGCGATGTCTCGAGGCGTTTTAATTTTATCCTTCTCCTCCGGATCCACTAAAAACCACGCAGCAAACTCGTTGGCTTGCCATTCAGCATCCTCTCTAAAATCATGATTTGATGGAGTTTGTGAGTAAGCAAACTCTGGTATTACGTCGGCGTGTAGGATGAGATGCCCTAATTCATGTGCTAATGTGAAGCGATCGCGCGGAATTCCGTTAGCTGCGTTCAAATAAGTATCCATTCGAATATAAAGCTCTCCAGTCGCTGGTCGGGCTTTTGCATACTCATGCGGCATCTCATGCACTTCGCATACTTCCATGGAAATAGCGCCGCTGTCATTTAACTTATCCAGCAATCTAACGATATCAATCGATGAGTCAGTGGTTTGGGGAAGGTGCAAACGAGCCTTCTTCCTTGCCGCTGAAGCAGCTTTCCATATGGTCTGCGGCAATATGAAATTCACTTTGTTACACAGCAATCGCTTCTTGTTCATGTTAAGCCTTACATTTTCTTTAAAGTCTCGAGCCAGTAGTTTGCTTCACTTTCTGGAAGCTCTTTGTACTTACGTGCAAAGGTAACAAACAACTCGCGTTGTTTATCTGAGGCATCATGAAAATCCTCTTTGTGTACTGGTTGCGATACATCAACCAGACACTGAAAATCATCTTTACTGAGCACAGTGTCAGCATAAGCACTCATAAAGTTGTCTATAAATTCGGCAGATATGGAGCGCTTACCCAATTCAATTGCTGACAACTGAGCAACACTGACTCCGAGATTTTCAGCCATATCTTTCAGTAGTTCGTTTTTATCTATACGGACTTTCCGCAAGAATTTTCCAAGAGCTGTAATTCGCATTGTGACCTCCTAAGCAAGGGAGGTAGTTGTTACTACCATTGATGAAAGGTTACACTCAATCGGATTATCGTGTCAACAAAAAAACGCGCTTAATTCTACAAAATTTGTATAATGGGTGTGGTTGGATTTTTTACTAACGCGTACGCAAAAATTATCTTAACCTGTTAAGAGTAGTTACTTCGTCACACCGCTTAATTATCGAAACCTCGCCACTGTGGGGTTTTTTCTTTTCCACGCCTTCCCGGCAATAAAAAAATTCACCGCTTGCTGTCACCGGCAACCAGAGTTATCTGTATGTCACGCCAATGATTAAGGAGAAAAGACATGCAAAATCAGCCATATATGACAGCAGAGGCAAAGGCACTTTTCAGCGAACTGACCACCACCCCGGCAACGGCTGGAGAAATTGCAGATCATATTCACATGAGCTTGGCACGCTGCCAGTTCATCCTGACGCAGCTGGTTATGGCGGGGTTGGCTATTTATCAGTTCGGCTGTTACAAGCGCTGCCAGTAATGGCGGCTTTTCCGCTGTGAAATGGGCGACTGGCGGGTGTTGGAGCACCCGACCAGCCACTTGCCCGTTATACGACTCACGGGCAAATCAAGGCCCACCGCTTTAGTGCACAAAGCGATCAAAGCCTGGCAAACATAGGCGACAAAAACCATGAGCGAGAACAAAGTGCAGTTAGTTAATGATGACGCGCTGCAATTTGTAAAAACTCTTCCCGACAATTCTGTCGATTTAATCGTTACCGATCCCCCTTACTTTAAAGTGAAGCCCAACGGCTGGGATCACCAGTGGAAAGGGGATGAGGATTATCTGTGCTGGCTGGACAGCTGCCTTGCTGAGTTCTGGCGGGTACTTAAACCGGCGGGAAGCATTTACCTGTTCTGTGGCCACCGCCTGGCGGCTGACACCGAAATCATGATGCGTAACCGCTTCAACATTCTGAACCATATCATCTGGGCGAAGCCCTCCGGACGATGGAATGGCTGCCACAAAGAAAGCCTGCGCGCATATTTCCCCGCGACTGAACGCATAATTTTTGCTGAACATTACCAGGGGCCGTACAGACCGAAAGACAGTGGCTACGGTGAAAAATGCCAGGAGCTAAAGCAGTGTGCTCTGGCCCCGTTGATAAATTACTTCCGTGAAGCGCGGCAGGCACTGGGGGTGACAGCGAAAGAAATCGCCGGGGCAACCGGCAAGAACATGGCCTCACACTGGTTTGGTTTAAGTCAGTGGCAACTGCCGAACGAAACAGATTACCGGAAGTTGCAGCAGCTGTTTGATCGCCGCGCCAGAGAGAAGCATCAGCGCAACGAGCTGCAAACCCCGCATCATCAGCTGGTGGCCGAGTGGCGCAAACTAAACCGAAAATACGACGAACTGATGGAGGAATACAAAACTCTTCGACGTTATTTTTCTGTTTCCGCTGCGGTGCCTTACACCGACGTCTGGACCCATAAACCCGTGCAATTTTATCCGGGCAAGCATCCCTGCGAAAAACCTGCCGATATGCTGCGGGAAATCATTGCCGCCAGCAGCAAGCCGGGCGATCTGGTTGCTGACTTCTTTATGGGATCCGGCTCTACAGTCAAAGCAGCGCTGGCACTGGGGCGCAGGGCTTTAGGCGTAGAGCTGGAACCCGAAAGATATGATCAAACCGTCGCAGAAATACAAAATTTGTATGACCGGACGTAAGGTCAGTAAAGGGTCTGCTTTAGTGGCTCGCTTTCCCCGTTAACCTGATGGGGCGACGGGGATCTTTTCTTTCCGTAAGGACATACCTTTAATGCGCAATGAAAAGGTGACATGCAATATTCTGAGTCATTTTCATTAAGTTCTGGGCAGACAATTTTTTCTTTCATGCTATTCCATGCCTGAGGATTGAAGGGGGTGATGTTATAGATAGTCAATGGGATATATTTACCGTTAATTGCCATGCCGTTTCTGTACGGTTCTATTGTCGCACCGGAAGGGAATAGCACGCTGCCTTCATACCATATTACTAGTTTTAGCATCTTCAGGCTGACTATGCTCGAAAATGCTATTCCAGTATTGGGGCATGCAATTGTGTCAATGACCGTCCACTTCACATCCAACTCCTTTGAGTGCTTAAAATTACTTCGTAAAGAAATATATTGAGAAATGTATTTGCTAAAGCATGTTTCAAAAGGTAATAGGTTTTTCAGGATGTTTCAATACCACATAAGTCATTGAAAATGATCGACTTTATCTATAACATGACTTAATTCCTTATATTTCATAGGGTAACGAGAATGCTGGTGAAGACAGCCAAACATAACTTTACCTTTGTATAAGTAAAATAAGATCATTTTTTGATCAAATTAAACTCTGCATAAATTTTAATTGGCTAAAAATTGCAGAAACATTTTTGGAGGGGAACTCGTTAGCAATGATTAATTGCCTAAGATTCCCTATTAAGTAATGCCTGAAAAAATCACTTAACGAGAATTAAATGACCGATCCCCTGACTGTATCAGCGGGCATCGCCACCGGTACGGCGGGTATAACTATCGCCACGTTCTTCCCGGAAGCGACGCCTGCGGTAATGCTGTGCTCGCTGGGTGGCTCTGCGATGTTTGTACTAACAGCCGATGAGCATCAGCCCTGGAAGCAAATTGTTTTCGCCCTGATTTCCTTTATGGGCGGTATGTATTTCGGCGGAACGGCGGCAGACATCATCGCCGCGCTGATAAATGCTGCGCTTCATAAGTTGACGCCTCCCGTCACAGTTACTGTTTCCCGTCCTGTTGGGGCGCTGGTGGCGTCTGCCATCTCCGTCACCGTGCTGCTGCGTATCATGTCCCGTTCCCGTCATAAAGGGGAGGGCATATGAGCCTCGACGTATTGCTTCTACAGGCAAATGCCCTGGTATGCCTGATCACTATGCTGCGCTTGCTGGTCGTTCGTAAACGTGAACGAAGCCGGTTGATCTCGCTGGTGGCTTACGCCCTGATCCTTGCCTGTGGCTGGAAGGTGTTCCGCATCTGGGCTGGTGTCGGTCAGACAGACTGGGCGCAATTCGTTATCAATCTGTCGCTGTGCGTAACGATCATGTGCGCCCGCGGCAAAATTTCAAAAGTCGCCGGAGGATTAGATGGCTGAATTACCGTGGATCAAAGAGGCGCGGCGCTTCATTGGTGAGAGTGAAATTAAAGGGCAGCAACACAACCCGCTGATCGTGCAGTGGTGGAAAGACATTAAGCGCGGGGGCATTAAGGACGATGAAACGCCGTGGTGTGCAGCATTCACCGGGGCCATGCTGGAGCATGTCGGGATCCGTTCCACCCGTTTCGAGTCTGCAAAATCTTATCTGGAATGGGGCACCGAGCTGAAAGAGCCGGCATACGGCTGCGTTGTAGTGTTTACCCGTACCGGCGGTGGCCACGTTGGTTTTGTTGTCGGTCGTGACGAAAAAGGCAATTTGCTGGTGCTGGGCGGCAACCAGGGCGACGCAGTGAGCATTGCAGCATTCAGTGTTTCGCGCGTCAGTGGTTATCGCTGGCCGTCCGGGGTGCAGTTCGACCAGCAACCGTTGCCGCTGGGCAGCGCTGCGCCTTCAACGAGTGAAGCATGAACAAGCTGATCACGACAGGTCTGGTGCTGGCGGTCGTCGTGCTGGGGTGGGCCGCTGATTACTACTACGGGAAAGCGGTGGACTGGCGGGACAAATACCGGGCCGCCTGGAGCACCACACAGCAGCAGGCCGACACGATAAACAGCATGCAGGAA
>Ga0182006_1000088_pt1 | contig 114232 bp, 59 predicted proteins | sample Sormic07211104_1_FD_123022 | JGI IMG/M metagenome (GOLD analysis project Ga0182006, IMG submission 123022) | Rhizosphere microbial communities from Sorghum bicolor, Mead, Nebraska, USA - 072115-104_1 MetaG | ecosystem: Host-associated > Plants > Roots > Rhizosphere | place: USA: Nebraska...
CTGAAAACCGACCTTATTTATATCCTTAGATACTTTGTCTCACTTTAAGTCGTATCTCCTTAAAGCCAGCTTTGTTGTTTCGATGCCCCAGATTCTAACCCAACAATGCAGCAGTTAGAGGGACAAAAGCTAAGCTAGTTCTAAACTAGGCAGCTAAGGCGTAAGTATTTTCGCCAACTAAAATTTGATCGTTCACTTTAAGTGCTCTCCGAACAACGCACTGCATGCTAACATAACTTTCGCCACCCCGTCAAATCCAAGAACGGCCCCAGAGAAAGTTTTTCCGGTACAAATACCAGACCACAAATATACGAAAAACTGTGTTAAATCACAATTTCCTTCATTTACCTATATCAGGTTATGCTCCAGATCAACATGGGTTTGATTGTTACCGGAACCCGAAAGGCATCACCACAACGGCAACGATAAAACCCATCTTCCTCAAATAAAAAAGAAATACAATCATCTACCTGCAAAGCGAATCAGGAAAATTCACAGCGACCACCATCTTTTTGTCTTTAAATTTTGGGCGTTGGTCGATTGGCTCCCCAGACTGGTATAATGCCCTGATTTATGCTGAAACGTTTGCCGGGTCTGCACGTCTTATAATCAGAACAATCAATAAAAACATTATAAAAACTTAAAATTTAAAGCATATGAAAACTTTACTTAAAACATTATTCGCATCATCTTTAGCATTGGTATTATCAACTTCAGCAGTAGTATCAGCTCATGCAACTAAAACCATTAAACCAGTTCATGCTTCAAAAGTATTGAACTTCAAACGCATTAAAGTAAAAGGAAATGTAGAGCTGACCATTATACAGGGAAAACGTACAGGCATTAGCTATGCGGATGAAAACAGCGGAGAAGTTAAGGTGATGCAAAGCGGAGATGGTTTAGAAATTTCCGCTGCAGACAATAACACTGCGAGACTGACCATTTATGTAAATGATATTTACCGAATCCAGGCCATGGATAATGCTAAAGTAAAAACACAAGGTAAGATCAATGCGCAATACCTGCAGGTTTTTTTAAGCGGAAATGCATCCTTAGACTTAAACTCACAAACTGAAGGATTGTATACAGTGATTGAAGATCATGCTGACTTAACCTTAAGCGGCTCAACCGGCGACCATATGCTGGTAATGGGCAAAGAACAAAAGTTAACGATGGACAAATTTGTTGCCGCTAATACCAAAACCAGTTTAAACACTGAAAATTCACTTGCCTTGCTTGGCAAATAAAGAAAAGGAATTATACTTGATTCAGGCGGTTCGTTTACGGACCGCCTTTTTTATTGGTTAAAAAAGCCGAGAACCAGGTTTAGCGCTGCAAAAGATTGGCTAACCATTTACCTCAATGGCATTAAACATTTCTGCTATAAAACTAAACAATCTGCGCAACCCCAAATAGATATATCCATTATCTTTAAGCAATCTGCTTAACGCTTCCTCTACAGGGCCAGGCGGACTACATAACTTAATCAACCAAATATGATGAAATTCAAATTTATGATAATTGCTTTGGGAACAAGCCTTAGCTTTGGTATATGCCAGGCTCAAAACAATCCTGAGGCGATTAAAGATGACTTCAAACCCGCTGTAACCAATCAGCCAGGCCAGGAGTTTCCACAGGTTAATTCGCAAGGCTACGCCAGGTTTCGCATCAAAGCACCGCAGGCCGATAGTATTAGGGTAAGCCTAGGTTTGGGAGGACAAGGCGGAACCAAACTCGCCAAAACGGCCGACGGTTTTTTTATCGGCACCACTGCCGGGGCAATGGACGAGGGTTTCCACTATTATCACCTGACCATTGATGGCGGCGTATTTAATGATCCTGGCTCAATGAATTATTTTGGCTCAACGCGCTGGGAAAGTGGAATTGAAATCCCGGCTAGGGACGAAGATTTTTACGCCAATAAAAATGTAGCCCATGGAAATGTGCAGCAAATACTTTTTCCATCAAAGAGTACCAACTCTTCGCGAAGGGCATATGTTTACACGCCACCAGGTTATGGTAAAGATAAACAACGCTTTCCGGTACTGTATCTGCAACATGGATGGGGCGAAGACGAAACCGCCTGGAGTAATCAGGGCCGCGCGAACCTGATTATGGACAACCTGATTGCGGAAGGGAAAATCAAGCCATTTATCATTGTGATGACCTATGGAATGACCAATGAAACTAAATGGGGACGTATGAAAGATTTTAAGATTGATGGCTTTCAAACCTTATTAACGGAAGAGCTGATCCCATATATCGACACCAACTTTTCGACAATAAAAACCTCAAATGGCCGTGCCATGGCCGGACTATCCATGGGCGGCATGGAAACGCATACCATTACGCTTAACAAACCGGAACTTTTTGCCTACTATGCATTATTGAGTGGCGGAACATTCACCCCTGCCGAACTGAAAGACAAATCAAAACCGCGATTGATTTTCATAAGCTGTGGAAGCAAGGAACGTCCTGAAGGTGTAAAAAATGCTGTAGCAGCGTTAAAAGAAGCAGGCTACAATGCCGTTTCCTATGTTTCGGAAAATACAGGTCACGAATTCCAGACCTGGCGCCGAAGCCTTCGTGAGCTTGCTCCGTTATTGTTTAAATAGATTATTCTGGTAACCTGCATAAAAGTCAATTCGTGAAGAATCGTCATTGCGAGAAGGCTTTTTCAGCCGACGAAGCAATCTATCATGCTTAAAGATTGCTTCGTCGTACCTCCCCGCAATGACGACATTTTTTTTAGTCTGTCAACAGTAGCATGGTAAAAGTGCTTTTATTAACAGGTTAAATGGTCTTCGGCTACGCGCAAACTGACAGACCAAATAAATTTATTTAATTTTTTAACAGCTGCTAATTATCAAACATGAAAGCCAAAAATATTATTGTACTTTTTACCAGCTGTCTAGCTAGTCATTTTTGTTTAGCTCAAACTGAACAGACATCTGATTTAGAAACATTCAGACCGGCTGAAAGCAATCAGCCTGGCAAATTATTTCCGCAGGTAAATAGGGAAGGCAAAGTAAGGGCAAGCTTATATGCACCACATGCATCTAAAGTCCAGTTGGACCTAGGTGGGAAAAAATATGAGATGATAAAAAATGAAGCTGGCCTTTGGACGGGTGAATCAGACCCACAGGACGAAGGGTTTCATTATTATCAGCTTAATGTAGATGGGGCATCCATTCCGGATCCTAACAGCCGTTATTTTTACGGTGCGGGAAGGTTGGGCAGCGGCATAGAAGTTCCGGCTGATGATGAAGCATTTTATGCCTTGCAAAAGGTACCACATGGTCTGGTGAGCGAAAATATTTACTACTCTGATTTAACAAAAACCTGGAGAAGGTGTTTCATCTACACACCTGCAGGTTATTACGAAAACAACAAATCGCGTTTTCCTGTACTTTACCTTCAACACGGAAGCTTTGAGGATGAAACGGGCTGGGTTAACCAGGGAAAAGCAAATTTAATCCTGGATAATTTAATTGCACAAAATAAGGCGAAACCGATGATCATCGTTACGGATAATGGTTACGCGCTTAAGCCAGGAGATAAAGAGACGGCTCAAAAAGGACAGGGTATTTCAATTTTTGAAGATGTACTGATTAAAGAAGTCATCCCCATGATTGATCAACGTTTCCACACCCTTGCTGATCGTGAACACCGCGCTATTGCAGGGCTTTCAATGGGGGCAAACCAAACGATGCGTATCGTCATGAAAAATCTGGACAAGTTTGCCTATTATGGAGGCTTTAGCGGTACCTCAAATTATCCCAGCACGGATGTAGTCGATCCGAATGTATTTATGGATGGAAAGTTTAAAAATGGTAATGAAGTAAACCATAAACTCAAACTGCTTTGGCTCGGACTGGGGACCAAAGAACCTGCCCCTTTCCCTAAATCCGTTGGCGCATTTAAGGCAATGTTAGACCAGCAGGGAATTAAGTATACTTATTATGAGTCTCCGAAAACAGCGCATGAATGGCTTACCTGGAGACGCAGCCTGCAAAATTTTGCGCCTTTGTTGTTTAGGTAGGGTGTTAAATAATTAATATACACATGCTACTTTTGCAGCTGGATAGCGATTGATACCCAGTCTGTTTTAAATATTCGGCTGGACATTAATTTTTCATATGTTAATTCAAATAACCATGAAACTGTTTAAATTTTTCATAACCAATATAAATTGTCTTTTGTTGTCACATTAAGGATAATTTATTTAATAAAATAAATATGAATAACAGGGATTTTAATTAATTATAGGCCGTGAAGAATCGTCATTGCGAGAAGGCTTTTTCAGCCGACGAAGCAATCTTTATAACTTGAACTCGATAATTATTTAATTAAAATACTGCCTTATAAACGACCCATCCCTGGCCGATTCGTCATGCTGAACTTGTTTCAGCATCTTTTTAGCAGGAAAGACCCTGAAATGAATTACCTTCGGTGAGCTCGCTAAGGCTCGGTTCAGGGTGACGGCCTCTTAATCAAATAACCGATATAAGCTAACGAGAGACAATATTAATAATCGAACTCAGGTTTATAGTAAGGCTTATTAGTATGATAGATTGCTTCGTCGTTCCTCCTCGCAATGACGACCATTCTATTGGTATCCATCAATAGTAACGAAATCGATTGCTTTTATTAATGCGTTGAAATAGTCTGCTACGCTCAAACTGACACACGAATTAATTTTATATAACTTTTAAACAGACTCTATCTTAATATCTTATTTTCTATCGGCCCGAGATAACTATATGGCAGTTTATCTTTATAGATGATTATTTTTTCCAGAACAACTGCGGGATCAACCATCCATATTTTTACGGTGTGCCTGCCAGTATTTTTAAAAGAATGTGAAGAAGTAAGCGTTCTGGCATTATCCTTTACCGCGTTTGCCCAACTGGCATCAGATCCTGAGGCACTGGGCTTAGCTATAATGGTCAGGATTTGAGGTGCTGCGCCATCTACAGAAATTCCAACCCTTAATCCTGCTGGCGAGAAATTTACCGTTGGTCCTACCACCAAATCAATTTTAGCCTCACCGCTTTCGGCGAAGAAAACAGGATATTCTAACACAGGCTTACCAGGCTGATCAAGCGAAGCAGAGGTGACCGGAAAAACCGACATACCAGATTTTCCTCTTCCATAACCCGGTATGGCTTCCCAGCTGATCCCATTTCCGGATACTTTTTTACTGGCCTGGAAAGCCTCAAATGCAATTGGCGCACCTAAACTGGCAAAGGTTCCTTTTGCTTCTGCCAATTGCTTTGGCGTTGCCTTATTGGCTTTCACATTAATGACGACAGTGGTCGTGTCGCCAGATATCTGGATTTTACCCTCATGTTTTCCACTGCCCAGTTTGGTCCAGTCGATATCAACGAATACACGGTAATCATTTGTACCGGGAACACTATCCTTTTTCAAACGGATCCACTGATCGGCTTTTAACTGGAAATTGATCGCTGCAGCCCCCTTTGCAAAAACTTCAAAGTAAGACTCCGACTTATTTAAAGATTCGAATGCCGGAAGCGTGGGCGCCGGAGCGGCTGAGGGCCAGCTATCAAATGAACCATCTATGGCAACACCAAAGCCCGATGCTGAAGGCACCTGGATTTCATCTGTTTTCGGCATGATATTTTTCTTCGGATCGTTCCAACTCGTATACCCAATCCTTACCTGGTCCATCATATGGTTCCATTTGCCGCCTGCCAGTTGATGGTTATACTCATCGCTAAGCTGTTGATCCTGTTTAAAAAGATCGAGCGCAAGGTTGCGTTGAAGATTGGCCGCAGCTCTCCCCTGCTTAAAATAAAGTCTGTTTTTACCAACCGCAATGTATAAATCGGTAACCGTTTTCATCGCCTGGATGGGATAATAGACCAATTGATAAAATGCATCTTTATATTTTTGAGGCAATTTCTTATTTACCTGCGCTGCCCTGTTGTTTAACGTGCTCCACTCCATACTTACGCGCTGCGCTTCATTGAAGTTTGCCAAACTAAAAGTTTCAGGACTCAGTAGTTCAGGTTTGCGCCTGGTGGTATATTTGGAGTAGAGGCGCACTAAATCTGCAATTTCTTTTGCCTGGCCCGTTCCAAATTCGCGCGTTGCCCAGTGTTCAAGAAAACCTGCCAGCTCTTCGCGACTCATCGCATTGGGGTTCCAGGCCATACGTAAAAAGAACTCGATGGGAATCTCCATGGGTTTCAGGTCGCCAACATTTACCACCCAAACACGGTCGGCGCCATACTGATAAGCCAGATTCATTTGCTCCCAAACTTTTGGCAGGGAAGTGGTATTTAGCCATTTATAATTTCTGGGTGCGCCCACATAATCAAAATGATAGTAGATTCCTGATCCACCGCTCCGTTTGCGCTCCTGCGCAGTGGGCAAATGCCTTAAGTTGCCCCAGTTGTCATCGGCCCACAATAAGGTAATATCATCAGGAACTTTCATTCCGAAATCGTAATAATCTTTAACTTCTTTATATATGGCCCAAAGCTGTGGAATCTTTTCTACAGGCTGATCCATATTTTCTTTAAGAATTTTGCGTTGATCCGTAATAATATTCTCCAGCAACTTCACATTGGATGCCATATCTCCACCTTCAACCATGGGTTCGTCTCCATCTCCACGCATGCCCATCGTAACCAGGCTTTCATAGTTTTTGTTTCTTTTAATTCCCTCCTGCCAGAAAGCGTTTAACCCCTGAGGGTTTGTTGCATAATTCCAGGCGCCAACCCCGTGTTTTTTCCATTCCTGTTGTGCCCGGATCATCGGTTCATGATGGGATGTGCCCATAACAATACCATATTCGTCGGCCAGACGTGGATTTTCAGGATCATCTTCATTAAATGCGTTACTCCACATGGCTGGCCATAGGTAATTTCCACGCAGACGAAGCAGCAGCTCAAACATATGGGTATACATTTTACTGTTCATCCCGCCAAACTTCTCTTTGGCCCAACCTGTCATGGCCGGGGCTTCATCATTAATAAATATCCCCCGGTATTTTACCGCAGGTTCACCAGAACTGTAAGTCCCGGAAAGCGCAAATGCACTTTGGCGGGGTTTGGGCGGAACATCGGCCCACCAATACCATGGCGATACGCCTAATTGTTCTGATACTTCGTATATGCCATATATGGTTCCCCTTTTGTCGCTCCCTGCAATAACCAATGCCTGATTGATGCCGGGAAACGGATTTTTAACAGTTGATATAACAAAACTCTCCCATTTGCCAGAAATGGTTGCACTGCTCAGCTTACGTGATGAGACCAACTGATCAATGAGTTTGCTTTTACCAAGGGTTCCGATTATAATAACAGACTTGCCAGCAGGACTCATGCTTTTTAATTCCGGCTTAAGGCCCGATACGCGGAAAAAATCCTGACTTAAATCGCCAATTGCCCTTATTACGCCTTTATAATCATTCCCATCATAAAAAATATTTGTCGCGGTTCCTTTTTCTATCAATGCAAAATCTTCTTTATTCTTTCTGGTTTCTTGAATAAATTGTTTTTCCAAACCTAAACTTGCCTGGGCTTTAGTGTAATTAACCCAAAAAGAGAAAAGGATAAGGAACGTAAAAAAAATATGGCTTTTTTTAAAAAAATTTACTGGCATTAGGGAAAGAAATTAGGTTCTTGATTGATCTTTATTTTTTTTAAGCTAGCCGGTATTTAAGCTATTGAAGTAACAGGTTAGCAAGTGGGATTTTTATTTCGGAATAGTGATTTTATTTGCCCAAAATCTTCTGGTCGCAAAAAAAGGCAGGCACTTTTATAAAAAACGAATGAGCGACATCAATTGACGCCGCCCACCCAACTAAACCAAAGTATTATTAATATCCGGGATTCTGGTACGCTTTCTTTTCATCTGCACTCATCTGCATTCCGTCTATTTGCGCCTGAGGGATAGGACGTAAATATAAGTTAGGCGTAATGGTACGGGTTACGGTTTGTGGCGTGTGATCGCCGTATGCAGTTCCTGCGATGGTATAGGTAGCAGCAAGCTCGCTCCATTTCTGGGTACGGATCAGATCGTACCTCCGGTAACCTTCAGCATAATACTCTCTTGAACGTTCGGCCAAAATATAATTAATATCTATTGTAGCCGGGGTAGCCGCAACCATCGCTGCACTATTATCTGCAACTTTAGCCACATTTCCGTTGTTATCGAAACGCCATTTACCAGCTCTTGCACGAATTACATTAATGAGTTCGCGTGCGCTTTTACCAGCTTTGGTCGTTGCTCCTTTCACCGCTGCTTCGGCTGCAACAAAATAAAGCTCAGAAAATTTAGCTACCGGAAACGGGCGCGTACTACCTGCGTTTGGTTGTCCTAAACCTGTGCCATTATCGGTACGGTAAGGACCTAATTTCCAAAGCCCAGGGTAAACAATTCTGCTGATTCCGCCAGGAGCAATCACATAATCAGCTCTTCCGGGCAGAATACCGGCGCCTACACCACTCACTCCAGCACCCGTTGGGTAAGCGATTGTAGCATCATCTGTATTTAGAAAGCTCAGTACAGCATCTCCCGGAACTACAGATAATCCGTTTGCGTTAACCAATGATGCGGGGGCACTTGAAGGTGGGTTGTAACCCTTAGGCCAGTTACCCCTGTAAACCGTGGTGAAAGTACCATCATATCTCGAATCGAGTGTTTTATCGGCAAAGGTATTTTTCAATACTTCAATGGTTGGCGCCATACGGTTCCATGGACGGCCTAAGTGCTGTTCTGCCTCGCGCTGAACGGAACTGATACCTCCGCTACGGATATTGGTGTAATTCCAGGTCATCATCCAACCTGCAAAATTATCTGGCGCACCACCGCTTCCAAACGTTAAGCTACCACCGTTAAATTTCTCGCTTGTTTGCGTATGGTCGGCATATAATAATGTTTCCTTGTTACGGTCATTCACCGCCCAGTTAACATCATAATAGGTATCCATCAGCCCAAATGTACCTGGATTTTCGATTGCTGCAGTAGCAATATCGTAAGCCTGCTGAAAATAGTAATTGGCATCATGCCCATCAGGGTCAGTCCTTGCAGATGCAGGATAGGTTGGAATATTATTTGGATTTTGTAACCACCATGCATAAGTTAAATAAGCTTTTGATAAGAATAGCTGTGCAGCTACCTTAGTAACACCACCGGTAACCCTTCCCGTTGCAGGCAGGTCCGCAATAGCTTTTATAAGGTCAGGAAATACCGCTTTTGTGTATACAACCGGTACTGTATTTCGTACGGAAGTTCTAACCGGATTGGTGTTAAATCTCAATTCGCCGGCACCCAGGTCAAGCGGAACGCCACCGAAAGTTTGTACTAAAAGAAAATAGTCGAAGGCGCGGAAAAATCTGGCTTCGGCCACCAAGGCATTTGATATCCCCGCTGCACTGGCATTTTCGATGATACCACTGGCATTGTTGATGTTTGGAAAGGCTTCACTCCACAATATACTGCTCGGAAAACTAGTTGATAAGATGGAACCCACTCCGGAGCAGTCCATATCTTTAAAGTTTCCGTCAGCATCTTTGCCCCAGGTAGCCTCATCGGTTCCGGTGATTAAAGAATTGTAAAAATAAGCCTGCCCATAAATATTTCTTAAGTGGGCATACATAGAAGTTAGTCCACCGTTTACGCCTGTTACCGTTTTAAAATAATCGGGTGTAAAAGTGCTGCGTGGTTCTTCTTCCAAAATTTTAGAACAACCTGAAAAGATCACCATCAGTAACCAAACAGCTGCGACGGTTTTTAATTGTATATTTTTCATATCCTGTTTATGCTAAAATGTTAAATTAAGACCTGCAACGTAATTGCGGGTTGAAGGTGTATTGGTACCAATTGTTAAAATTCTTCGCTGATAAGAATTTACTGCCTGGTTTTCATCTCCATATGAATTTGTTTCCGGATCCATACCCGACTCCCTATGGTAAGGAGAGAACATGACGAAAGGATTTTGTACGGTTAGATACGCGCGAAGCCTTACATTTGAATTTTTGATCAGGTCTCTGTTAAAATCATAACCAAGAGAAATCGTCCGTATTTTAAGGAATGAAGCATCAAAATACCCCAATGTGCTTCCGTATTTAGGGTTATCGCCACTGGCTATACCTCCTGGTTTAGGATATTTGGCATCTGTGTTATCAGGTGTCCAATAATCTACCTTAACATTATTTCTACGACCAGTTAGTAAGTTCAGGTAGCCTGCTGATCCATAAAGTGTACTCACCAATGTTCCGCCGCTTTTAAAAAGTCCGACTACATTCAGGTCAAATCCCTTATAGGCAACCCTGGTATTAAAACCACCGGTAAATTTTGGGTCAATATCGATAATTTGTCTGTCTGCAGCGCCTATGGCTCTTGTTGGAACTCCGTTTGCATTATAGTCTCCGGTGTACTTCACTTTAATCATCCCTACGTTTCCACCTGGTTCAAGCACATTTAGGTAAGGATCTCCTGCCTGCCATAACCCGATTTTTTCATAGTCATAAATGGCATTGATATTATGACCAACAAACCATGCATTTCCTTCATCGCGGGTCTGTCCGGATGCCAGGGCGGTTAGTTTGTTCCTGTTTGCGGTAATATTGAAGCCTACATCCCAGGTCCATCCACCTTGATTTTCAAGGATGACCCCATTAACACTCAGCTCCCAGCCTTTATTCTGGGTTTGGCCGATATTAGCGGTATAGCTGCCTACCCCCGCAGTTGACGGTAATGCCACGCTAAGCAAAATATCTTTAGTTTTGGTGTCATAGTATTCAAATGTTCCGGAAATGCGGTTTTTTAAGATTGAAAAATCCAATCCATAGTTCCATGTTTCAGAATATTCCCATCCTAAACCAGGACTTGGAAGCTGAGACACATAATATCCGGTTGCATAAGTATTATCGCCGAAATTATATGGGCGGGTACTCAACAGTCCGAGCGTTTGATATGGAGCAACGGCCTGATTGGAAGTTTGTCCGTAACCAACACGTATTTTTAATCTGTCAATTACGGAAATGTTTTTCATAAAAGATTCATTCATCATGTTCCATCCTACAGAAACCGCAGGATAGGTATGCCACTTGTGTCCCGGCGCCAAACGCGATGACGCATCAGACCGAAGGGTGGCACTTAATAAGTACTTGTTATCGTATGAGTACATAATCCTTCCCATGTAAGAAATCAAACCGGTAAGGGTATAGTTACCGTTGCCAATTGTGATTTCGCCATTGGCTTGTCCCAGGTTATAAAACTGGAAAGCTTCAGCAGGAATATCCCTGGCACTCATAGAAGAAGAATTGAATTTATTTTGTTCCGCAGAATATAAAGCAACCGCATTGAAAGTATGTTTTCCAAAACTGCGATCGTAGGTCAGTAAATTCTCCAATGTCCAGTGGTAGGTTTGCGCGTTACTTACTCCGGCAGTAGAAGGTGTAGTGGCTGTAGTACTGCCCACCCCAACACCAGTAAAGTTACCATTGTTGCTCTGGATAAAATCCAATCCCAGGTTGGCACGGTACTTCAATCCTTCAACCCATGGAATTTTAACCTCGCCATATAATGAATTATAGGTAGCAAAACCACGCGTTTCATTTAACCATTTGTCATGCAAATCCTTTACAATACCATTGGTATAAACAAAAGCTTCATCTTGAGGCATTCTAACGGTGCGTTTTAAACTACCATCTGCATTATAAGGATTTGAGATCGGCGTGTTACTCAAGTTGCCATAAATACCAACCTGATTACCCTCACTGATATTATAGTTATTGTTGGTGGTAAATCCAACACGAAAAAGCTTGCCGATTTGCTGATCAAGCGATGCTTTCATCGAATACCTGGTGTATTGCTGTGTAGGAATTAAACTCTGGTTTTTATAATAGCCGCCACCAAAGCTATAGTTGCTGGTTGCAGAACCACCGGTTACACCCAGATCATGACTGGTTACAATAGCACTTTTATTATAAAACAGGTCCTGCCAATCTGTATTGACATCATTAGATTCATCCACACCAAGCGTTGTAAATAGCCCTGAGGCTTTCCTCAATGCAACAAATTCAGGTCCGTTCATCATCGGATATTTTGCAAACAAGGTTTGTAAACCGGTATAGGTGTTGTACGAGATCTTAGCTGGCGCTCCAACCTGCCCCCTGTTGGTCGTTAATAAAATTACCCCATTGGCACCTCTGGAGCCGTAGATAGCCGTTGCAGATGCATCTTTCAAAATATCGATACTTTTAATATCGTTAGGGTTGATATCGCCGATTGAGCCTGGAAATGGAATCCCATCCAACACCACAAGCGGATCATTACTTGCCGAAAGTGAACGCTGACCACGGATCAGTATCTGCATGGTTGCGCCTGGTTTGGTTGAAGTTTGGGAAATATTAACACCTGCCAAACGTCCCTGAATAGCCTGAGCAATATTGGGTGCCGGCACTTCACGGATTTTTTCTCCGCCAATAGAGGCTACAGAACCTGTAACAGCTTCTTTCCGTTGAGTACCATAACCTACCACAACCACCTGGCCCAACTCTGCTGCGCTCGGCTGAAGGGTTACATTTATGGTGCTCTGACCTTTCACCGGAACCTCCTTAGTGGTATAACCTACATAGGAAAATACTAAAACGGGGTTTGTTCCGGTAGTGGTGATGGAAAAACTTCCATTACCCTGCGATGAAGTACTGGTATTGGTTCCTTTTAAAACAACACCAACACCTGGCAGTGGATTACCTTGTTCATCCACAACCTTGCCTTTTACCACAGTTTGTGCCTGTGCAATAAAAGCTGAAAATATCAGTGTTGCCAATAACATCACTTTGGGGAGATACCTGAAAAATTTCCAGCGCGACGTTACACAAAATTGTAAAATTTCACTTCTCATAATTTATGGTTTATAATGGTTAAAGAATAAGAAAGACAGCTCCATCGATCGAAACAATCAACAAGTGTAATGTCAAATTCACTCGCCAAAAATCAGGGGACGACACCTTGTCTGGTCAGTTCTTACTTATGCTGTGATAAAGTTATTTACATTGCCCATCCGGTCCTGATTTGAATGTGCATATTAATAGAATAAATGTTCAAATTGAGAGGGCGCTATTACGACCATATAAGACACAAAAATGAAATACAAAAGCAAATCATTTATAAGACAAAAATTTGCTAACGAAGTGAGCCCTCTTGTTTAAGCATTGGAAAATCGATTTAAAAACCACCTTTAAACATTAATAAAGCCAGTTTTAATCTAAAAAAAGATCTGATTACACTTGTTTAAAAAGCAGACTTAACCTTTAATTAAGCGTGATAAAATCCAGAAAAATGGCTAATAAAAGGTTACAAATAGGAGAAAACAGGATAAAAATCAATCTTATGCAATCGGTTGAATTTTTATTTTTATTTTAAAAAAACAGATAACTAAATAACCATATTATTAGTATAGTAATCAAATTTATCCTACAATCACACAGCCCTATATAATGGTCGTCCTCTCGACCGAAGCCACGCGAAGTGGAGAGATCTTCATACTACACTATTAAAATCAGATTTAAAAGATTTTGCTTCGCAGAGCTTTCGGGTTCTCCACTTCGGTCGAAATAACGATTTTTTCTATGAGAGGTTCTTTAGCAACCTGGTGCCATTAGTCATTCACATTAATTTATAAAATAAATTATCCCGCAGTACGACAGCAAGATGCTATGCATATTTCTAATAAAAATTTAAATAGGCTAATTCTTAAAGTTCATAGCCACGCTACGGCCAGAAACAAAAGAATTTCCACAACTAAAGCTAATCTTTGCTATCGTTCCGGGCAGAAATTTTCAGTTATACATATGCTATTTATTCACTTCCGCTTCAAAAGGTGAAGCCGGCAAACCGGCTTCATTGTATAAATTAGCGCGATCTGGATTATCTGCCCACGCATAGCGAACAAAGGCTGGCTTTACTACCATAGGACTCGAAAGTACAACGGCGTCTCCTGCGATCCTGGCCCGGGCCCAATAAAAAACCTTATCTTCTCCTGCAAGGGCGAAACCGATCAGTTTGTCGGCTCCCTTTATCATTAACCCAGGTGAACTGTGGTCAAAATTTATGGCCAATTCAGATCCATTTAACTGATTTGATTTATAAATAGGTCCTGAATAGGTAATCTGCTGATCGTGGTAAGCTAAATGTTCAGCCCATAGTGCCAAACGTTCACCCACGTCTTTTTTATCGAGCGGATGAATATCATTCCATTCGCCGGCATCAATGGTTACCGCCATTCCCGTATTGGGTACGGAAAGTGCCTCCAGCTGACTTTGCCTAAACTGTGCCCAATTACTTTCTTCGGGCAAGTAGTTGGCTTCCATAAAATTAGGAAGCTGTGCATAAATAAAAGGCAAATCACCCTGCTTCCATTTATTACGCCAGTCTTTTATTAGCGCAGGCAATAATTGCCTATATGCTTTCGGATCTCCGGTGTTCGACTCTCCCTGATACCAAACAAAACCTTTTATTGCAAATTTTACAGCGGGTGAAACCATGGTATTAAATAATCCGGTTGGCTCGTTTTGTGCAACCAAAGGCATTTCGGCATCGGCGCGGAAACCCTGGTTTTGCTTTGGTTGGGCATAGCCCACTTCAAAACTCCATTCTCCACGTAAGTCTATTTTTTTATCGGGCGTTAACAAAGAATAATTTTTATCGGGTACAAAGCCGCCTTTGCCACTGTTGCTGATGACTTTAACAATGAGAATATTCTTTCCTGCTTTTAACAGTCCTGCAGGAACAACATACCTGCGGGGTGGATATTGATAGGTGGTATTGCCGATAAATTGGCCATTGAGGAATACCGAATCTGCATCGATAATGCGCCCGATATAAAGTTTCGCCTGCTTTCCGCTCATTTCTGCAGGGATTTGCAGTTCTTTTCTGAAATAAAGAATTCCGTTGATGTTCCGTATTCCCTGATCTGCCCAGTAACCTGGCATCCAAAATTTTCGCCAGCCGCTGGCATCAAAATCCGGATCAATCCATTTTACAGGACCTGATAATCCTTCATCAACTATTGTAGCAGCTGTTGATGGCCTGGCTAGGTTCTTCTCTTTAAGTTTTTTCTGGTAATTGGCCATAAAAGCTGAATCCCTGAAATTATTTATTTTTCTGAGTTGTTCAGGATTCGTCGAAAATGCATCACGACTCATCCAGGCCTCAATAGGAGTACCGCCAACGCTCGAATTGATGATGCCAATAGGAACTTTGTATTTTTGGAAGAGCGTTTTGGCAAAAAAATAACTGGTTCCCCCGAAACTTAAAATATTAGCCCCTGTAGCTGGAACCCATTTTCCGGGAGGAAGATCGGCAGATTCTCCTGACAGGTTTGCTTTGGTTGGAACGAAAAAATTTCTGATCATTGGAAAGTAATCCTTCTCAATCACCTGCGGATAAGCTTCTTTTAAACGCTCCATGGGCAAGGCCATATTAGACTGCCCTGAGCAAAACCAAACATCCCCCAGCATAATATCTTCCAGGGTAATTGTGTTTTCACCTTTGATCATCATTTTAAAAGGACCGCCAGCTTTCATTTTGCCCATTTTAACAGTCCATGAGCCCTGATCATCGGTAATAGTCTTGTATGTTTTTCCGTTAAAACTGACGGTTATTTTTTCTTTTGCTGCTGCCCAGCCCCAAATCGTTAGATTGGTTTCGCGCTGGAGCACCATGTGGCTGGATACCAATTGTGGTAAAGTAATTTTGGCAGAAGCCTGAAAACTGAAAAGCAGTAGCCAGACCCAGCTGCATAAAATGAATTTTGTTCTCATATTCTAATCAATTTCCAAAACTATCTAACCGCGTCTAGCTTTTTTTTGCCATTTGAGTATAATACAGCCAATAATGTTCAAAATTGTTTATCCCGGCAGAAGTAGATCCACATCATATCTTTAAACGAGCTGGCTTAGTTAACCTTGATATGGAAATAATCAAAATCCGCGTGCCCGCCAATGTGTTCCGTCGCATAATTGAAAAGGCCAAAGCGATAACCCATAAAGTGCGGAATAGTGTAAGCCATTTTTAGTTTTTCGCCAACGGTATTCCATGATTTACCATCTAAACTGTAAGCGAAAGAAGCCAGGTCACGACGATCCGTAAAATCACAACTTACCCTTAAATAAATTTTTTGCTGTTTCAACGGAATTTTGATGCTTTCATTCGGCTGCGTATCGTTTACTGTATTCACTACGATAAATAAGCCTTCTTTTAAAGATTTAACGCCAATCCAGCCATACTTTTTCTGAAGCAATAGCATCCCGGTGCAATCGCCAACCTTCATATTTTTCAGATCGATGCTGGTTTCGGCTGAACTTCTCGGCCCTACGGTTCTTTGGGTAAGCGTATTTCTGGCAGAGAGCACAGAGGTATCAATCCTGGAGGTTTGAATGGTTAAATAACCTTTCCTTTTGGTGAGCGACCAATTGGCATGATCCGGATTATGATTCCATTGCCAAACTTTTTTAAGTCCCCTCTCTTCTCCTTTACCGTCAAATTCATCAGAATCGATAACACCAGGAATCAGGCTTTGGTTTTTAGCCAGCTGAAGTGTATCCGGAACTTTTGAATTTAAGCCCAGAACCGGCCAGCCCTGTTCCCATTTTACCGGCACGAGATAAGGAATCCGCCCTACTGCACCATAATCGCGAAAAAGGTACGAAAACCACTTTCCTTCAGGGGTACTGATCAACCCGCCCTGTGCAACACCTTTGTCCTGAAGGCCGATTTTTCCTGTGTATGGCCCCATGAGCTTGTCAGCCTTATGGATAATTACCGTACGCATACTGTTTCTTGGCCAGGTAATATTAAACAGATAATATTGGTCTTTCACCTTGAAAAGTTGAGAACCTTCAGCAGGCAAACCAGGATTGTTACCAGCCACCTGAGTGGCATTTTCTATCAATACCTGAGGGCTCGTACCAGTTTTTATGCCGGATAAATCGGTATTTAACTCGGCAAGCATAATTTTGCCTGCGCCATAAACCATAAAAACCCGGCCATTTTCAAAAAACAGGGAATGATCGTGAAGTGCAGGACTAAAGGCAGACCTTTTCCAGGGACCTTTTTCAATATCTGTAGTAGAATAGATGTAGGTTTTGTTGGTAGTACCAGAAAAAGTACTTACATAAAACCGGCCTTCATGATAACGTAAACTACTTGCCCATGATCCTCTTCCATAATCATTTTTGCCGTTATTCAAATTTAGCTGGTCAGTATTTGCAAGGGTATCATATACATAAGTTACCATCTTCCAGTTGACCAGGTCTGTAGACTTCATAATCGGAAGACCCGGACTCATGTGCATGGTGGTACTACTCATGTAATAGGTTTTTCCAACGCGAATGATGGATGGATCGGGTACATCAGCAAAGATGATGGGATTTATAGCGAGCTGTCCATGGACTGTAAAATAAGACAATCCACTTAAAAGTACAACACACAGATAAAATACAAGGTTTTTCATAACTGGGTTAAAATGAATTTATTGAAGAAGCTGAATCATATAAAAATATACTTAAATAAGTCTTTTTCCAAACTATTGAAAAAAAGTGTTCGTCATCTCGACCGAAGCAACACGGAGCGGAGAGCTCTTTTGAACCCTGTTAACAAGGTTTAGTTTCGCCGAGTAAGATTCCCGCATACGCGAGAATGACGATTTAACTTTTGGGTGATATATCTCAAAAGATATCGTCATTCCCAACCAAGTCGGAAATGACGATTCTTCGGGGAGAGCTATATCGTTAATGCTTTTATATAAAAACTATGAATGGCAAAAAGCTTATTTGCCTTTAAGGGCTTCTGCAACACCTACGTAAGCAGGTTTACGCACAAAACCTCCTGTCCACAATCCAATTGGCTCATCAGGTCTCCAAAATGAACTGGCCGGGCTATCTAACGGACTCCAGATGGTAATGCCATAACGTTGGGCAGGCGGAATAATCTCAAAATACTTATCAATCACATATTTATACATATCTGCCTGTGCTTTGTATTCTTCTTGTGTCACAGCAGCTGTCTTTTTATTCGAAACGCCAAGGTCGAGTTCCGATATCTTGATCAATTTGCCCGTAGCCGCCAGCAGTTTGAACATTTCGACTATTTTCGTTTTATCATTTTCGGTACCCATGTGCATTTGTGTTCCAATACCATCCACTTTGGCACCTTTGCTCTCAATATATTTTACATACTCAATTAGTCCCCTGCATTTATCAAGGCTAGTTTCTAAACCGTAATCGTTTATAAAATGAATATCAGTTGCATTACCATATTGGAGTGCAAGTTTAAAGGCAGTCACAGCATAATCTTTGCCCAAATAATCCTGCCAATAAAATTCATCAGCAGCTATATTAGTTTTACCTACACCTGTCTTCAACAGTGATGGGTCCGGCCAGTCAGACATTGGCTCATTAACCACATCCCATGCTTTTACGCTGGCTTTACTAACGGCGAGCATTCCGGCGATCCATTTATCAAGTGCAGCTGTTAAAATAGCTTTTTTCTCATCGGCTGTTTTTTCAATGATCTTATCACCCCCATTTGGATTTACCCTGTTAATGGAGATTTTATCCATAGAAATTTTGCCGGCATAGGCTCCAAAGCTAAAAACCAAACGTGTTCTGTCACCAGCGGTAATGGTTTTCTCCAATTGTACAAGTTTCCAATCCGTTGAAATATTAAAAGAGCCAAAATCATCTGCTCCATAACTTTTGGTTTCCTGTGCCGCTACTGAGGCTGCTCCGGCAACACTACCTTTAACATAAAAGCTGAGTTTATAGGTTGAAGCATTTTGAAATGGAGTAGTGAAATCCATGGCCGTCTGTGCCTCCCAGGAATTAACAACCTTAGGATTAGACATATTGAGTGCATAGCCCGTGCCGCCATAGCCATCACCCTTTGCCGAAACCTCCCTAACAGAACTATTTCCCCAGCCAAACCAGCCTGAAATATTTCCCGATTCAAAGTCACCATTGCTAATCAGGTTGTCCTCAAGTGCCGGTCCGCTGGTTCCTTTAATAACAGTAGGTGCAATTAAACTATTAAGGTACTTGGCATTTTGATTGGCATGCCAGCAAAGCGTATGCCCATACACTTCCATATTTGAATTTTTAGCATTTTCCAGTAATTTCTTCGTATTATCAAAATCCATACTGCCATCATCTTTCACAATGGCGCCGTGTTTCATTTCATAACCGATTACAATCTGGTTGAAATTACTGTTCGCCAGGCGATACAACACCCCTTTGTTATTGTATTCGGTAAGTGATGTGGCTACCCCCAGTTTAAAATTCGGATTGGCAGACCAGTTGAAATAAGATTTTAATGCATTATAAGCATCAATCTGCTCCTGTGCGGCTATTGATGCAGGTTTTTCAACAGAAAAATCAAGTGCTTCATGCTTTTTGCATGATACCGATAAAACCGGAATACCGATGATTAAGGCAATTTTATAAATATTTTTCATCTTGATTAACATTTTATTTTTTAACCGGATTAAAGGTTTCCATGGTTACGCCGCGGTTACGCATCACGAGTGTATCAGTAGTGGCTACAGACATGTCCGTAAGGTCAATGTTGTAATTCAGATAAAGGGCATCCCGATCGGTATTTCCCCAGCTGTTCTTTTCTCCCCGCTTGATAAATTTACCATTTCCGCTGGCTGTAAACGTGTTATCGGCAGCAGATACTGTACAGTTGCCTGAATCATCGAAAGTAAGCAGCAATTTGCAGGTGATATTCCGGTTATCTTTATCTTTAAATACCGCATTAAAGGTATTAGACTTTAAGGAAGTAGTTACCACCTGGTTTACCTCATCGCTTTCAACAAATGTCATGTGTCTGCTTACGGTTTTATTTAAACTGGTATTGCCGTTTTTACCGGTAATTACATCTTTACCTCGGCGCAGGTAATAGCCATGCCAAGGGTTGATGTATTTAATGGCATATAAGGTATAGTTCTTGGCTTCCAAAATCTTATCAGCATTTTGCACTGAAGTCATCCGAAGCGGAATAACGTACGTATTTTTCAGCGCAAGCGGGTCGGCAAAAAATGCATCGGTAAGCTGTACCTGCACCCCACCGGTAATTTTACCTTTAGGTATGGTGATGGAACCACCCTGAATACTGTAGTAGTTTGCAGGCATGGCCACCACGTTTCCGGCACCGCCAAAAGTAAGGTTGCTGGCCAAAGAATTATCTACGGCCACACCAATACTTACATCATTTTTAACTTCATACACGCCACCTGTGGTTGCCATGATTTCGCAACGGTGCTGGTTGTCAAGAGAAGTATCATATAAATCTTCACCAAGGGTAATGGTACGAACAGGGCTCTGGTAGGCAAAATATACAGTTTGGGTTCCGTAGTCAGGAAATTCCCACTCCTGATTTTTGCATGCTCCTAAAAACACGGCCATTGCCAGCAAAAATTGGATTTTCTTTTTCATTTTCTTTAAATTTTAATCCTGGTATTGAGAACTACCAGCCTGCGTTCTGGATAAGGTTATTATACTTTAAAATTTCGCTATACGGTACAGGTCCATAAATCATATAAGGCTGATACACGCGGTTTTCTACATTAATCGGGGTAAATGTTGTTCCGGTAATGCTTGCTCCCTGGGCTACCTCATTCAGGCTGGCATTCCACCTGCGCAGATCCCAGAAACGGAAGCCTTCAAAACACAGTTCCAGGCGGCGTTCGTTGCGGATCAGTTCTCTCATTTTAACCTGATCTGATTTGATCGATTCGAGGTAAGCATCGTTATTATTGGTACCGACACCTGCTCTCCTGCGGATAGCCTTAATTACATCGTAAGCTGAATAAGCATTGGTGCCGCCATTTAAAGGACCCCAGGCTTCATTCGCAGCCTCAGCATAAGAAAGGTAAATTTCTGTATACCGGATCCGTGGGTTATAATGTTTCTGATTGGTGGTTGATGAAGGGTTAAGGTTCACATCCTGTCTGAGAAGTTTTCGCATGTAATATCCGGTACGGGTAGAAGTTTCTACTTTATTCAAAGCATCATTTGTAGGCCCGTTAAGCGTTGTATTAATAGCGCTACCAGCAGTTCCTGCTGTACCACCGTTCACCAGGATGTACAATTTCAACCTTGGATCGCGGTTATCGTAAGGACTGGATGCCGAAAAACCGCTATTGGCGTCTGCTATCGGATAGCCGTTGGCCATTGGGAATGCATTCACCAGATTTTGTGTCGGATTGATCCGGCCGCTGCCAAAAAGTGTTGGGGGAAAGTTATTTCTTTCCAGGTCATTGCTATTGCCCACATCACTCCGCCATAAAATTTCAGAAGGGTTTACACCCGATGCCAATCCATCAATACCGGCATCTTTATCATACCATTTAATGTCGTTCGCAGTCAGGTTTACCAATCCACCCCTTAAATTGATTACAGCGGCAGCATCATTTGCTGCTTTTTCCCATTTGGCAAGCGTTGAAGGATTAAATGCCGGACTTGCAGCCAGCAACGAAGCTTTAGCGCGGATGGCTTTTGCTATACGTGCTGTTACACGTCCCCTGAAATAATAGCCAAAAACCCGGTTATAGTTATCTTTTCCTACTCCCGAATATTTAGCAGGCACCTGTGCATCACTGGCGATATCCTCAAAATCGGTAGGCAGCAGTTGCTCAGCCATATCCAGATCGCGATAAATTTGCTCCATAGTCGCATCAAATGTGGCTCTGGGTTTATTGAAATCGGCATCCTGGCCTTCTGGTTGCAATACAACAGGAACACCAAGCAATTGCCCGTTATTTCCTTTACCGGCATGCGCCTGCAGAAGGTAATAATTAAACATGGCACGGAGTGCATAACCCTCTCCTTTCATACGATCGTTAAACATGCGGTTAATATTGGATTCAACGGCCCATTTCACCTGGTCTGTTACCGAAAAAAACAGGTTAAGGTATTGTATAGCAGCACGCGAATTGGTCCACTGGGAAAGTGGATTGTTTATCGCCGTCCATTGCCCGGTAGCAATTTTCAGGTAAGCATTATTGCGGTCATTGCTTACGGCATCATCAGTCGCTACATCATTAAACGACCAGCTATTGGTGGGTATGCGGGCATAACCGTTCAGCAGTAAACCCTGTGCATAGGTTGCATTGTTGTAAGTGCTTTCCAGATCGAGATTGTTCTCGATTTCAGGTTTTAACATATCCTTGCAGCCAACAGAGAAAAGCAGTACTGCCAAACCGATCAGAAGTTGTATTTTTTTCATATCTATTTGTTATCAGGGTTAAAACAAAGCCTTTACACCGAGGTTATAAAACCGGGTTTGAGGTGAAGTATTGACATTGAGTTCCAGTATATCACGTTCCGGAGAAATGGTAAGCAGGTTCATACCACTGGCATAAATACCTAATTCCCTCACAAATCCGTTACGGAACAGGTTGGCCGGAAACTGGTAAGACAACTGCACTTTCGACAAATCAAAACGGTTCGTACTGTACAGCCAGAAGTCTGAAGAGCGGAAATTATTATCGCTGTTTGCTGTGGTTAACCGTGGATAGGTCGCTGTAGCTTGCGTTTCAGGAGTCCAGCGGTCTCTAACTACTACGGAATATTTATCCTCGCCGTCTACCCAGAAATAACTACTGTTTTTCATGGCTTTGGCGCCATAACGGCCGGTACCCAATACAAACAGGGTTAAATTTTTCCATTTCGCAGTCAGGTTAACACCCAAAGTCATTGGTGCTCCCATCCATCCACCTTTACCCAGGTAAACTTCATCCCTTGTATCAATAATACCATCACCATTCTGGTCTTTGTATTTTAAATCTCCGGGTTTAACCTGGCCAAAAGATTGGGCAGGCGAAGCAGCAATATCAGCAGTGCTGGTAAAAAAGCCCATACTTTGCAGCCCCCAAAGCGCATCAAGTGGTTTTCCTGTACGGTTCAGGTAATCAAACTGGTAAGATTCAGCACGTTTTGTGGCTTTGGTATCGTAATAGGTACCGGTTACCCCCAGAGTCCAATCTATCTCGCCGGTTCTTTTATTCATCCTGATGCCAAAATCGAATCCTCTGCGCTGATCGTTATCGTAGTTTACAAACGGAATATCAGAATATACCGGAAATCCGGTAGTCAGGTAGGAAGGATAAAGTACACCCGGCTGTACTACATTGCCGCGCATTTGACTGAAAAATGCAGAAGCGGTAAAGTTGATCAGGTTTTTATAGAACGATCCTTCCAGACCGATATTAATCTCTCTTCTCTGCGGAAACTTTAAATTAGGGTTATCTCCTCTTCGACGGTCAAAAGTATGTACCAATCCGCCATCACGCCAGCTGTACCAGGCCGCATCGTTATAGGTAAAGTAGCCTTGGTAAAGGTTATAGTTGTTGATGTCGAGATCGGTATTCAGGATTCCTGCAGAAGCCGTAACCTTCAACTGATCAACGATTTCAGAATTTTTAAGAAACGCTTCTTCACTAAGACGCCATCCTAAAGAAAGTGTTGGCGAGAATGCGCCACGGTTAGCTATTGGTAATTTTGCCGAATACACATATGCACCGCTGAAATCGGCATAGTAGCGATGATCATAGTTGTAACCCAACTGCAAACCCAGATTGGCGTTGTTGGTAGCATGATAAACTGAAGATTCACTGATGTTAAAACCATAACCCAACAATGATCCGGTAACATTATGCTTTTGTTTAAAAGTACGTGCATAATTAAACTGACCTGAAAAAGAGATGGTTTGGCGATAAGCACTTCCGCTCACGTTCTGTACGCCCGATCTGGCATCAATACCATACTTTGTTAAACTCGAAATCTGGTCAATGCCTGCATAATTGTTCCATGTTGCCTCGTAAACCGAATAGGTATTATTATACGATTGATTAAAAGCACTTGAATAATCAACCGCTAGCATGGTTTTAAAGCTCAGTCCCTGCATCAGGCTGTTAAGGTCAAAATTTATCCCGGTATTAAACTGGAACTGACGGGATACGTTACGGTTGTAACCTCCTGCATAAATACTGGCAAAAGTATTCGTCTGGTCCAGCTGGCTTCCGCCCAACAGATAGCTGCCATTGATGATATTATTGCTGTTGTTGGCCTGTGCCAGCGAAGCCACATCACCAGGCTCGATCATACTGATGGGAATAAGCGGCGCAAAACGATACGGACGAACCGTAGCTGCGCTGCCCCAATAATCTGTATTTACACCTTTTCCGGTATAGAAACTGGCCGTAGCATCCACATTTAGGGAAATGATCTTATTCAGTTTTACATCAATATTTCCACGTACATTAAAACGATTGGCACCACTGTTTTTTACGGCTTCACCAAAATTCAGCAGCGAACCAATCGACCAGTAACCGAGGTTGGTGTAATAACGTGTGCGGTTGTTTCCGCCCGAAATTTCTGCGGTAAGGTCGTTTCGTCCATAGCTGTTTCTCAGATAATCTGAAGAATAGTAATCTACGTTCGGGTAGCGGTAAGGATTTGCCCCGGAGGCATAGTTGTATATGGTCTGCTGGGTATAAAGGTCTGGCAATCCGTCATTGCGGCGCGCTTCATTATATAAGGTCATATATTCTGCAGAACCCAGAAACTGTGGATAGCTTTTAGGAACATTTAAACCTGTATTGGCCCTTACATTTACTTTTTGTTCATAATTACCTCCTCTTTTAGTGGTAATGTACAATACGCCTTTAGCTGCACGGCTACCATACAATGCTACCGCATTAACACCTTTAAGTACGGTAACCTGGTCAATTTCCGTTGGCATAATATTGTTGATGTCTCTCGGAATTCCGTCTACCAATACGAGGTAGCCACCCATCCCCCAAATGTTACCGTTAAAACCCGGCAAAAGGGCATCAAGGCCTTCAAGGCTGGAGGTAGTATAGTTTTTTTCCAGCATTTGAGATAGATTTATGGCCGAAACATCACCTAAAAGGTCGCGTTTAGCCACTTTTCTGAATGCAACCTGTACAGAATCTACCTGAGGCATTACAAATATGGTATCTTGTGACTGGCGTTCTTCGCTTTTATTAACGGATTTATTATTTTTTCTGGCCTGCCTGTTGGTTTGCGCTGATCCTGCTGCCGGCAGTAAAAAGGCAACGGCAAGGCATAAGGCTGATATTATCTTGATCTGTTTCATTTCATTCGTTTGAATTAGTTTACGCCCTTACCAGCCTGGATTTTGTTTAAATTCCATATACATGTTTACATCGGCATTTTTGAGTGGCAGCCAATAATGTTTCTGACTAAACTTCCGCTCCAGAATAACCACTTCTTTCAGGTTAACAACCCGGTTAGCTGTAGGGTCGGTAGTGCTGAAAGTTCCGCTACGATCAAACTCAACCGATGTTTTCAACGTGTATGGTTTTTCAATCAATAGCAACCAGCGGCGCAGATCGTTAAAGCGGTGGCCCTCAAATGATAATTCTACGGCGCGTTCTCTTCGTACTTCACCCAAAAATCCATCTACCGAAGTCAGGAACTTAGCTGCCACATTAGCTACTCCGGCCCTGGTACGGATCACGTTGATGGCATCAACTGCTGTTTTGGAAAAACCAGGATCTTTACCTGTAGGCGAATTGTAGCCCATCAGCGCAGCCTCAGCATACATCAGGTAGATATCGGCCAAACGCATATAAGGAACATAAATGTGAAGGCTATTGCCATACGAATAACCATTATCATATTTGTTAGCCGTAATCGGAATAAATTTGCGCAAAACATAACCGGTTCTGCTTCCTGTACTTACATCGCGGTAACTTCCGCTGGTGTATAAATTGGCATATCTGTTTTTCTCATCACTGGCACCCATCGCACCTTGTACAAATTTTACACCGTCATAAACGATGTCATTATAAAACCTTGGATCTCTACCTTTCCATGGATATTCAGGATTGTAACCCGATTCACTGTCGGCCTTGGTAATATCCTGGATCGGCAAGCCATTGGCCATACCGTAATAATCTACATAATTAGCCGTAGGCGTAAACTTTAAGTCGCCTTCTGAAATCACTACCGGTGTATATTGCTTACTGGTTCCCCAGTTGGAATTATTGGCACTGAAAAACGGACCGCGGAATATGGCTTCGGTGCTTCCGGGTAAATCCCAGTTTTGCCCGCTGGTGTAAAAATTACGATAATAGTTTTTGAATTCTACCAGTGCATATTGCGTAGTACCACTTTCGGTAAGGGTAAGCAGCTCGGCAAATGCAGCTGCTGCTTTTTTACAGTAGTCGGCATCGTAGGTCTTGCTACCGGTGGATTCGAAATTCATCAGCGGACTTCCTGCCCACAGGTAATTTTTACCCAGGTAACCCAAAGCCATGATTTTATTGATGCGCAATGCGTTTTTTCCCAGGCTACGTTTACCCGCTGTGGTATTGTCCCAGTTAACCGGTAAAATATCTGCAGCAGCCCTAAAATCTGCAGCAGCTTTGTCGGCACACGCTTTATAGCTTAGGCGTGGAAGGGTGAGTTTTGAATCGGTAGGCAAAACGGTATCTATATAAGGTAAGCCACCAAAATATTCCATCAGCCTGTGGTGAAACCAACCGCGGAAAAACAGCAGCTGCCCCTTGATCAGGTTTCTTTCCTCATCCGTAGCATCTGTCATCTTATCCATATTGGCCAGGCCCATGTTCACTTTACTGATCCCATACCAGGCCGCTTTCCAAAGGTCCTTGTTAAAACGATCGTTATTAGTGCTAAAATTATTGTGGTTCATCCAACCCGAGCCCCAGCCATCAAATTCAGCTTGCCAGCCCCAGAAATTTCCATCGTCTATTTTATGGATAAAATGAAAGTTTCCGGCGGTTGAAGTAATCTCATCCTCTCCCCAATTCCAGGAGTTGGTCCAGTAGTTTGTGCTAAAATTTACAATACAGTTGTAGAGTTCTTCGGTATAGCCCTGGAAATTAACAAAATTCTTAAAAGCCTCTTTTTCCGAAATCACGGTTTCATCGGCTTTATCCAAGTATTTTTCACACGAAGAAAGGGATACTGTCGACCAGATAATGGTACAACATACTAAAGTTTTGATATATTTTTTCATGATTGTAGCATTAAAAAGTAATGTTAGCCCCAATGTTAAATCGCTTTACAGTTGGATAAGCACCTTGTGATGCCCAACCTGTTCCGGCAAAATTGGACTCCCGGTCATCAGGCATTTTGGTCCATACATACAGGTTATTTCCGTTTACATATACCCGCAGCGATTCCATGCCGATACGTTTGATGAAACTTTTACTTTTTTCGAAAGTGTAAGCCAATTCTGCATTTTTTAACCTGATGTAAGATCCGTCGTACATGTAGCGGTTACCGGAAGTATAGCCACTGGCCGTAGATAGCCACCGTGGTAGCGGCACATCGGCATTTGGGTTATCTTTGCTCCAGTAAGATCCCTCATTATATACCAAATGATTCTGGCCGGCTAAACTGCTAAATACCACCTGGCGGGTTACATTGTTTACGCCATAGAGCTGAACAAACAAACTGAAACCTTTCCAATCTACGCCAAATGTAGCGTTGTAGGTGTTTTGAGGGTTTGATGGAAAACCATAAGGAATATTATCTTTTGAATCGATAATACCATCGCCGTTATAATCGATGATATAATAATTCCCCGGTAACTTTTGCCCGTCGTTATTGTCGTGGATAGTGCTGCCATAAAGTTCATCCCAGGTATTGTAATTTCCGGCACTCACGTAAGAATAACTCTGGCTGATTTGTTTATTGGCCCTTTTCTGATATTCGGGTAACAATTGGGCATCATCAGCTTCGATCACTTTATCTTTTGCATGGGTATAGTTCAGGTTGGCCCAAAGTCTCCAGTTCTGTCCCAATCTTTTGTTAAAGGCCAGTTCCAGCTCATAACCCTTGTTTTCGACAATACCGAGGTTGGCCACCGGTGCATCAACACCGAAATAAGAAGGGATGGCGCGGTTAGCACCGAGAATCAGGATGTCGGTACGGCGGTCGCGGAAAAAGTCAGCCTTTCCGGTAACCATACCTTTAAAGAAACTATAATCAATACCAAAATTGGTTTTCTTTACCTTTTCCCAATGTACATCAGGATTGCCAAGCGCCGATATTTTATACCAGGTGTACGGACTTAATTCAGAGCCTTCGCCGGTTACGCCAAGTTTAGTCTGACCGCCGTACGCCCACTGTGTAAGATAAAGCCAGCGACCGCTTACATTATCATCACCAATGGCTCCGTACGAAGCACGCAATTTAAGCATATCAATGAACTTCAGCGGTTTCATAAATTTTTCCTCACTTAACATCCAGCCCAATCCTCCTGATGAAAAGAATGCGAAACGGTTTTTCGTACTGAATTTTTCAGAACCATTGTACGCACCATTATATTCGATCATGTATTTATTGGCATAATTGTAGGTGGTACGGAAAACCCAGTCTTCACGGTAGTTTGGAATCTCACTTCCTGTTGCTACTTCATTCCGGTTGAAAAGTCCCATAGCTGTAATGTTGTGGTTGGTACCCAGTTTTACAGCATAATTGAGTTGGCCCTGATAGAACAACCTGCGTTGGGTAGACCAATCCTGCACGGTACCTCCACTTGTGGTCCAGTTGATCCCATTCTGAAAATCGAAGCGGTTGGTTCCGTCAAATGCCTGCTCATAAGTAGTTAATCCGGTTTTTGGATCGATCCATTTGCTTTGAATACCATTGTACAAATCATTAATCCCCCTGTTTCCTTCTATAAAAGAATTATCCAGCGCAATGGTACCTTTGAAGTTTAAGCCCTTTACCAGTGATCCCAGGTCCTGGTCAAGTGTAAAATCGGTTGTAATCCTGCTTGTGGTGGTATAGCCTACCCCACTAACGGCCAGGTTTCGGGCAGAGTTTAAACCTTTTTGCACATTTGGTGCATAATAACCCCATGTACCATCCGAATATTGCGGCATAAATACATCAGGAGCGGTAGAATAAGCAGAAATCCAGTAAGAATAATCGCTGTTGGAATTGCCCCATGGACTTTTCTTCACCCCTCTGGAACCTGATAAATTCACTTTAAAAAGGGTGGATTTACTCAGTTGAAAATCGAGGTTACTTCTCACATTTAACCTGTTAAATCCGTAACCTGGCTCGTAACCACGATCGTTTTTAAAAGTGCGGAACAAATCGCCCTCATACAGGTAATCAGCATTGGCAAAATATTTCACTTTAGCGGTGCCGCCCGAAATGTTTAGGTTAACATTGTTGGACAGGGCATAATCTTTAAACAATACCTCGTCCCAGTTTACATTCGGATAGCGTTCTGATTCTGCTAAATTTGCAGGATAACGGTATTTATTAATCGTAGCCTGCGGCAGATAATCTGCCCAGCTTTCAGGCTTAAGGGAAAGTTCATTTTCTATAGCCTGGTTTTTTATGGTCAGGGCATCATAAGAATCATATTTCCCCGGTAAACGTGATGGAGATTTAATTACATTATTGATGGTACCCCTGATAGATGCCTGTCCTTCGCGGCCACGTTTGGTGGTAATCAGGATTACGCCATTGGCTCCCCTTACCCCAAATACTGCTGTTGCAGAAGCGTCTTTCAACACCGATATGGTTTCTACAGAACCGATATCCACACTATTCATTGTCCGTTCAATACCATCTACCAGGATTAACGGACCGGTATTGTTCCATGTACTACGACCACGGATCAGTATTTGAGGATCTTCCTCGCCGGGCATTCCTGTACTGGCAGTAGTGATCACCCCCGGCACATTACCGGTTAATGCAGCACCTATGCTCGATACCCCACCAGCACGTTCCAGTACCTTACCAGTAGTTTGCGCAATGGCGGCTACCACACTGGCTTTTTTCTGTGTACCGTAACCGATTACCACTACATCATTAAGGGCCGATTGATCTTCTGAAAGGACAATTTTAAGGTTGTTTTTCCCTTTTGTAGAAACTTCCTTAGTTACCATACCCACGTAACCAATTACCAGAATGGACTGATCGCCAGGTACATTAATCACAAACCGGCCATCTGTGTCCGTTTGGGTACGGATCTTTGTGCCTTTAACAGTAACTGTGGCACCTATTATTGGCGTTTGCTTATTATCGGAGATGGTTCCGGTTACCTTTGTCTGCTGTGCAAAAGTGATTTTAATCATCAGCATTAAGGTTAGCATTGTTAAACAACATCTTTTAAAGAGTTGTCTTTTCGGGCCCAGGTTATCCCCAGCAAAATGCAATAGTATAATTCTTTTCATTTTTCGAAATCATTTATTGAGCATGATGGGTAAAATTGATGACGTCTGTTTGATATGGCATTCCGGAACATTTTATTCCCGATAAGACGTTTCGAAAGGAAGTAGTTTTCCTAAATGGAATTTTAAGTAAATCTCTTAGCATTATTATTTGGTTAGGGTTTTTAAATAGGAAGAAAAGTTGATTTTAATTCTTTCTTCAATAATGGTTAGCTTCACGATGTGGTAACGGTTACTCTCCAATTTAACTGGTACGGATAGGCACGCTATCTTTTGAGCATGATTTTATCATTTGGCTATTAATTGTGTAATCAGTTAAGCGCATACCGAAGCCTTAAAAAAGTTACTATGTTGGTGGTTTCATCCAATTGCGTTTTAGCATACCTATTTTTGTAATCAGCATTTCCGGTCTGGGTAATCTAACTTCCGTTTGTATTTTGCTTGTAAATGCCACCTGGCATCTACCTCTCATCGTCGGTAATTTTTAACCAAAGCAATAGTGCATTTAGCTTTGATGAATTTCAGGTCGACTTGTTATGGCTCAATACCTGCATGTAAATGGAAGTCATTTTTCAACTTATACAGCAAGCCATTGCTTAGCCATTACAGCGCTTGTTCTACCTATTGCTCAATGGAATTAAAAGTGGGTAAACCGAAGTTTTGGATTGGTATTGATTTGACATCGCCGGCAAATTTGTCCCTTTTTGCAGGGCCAGATTGCTTAAGCCTTCCTCATAGAAGTTGATCAGTTGATTAGTCATGGTTTATAAGTTTTATTTGGTTAATCCAAACATAGCCCAAAAACGAATTTAAAGGTTAGAAGATTTGTGCATAAATCAGATACAAATGTTCTATCAACTCAAATACCTGAAATACAATCATTTAGAAAAGTAAAAAACCGTTATTTATACTAATACTCGAAATATTATATTTGATAAAACGATTTTACCAGCACAAAACAATCGATTGCATAATAGTAAATTTCAGCTAATTACCCGCATCAGGAGCATGATCATGCTTACGGTAAAGGTTCAAATATTCTGAAGGTTGCATACCAAATTTTGATTTAAAAGACTTGGCAAAATAGTTTGGTGTAGCAAAGCCTACCAGGTAAGCAATCTGCGAAATATTCAGGTCGCTTTTTATGAGTAAAGCCGCAGCTTTATCAAGCTTTACCGAGCGGATATACTCCACCGGCGAAAGCCCCGTTAATTCCAGCACTTTGTGGTAGAGCGAGCCACGGCTCATCCCTACATTTTTGCTTAAATCTTCTACAGATAATTGTGAATTATTGATGTTATCTTCAATGTACTTCAAGATATTCTTAAGTAACTTATCACCATGCGATTCAACCGAAATCTCCGCTGTTTCCATCTTGATCTGTTTGGTATAGGTATTTTTCAGGGTACGGTTAAGGAGCAAAAGGTTTTTGATTTTAATATTGAGGATATCAATATTAAAAGGCTTGGTGAGGTAATCGTTTGCGCCAATTTCGAGCCCCGTCAATTGTTCCTGTTCTCCTGTAAGCGCAGTTAACAGAATAACCGGAATATGTTTTGTTCTTTTATCTTCTTTTATCTTTTTACAAAGTTCAATACCCGACATATTTGGCATACTGATATCGCTTACGATAAGCTCAGGATGGTTTGCCAATGTTTTTTGCCAGCCCTCCTTACCATCTGCCGCTTCTACAATACGGTAATGTGCTTTCAAATTATCTTTCAGGTATTCCCGAAGGTCCTGATTATCCTCTACGAGCAGAATGGTGTGGATTTCTCCATCCGTTTCGCTCATGGCTTTAGCTGAAACTTCTTCCTCAGTCTGTATTGGGGTTTCGGGGCTGGAAAAATCAACGTTAAGTTTTTCGATATGGTCTAGCAGCGGTAAAGGCAGGGCAATCATAAAATGTGTGCCCTTTCCAACTTCGCTTTGCAAATCAATGGTCCCACCCTGAATTTTGACAAACTCTTTGATGATGGAAAGCCCGATTCCACTTCCCTGGTTCAGGATAGATACCTCGGTATCGGCCTGAAAAAATCGTTCGAATACTTTCTGCTGCTCTTCTTCGCTGATGCCAATGCCCGTATCGCTTACCGTGATCAGGACAGTCTCTTCCTGCCCGTTACGCGGTGTTCTCTTTAAATCAACGGTGATGGTACCACCTGATGGCGTAAATTTAAAGGCATTGGAAAGCAGGTTGAATAAAATACGTTCCAGCTTGTCATGGTCAAACTCCGTTGGATAGCTATCGAACTGGGTCTGAAAAGTAAGACTTATCGATTTCCGTTCGCTTAAATCGTTGAAAGATTCGATTACATCGGCAATAAAGGAGACCAGTTCGCCTGAGGCATTATTGATCTTGAGTTCATTTTCTTCAATTTTACGAAAATCGAGGATTTGGTTCACCAGGTTGAGCAAGCGGCGGGCATTCCGTTTTACTATTTTAAGCGATGCGTTTTTGGTCTCATCGCCCTGTTGCGAAAGGAGTTTCTCGACCGGCCCCAGGATAAGCGAAAGTGGTGTACGGAATTCATGGCTCAGGTTAGTCAGGAATTTAATTTTTAGCGAATCCAGCTCATGCAACCGCTCGGCCTCTTTTCTATCCTGCAAAATCTGCTGTTCAATTTTTGTTTTTTCCTGCACCAGCGCAAACTTTCTCTCCAGGTTTTTGATGCCCCGGTGACGGATGTAAAGTAAAGTACCGGCAATAGCAACCAGGTAAAAAATATAAGCATAGATGGTTCTCCACCATGGTGGATGAACAATTATCTTTATCGAAGATTCGGTTGTATTCCAAACGCCATCATTGTTGCTTGCCCGTACATGGAAGATATATTCTCCCGGATCGAGATTGGTATAAGAAACCGTTTTAGCTGTACCGGCATCAATCCATTCCTTATTAAAACCTTCAAGCTTATAACTATAACGGTTTTGTTCCGGAGCCGTGTAGTTTACACTTACAAAGCTCAGTGAAAAATTCTGCTTATAATCCAGGTCGATTTTTTTGGCAACCGAAATATGGTCGGTTATCGGTCCGTCCTCGCTCGCCTCGATCACATTATTGGAAATTTTTAGCTCGGTAAAAAGTACAGCGGGAACATTTTTGTTTTTTCTGAATCCGGCCGGGTTGAAGTAATTCATCCCTTCTGCCCCACCAAAAAATATTTCACCGTCTTTGCATTTTAAGGCTGCTCCCCTGATAAAGCTATTGTTTTGCACGCCATTGTATATCCCGTAATTGCTAAATTTTTGTGTCTTTGGGTCGAAACGGCTGATCCCTTTGCTGGTACTCAACCAAATATTATGATTGTCGTCTTCAACAATGGCATCGATAACATCATTTGCCAAACCATTACGTTCGGTAAAATTGATGAACTTATTTGTCCTTTTATCCAATAGGTTTAAGCCGCCTCCAGCTGTACCGATCCAGATCCGCCCCTTTGAATCTTCCAGAAAGGCCTGAACAATATCGCCCTTAAGGCCTGAGTTAAGTTCGTTATAATGTTTAATACTGGTCTTATCAGCACTAATCATAGCTACACCAGAACCATGAGAGCCTACCCAAATGTTTGCAAAACGGTCTTCTTTAATAAAACGGATATAATTATTAAGTGGAAATTTGCGGTCTGTGGGCGACTGTACCTTATCAACATACCTAAAAACAACCTTATGGTTAGCATCCATCACATTAATTCCCCCTCCATTGGTGCCAACCCATATCAGCCCGTTTTTATCCTGGGTAATACAAAATACATCGTCAGAATTAAGGCCGGATTCCGTATTGCTTTTCCGGTAAGAGGCCGCTTTGCTTAGCGTTGAATCCAGCACGATCAGACCATAGCCAAAAGTACCCAGATAGAGTTTCTTAGCTGAACTGACAAATAGCGACATCAGGGTTAAACGCGGCGGCAAACCCAACTTTTCTAAATTAACTTTGTGGAACAGACCAGTATTTCTGTTGAAAATACTCAGTCCGCCGCCCTCTGTAGCTACATATATCTCCGTAAGGTTTTTCGGTGCAAATGAAGTTACTACAGGTGCGTTTAAACCATATATATCGAACACATTGCTCTTAATGAGGTTAAAGAGATTGAGGTTGCTATCAAATTTATTGATTCCCTCGCGGTATAAACCTAACCAGTATATCCCCTCTTTATCTATATATACATATTTTACACTGGTGCCCCTTAAGCTGTAGGGATTGCGGGGATTTGGCCGGTATACCCTCACTTTTTTGGTACGGAGATCAAAAACGTTAAGACCATCTTCGGTACCCAGCCATAACTGACCGTTTGGCGATACCGCAATACTTTGAACATTATTATCACTCAGTGAATTGGGATCGCCAGGAACGTGTTGATAGTTTTCAAATCCCATACCATCCGATTTGAGCATACTTAAGCCTGAGGTAGTACCAACCCAGATATTGCCATCACCATCTTCGGCTAAAGACTTCACTATAGTTCCTGCCAGTTGTACGGGTTTATCTGCTGCAGATCCGATCCGGATAAAAGAAGCATTTTTTCGGTTAAAAAGAAATAATCCATCCTCTGTTCCCACCCACATCCGATGTTTGCTATCTTCCATCAGGATGTTGATTATGGTTGGCGGAAGTTTACCCAACTGGCCGGCTGCAATTGGGAATTTAGACACTTTTTTGGTATCCGGATCAAAAAGATCAAGTCCGGTAAAGGTGGCCACCCATATTTTACCCAAATAATCACTGGTAATATACCTGATCAGGCTGTGACTGAAACCTGTTGGGCCATTTGAAGCACGATAATTAATGAAAGAATTTTTTCTTCTATCAAAAAGGGCCAGTGAACCCCCACTGGTACCAAACCAAAGGTTTCCCCTGCGGTCTTCATGAATGGCCTTAACCTCATTAGCCTGAATACTTGTAGAATCGTTTGCCTGATATTTATAAGTGGTAAAGTTGGTACCGTCAAATTTATTTAATCCATCTTCTGTACCAAACCACATCAATCCGTACCGATCTTTAAAAATTACAGTTACATTGTTAGATGATAACCCGTTTTTAGAGGTCAGAGAGGTGAAACGCAATTCAGGCTGTTGCGTTTTAGGCTGTGCTATAGTATCGCCCGCATTAAAAAGCAGGTAAGCAAGTAGAACGAAGGATAGATAAGCAGAACCCCTGAGCATATTTAATGATTTTGCTGTATTAATAAAATTTCAACTTCAAAAGGTGTAGAAAAGCTAAACAATGCGCTAAAATCTAAGGAAGATTCAAAATTATCTGGATACATGATCTATTTGGCTTAGTGGCGGTAAGATAAAAAAACTAATTTAGTTCATTGCATCATTACCGCTTTCACAGTATTATTTTCTTCATTATCAGCTTAAAAAACTGATTATTTCCTGAAATCAACCACACTCCAATAGGCTTTTTTTCTTTGCAGGTTTTGATCAAAAAGCAAGGGATAGTTTTTTCTTCCGGGTACGGGGTATTGATCGAGCCATGTAGAACGATCAGAAAGATTCCAAAAAGTTACACTGCTGATTTCCTTTTTAAAGCTTCTGAAAATAGCAAAAATCCGGGCGTATCGGTCAATTTGCTTTTTTTCGAGCGCTGCTGTGAAACGGTCTTGCTCATCTGGTTTCTTAGCCCTTAAGTTTTTCTCCCAGGGATAGATGGACAGATCCAGTTCTGTGATCTGAATTTGCAGACCAAGAGATGCGTATAATTTTAATGATTCCCGTAATTCGGTATCATCAGGCTCAAAAACAGACCAATGCCCCTGCAGCCCTACCCCGTGAATAGGGACCTTGTTATCGACGAGTTTTTTCAGCATTTTATAAATCTTGGCTCTTTTTACAGGTCTCTCAGAATTATAGTCATTATAAAAAAGCAATGCATCAGGATCAGTCTCATGCGCATATTCGAAAGCCCTGGCAATAAACTCTTCTCCACAGATCTCATTCCATAAAGAAGGCCTTAAATACTGGTCATCTTCGTCGCCGATCACTTCATTAACAACGTCCCATGCATATACCTTTCCCTTATAACGGCCCACCACGGTTTTAATATGATCTTTAAGCCTTTTGAGCAATAGGGCTTTATCTACCCGGCCTCCGGAACTGTTTTTAAAAATCCATGCCGGCACCTGCTCATGCCAGCATAAGGTATGCCCCCTTATTTTAAGTCGGTTATCATTTGCAAAATTAACCAGCGCATCGGCATCCGCCCAGTTATAAACATCTTCGCGCGGATGAATAGGTTGCATCTTCATGGCGTTCTCCGGCGTTATGCTATTGAATTCCTTTAAAAGCAATGCGCCCTGCTCTCCTTTAATGGTTTGCGGCGAAACCGCTACTCCAATGTTGAAGTAAGACTGATAATAATCTTTCAGGCCCGGATTACTTTTTTTAACTTTAGGGTAACTGCCGCAACTGGCAAAAACCGCGAAAACAGCAATAGTAAAAATGGCAATATGAAATTTAGTTGTACGCATTTATATTTGGTTGAATGGCAAGGTCGATTTTATCCTCATCAGGGTAGCGGAAAAATCCAGTAAATTTAGACCTAAGTAAATACACCGGCAGTCATATTTGTCAAAACAATAAGAACAGATGTTCAAAAAAGCATCAAATTGCTCAAAATTGGTTAAATTAATAACCCGATAAGCAGCGAGGCCATCTTGTCATAAATTCATTACATGACATTTGTTTCCTTAAATTGACGATAAGAAGCTTGGTCAGCACAAAAAACCTGCGATTTTGCAACTTTATTGCTTACCTGATCAAATATGAGAAAACCGAAAATCTTCCCTTACCTGGCCGTTTTACTTTTGGTTACTGGCATCATGTTCAGTGCATATAAAACCAAGGAGTTTAACACCAAAGGATTAAAAGACTATTACCGAAAATATTTTCCCATAGGTGTGGCGGTTACCCCATGGGACCTTAGCGGTGATAAGCGGAATTTAATTCTTAACCAGTTCAACAGCATCACAGCTGAAAATGCAATGAAAATGGGCCCGATACATCCTATGGAAAACACCTATAACTGGAAAATGGCAGATTCTATCGCATCGTTCGCCAGGATAAATGGACTGAAGTTGCGTGGGCATTGTTTGGTATGGCATAATCAAACCCCTCGCTGGTTATTTAAAAATGAAGACGGAAGTGTGGTATCCAAAGAAACTTTGTTAAAAAGAATTCAAACGCACATTAACACTGTTGTAAGCAGATACAAAAAAGATATATATGCCTGGGATGTGGTTAACGAGGTTATAGCAGACGATTCTGCCTATTTCCGCAAATCTCCGCTATACCAGATCGCAGGCGAGGATTTTGTAGAAATGGCTTTCAGGTATGCCCACCAGGCTGATCCCAATGCCCAGTTGTTTTACAACGACTATAACACAGAACAGCCATCTAAACGTGAGAAAATTTACAAAATGCTTAAAGGTTTGCTGGCTAAGGGTGTACCAATCCATGGTGTTGGATTACAGGGCCATTGGTCTGTAAATAATCCAAGTCGTTCTGAACTGGAAAAATCTATTGCCCTATTTTCCTCATTAGGGCTTAAAATTCAGATTACAGAGCTGGATGTATCGGTTTATAGCGGCAATCAGGGCGGACGTTTAATCCAGGGCAATAAAAGTAGCAATACCGAACAGTTTACACCTGAAATGGAAGAAAAGCAGCGCCAGCAATATAAAATGATTTTTGAAGTGCTGCGTAAATATAAAGCTAACATCACGGGTGTAACTTTCTGGAATTTATCAGATCAATACAGCTGGCTGGACAACCGTGGCCGGAAAAATTTTCCACTGTTATTTGATCAAAATCTGATGCCCAAAAAAGCATTTTATGAGGTGGTAAAATTCTAACTAACAGTCTTACCTTGAGTCGTTTGAATATATAAAAAAAATGACTTTTACAGTCATACTGAGGATATAAAATTTTAATTTAAAAACGCTTTACGTCTATATACAGGCACTATTAACCAGATCAATCTAAATCATCAAATCTTTTTATATCTGCAATAACAAACAGATACAAAAAAATTCTTAGCAGTAAGCTTTTAGCAGCACAGTTATGAGAAAACACAACGACCTTAAAAAATTATTTCTTACAATCTTGCTCTGCAGTTTCTGCGGTTTCGCCGGCGCCCAGGAGTATCCATTTCAAGACTACCAACTTCCGTTTGAAAAGCGGGTAGATGATCTGGTTTCAAGACTTAGCCTGGATGAAAAGGTTATGCAAATGCTTAACTCGGCACCGGCGATTCCCCGCTTTAAGATTCCGGCATACGACTGGTGGAACGAAACTTTACATGGAGTAGCCAGAACGCCTTTCAAAGTCACTGTTTTTCCCCAGGCCATTGCCATGGCTGCAACTTTTGATCCATCTGCACTTTATAAAATGGCCGATTATTCTGCTTTAGAAGGTAGGGCTATTTACAATAAAGCGTTAGCACTGGGAAGAACAAATGAACGTTATCTTGGCCTGACCTACTGGACTCCGAACATTAATATTTTCCGGGATCCGCGCTGGGGAAGAGGCCAGGAAACCTACGGTGAAGATCCTTACCTGACAGGAACGCTCGGCGACGCTTTTGTTAGAGGCCTGCAAGGTGATGATCCAAAATACCTTAAAGCTGCTGCTTGCGCCAAGCATTATGCGGTACACAGCGGTCCGGAACCACTTCGGCATGTTTTTAATACCACAGTAAGCGCTTTCGATTTATGGGACACCTACCTGCCCGCATTTGAAAAACTGGTTACACAATCGAAAGTTGCGGGAGTAATGTGCGCTTATAACGCCTTTCAAGGCCAGCCTTGTTGCGCCAATGATCTTTTAATGACCGATATTCTACGCAGAAAATGGAACTTTAAAGGTTATGTTACCTCTGATTGCTGGGCGATAGACGACTTTTATAAAAACCATAAAACCCATCCAAATGCAGCATCGGCGGCAGCTGACGCTGTTTTTCACGGAACGGATCTGGATTGCGGTACCGAGGCCTACAAGGCGTTGATCACTGCAGTAAAAACGGGCATCATTAAAGAAAAAGACATTGATGTTTCGGTGAAAAGACTATTTATGATCCGGTTCCGGTTGGGCATGTTTGATCCGCCTTCCATGGTCAAATATGCCAATACCCCTGCTACTGTGCTTGAAAATAGCGAGCATAAAGCACATGCCCTTAAAATGGCCCGCGAATCGATGGTGTTACTCCGGAATGAATCACATACCCTGCCATTAAAAAAGAACCTCAGAAAAATTGTTGTATTGGGTCCTAATGCTGATAATTCAATTTCAGTATTGGGTAATTATAACGGAATTCCTTCAAAAATTACCACAGTTTTAGCGGGCATCAGGGAAAAGGTTGGCCAGCAGACCAATGTAGTTTACCAGCAGGCCATTTCATTCACCAATGATACGCTCTTAAGTTACCTTGATTTGGACAACGAATACAGAATAAACGGCGTTCAGGGATTTAAGTCAGAATATTTTAACAACACTACGCTTGAAGGCGAACCAGTATTAACCCGTACAGAACCCAGAATTGAAAACAATTGGCAGGAAGGTGAAAAAATTGCCGATAAATTAACAGCCAACCATTTTTCTGCCAGATACAGTACCACATTTAAACCATCCGCCTCAGGTTCGATCACTTTTGAATTGAATGCTGATGACGGCTATCGTTTTATGATTAACGGTAAAAATGTAATTGATGCCTGGTCGAGGAACCGATGGGGCGCTAAAACCTATAAACTAGAGACCGTAAAAGATTCGGTTTACAATCTGGTTGTAGAATACTGGCAAGGGGAAGGAAGTGCAAACATCCGCTTTAAGGCTGGCACCTTTGTAAAAACCGATTTCAATGCACTGACCAAAAGCCATGCAGATGCTGATGCCTTCGTATTTGTAGGCGGGATTTCTCCACAACTTGAAGGAGAGGAAATGAAAGTGGATTATCCTGGATTTAGCGGAGGGGACAGAACTTCTATCATGCTGCCTGCCGTTCAAACAGCCTTAATGAAATCGCTTAAAGAGACTGGAAAACCAGTTGTTTTCGTGATGATGACCGGTAGTGCCATCGCCATACCATGGGAAGCTGAAAACATTCCGGCTATTCTGAATGCGTGGTATGGTGGTCAGGCAACAGGTGAAGCTGTAGCGGATATTCTGTTTGGCGATTACAGCCCATCCGGGCGATTACCGGTTACCTTTTACGCAAGTGATCAGGACCTTGGTGATTTCAGCGATTACAGCATGAGCAACCGAACTTACCGTTATTTTAAAGGTAAACCACTCTATGGATTTGGCTATGGACTTAGCTATTCTTCTTTTTTATATGAAAAGTGTGTTGCTCCTGCAGTATTAAAAGCTGGAAAAGGTATGGAGATATCAGTTCAGGTTAGTAATAAAGGAAGTGTAAAGAGCGACGAAGTTGTTCAATTGTACCAGCTCAATAACCAAAAATCAGTCAAATCAGCAGCTAAAGCTTTAAAAGGCTTCAAGCGAATCAGCCTTGAACCCGGAGAAAGTAAGCTGGTTAAATTCAGCTTAAAAGCCGATGATCTTGCTTATGTTGACCAGAACGGATCGAAACAATTTTACAAAGGCAGTATTACATTGGCAATCGGTGGTAGCCAACCTGATGAGCTAGCTGCCAAAAGCGGAAATATCATCAAAAAAGTTATCCGCGTAAACTAATCTGTACCTAAGATAACTCATTAATCCTTGCAATAAACCATTAACAATCTACAACAATGATAATGAAACAAGCAAACCAAAAATACCCTAAACTCACGCTCCTATTTTGTCTATTATTCATGCTGGCTAAAAATTCTTATGCTGATGACCATCTTGCCAGCCATCGTCACCTTGCAGACCCGGCCACGCTGGTTTATAACGGAAGGGTTTACCTGTATGCCTCAAACGATGATGACAATACCGATGATAAGGATAGTGGTTATAAAATGAAATCCATTGTTTGTATTTCCAGCAGTGATATGAAAAACTGGACCGACCATGGTGTGGTGTTTGAGGCGCCACGTGATGTAACCTGGGCCAGCAGAACCTGGGCGCCTTCAGTTATTGCCAGAAATGGTAAAATTTACCTGTATTTTGGTAATGGCGGCTCAGGAATTGGTGTAGCTACCTCCTCCTCCCCTATCGGACCATTTAAAGACCCATTGGGCAAAAAGTTAATTGATAATGAGACGCCTGGTGTACAGCCTGCAAAAAATATGTGGTTATTCGATCCGATGGCCTTTTTGGATGATGACGGACAGGCCTATTTATATTTTGGAGGCAATGGCGAAGACAATATGCGCGTAATTAAATTAAATGAAGATATGATCAGCGTGAATGGGCGCGCAACCTCATTTCATGTGCCTGCTTTTTTCGAAGCTTCATGGATGCACAAGCGAAACGGCAATTACTATTTTTCATATTCCTCTAATCCTAAGGCAGAAATGAGGATTGATTATATGATGAGTACAAATCCGACCACCGGATTTGTTTACAAAGGTGTTATTGGCGCACAACCACCCAACAATAACAATAATAATCACCATGGCATATTTGAATTTAAAGGAAAATGGTACCATGCTTATCATAACAGAGTTGTGGCTATTAAAAAAGGTATTCCTCCGGTTTACAAACGGAATCTGGCAATTGAAGAGTTAAATTATAAGCCGGACGGTTCGATTGTTCAAATTAATTATACTGTAAATGGCGTAACGCAAATTGGCGCAGTAAATCCTTACCAACGTAACGAAGCCGAAACCCTGCAGGATCAGGAGGGGATCATGACTAAAAATACAGCTGATGGCGGGATGCAGATTTCGGGCATGAAGAATAATAACTGGATTAAAATTCAAGGTGTAGACTTTGGCAAAAAAGGTCCAAAGCTATTTAGCGCCCAAATCAGCGGCCTCTCACCGGGCACAAGCCTTGAGGTGCGCGCAGGCAGTTTAGATGGAAAACAGATTGCAAAACTGGTTTCGACCGGAAAACAGGCAGCTGGTTTACAACTGCAAACCGGAAAAGCAGAACTTATCAAGGGGAAACAAGATTTGTATCTGGTAGTATCGGGGGGTGATTCGGCTAACGGAATTGATATAGACTGGTGGCGTTTTCAACAGCGTTAAACATTCCGGCATTTATCTCAATAAAAGAAAAAGATTCGGCCTGAGCAGCTGAAAATTAGATCAAATATATCATAGCATAATTGTAAAAGGAAAAATGGCATATATTAAAAGGATCATTATCGTTGCATTGCTGATGCTAAACCAGGCCACAGTATTAAAAGCTGAAGATGGCCACGCCCTATGGCTTAGAAACCATTCTGCTATAAAAGTTAATATTTCAAGCACAGTACGCTCCGCTACTGTAGATCTTGCCATAGCTGAACTCAGAAATGGCTGGTTGGGTAAGGAGAATATGACCATTAAACTTAATTTAACTAAAAATCCGTCGATCAAGCGTGATGGATTTCAATTGGAGGAAACAGCAATCAACGCCCGCACAGAACTGGGTTTATTATATGGCACCTACGAATTATTAAGGCGCCAATACCTTAACCTGCCGCAACGCAACGTTATTTCAAATCCATCCTACTCCAGAAGAATCCTGAACCATTGGGATAACCTGGATGGCAGCATTGAAAGAGGTTATGCCGGAAGTTCGATATTTTGGGGCAATACGGCGAATGGATTAAATATTACAAATCAGGACCGAGAAAAATGGAAAGCTTATGCCAGGGCAAATGCATCAATTGGCATTAACGGTGCGGTTTTAAACAATGTAAATGCTTCTGCAAAAATCCTGTCTCCGGCTTACCTGGAAAAGGTAAAAGCCATTGCAGAAAGTTTGCGTCCTTACGGAATAAAAACCTATTTATCTGTTAATTTTTCATCACCGGTGCTTATTGGCAAATTAAAGAAGGCAGATCCATTGGATCCTTTGGTTAAACAATGGTGGAAAGATAAAGCAGCAGAAATCTATAAACTCATTCCTGATTTTGGAGGATTTCTGGTTAAAGCCAACAGTGAGGGGCAACCTGGTCCGCAGGATTACGGAAGAACCCATGTGGATGGTGCGAATATGCTGGCCGACGCACTGGCTCCTTTTAACGGAATCGTGATGTGGCGCGCCTTTGTTTACAACCCATCACCAGAAGACAGGACCAAACAGGCTTATAAAGAATTTTTACCACTGGACGGAGCCTTTAAGAAAAATGTGATTTTGCAGGTAAAAAACGGACCACTTGATTTTCAGCCCAGAGAACCCTTTAGCCCATTATTTGGCGCCATGTCAAACACGCCGGTGATGCCTGAATTGCAAATCACCCAGGAGTATCTGGGCGCTTCCAGGCAACTCGTTTTCCTCTCTACCTTATGGGAAGAATGTTTAAATAGCGACACTTACAAAAACGGAAAGGGCAGTACAGTAGCCGCCTGCACCGATGGCTCATTAAGCAAAACAGATTTTACCGCCATTGCTGGTGTGGCCAATATTGGCAACGATGTAAACTGGACCGGACATACTTTTGCCCAGGCAAACTGGTATGCTTTCGGCCGCCTGGCCTGGAACAACAAACTCGAAAGCAAAACAATTGCTGAAGAATGGATAAAACAGACTTTTCTGGATGATAAAGAAAAGAAAACCGACGCCAACTTCATTAAAACCATCCAGGAAATCATGCTTAACAGCAGAGAAGCAGCCGTTGATTATATGATGCCATTAGGTTTACACCATATTTTTGCGGAAGGTCATCATTATGGACCGGCACCTTGGTTTTCCAATGATAAAATCCGCCCCGACTGGACCTCTGTTTATTACCATAAGGCAGATACAGCAGGAATAGGTTTTGACAGGACCAGAAGCGGAAGTGATGCGGTTGATCAGTATCATGAGCCATTAAGCTCAACCTTTAATAACCTTTCCAGCTGCCCGGAAATTTACCTGCTGTGGTTTCATCATGTACCCTGGTCTTACCGTTTAAAAAATGGCAGGGATTTGTGGACGGAACTATGCATCCGTTATGACCATGGCGTTCAACAGGTGAGGTCTTTTCAGAAAGACTGGGACAAAATAAAGGGATCGATAGACAGCGAACGTTTTGCAGAGGTGCAATCTAAACTCCGAACACAGAGCAGAGATGCCCAAATCTGGAAAGATGCCTGTTTACTTTATTTCCAGCAGTTTAGCAGAAGAGAAATTCCATTTGAAATTGAACGCCCGGTCCATGATCTTCAGGCGCTGAAGGAGCTGACCAAAAGCCGGGATTATGAATAGGAATACAATGTTGAATCATGTCCCTAAAGATTTATTTCACACTTCGAGTTCGTCATTTCGAGCGAAGTGCAACGTAGTCGAGAAATCTATTTCAATAGATCTCTCCATTTCACTGCGTTTCAGTCGAGATGACGACTTTACTAATGGATTCTATCAATGAAAGTGCAACACAATCAATAACCCGAGTTTCAGCGAAGCTAAATCCATTCAGTAATTCCTCCAAGATATCGTCACCCTGAACTCGTTTCAGGGTCTTTAGCAAGTAAAGATCTCTTCCCGCCTGTACGGGCGGGCATTTTACTGCGTTTCAGTCGAGATGACGATTATTTCATTGTTATTAGAGGTGCAATTAATATACCCACAATCTTTACCTCCTTCGCGTCAAAAACTTTGCGAACTTTGCGGTAAAACAGAGATTTTTTATTTTTTATACATCGTATAGGTTTTCCCAATAGCTGTTTTAATATCATACAATTGAGTTTCAGGCAAATCAATAGTTACAGCTGGCGCCAGCTTGGAAATTACCGGTTTTGGTATCTTGTTAACGAAGAAAAAAGGATTTTCATTGTCACCAGTGGCCTTTTTAGCTTTGAGTTTGGATAAATTTAATTCATTAGGTACCCTGATCCTTAAATTTCCGCCCAAATGCGATTTAATCACCAATTTGGTAACCATACCGTTCACCCATTCCAGTTCAACAATCTCAAACCCACCCTTCGCTCTTAAGCCGTTAACATGTCCGCTTGCCTTCCAGACATCGGGCAGTGCAGGTAAAAGTTGAATGGCGCCGTTATCTGATTGCATCAGCATTTCTGCAATACCCGAAGTACAACCAAAATTACCATCAATCTGAAAAGGCGGGTGCGCATCAAAAAGATTATTGTAAGTACCACCACTTGCACGGTTTCCTCCCACTGGTGTTAACTGGCTCTGAATAAGCTGGTAGGCATGGTTTCCATACAGCAGCCTTGCCCACCAGTTCACTTTCCATCCCATGCTCCAGCCGGTAGAAACATCGCCCCGTTGCAAGAGTGTTTTCCGGGCCGCTGCATACAAATCCGGTGTTAGGTATGGCGATATCTGAGCAGATGGGAATAAGCCATATAAATGAGATACATGCCGGTGATGATCATTTGGATCGTCGATATCATCAATCCATTCCTGCAACTGCCCATATTGTCCAACCTGCATTGGCGGGAGCTGGCTGCGCATCTTTTTCAACGTATCAACCAGGGCCTTATCTTCACCCAGAATTTCTCCCGCACGGATTACCGAACTAAAAACATCATATACAATTTGATTACTCATGGTTGTTCCGGCATCGAGCGAAGAGCCCTGATGCGCAGGAGGGGCATTTTCAGGAGACATATCCGGATTAATGACCAAAAACCCTCTTTTAGGGTCTTTAACCAGGAAATCAACATAAAACATGGCTGCTCCTTTTAAAGTTGGATAGGCTGATTTGAGAAATGACTGATCGCCACTGTAAAGATAGTGTTCCCAAAGGTGCTGACTCGCCCAACCACCACCATGAGTCCATGCGCCCCAGAATGCGCCATCAACAGCGCCTGTTGTTCTCCAGATATCTGTATTGTGATGCGCCATCCATCCCCTCGCTCCGTACATATCTTGGGCAGTCTGCTTTCCGGTTTCGCCCAGTTCCTGAACCATTTTTAAGAAAGGCTCATGCAACTCGGCCAGATTGGTTTTCTCGGCAGGCCAATAGTTCATTTCTGCGTTAATGTTGATGGTATACTTGCTGTCCCATGGCGGATATAATTTATTATTCCAGATGCCTTGCAGATTAGCAGGCTGTCCGCCCGGCTGAGAGCTCGAAATGAGCAGGTAGCGTCCATATTGAAAATAAAGAGCTGCAAACTGCGGATCATTAACCGAATTGAAATTTTTGAGTCTGATATCAGTAGGTACATGGTCAAAATCACTTTTCCCTAACGATAAATCTACCCGATCAAAATATTTGTGATATTGTAATTGATGCGCTTTTAAAACAGTCTCAAATTTTCTAGGCAACGCGCGGTTTAGCATTTCCCTGGCCTTTAATTTTTCATCCCCGCTAATATCTTTGTAATTGATAAAGTTGGTGGCAATAGCTAAATAAATGGTTACCGCATTGGCATTTTCTACCACAATTGTACGCCCGGAACTGGAGATTTTACCGCCAATATGCTTAAATGCCGCGATCCCATTAAAGCGGACAAGCCCCGGTACGCCCTCATGAGAGGTAGCAGTTCCGGTAATTTCAATTTGCCCTGGCACCTGTGTATTCATTTTAGCACTGGGCTGCAGAGACGATAAGGAAGCCGTAAAGCTTAATGCACCCGGTTTACTCGAGCGAAGTTCAACCGCAATAACACCATCGGCAAGCGAGGCCAGCACACGCCGGGTGTAAACAACATCTTTTACCTGGTAAGTGGTGGTGCTTACCGCATTACTGATGTCTAATTCACGGTAAAAGTTGGTATAGGTTTCATGACCAGCAAAGTCCAGGTGTAGATCTGCAACAGGTTGAAAAATCTGTCCCTGAGATTTTTTGCTGATGATCACCTTATTGGCAAGCAGTTCTGCCTGTTTTTGTTTGCCGTCAAAAATAAGCGCTCTAATGCGGGGCAATGAATCTAATGCCAAAGGATTATCATTTCTGTTGGGACTACCGCTCCAAAGGCTATGTTCATTTAGCTGAATAATTTCATTAACTACATTTCCATAAACCATTGCGCCAAGCCTGCCGTTACCCACAGGTAATGCATTTTCCCAAGTTTGGCCAGACGGGCTATTATACCATAGTTTTAACTTTGGTTTTTGCTGGGCAAGGCTTGATAGAACAACATTGGTGAATAGCAGCAGGGTTACAATTTTTTTCATGGAGCAGAATAATCAGTCGTTAAGGATTTAGGCTATACTTTTGAAAGGCAGCCTGATCAACAGGTTTAAATAACAGCTGACTAAACAGGTAAAGATCATTTTTCCATACTTTGAAATCATGCACACCTGGTTCAACATAATAAATATGGGGTACATTTTTTTCTACCAGGTATTCGTGGGTACGTTGAGAGAAATTAAGTAATCTATCGTTATCCCCGCAGGAGATCCAAAGCAACTTAAGCATGGTTTTAGCTTTGGCCGGATCTGGTAATAATTCAGCAGGCACTTTGGTATTTGGTGCAGAAGAAAAGCCGCCAACCCAGGCAAAAGTATCTAAATTGCCCAATCCAAAATTTAAGGATTGACCACCGCCCATAGACAATCCGGCAAGCGCTCTGTGTTCCCTGTCTTTAAAAACGGGATAATTTTTTTCTACATATGGAATCAGATCCTGTAACAGATCCTTTTCAAAGGTTGCAAAAGCAGCAACTTTATCCGGAGCCATAATATTTCCGGTAGCACGGTCATCTTGCATCGCCCTTCCGTTCGGCATCACCACCAGCATCGGTGCAAGCTTTCCCGCAGCATACAGGTTATCAAAAATTACCTGAGATTTACCGCCGTTCAGCCATTCCTTTTCATCACCACCAATACCGTGGAGCAGATATAAAACCGGGTATTTTTTGGTTTTCAGGTAACCTGGCGGGAAATAAATAGTAGCTTTTCTGTTTGTCCCAACAGTTTTTGATGCATACTGGATCGTATCTATTTTGCCATGCGGGATGTTTTCCTGATTAACATCGAAATCTGCAGGCGCCGCAGGAATCTGCTTTTGTGCGAAAACTGCAATCTGAATAAAAATAAGTGTTGCGAAGATGGAGATTAATCGTTTCATTTGAATTGGTTAGCGGTGATTGGCAGCAATAATTGATAGCCTGCCTGAAATTAATTATTAATACAAACTTAAGCGCATCGCACATCAGGGTAATGGAACCATTGATTATTTTGAGTGCAAAAATGTTCAAAAATGCCTTTAAGCAGAACAAATCATCATTTATTTAAAAATCTTTAATGAACTTCGGTTTAGAGATACTTCTCGGAAAAAGGTATCTGACCGGAAGCATTTCGTAATTAACAGACTTTAAACATTAACTAAGCTAAGAAAAAATTAGCATGGTTAAGCTTTTTAGCAATCGATTGCAGAAAAAAATCCAAATGGTTGCGGGCATAACATTTTACAGGACCAAACCTAAAAACCAAATATGAAAAACAACCTTAAAGAGCGGCGATGTATCACTGCTCAACGTAAAAAGCAGACAGGAAATCCGATGATCTGCAATCATAAAATCTTTGAAAACAACACCGTGATGCTATGAAAATGATCCAAACCATGCGCTGGTATGGCCCTGATGATATTGTTACGCTTGCCGATATCCTGCAGGCAGGCTGCACTGGAGTAGTAACGGCTTTACATCATATCGCCGTTGGAGAAATCTGGACTGAAAAGGAAATAATGGCCCGGAAATCACTCATAGAATCTTCTGGTCTGGTTTGGGAAGTGGTAGAAAGTTTACCGGTACATGAAGACATAAAAAAGAGACAGGGCGAATATCTGCAGTGGATTGAAAATTACAAAATCAGTCTGAAAAATCTGGCCAGCTACGGCATTAAAGTAATTACTTACAATTTCATGCCGGTGCTAGACTGGATGCGTACCGATTTAACATTTAAAACCAGTACCGGCGCACTCGCCTTACGATTTGAGAAAACAGCGTTTATTGCGTTTGACCTTTATTTGCTAAACCGACCGGGTGCAAGTGCTGACTATACGGCGCAGGAACTGGAAGATGCCAAAAATTTCTTTATTAAACTCAATGCAAAAGAACAAAGCACTTTAATGAGCAACTGTTTGCAGGGCCTGCCGGGAAGTAAAGATCATTTCACCAAAGATCAGGTATTGAATTTATTAGAAGGATATCAAAACATTTCTGCAGAAATACTCAGCAATAATTTAATCAGTTTTTTAAAGGAAATTACGCCAACGGCGGATCAAAACGGATTACAACTCGCTATTCATCCGGATGATCCTCCCTACCCGATTTTGGGTCTGCCCAGAATTATGAGCACAGAAGAACATGCGCACAAAATATTACAGGCAGTACCTGCACCTTCCAATGGAATCTGTTTTTGTAGCGGGTCCTTCGGTGCCAGGCCGGATAATGATTTAAAAGGAATGATTGAACGTTTGGGCAACAAAATCTATTTTCTACATCTGCGCAGCGTTCAGCGAGAGGATAACGGCAACTTTTATGAAGCCAACCACCTGGAAGGAAATGCAGAGATGAGCATTTTGGTCAGGGCTATCCTAAAACTCATGTCCGAAGAAAACCGTGCGATCCCTATGCGCCCCGATCACGGGCACCAGATGCTCGATGATTTAGATAAAAATCCTTACCCTGGCTACTCTGCTATAGGAAGACTGAAAGGCCTTGCCGAACTACGCGGACTCGAACTGGGCATCAGCGAAACTTTAAAGACAGAAAACATACTTCGCTAGATAAATCGCAAAAATCCTGTTTTAAAATTAACATCAAAAATCCGAGCATATTTCTTCAATAACCAAATACAATTATGAAAAAAATCCTTTATCTATTTTTATTATGCTTCACCACACAAGCATTTGCCCAAATAAAATTTACCAACCCCATTCTTGCCGGTTTTTATCCGGATCCAAGTATTACTAAAGTGGGATCTGATTATTACCTGGTTAATTCTACTTTTTCCTATTTTCCGGGCATTCCTGTTTTTCACAGCAAGGATTTAAAAAACTGGAAACAGATTGGAAATGTGATTGAGCGAAATTCGCAGATGACTTTTCTGGGCGACGGAACCTCTCGTGGCCTGTTTGCACCTTCTATCAATTACCATAACGGAACCTTTTATATGACTTGTACCAATATAGATAAGGGCGGAAATTTTGTGATGACGGCTAAAAATCCCGCAGGTCCATGGAGCGATCCGGTATGGCTACGCGAAGTACGCGGAATAGATCCATCGTTATTTTTTGATCAGGATAAGGCCTATATTGTTTACAATAGTGATGCTCCTGACAACAAACCCCTTTATAGCGGCCACCGTACCATCCGCACCTATGAATTTGATCCTGCAACACTCAAAGTTAAAGGGGAAGAGCATTTGCTCGTAAATGGTGGTGTGGATATTTCTAAAAAACCGGTATGGATTGAAGGACCACACATTTTTAAACGCGGTGATTGGTATTATATCTGCGCTGCTGAAGGTGGCACGAGTGTAAACCATTCGCAGGTTGTCCTTAGAAGTCGCTCTGCTACCGGCCCATATGTACCTTATGAAAAAAATCCGATTCTCACGCAACGGGATTTAGACCCCAACCGTCCAAATCCGATTACCTCGACCGGCCATGCGGAATTGGTTGAAGGACCTGATGGAAAAACTTACGCCATTTTTCTTGCCGTGCGTCCATATGAAGGGAATTTTTACAACACCGGAAGAGAAACTTTCATCGCGCCGGTTAAATGGACAGATGGATGGCCGGTAATCAATCCCGATTTCAAAGAAGTACAATATCAATATGAGGCGAATTTTAAAGAAGTTAAACAAAAGGGAACGCCACCACAAAGTGGTAATTTTTCTTATCGCACCACATTTGATAAAGTTTTAGATCCATCCCTGTTATTTTTAAGAAAAAACGACAGTTCATGGTACAAACTGGACAAGAAAAATGGACTAACTATGAAACTTAAGCCAGAAACCTGCATGGAAAAAGGAAATCCAGCTTTTTTAGGCAAAAGGCAGCAACACATGTTCTGTTCAGCCAGTACATCACTACATTTTTTACCGAAATCTGAAAATGAAAAAGCAGGATTTATGATCTTTCAGGGGGAGTTTAATTTTTACTTCATGTGTAAATCCGTTAAAGAAAATAAAGACGTCATTCAGCTTTTTAAAGGCGATCAGGCGAAAAAACAAATGGTGTTAATTACGGAATTACCTTTGCCTGAGTCATCAGCCGATCTACAGCTGGCGATTGAAGCTAAAGGTGGCTTGTACGATTTCAAATATCGTCAGGGAAATGGCGACTGGCTGATTCTGAAAAAAGACGTTGATGGCAAATATTTAAGTACGCAGGCTGCCGGTGGATTTATCGGGTCTCTTTTCGCACTGTATGCTACATCGTCTGGTCAGCCAAGTGATAATACAGCGAGTTTTAAATGGATCGATTATAGCGGAAATGATAAAATTTATAATTCTAAATAACTTAAACTCACAATAGTTTTTAAACGGGCGTTGATAATAATGGGTTTGCACAAAAAACGATAAAATCGTTAAGCTACCTACGCACTCGTTAAAAACGAGCGCGGGCTTTGAAATAACAATCTATAGATTTTCGTAAAAAATTCGTCATTGCTGAGGAGGAACGACGAAGCAATCTTATTATTGAATAGATTGCTTCGCCTTTCGTCACCCTGAATTCATTTTAGGGTCTTTATGCAAAAATTGATCTTGTGCAGGAATTTCAGAATGTGTGGTCAGTTTTAAAGATCTTCGCGTAACTACGATCATTCTTACCGTTCGCCACCCTGAACTTGTTTCAGGGTCTTTTATACAAAGATAGGTCTTCATACCAAAGATTTCGAAAAAGACGACTCGCTACTAAAAAGCCTTTGCACAATTACGCCTCTTTAGTGTTTGATGTAAAGATAGAATTGTCAATCCTGAGGATAGGGAGTATTTTAATTAAATAATTATCGAGTTTAGGTTAACAGATAAATAGGGCAGATAATATCCCTCAGGGAATCGTCATTCCCAACTTGATTGGGAATCTTAAAACACTTGCTTGAAGATTTCCACCTGCGCGGGAATGACGAATGTATTGATGGATTTATCTTTGATAGCCCAGCGGATAGTTAACCCTTATTTGGTTTTATCAGCTCAATCGTGCCATCTTTAAGATGCTTCAGCTCGGTTACTTTCACATTTCTTAGATGTGTTTTTCCGGAAAGCTGGGTATCATGATAAAAAATATACCACTTACCTTTAATTTCAACAATGGAGTGATGAGTAGTCCAGCCCTCTACAGGCGTCATAAAAGTGCCCTGGTATTTAAAAGGTCCCCAAGGACTATCTGAAATGGCTGATGCCAGGTAATGGGTATCGCCTGTTGAATAGGTGAAATAATATTTACCATTATACTTATGCATCCAGGCACCTTCAAAAAACCTGCGATCGTGATCCTTTGTCAGAAGTGGTTTACCTTGCTGATCTAAAATGACCACATCTTTCACTTGACCGTCAAAAACCATCATATCCTTACTTAGTTTCGCAACTTTTGCGGTTAAGGCAGGTTCGTTTTCTTTTTGAGAATCGGTTTTAGAACCATTCGGATCATATTTTCCATCTTTCCAGCGCTGAAGCTGTCCACCCCAGATCCCACCGAAATACATGTAGCTGCTGCCATCGGTATCGGTAAACACCGCCGGATCAATACTAAAACTGCCTTCAATCGGTTCTTTAGCTGCTTTAAAAGGTCCGGCCGGATCTTTAGAGGTGGCCACCCCGATTCTGAAAACATCATTTTTATCCTTAACAGGAAAATAAAGATAATACGTACCATTTTTATAGGCTGCATCTGGCGCCCATAATTGCCTTCCGGCCCATGGAATATCACTTACAGATAGTGCAGTATCATGAATGGTAACCTTGCCACCAATGCTGTCCATACTCAGAATCCGATAATCTTTCATATCAAAATGATCGCCATTGTCATTTTCTTTTACGCCTGATTCGATATCATGCGACGGATAGATATAAATTTTACCGTTAAATACGTGTGCAGAAGGATCTGCAGTATAAATTTCTTTCACCAATGGCTCAGAAAGATATTGTTTCTTCTCTGTTTTTGAGGTTTCTTTTTCCTCAGCATCTTTCTTTTTTTCCTGGCAGGAACTCCCTAAGGCAACCATCAGGGCAATGGCCAAAGTAGATTGGCTCTTAAATTTTAGATTCATTTTTATTCATTTTAGGTTAATAAGATTCCTGAAAATTTCATTCAAATCAGGATACAATCATTTACTTCGTTTTAAAATCCTATGGAATTACCTCCATCAACAAGCAAAACAACATCAGTTACATAAGAAGAACTGTCTGTGATACGGCTTCCATTTACCTGGATTATTTTAATTGCTAATTATTTATCGCTCTCTTGATCATAAACTTTATAGATGAATAGTGACAGATCATTTTTTTGACATGCTTATTTTATCTTTAATATTTATTTGGTTAAAATTTTGCCCCTGTTTTTCAGATAAAATACATTTAAAAACTAAAGGTGAGGCAAAAGATAAAACTATGCTAAAAGAAGATTTTAGTATAGAAACTTTGAATAATATGTTAGCAGAAATGTTAATTTAATTAAAAAAAATCCACCTGATAATTACATATTATCATCTGCCAACAATACAAACGTATATGCAGGAAGGAAGCTAGTCGGCAACCAGCAATAGAATAATTCGGATCAATTTTAATCATATGAGCGTTTTTTATGACGAAAAATGCTACTGCTAATCTGTGGCATTTAATACTTTAGCGAGAGGTATAAATGATGAATGAGTATGAAAAAATTAACTGCAGACCGGCTAAAACAGGCCATAAGCTATTCAAAAAAAATGGGCTTAAGATTAGGAGTTATTGTGTTACTTGCATTAACGTTTTGCAATAGTGAAAAATCCTATGGTCAGGATCAGAAATTATATATTTTTCTGAGCTTTGGTCAATCCAATATGGAAGGTAATGCGCCTTTCGAGCCTCAGGATACAACAGTAAATAATAGATTCAGGGTGCTACAGGCGGTTGAGTGTCCGGAATCAGGCCGTAAAAAAGACAATTGGTATACGGCTAAACCACCTTTGTGCCGATGCAAAACCGGCTTAACACCGATGGACTATTTTGGCAGAACGCTTTTAGATTCACTTCCTAAAGATGTGCGGATCGGCGTGATCAATGTAGCAGTTGGTGGTTGCAAAATTGAATTATTTGATAAAGATTCTTATCAAACCTATACCGCTACCGCACCAGATTGGATGAAGTCAGCCCTAAATGCCTACGGCGGAAATCCATACGGTCGTTTGGTAGAATTAGCCAAAATTGCACAACAATCAGGCGTAATAAAGGGCATTATGATGCACCAGGGCGAATCTAATACCGGAGATCAGGAGTGGCCAAAAAAAGTGAAGGCGGTTTATGAACACCTCATCAAGGACTTAAATTTAAATCCGTCAACCACACCCCTTCTTGCCGGTGAAGTGGTTAACGCAGATCAGGGAGGAACATGCGCATCAATGAATAAAATTATTGCAACCTTGCCAACCATAATTCCCAATGCACACATCATCTCATCAGCTGGCTGTACCGCAGCTGCCGATCACCTCCATTTCAATGCACAGGGCTATCGGATGCTTGGCGAACGTTATGCAAAAACAATGCTGTCCCTGTTAAAATAACATCAGAATAATGCAGAAAAAAATATTTGGAATAGCGCTGTTAACCTGTATATTATCAGCGCTGTACAGCTTCGCCCAAAACCCGATCATTCAGACTTATTATACCGCCGATCCGGCGCCAATGGTACACAATGGTACCGTTTACCTATACACTTCTCACGATGAAGATGTTACCATAAAAAACTTTTTTACGATGAACGATTGGCGGTGTTATTCTTCAAAGGATATGGTTAATTGGACTGATCACGGTGCTATTTTATCATACAAAGATTTTAGCTGGTCGCGCGGTGATGCATGGGCGGGTCAGTGTATCTTCAGAAACGGAAAATTTTACTATTACTTACCTGTAAACCAAAAAAATGGCGGAAATGCAATTGGCGTTGCGGTCTCCGGCAGTCCGACATCGGGCTTTAAAGATGCCATTGGTAAACCATTACTTACAGGATTTGGGTATATTGATCCTACTGTTTTTATTGATGATGACGGACAGGCTTATTTATATTGGGGCAATCCAGAATTGTATTACGTAAAACTGAATAAAGACATGATCTCTTATGATGAAAAAGTTGGAATCGTAAAAGTGCCGCTAACCAAACAAGGCTTTAGTGTGAGGAAAAAAGATGCAGAAAAGAGACCATCAGAATACGAAGAAGGACCATGGTTTTTTAAACGAAAAAGCAAATATTACCTGCTTTATCCGGCTGGTGGCGTACCAGAACATCTGGCTTATTCTACCAGCGATGGGCCTACCGGGCCCTGGTTGTATGGAGATACGATTATGAAAGTGATTGAAGATCACGGCGCTTTTACCAATCACCCAGGTTATATCGATTTTAAAGGTCAGTCTTATTTATTTTATCATGATGGGTCTTTACCGGGAGGTGGCGGTTTCAAACGTTCAGTTTGCATTGAACCGTTTAGTTTTAATGCCGATGGTTCGATTCCAAGAATTAACCGCACCAGATCAGGCGTATTGAAAAGCGCCGCAAACCTAGATCCTTTTAAACGTGTTGAAGCCGAAACCATTGCATGGTGTGAGGGAGTAAAAACGGCCAAAGATAGCTTAACAGGTAATATTTATGTATCCAACATTGATAATGGGGATTACATCAAAATCCGTAGTGTAGATTTTGGCAAAGGTGCAGGTAGGTTTGAAGCTACTGTTGCTGCACAATCTTCAAAAGGAAATATAGAATTAAGGGCAGACAGTTTAAACGGAAAACTGCTGGGTAACCTGGAGGTAAAATCAACAAACAGCGCTCACGATTGGAAAGCCCAGCTTTGTAAAATCAATCAGATCGCTGGTGTACACGATCTATATCTGGTATTTAAGGGCGAAGGTAGCAACCTCTTTAATTTTGACTCCTGGCGTTTGATCCGTTGATAGATAAGTGTTTTTATCGTCTGCAGTTCACCAATATCAAAAGCAGCTGTAACCTGCTTACAAATAAGGTTTTTAATAAATTGCTAACCTTTAATTGGGGTACATCATATCTGTATCTGGTAAAATAGATTTTGAAAAAACAATAAACGTTATCATAACATTTAAAATTTTTTCCTAATTTTCGGTTTTCAAATACTGATCCGATCAATCTAAACCAAATAAACTTATCCTGTTGTGATGAATATCCCCAAATCTTTAACCGCGAATTATTGTAAAGGCATCTTATTAGCAATGGCGTTAGTTGCCCTCCACATTTTATCTTTCGCCCAGGATATGAACGTTGCCAGTCCGGATCAGAAATTAATGGTTAAGCTTTATTTAAATGAGGGTAAACTTTATTATAATGTAACACTACAGGGAAAAGAAATGATTGAGCGATCTCCTCTGGGACTTCGTGGAAGCCAGATGGATTTGTCAACAGGGCTAAAATTGACCGGTCAGCGATTACGAAAAATAGATGAGAGATACACTGAACCCAAAATTAAGATCAGCAGTGTAAACTACCAGGCAAATGAGCTCACCTGCAAGTTTGAAAATGCTTTAAAAAACCAGCTTGAAGTGGTATTCCGGGTAAGCAATAACGACATTGCCTTCAGGTATCAGGTTCCGCAAACCGGTGAGCCCGCAACCTTTGTTATTGAAGAAGAATTGAGTGGGTACAAATTCCCGACAAATACCACCACATTTTTAACCCCGCAAGCTACCCCGATGATTGGCTGGATGAAAAGTAAGCCAAGTTATGAAGAAGAATACAATCCTGATCAAGCCATGGGCGTTCCGTCTAAATATGGTGTAGGTTATACTTTCCCTGCGCTTTTCCATCTGGGGAACGATGGTTGGGTACTGCTTTCTGAAACAGGGGTTAATTCGCTATACTGTGGATCAAAGCTGAGTGAAGGAACTAAAGATGGCCATTACAAAATTGCTTTTCCGGAGAAGGGTGAAAATAATGGCATTGGTAGTGCAAACCCAACCATATCTTTACCAGGCAATACCCCTTGGCGTACCATTACTGTAGGCCGTACACTCAAACCCATTGTTGAAACGACTGTGCCATTCGATGTTGTAGAGCCACAATATCCGGCATCAAAAAACTATACCTTTGGCCGGTCTACCTGGAGCTGGCTGTTATGGCAAGATGAAAGCATCAATTTCGAAGACCAGAAAAAATTCATCGATCTTTCTTCAGCTATGGGTTATGAATTGGTACTGATCGATAACTGGTGGGACAGCCGGATCGGACGAAAAAAAATAGAGGAACTGGTTACGTATGGCAAAGAGAAAAATGTTGGTATTGCCTTGTGGTATAATTCTAATGGATTTTGGAACGATGCGCCGCAAACTCCTAAGTATAAAATGAATACGGCCTCTGCAAGAAAACAGGAAATGGCCTGGATGCAAAAAATCGGGATAAAAGGGATTAAAGTAGATTTTTTTGGTGGCGACAAACAGGAAACCATGAAACTTTATGAAGATATTTTAGCTGACGCCAATACTTTTGGCTTAACGGTGATTTTCCATGGCTGTACAATACCTCGAGGTTGGGAAAAAATGTATCCCAACTATGCGGGCAGTGAGGCCGTACCGGCATCAGAGAATCTGATATTTGGGCAACATGCCAATGATAAGGAAGCCTTCAATGCCAGTCTTCATCCCTTTATCCGAAATGCTGTAGGTGCAATGGATTTTGGTCCGGTTCTTTTAAACAAGCGCCATAACAGAAAAAATGACGGGGGAACCATTAGAAAAACAACAGAAACTTTCCAGGTGGCCACTGCTATCCTTTTTCAGAATCCTGTACAAAATTTTGGCATTACGCCTAATAACCTTAGCGATGCTGCGCCTCATATCATCGACTTTATGAAAAAAGTGCCTACCACCTGGGACAATACGGTCTTTATTGACGGATATCCCGGGAAATATTGCGTACTGGCACGCCGCCATGGCGATACCTGGTATATTGCAGCGATAAACGCTGAAACGACTGAGAAAACGATAGACATTTCGCTCCCGATGTTATCGGGTACTGAAGCGACTTTGTACAATGATGCTGAGGACCGTTCGCCTCAGATAAAACAGGTGAAATTAAATAATTCAAAAAAACTGAAAGTAAAACTGTTACCGGGCGGGGCAAATGTAATCATGGCAAAATAAGATAGTTCCACAGGAGGGGATGGTTATGAAATTGGGAATGAGGGTATTATTAACGCTTTTTTTATACAGCACTGTACTGGTGGCGCAAACCAATCAGGCTAAGTTTTTATCGCTTCAGGAAGGATTGTCGAGCGAGCAGGTAATAGATGTTGTACATGATAAGTATGGATTTATCTGGATTGCAACCGAATTGGGCCTTAACCGTTTTGCCAGCAATTCTTTTAAACAGTTTTATAAATCAGAAAAGGCAGACGGCTCTTCGGTAAACAGTAATGAAATCAATACCTTATTATATGATAACGATCAGGTTTTTATAGGTACACGCGCAAACGGCTTAAATGTTTATGATTTAAAAACCAATCGTTTTTCATATTACGTTCATGACGATAAAAATCCACAATCGCTAGCCACTAACGATATTACCGATATTATTAAATCACAGAGTGGCCACCTCTGGTTGGCCACCTATCACCAGGGCGTACAACGTTTCAACACCTCAACCAAAACATTTGAGCGTTTTAACAGAAAGAACCTTCCTAACCTGCCGGAAAACAGTACCTGGACACTCATTGAAGACAAAGACGGAACGCTCTACATTGGCCATGTAAATAAAGGAATTTCTATTCTCAACCCCAAAAACCGTAGCGTAACGGTTAAATACCAGTAATCAACTCAATCCTTTAAATATGAAAAGACTTCCATGTAAACGCCTGATCCTTTTTACTTTTTTACATATTGCTTTTATTGGAAATTTATTCAGTCAGGAATATAAATCAGGGCCTGCAGAAAAAGATTTTGCAGGATATCTATTTACCTATTTTAAAGGAAATGCAGTAAAAGACGAAGCCCTTTGCTTTGCCATCAGCACCGATGGTTACAATTACCGTGCATTGAATAACAATGAACCTGTTCTCGATTCGAAACAGATCAGTTCTACCGGTGGCATCCGCGATCCCCATATCTTACGTTCGGCAGATGGTCGTTCTTTTTATATGGTGGTAACTGATATGACATCATCAAAAGGCTGGGATTCTAACCGGGCGATGACTTTATTAAAGTCAGAAGACCTCATTAACTGGAAACACAGCATCATCAATATCCAGAAACGCTTTAAAGGCCACGACGACCTTAAACGCGTATGGGCACCCCAAACCATATTTGATCCCGCTAAAGGAAAGTACATGGTTTACTTCTCGATGCAGCATGGCACCGGCCCTGATATTATTTATTATGCCTATGCCAATAAAGACTTCACCGATTTTGAAGAGGAACCTAAAGTGTTGTTTAGTCCAAAAAATGGCAAATCGTGTATTGATGGCGATATCATCAACAAAAACGGAATCTTCCACCTGTTCTATAAAACTGAGGGCAATGGAAACGGAATTAAACTCGCCCTTACCGACTCCCTAACTTCAGGAAGATGGATTGAACAACCAGGCTATAAACAACAAACCCGCGATGCTGTTGAAGGTTCGGCAGTATTTAAGCTCAACAGATCAGATAAATATATTCTGATGTATGATGTTTACGGCAAGGGTAAATACCAGTTTTGCGAGAGTACAGATTTAGACCGCTTTAAAGTGATTGATCATGAGGTGAAAATGGATTTCCATCCCCGCCATGGTACCATTATTCCCATTTCGCGCAGTGAATTACGAAACCTAACCGCTAAATGGGGAATTCCGTTAGGCATGGAACTAAAACTCGCTAAAAACCCGGTGCTCGACGGTTTTTATGCTGACCCGGATGTACTTTATGCCAACAAGACTAAAAAATACTACATCTACCCTACTAGCGATGGTTTCGACGGCTGGGGCGGATATTATTTCAAAACGTTCTCCTCTACCGACCTTATAAACTGGAAGGATGAAGGCGTTATCCTCGACCTGAAAAAAGATGTAAAATGGGGTAACCGCAATGCCTGGGCACCCACTATTGCCGAAAAAAAGGTAGGAAAAGACTATCAGTACTTTTACTATTTTACTGCAGCCCAAAAAATTGGTGTAGCTTCATCAGATCTCCCTACAGGCCCTTTTAAAGACTCCGGGAAGCCGCTGATTAACTTTAAACCTGAAGGAATTAAAGGCGGGCAAGAAATCGATCCTGCCGTATTTACCGATCCCAAAACAGGAAAAAGCTACCTCTACTGGGGGAACGGTTACCTGGCGGTAGCTGAACTAAATAAGGATATGATTTCTTTAAAACCTAATTCGACCAAGGTTTTAAAAACAGATGAAACTTTCAGAGAGGGCTGTTACGTATTTTATAGAAAAGGTACCTATTATTTTATGTGGTCAGAAGATGATACCCGAAGTGAGAATTACCGTGTACGTTATGGAACGTCCAAATCGCCATTAGGTCCAATCAGCATTCAGCAAAATAACCTCGTGCTGCAGAAAAATCCCGAATCCGGTATTTTTGGAACGGGCCATAATTCTGTGCTGCAGATTCCGGGTAAAGATGAGTGGTATATCATTTACCATAGATTCAATTATCCTGACGGCATAAACATGGGCGATGCAGCAGGGTTTAACCGTGAAGTTTGCATGGACCGCATGTATTTCGATGACGCAGGGAACATTATCCCTATAAAACCTACGCACTAAACAATAACAAAATTTACCAATTTCCTGGTACTTACCTTACCCATTGACGAATACTTCCTATTTTAATAAAGCTATAAAAAACATGAGCCTGTCTCAAAATAACAGATTAAATAATAACAGGTGAATTAAATTTGGGTATGTCGTCATGCTCAGCTTGATCCGATCGCTATCGGATGGGCATCTTAATGCTTTGGTATGAACTTATTTAGTTGCTGTTCTATCGCATTAAGATTCCCGCATGCGCGAGAATGACGACCTTACCAGTGGATCCTCTAAATGGTAGTTTTCCGCAAATTTTGGGCAAGCAGTCAAACTCAAAATCAACAAATTAATACGAAATAAGTTAGAAGCAGTATCATTCTTTTTTCTTTTGGATAACCTTAAAATCACTAAATGATGCATAACCCGAAATGTCTCCGTAAGTAGCATGATAAACACCAACCTCTAAAACACTGCTTATATCATCCCTTTTTATCGGACTGCCGGGAAGATCTACCCATACCTTTCCCTCATGGCTGCCACGCAAAAAGAATAGATTTCCCTGCCGCTGTATCTGCAAATGGCGATAAAAATTCCATCCCGCCAGGTTATTCACCTGTTTGCGTTCGCCAGCCATTAAATCCGTTATAATGTTTCCAATGCCCCAGCCAGGCATTACCCCATTTTGTAAAAGTTTTTTGGCATTAGATGGCTCTTTAACCATTATACCGGCTTCGTTTGCGCCATAAGCTTTCTTCTGGTTAAATCCTAACATATCAGACAGCAACACTTCTGCAACAAAATCGCCTTCCACCTGATGGTAGGCAAAAGGTCCGGCCGGCATTGATCTATCCCAGAATGTATGGTGCGACACCAATTTTAACACGCCGGCTTGCTGGGCTACAGTGTCAGCATTTCCCGTAAAACCATCCCAGGAAGTACCCTGTAAAGCATCCGCTCCTGCCGGAATTGATATGGCCGATCCGCGTTGTTTTCTGATGATAAAAAGTGTAGAATCTGTTGTAACCATAGCCGGCAAGGAGTTTAGGCTAATATTGCCAAAGTTATCTCTAACCTTTACGGTATAAGCGTAGCGCATTTCAGGTGAAACAGAGAAATCTGTATAAGCTGAAGATTTTAGCCATTTCGGGGTGTTTTTATCTACATCTTGTTGAAAAAGATACTCAAAACTGGTACCTGGTAGCATTGGTTTATTCGCAGCCATATACACCATATTGGGTGTAACCGCTGCTGGTTTTAAAGCAAATGACGCATTAACGAGGTTGCTGTTTTGTGTCTGTTTCCAAAAATCAAATTCCCGCTTACAGGCATTATCATCAAGCGCATAATTATATGCAGCCATAGCAGATATCGCTACCGGATCCCCCGTAGTTGCTGCTCCGATTAAAACACGCTGATTTTTTGGCGGCCCTGGCAAATCGATATTTTCAACCCTTTTACCATTGATGACAACTTTAAATTTTCCTTTATTGCAGGTGCAGATTACCTGCTGCCACTTTCCGGTGCCTACTATGCTTGTCATTTTATGGCCAAAAAATAAATCTGTTTTTGCACCAACCTGCGCGTACAGTGAAAAAATAGCACTAAAAGGTTTTGAAAAATCTAGTTTTTTCAACAGTTCACTTCCTAAAAGTAACTGTCCTCCACGATCTAATCTCACCGCTATTTTTCCGTTTACGTCCGCAACTTCTGCTTTACCCACAATTACAAGTTTTCCTAAAGCAGCTCCGTGATTGGTCCACTGATCTAACCTGCCATAGTCGAGATTTTTAGCTTCAACATATAGCGGGGTGTTATTTGGCAGCCCTTTTTTATAGGCAGTTTTAACCTGCTCATGGCTTAGCGGAATATCATAAATTTTTAAGGACGCCAATGCCCCAGAAAATCCTGCGGTTCCATCTTCATTTCCACCAATCAGAAAATGTTTAAGGTTATTGATGAAAAGCATTCTTCTCTCGGTTCTGTCCAATTCCCCATCTACATAAATCCGTTCCATTGTCCCATCAAAAACAACGCTGATCAAGTGCCATTCATTGGCTTTCGGCACATGTTTATAGCCTAAATCTGCCCAACCTAAATGGTTGATGGCACCGGCAGTTTTACTGTTCCCATAACCAACCGCTGCATTACTTAAATCAACACCGCCCCGCCCTGTCCAGGATACAATGGTTTCTTCTTTATCAATTTCCGGATTTAAAACCCACATACTCACACTATAGCTGCTGTTTCCAAGCAGCGATTTTGGTGCAGGTGCTGTTGAGGATAAGCGCTCACGGCCAGTAAAAAACAACGCTTTTTTACCACTAATCATCGAGGTAAGGGGTTTAATTGGTCCGACAGCCGAAAAATACCCACCCAACTTCCCCTTATTTTGAACATTGGTTACCGCGGCGTTTGCCCGGAGATGATCTAACGACAGATCCACTAACAAACCTTTGGGTTCAAAAGCGTTTAAAGGTTCCCATTTTTTAATTTTGGTATGCATTACAGGTTGGTATTCTGCATGATCAAAAACCTTGATATTCCATATGGCTTTATTTAATCCCGGATATTCTGTGTGTAAAACCATTGTACGGAGGTATCGTGCCTTAACATCGGCAAAATCAATCATCGGGCTTCCATGCCGGGTATTTTTGCTGCGATCAGCATAAATTTTCCAGTTTTTTCCATCAGCCGAATACATGATTTTATACTGATAATACCAGGTCGCATATTCAAACTGTGTATGAATGCTTTTAACAGGATATACTTTTCCCAGATCTACCTGCACCCAGGCAGGCCCTACATTGCTTTTACCTTTCCATAAGGTTCCGTTATTATCATCAAAGGCAAATTCCGCTTTAAAATTCTCATCATAGCTGGAAGATGCAGAGACCTTTTTACCTAGAGCTAAATTTGGATGTGGATTGACATCTTTGGCGAGGTAGCCGATTCCGGTATGGGTAGGCACAATCTTAAGTATATTTCCTTCCTCATCAAACTGTATCTGATCTGCAGCTACCTGCCTGTGGTAACCGCCGTCATTATGCGGGTTATTATGCCGGTGGTACACCAGGTAAAAATCATCACCCTGCTGCAATACAGATTGGTGGCCCGGCCCATGCACCGTTCCATCTTGATTTGTAGCTAAAATAGGATTGTTTTTACCATATTTAAACGGGCCCATCGGATTAGTTGCTGTGGCATACTGAACCCGGTACGTACCATCTTCACAATATCCTGATGAATAAGTCAGATAATAAATCCCTTTTCTTTTAAACACAAACGGAGCTTCAAAAAATTCTTTTGCATCAGTATTGGGAATCTGGCCCAGCTTGGCAAATGACTTCATGTCTGCGTTCAAAAGGCCGACACCACAGCCGTGGTTAGGATAAATCCCCCAGGTACCCCAGTACATATAATACTGGCCATCATCATCTTTGAAAGTCTGTCCATCAAGTGTAATCACATTTGGCACCATATAATTAGACACAATCGGTTTGCCTGTAGGCAACAGCGAGGTCCACGGGCCAACAGGGCTCAGAGATGAGGCACCGAAAATCTCTACGGGTTGACAGTAATACAGGTAAAATTTGCCATCGGCTCCCTGTGTTACATCCGGCGCCCAATAGTGGTGTGTGGTTGGCCAGTTCATATCCTGCATGGTCCAGTTTACAAAGTCTTTGGATGTCCATACCTGAGAGGGACCGAAACCACCGCCATTTCCATCGGTTGTGGCATATATATAATAGGTATCTCCGAATTTTTTAACAGTTGGGTCTGCAAAATACCCTGGTATAATCGGATTTACATGCACCATAGCCTCGCTCGCATATTGAGCCATTGCAGCCTGAACAGTAAAACATAAGTGCAATAAAATGAATAACTTTATGTATTTTTTCTTCATTGATTAAAGATTATACCGGGGCCGTATAAACCAGCCATTATAAAAATATGACTGTAAATATAACTGATGTACAAACCAAATTTCCGTTGCATATTAATACATTGTATCAATATTTTAACCGTTCATTCTCCGAATGCAGATTTTAAACATCATCCTAAACGGAAAAAAGTAATCATTAACACAGATTAAAATTGCGATGCTATTCATTAAAGCCGATAACTATTGACGAAAAAACTGTTTTATCAATATCTCTTGCTAAACCAATTCGTCATCAGGCTGTATCATCAGTGTTAGACTGTCATGTACAATCCTGAGGGATAATTTATGGTATAAAAATCAATATGCTTGACAGATAAATTTTAAGTGGGTATCTCTCTTGAGAGGTCGTTATTCCAACTTGATCCGATGGCTCGGATGGGGACCACGCAGCGCTCATGAATGCCACTAAATAAAAATACCCATGAATAATCTTAATACAAGCGCTCCAAGATTCCCGAATGCGCCAATCGTGTGGACACCTTTTTTTTTAAGAATGGTAGGGGCATTTTGCTAACCAACCTAAATAAAGCACGGATTTTAGCTAAGGACGCTGTCAATCCCAGGAGCCTGGAAATCAAAAAAACAGTAGCAGCCCAGATAAACCTGCACTAGCAAACCTGAAACGCAGTGGTTTTGTGTTCATGACGATGATTTGATTTTTTAAAAAAAAATTGAACACAAACCCCGTAGGGCTCAATCAGACCAAAGAAAACATAAGCAATAACTGATTAAACGAAGTGCCGCTGTTTTTTTGATGCGCATGGAATTGTGCAAAAGGCTCATTGCTGGATTGACGAAGCGCTTTGGGTACTTTGGCGCTTCAAAGTACCATGCCCCGCGGCATAGAGCGGAAGAAAAATACCGTAATTAACTGTGTCCACATGGTAGGCATGCGCCGGAATGACGGTCGTGTTAATAGATGCTGTCTATGGTGGTGCCTCATTTATTCGCTGGAAAACCCTAAGATAGCTTACCATCGATAAGCCTACTAAGTGCGGTTCAGGTTGACGACGGCTTTAAATCAAAAGCTGATAATAGTTATTTCACCTATTCATCCTCTAATAAGGTTAAAATATGCACAATACCTGCAACTTATAAGGCTTTACCACTCATACTTTTTGTCTAATTTTACCTGTTATGAAGAATCTGCTAAATATTAAAATTCATAAATTAAGCCGTTACACTATTCCATATCTTGCTATTTTTATATTTGCAAGCAACATCGCGCTGGCCCAAAACGGCGATCAGATCCTGGATGGTATTGGAGAAACGGCCATGAGTGCCAGGTATGAACTTAAAGGCGATTTAAAAGATTGGTCAAGAAATCGCTTTAATGCAAACCTCATTGGAGGTGAACCCGAATTTGTACAAGACAGTCGCTTCGGAAAAGTGCTTTCTCTGCCGGGAACTAACGGAACTTATGTAAATATACCTGACGGAGCATTAACCGATGTTGAATCCATCAGCGTAACTGCTTGGGTTTTGCTTAAAAGTGAGCGTGCGGAACAGTGCTTTTTCGACTTCGGTCAAAATTCGGAAAGGCATTTTGCCTCACAATTTAATCTTAAACAGAATGATCAGGGTTTTCTTGCTGTTATCCAGAATGGAAAGCAACCGAATATCGCAAAGGCGGCTGCTCCTGCTCTTAACCAATGGGCACATCTGGCCATTGTTGTCGATATTGCTTCAAAATCGATGACTAGTTACCTTAACGGTAAAAAAGTTGCTGAAGAAAAAGATATCAATTTTGACCTGACATCAATTTTCGGTGAGCACAAACCGGATAAAAAATTACTGGTACTTGGCAATGCCTTGTCAGCCAAAAATAAAGCGCTGAATGCTTTAATCCATGATTTCAGGATTTATCGGGTCGCCTTAAATGCAAAACAAATTGTTTCGGTTTATCAGCACGGACAAAACCAAACTAATGAAACGGCAGTTAACACATCGGCAAAAACGGATGATGACCTGCAACATTTCCCTGCAGATGCCGCTCAGTTATACACCAAATACCTCACTGGGGTAGATCATATTGAAGTGACAACAAGTGTTGGTGATCTTCCCAGGTTACCCGGGGCCATTGCCGGAACTTATCAAACCGGTAAAACCGGCCCAATGGTAAAAGTAATCTGGCCCAATCCAACAGATAATTCAGCTGTTAGCCAACCGGGAAATTATACCATTACCGGTTATGTACCAGGAACAAACTTTAAGCCAAAAGCACTGGTAACCGTAACTGGCAGCGACAAAAGTGCAACACCAGATATTAAGCTACTACCTTTTCCCTTGAACCAGGTAACCCTGAAAGCTGACCATGAAGCCCATGACACGAAATTTATTGAAAACAGGAATAAGTTTATCCGTACATTGGCTAAAACAGACCCTAATTCATTCCTGTATATGTTTCGCCATGCCTTTGGTCAGAAACAGCCTGCTGGTGCGAAACCGCTTGGCGTTTGGGACAGTGAAGATACTAAGTTGCGGGGCCATGCCACGGGACATTATTTAAGCGCTATTGCACAGGCTTATGCCGGCTCAGGTGGTGATCAAACATTGCAGAAAATTTTCGCTGATAAAATGGCGTATATGGTAAATACACTTTATGCCTTATCTCAACTATCCGGAAAACCTCAAAAAGCGGGAGGTGCATTTATTGCCGATCCTTTGGCTATTCCTTACGGTCCGGGAAAAACTGCTTATGATTCTGATATCAGCGAAAAGGGAATCAGAAGGGATTACTGGAATTGGGGAAAAGGTTTTATAAGTGCTTATCCGCCAGATCAGTTTATCATGCTTGAAAATGGTGCTAAATATGGTGGTCAAAACAATCAAATTTGGGCTCCCTATTATACTTTACATAAGATATTAGCCGGACTGATTGATATTTACGAGGTTAGCGGGAATAAAAAAGCACTTGAAATTGCCACCAATATGGCTGATTGGGTACAAATCCGACTAAGTGCCTTACCACAACAAACCTTAACCAGAATGTGGAATACCTACATTGCCGGTGAGTTTGGCGGCATGAATGAATCAATGGCACATCTTTACCGAATCACCGGAAAGGAAAAATACCTAAAAACGGCACAACTTTTCGATAATATCCGCTTATTTTATGGCGATGACGCGCACAGCAGTGGCTTAGCTAAAAATGTAGATCTTTTTCGTGGCCTTCACGCCAATCAGCATATTCCACAGATTGTTGGCAGTATGGAACTTTATCGGGTATCCCAACAGTCAGATTACTTTAAAATTGCAGATAACTTCTGGCATAAAGTTGTAAACAACTACATGTATAGCATAGGTGGTGTTGCTGGTGCAAGAAATCCGGCCAATGCAGAATGTTTTATTGCACAGCCAGGAAGTTTATATGAAAACGGCTTTTCTGAAGGTGGGCAAAATGAAACCTGCGCCACTTACAACATGCTTAAACTTACAGGCGATTTGTTTCTTTTTGAACAAAAAACGGAATTAATGGACTACTACGAACGCGCTTTATATAATGATATTTTAGCTTCCGTAGCAAAAGACAATCCCGGAAATACTTATCATATCTCACTTAGACCAGGTTCTGCAAAACAGTTCAGCAATGGAGACATGAGCGGCTTTACCTGCTGCAATGGTACCGCATTAGAAAGCAGTACCAAGCTACAGAATTCGATTTATTTTAAAAGCAAAGATGATGATGCACTTTATGTAAACCTTTATATCCCCTCTACATTAGATTGGAAAGCGCGAAAGATAAGAATAGAACAGACAACAGATTTCCCGAAAGAAGACCATACCAAACTAACGGTGCATGGAAATGGAAAATTCGACATCAATGTGCGTGTGCCAGGATGGGCAAACAAAGGTTTTTTTGTTAAAATCAATGGCATTACACAAAAGCTTGTGGCCAGCCCGGGCAGTTATCTTAAAATTAGCCGCGATTGGAAAGATGGAGATGTTGTGGAATTGAAAATGCCTTTCACATTCCACCTCGATCCGGTAATGGACCAACAAAATATTGCCAGCCTGTTTTACGGCCCCATATTGCTTGCTGCCCAGGAACCTGAAGCGAGAAAAGACTGGCGTAAAATTACCCTAGATGCACAAGACATCAGCAAAAGCATTAAAGGTGATCCGAAGCAGCTACAGTTCACCATCGATAATGTGGCTTTCAAACCATTTTACGAAACATACGGCCGCCATTCGGTTTACCTGGATGTAACCTTAAAATAACTCTTTCGGATTGGGGCAAAACGCCCCAATCCGAAAGAGAAATCAGATGCCTCACAGCATTACCTGTCTGTCCGGAGGACTCTACCGACTAATAATTGAAAAGAGTCTGTGGCTCGTTTTGCTCCGACACAGGTATAAATCAACAATACCTTAAGATAACTATCCCTCTACCTTTTATTTAGCTATTGTTGGCTTGCCGACCGAAAGCGCGTCAGATATTTGGTCTATCTGATCGCTGACAGTACCATTACTCAACTAATGCAAGTACTAAGTAATGCGCCAGCAGTGTGCTAGCAGGTACGAAGCAAACCCGGCCGGAATGTGGCATAAATGTGGGGTAAACGTGGCGTAAAGGTGGACATGGAATATTTTTTGGGAGATTTTTAATCAGACAGATTAATTTGGGTGATCATCCCTGGTGATTTTCTAATATACCAAAATATGGTGAAGTGGGCAAAAAAAAAGAGCTTCGTATTTTTGTCACGGGTAGCAGAAATGCAATTTATCCGTGTCTTTCTGTGCTCTGAAGGGCCCGCCGCTTCAATAACTGGAAAGGTATGTGACTCATTTTAATTGAGTTTATCAATTCAATTTTATCGTTATAAACCAAAGAGAAACTCTGCTTAACGCTACGGACAGAGCTGGCTATCTTCGTGTATTAAGAACCAATATCTAGCTTAATAACACCAATCAATCTACAATATTCCTTCCGGCTGGAAAAAGGCCTTAATAACCGTTTTGGAAGCCTGTTTTTTAGGCACCAGAAAAACTCAAAAAAATAAGCGTTATAAATACGTTAAAAATAACATCACTTTATTTTTTTATTTAATAAGTGTTGTTACATTCGTGCGGACGTTAGATGAAATTAGCTGCTGGTAAATCAATCGAACCAGATTAACAGCTAAACTTCTTTGAACGCAAATGCCCTTAATTTCACAACTGAGGGGTTTTTATGCTAACCAAATTCATAAAGCAGATGAAAGATGTTTCAGAGGAAATAGAACTTTTGTTGCGCGTAGCTGATGGTGATCGCCCCGCGTTTAACTTGTTGTATAGGAAATATCTTCAAAATTTGCGAAAATTCGTCGCTTCAATTTCCGGTAATACCGATCTGGCGGATGAACTTGTGCAGGACATCTTTGTTAAGATATGGCTTAACAGAAAAAACCTTCCACTTATCGGGTCTTTCAAACCTTACCTCTACCGCTGCGCACGCAACCTTTTAATCGATCATATCAGAAAATCAAAAACACAGATCAGGATAAAGGAAGTTTCAAAAAACCTGGAAGAAGATTATGCCATTGGCACAGATGAGCATTTAATTTATACACAAACGCTGAGCCACCTGCATAGTGGCATTAACCTGCTTCCAGAAAAACGAAAAAAAATTGTGGAACTTAAAATCCATGAAGACCTTTCTCTTGATGAAATTGCTCTGCAGCTAAAAATATCAAAATCGGTAGTTAAAAAACAGCTCTATACCGGCATGGCTTTTCTCAGAAATTACCTGAAACATTTTTACAGGATTGCCCCCTTTATTTCATTTCTATATTTTTTTCTTTAAGGAGGGGTTCTTTTTCTTTTCGCACACGTCTTAGCAGATATGGAACGAAAGGATGTTGAGCAACTCCAGCAAAAATTAATTCAAGGTGAATTGACAGAGACTGAACAGCAGGACTTTTTTAATTGGTTAAAACAATTAGATGAGCCTGAGTTAAGTGCATTCCTGAAAGAATATAGCGCATCATTCGAACAAAAACCCGATAGTTTAACAGGAGAACAGCATGAAGATTTGACAAACAAAATCGAAATGCGGTTAAATGCATTAGGCGTTCCCAAAACACCGTACCGGAAACATATGCCTTTTAAAATTATGGCCGCAGCGGCCGTATTGGTTTTGGTATGTTCCACTATATTTTGGTACTATGCGAACTCAAACGCGAACAAACAAGCCACAATTTCCAAAAACACGACCATCCCGCTCGCAACACCAATTTATGGTGGAAATGATAAAGTCGTGCTTATTCTTTCCAACGGCAAGCGTGTTGAAGTAAATAATTTCACCAAAGGGCAATTGGCTGTAGAAAACGGCTATTCGATTGAAAAAGAGAGTAATGGCCTGTTAAAATACAGGAAAATCAATACCGCTGCCGCTCCGGCATCTGGCAATACCAACACAATTGTAACACCCCGGGGCGGACAATACTGCGTTAATCTTTCTGATGGAAGTAAAGTTTGGCTGAATGCGGAGAGTAAAATTACCTATCCGGTAGTTTTTTCGGGCAATACCAGAAAAATTGCCTTAAAAGGCGAAGCGTATTTTGAGGTCACCCATAATCCGGATAAACCCTTTATCGTTGATTTTGAGGGTTCGAATGTTAAAGTATTGGGTACCCATTTTAATATCTGCGCATATGGCGATGGCGAAACGCCCAAAACCACCCTGCTTCAGGGTTCTGTACAGGTAAGTACCGGCGATAGCAAAAAAATAATCTTACCAGGTCAGCAGGCCATTTCCAGCAAAAAAATCTGCATTGTAAATGTTGATACCAACCATGTTTTGGGCTGGAAGAATGGCAATTTCTCATTTGAGCACGAACGCATCGGCACGGTGATGGGAAAAATATCACGATGGTATGATGTTGATATAAAATACCAGGGTAAAGTAACACAAGAGGAATTTGTCGGTTCGATTCCAAAATCAAAAAATTTGGAAGAAGTACTCCACAGGCTGGAGTTGACCGGATTGTTACACTTTAAAATTAAAGGAAGGAGCGTTACCATTATGCCATAACCTTACCGAACAGGCTGGCCCATCCATGGAACAAAAGCCAGAGTGCTAGGAACACTCTGACCTGATGTTTGGATCGCCACCAAGTAATCTACACAATAGTACAAGCCAAGTATAAACCCAAACATTCAAATATATGAATTATTATGCACGCGTAAGTAGGCTTTTGGCCTATCTGCGTAAACCGCTAATGGTTATGAAATTAACATGCCTACTTTTAGTTTCCTTAATGCTACAGCTCTCTTTGGCCTCCAGCGGTCAAACGGTAACGCTTTCGAAAAAGAACGCGGCTGTTGAAAAAATTTTCAAGGAAATTGAGCGCCAAACCGGATATCAGTTTTTGTATACCAGACAAATGCTTAACGGAACTCATCCGGTAAGTATAGAAGTAAATAAAATCAGCTTAGCAGAGGCATTGGACCTTTCGCTGAAATCACAACCCATCAGCTACAAGCTCGAAGACAACATCATCATTATTCAGCGTAGGGCAATTATTGAACCTGCCATAAATAAAACAGCCGAAATTGTTGTTACCGGAAAAGTTACCGATGAGGCCGGCCTTCCCATCCCTTCTGTGAGCATTAAAATTAAAGGCACCAGTACAGGCGTGCAAACAGCACCAAACGGAACCTATAGCCTTAAAGTTCCAACTGGTAATGAAACTTTGGTTTTTAGTTCAATAGGTTTTGCTTCGCAGGAAATAGCAGTTAACAACCGAACTGAAATTAATGTTAAGTTGAAGGCAGAAGCCAATAATTTAACAGATGTAGTGGTAATCGGATATGGATTGCAACGTAAAGGCGATGTAACCAGTTCGGTAGCAAGTGTCAAAGCCGAGAATTTTGTAAAGTCGCCTGTATTGGATGCAGGACAATTAATCCAGGGTAAAGTAGCTGGACTTACAATTAATACACCAAGCGGCGACCCTACAGCGGGAAGCAAAATCAGGCTTCGTGGCAATAATACACTTTTTGGTGCCAATGCCGATCCACTTGTGATTGTAGATGGTGTACCAAGCAGCCTTAAACTGGTAGCACCAGAAGATATTGAATCGATAGATGTGTTAAAAGATGGTTCTGCTGCAGCTATTTATGGTGTGCGCGGTACCAACGGCGTAATTATTATTACCACTAAACGATCTTCAGGTAAGAACAGCAACGTAGTAGAATATAGTGGTTCCGTAAGTACACAAACTATTGCCCGAAAACTCAATATGCTTACTGCTGATGATTATCGCAGACAGATTGCAGAAGGAACACGCCTTCCATCATACGATCTTGGTGCAACTACGGATTGGTTAAAAGAGATTTCGAATAAAACACCGATTACCAATATCCATAACATTACTTTTCGCGGGGGTAACAGCCAAACCAATTACCTGGCTACTTTAAACTACCGTTATTTTAACGGGCTATTTAAAAAGTCTGATAATTCTACACTTACGGCAAGGGCAGATATTAACCATTCCATGTTTGATAATAAGGTAAAGATCAACATGGGTGTTTTGGTACAGAACAATAAATATACCCAAACCCAGGATGGTAACAGTTTCAATGGCGCTGTTTACCGCCAGGCCCTGATCCGCAACCCAACATCTCCCCTTTTTGGCAGTGACGGACATTATTTTGAAGAACCGAACAACTTTGAATACGATAATCCTGTTGCACGCCTTTTCGAAAGTACAGGTCTGAACCAAAACACTACACAACGCTTAAATTCTCAGATTACGTATAACCCCATCGCAGATCTTAAGTTGAGCGCCTTGGGTTCATATACCAAATATGTTTCAAATGGCGGTTATTCAGAATCTAAATTCCACATTTCCAACATCAGAGATAAACTGAACGGCTATGCTTCGCTGGGTTCTACTCAAAGTATAGACAGGTTGCTGGAGCTTACGGCTCAATATTCCAAAAAATTGGGCGATCACAGTTTCACTTTATTGGGTGGATACAGTTATCAGGATAATTCTTACCTGAATTTCTATGAACGCAATTATGATTTCCCTACAGATGCTTTTGGGTATTACAATATCCAGCAAGGCCGTGGTGCAAACCGCGCTTTAGATGCGCTGCTTGGGAGTGGCTATTCGGAAACGAACCTGATTGGATTTTTTAGCAGGCTGACCTATAGCTATAAAGAACGCTACCTGTTAATGGCCTCTTTAAGGAGAGAGGGTGCCAGCCAGCTTTATGGTGCTGAAAAACCCTATGGTAATTTCCCTTCCGTATCTGTTGGATGGAAAATCACCAACGAAGCATTTATGAAAGATCAAACCATTTTTGATGACTTAAAGCTTCGTGCAGGATATGGTGTAACCGGAAACCAGCCGAGCGATGGATTCCGGGCCGTTGCTTTATTGGGTTATGGCGACAATGTGTATTCTAACGGCAACTGGATCCAGACACTTGTTCCTACGCAAAACCCGAATCCTGCTTTACGCTGGGAAGAAAAAAGAGAAACAAATATTGGTCTTGATTTTAGCCTGTATAAAGGAAGAGTTACCGGTACATTTGATGTTTACAATAGAAATTATAATGGCTTACTATTTGATTACCAGGTACCCAGCCCACCAAACCTCTTCCCAAGTACAAGGGCAAATGTGGGCACCATGCAAAACAGGGGTCTTGAGGCTTTATTGAATATTGTGGCCATACAGCATCAGGATTTTGAATGGACAACCAGCTTCAACTTTTCGACCAACCGAAATAAACTCGTTAGCTTATCTAACGATTTATATCAGGCCACAAACGATTTTTTCACTACCGGAGGAACAGGTCCGCCAGCAACCACTTTTACCAATATCGTTCGTGTTGGCGATAACATCGGAGATTTTTACGGCTTTAAAGTTAAAGGTGTAACCGCTGATGGTCAGTGGATTTATGAAGGTAAAAACGGGGAAGATGTTTCGTATAGCCAGTTTAATCATGCCTTTGAAGATAAAAAAGTACTCGGAAACGGGATTCCTAAATTTACCGGCGGATGGAACAATAACTTCAGGTATAAAGACTTGGATTTAAGCATTACCATGCGGGGTGCATTTGGTTTCCAGATTCTGAACTTCCAGAGAATGTATTATGAAAACACAGGTATTCAAAACTATAACCGACTGGTATCAGCTTACGATCCTGTTTTTGGTACAGCTGTGCTTAATAAAAATATGCCCGTAGAATTTAACAGTTATTATGTAGAAAACGGTGATTTCTGGAAAATTGACAATATTGTATTGGGTTACACTTTTAACAAGCTAAAAACCAAATATCTTAAAGGTGCAAGAGTGTATGTTTCTTCATTAAACACTTTTACCATTACCGGCTATAAGGGCTTAGACCCTGAAGTAGACTGGAGTGGTTTGGCACCTGGTAATGATAACCGGGACAAGTATCCTACCGCCCGTACATTTACATTAGGTTTTTCTCTTAATCTTTAATCCAACATCATGAAAACAAGATATATATTGGGTACTTGTACCGTGGCATTTATGGTACTGATTATCAGTTTAACATCCTGCACGAAATTAAAGGACGAAAACTATTCCAGATTTATTCAAAATAATTTTACCCCGAATACCTCTGATGTAGCGGCGCTGGTTGGCGCCGGTTATACCTATTGGAGGCCTTTAATGCTCGGAAGAAGCAACAACTCTATTTTTCGTACCAATGAGATTTCAAGTGATGAAGCCGTAATACCCGCACGCCCTAATGGCTGGGTTGATAATGGGATCTATCGACGCATGCACGAACATAGATGGACATCTGACGAAGACAACAGCTACCAGATCTGGAACAATGCATATGGAGGTATCACTTCATGTAACCGTGTACTTTACCAGATTCAATCCAATCTGATTCCAATTACCACTGGAAAAGACGCTACCATAGCCGAATTACGTGCCTTAAGGGCATCATATTATTATGCGTTATGTGATTTCTTTGGTGGTGTGCCTATTGTAGATAAATTTGATGTACCATCCGGATTTCTTCCACAACAGAGTACACGTGCGCAGGTATATGCATTTATTGTGAGAGAGCTTACCGAAAGTCTTCCGAACCTGAGCAAAGCCAATAACCAGGCCACCTACGGCAAGTTCAATTACTGGGCCGCCACTGCCCTGCTGGCTAAAGTTTACCTGAATGCCAACGTATATATTGGTACTCCAGCCTATACGCAATGTATTGCCGCGTGTAATGAAATCATTGCATCAAACGTATATACACTGGAAGCCAATCAGAAATCTATCTTTCTCGATGCAAATGAAGGCAGCAGAGAAACCATTTTTGCGATACCTTTTGATGAAAAGTTTACTGCAGATGGTGTTAATGCCTTTACCCTGCACATGGAAACACTTCAGCCAGAAAACCAGGCAACTTACAACTTCAAAAACTCGCCATGGGGCGGTATCTGTGCCACACCACAGTTTGTAAGCACGTTTGACCCGGAAGACAACAGGTTAAAAGACAATTATGTACAAGGACAGCAATATACTGCTTCAGGTGCTGTTTTATTGGGAACCATTGGTGCCAGTAATGGTAAACCACTAATCTACATTAATGAGCTTCCGGGAGTTGATCAATCGGATGAAGTACATGGTTTCAGGTTAGGGAAATTTGAATTTAAGCCAGGTGCCCTGGTGGGGATGAACAACGATTTCCCTTTGCTCAGGTATGCAGATGTTCTGATGATGAAGGCCGAATGCCTGTTAAGAACAGGAGATGCTACGGGTGCTGCTGCGCTGGTCACACAGGTTCGACAGCGATCTTTCTCAAGCAATCCTTCAAAAGCAACCGTAACGGGCAACCAATTACTACAGGGTAGTGTATATAACTATGGCCTTCGCAACCACTTAACTTCTACGGTAGAAGGTGGTGCCGATATCCAATACGGAAGGTTCCTGGATGAGCTGGGCTGGGAATTTAATACCGAGGGCCGACGCAGGCAGGACATGATCAGGTTTGGCGTATTTACCAAAAAATCATGGTTGTCACATTCGCCAAATGGAGATTACCGTACACTGTTGCCCATTCCGCGTGCGGAGTTAGCTAAAAACCCGAATATAAAACAAAACCCGGGATACTAATCCTAAATAACGAGGTTGTATTTTAAAACAGATTTCTTATCTGGAAATCGTCATTGCGAGAAGGCTTTTTCAGCCGACAAAGCAATCTTTATAGCGAGGATCACTAGCATGAAAGATTGCTTCGTCGTACCTCCTCGCAATGACGATATTTCTGAGATATTGGGAATTTATGATATTCAATAACAAAATCAGGATAAAAAATATCTTATAAAACAACCTCAAATGATATAAATGATGAAAAGAAAATTTATCGCCGTAATTACATTATTGCTTGGCTACCAGATTTCCGTACAAGCTCAATCTTTTCAAAAAACGCCACAGGGCATCCACACCGTTACCCAATCGATGGATGTAGAGATTAGTTTTTACTCACCCAATATTGTTCGTGTTTTTAAAAAGCCAAAAGGGAGCCAGCAGAAAAAAGAAAGCCTCGCTGTTATAAAACGTCCTGAGAAGTTAAAGCTCGATATTAAAAACAACGGGCAAACGGTAACCATCAGCAGTAGCCTAATAGCTGCAACGGTTAACTTAAAAACGGGAAAAGTTTCATTCGATGCTAAAAATGGAACGAAGTTATTTACAGAAAAAGACAATAGCACCAGATTTACCGCAATAAATGATGCCGGGAACCCAACTTATGCGGTTAAACAGGCCTATTTATTAGACAAGGAAGAAATTATCTATGGCCTTGGCCAGCAACAGAATGGAAAGTTAAACCAAAGGGGACAAAAATTACTCCTTAAACAGGAAAACACAAAAGTTGCCATCCCTTTCTTCCAATCGGTAAAAGGTTATGGTGTTTTTTGGGACAACTATTCACCAACCGCCTTTACAGATAATGCTCAGGAAACTTCATTTGATTCGCAGGTTGGTAACTGTGCCGATTATTATTTTATGTTTGGCGGGGGTGGTGACGGTGTGGTTGCTCAAATGCGTGCACTTACAGGGCAATCTCCTATGATGCCTTTATGGTCATTTGGTTTCAGCCAATCGCGCGAACGCTACAAAACGCAGTTTGAGCTTGTTGATGTAGTTAAAAAGTACAGAGCGTTAAATATCCCACTTGATGGTATTGTACAAGACTGGCAATATTGGGGAAAAGACGACAACTGGAATGCCATGAGTTTCGATCCCACTACTTTCCCAAAACCACAAGCCATGGTAGATAGTGTACATCAACTCAATGCCCACCTTTTTATCGTTTCATGGCCTGGTTTTGCACCAAAAACCCCACAATATCAAGAGTTTAAATCAAAGAATATGCTCCTGAACTTTGATACATGGCCGCCGGGCGCAAATACAAAACCTTATGATGTTTATAATCCTGCCGCGCGCAATATTTACTGGAATTACCTCAGCAAAGGCATATTCTCTTTAGGTATTGATGCCTGGTGGCTCGATTCTACAGAGCCAGACCATATTAATGTGAAGGAACAGGATTTCGATCAGCCTACCTATTTGGGAAGTTACCGGAGCGTAGAGAACGCTTTCCCGCTTCAACATACCGGAGGAGTTTATAACCACCAAAGAGCAGCAAGCAGTAAGAAGCGCGTACTGCTGTTAACCCGTTCAGCATTTGCAGGCCAGCAACGATATGCAACCAATACCTGGAGTGGCGATGTTGGTTCTAACTGGCCTACCCTACAAAAACAGATACCCGCAGCATTGAACTTTTCATTAAGCGGCCTGCCTTATTGGAATGGCGATATCGGTGGCTTTTTCGCCGGTGATTTTGTGAAAGGCGGCGGTGCAAAAAATCCCGATTTCCAGGAGTTATATAACCGTTGGATGCAGTTTGCAACCTTTACTCCTTTGATGCGTTCGCATGGTACCGATATACCAAGAGAAATATATCAGTTTGGCAAAAAAGGAGAGCAGGCATTTGATATCCAGGAGAAGTTTATCAACCTCCGCTACCGCTTACTTCCGTATAATTATGCAACGGCCTGGTCGGTAACTCATCATGCCGGATCATTTATGCGTCCATTGTACTCACAGTTTCCCAATGATCCTGCAGGTTTCGAAAATAGCTCCGAATACATGTTCGGAAGGGCTTTTCTCGTAGCGCCGGTTACCGATAAGGGGATGACAAGTAAAGAAATCTATCTTCCATCTGGCAGTCAATGGTTCGATTTCTGGACAGGCGAAGTAGTTAAAGGCGGACAGACGATAAAACGCGAGACGCCTATGGAAATTGTACCGCTTTATGTAAAGGCAGGCTCAATTGTTCCCTGGGGGCCAAAAGTGCAATATTCAACAGAAAAAAAATGGGATGATCTGGAGATCCGCATCTATCCTGGTGATAATGGCGATTTTGTTTTATATGAAGATGAAAACGACAGCTATAACTATGAGAAGGGCTCATTTTCAGAAATCCACTTCAAATGGAACGACGCTACAAAAACACTTACCGTTGAGGATAGAAAAGGACAGTTTAAAGGCATGCTGGGCCAACGCAAATTCAACATCGTGATGGTAAGCAGGCAAAACGGAACAGGCATTGATAATCAAAAGATTAACAAATCATTTATGTATAGCGGTCGTAAACTTTCCGTTAAACTTTAGCAAAAAGCTCAGCAGGTAAATAAAATAATATCAACTACATCACAAATGGGCAAGGGAAAAGAAATATACTTTAAGGCAGCGGCATTGTCGCTGCCATTGGTTTTTTTATGCATCATTGAAATCCTGTTACGCTTATTCAATTATGGCTTCGATCCATCTTTGTTTATCAAAGATCCCGACCAGCAGGGCTACATGATGATGAACCCTACCGCCTCTTATAAGTTTTTTTCTACCAGTGCCAATGCAACACAGGGCAACCGCGAACGGTTCAGCATCATAAAATCCAAAAATACCTTTAGGATATTTGTGATAGGCGAATCGACTACTGCCGGCTACCCATATATGCACAATGGATCTTTCCACAGGTGGCTACAATACCGGCTGATGCATGAATATCCCAGCCTGAATTTTGAGGTGATCAACGTTTCGCTTACCGCTGTAAATTCCTATACCGTATTAGATTTTGCCAAACAAATTGTTAACCATGAGCCAGATCTGGTATTGGTATACACCGGGCATAACGAATACTACGGTGCTTTAGGTATTGGCTCTACCAGCCAGATTAAAGGTAACAGGGCCTGGATAAAACTGGTCATTAAACTGCGCGAACTTAAGTTGGTACAGTTGTTAGACCGCACCATTAAAGGCGTATCAAAGCTTTTTGGAAAAGAAATTGATAAACGGGAAAACCTGATGAAACGCATGGTAACCAATCAGCAAATTGCTTATCAATCGGCCGATTTTAATCGAGGAATAATGCAGTTTAGCAACAATATGGGTGAATTGTGCCAGCTGCTCTCAGAAAAACACATCCCAACCGTAATCAGTACGCTGGTCAGTAATGAAAAAGACCTTAAGCCATTTATCAGTGCAGGTAAATTTTCTGCGCGAAGCCATTATGCAATAGGCGAAAAACTGTATGCAAACGGCGATTTTAAAGCGGCAAAAACAAATTTTGTTTTGGCGAAAGAATACGATCAGCTCCGTTTCAGGGCACCTGAAGCTTTCAACCAGATCATTAGAAAATTGTGCAAGCAATATCCTGGCATTTACCTGGCTGATACCCGTGCCTTATTTGAAAAAAATGAAACAGGCGGAATAATCGGTAAAAAAACCATTTTAGAGCATGTTCACCCAAATTTATCGGGTTACGCAATGATGAGCGAATCCTTTTATCAGCAGATTAACAAGAGGAACTTAATACCGGCAAAAAAACAAGATGAAATGTCTTTTGCACAATTGCTGAAGAACATGCCTGTTACCAGGGTAGATTCGCTATATGGCGTATATCAGATCATGATGCTCCGCTCGGGCTGGCCTTTTAATGAACCCATCAATTCTACCTATAACCGTGGAAATTCGATTGATGAACAACTTGCAGGTGCATTGGCCGTAGATAGAATTACCTGGAGAACAGCCATGGACGAATTGTATAAAACCGCTATGGCTAATGGCGACAAACAAAAAGCCTTAAAGGTTACCGAAGCGGTACTGCTTGAAAACCCTTACCAAACCAGTTACTATACCTACGCAGGCCGCCTGTGTTTTGAATTGGCAGATCCTCAAACCGCTGAGTTTTACTTTAAAAAGGCTTATGAGCTTATGCCCACCCCTGAGAATGCCAACAATCTTTTCCTCTTTTATTTTAAATCAGATCTTCCGGAGAAAGCACTTCGATATAGTGATGAACTAAAACATTCCGGTCAGCAAACCTATTTGGATACGCAGACTGAAGAAATATTAAAAAACATCATCAAGCTTAAAAAAGAAACACTATCTGACAACATCAACGAATTGATTGCCAGCTACTATCATCAAATCAGGGCGGATGAGGCAGCAACAAAATACAGAAAGAAAAATAGCCGGTAACATGAGCAGCAAAAAATTAGAAAACAGAAAGTTTGGTCTTATTTTAGGCACTACAGTAATTTCACTTTCTATTATTTTTTGGAAAGGAACCTACTTACAGTACCTGTTGTTGTTGCTATCAGTTGGGCTAATCATAACCGCAATCTTCGCTCCCTTATACCTTGAATCCATAAGAAAAATATGGTTCAAAACTGGTCATTTTCTTGGAATGGTTAATGGTACAATTTTATTGACCTTCGTGTTTATTTTCATCCTAAGCCCTATCGCCTTTTTTCTGCGCCTGTTTAAAAAGCAGGGTTTAAAAACAAAAAAGAATAAGCAGTTGGCTTCTTATTGGGAAGAGGTATCTGGCCGGTCAACGGGTTCATTTAATCAACAGTTCTAAATTTATACTTACAATGGATATACTGATCGAATTTTTCCATTTCCTAACCCAGCGCAAAAAGTATTGGTTATGGCCCTTATTTATTATCCTGCTTATGCTAGGTTTGGTATTGGTGGCCGCGCATGGTTCTGTCCTCGCCCCATTCATTTATAGTTTATTCTAATCAGGAGCACAGGATGAGCTATATTTTGGGGATTTCTGCTTACTATCATGACAGCGCAGCATGTTTGCTGAAAGATGCCGAAATTATTGCAGCGGCGCAGGAGGAACGTTTCTCCAGGATTAAAAATGATGAGTCGTTCCCTACAGAGGCGATAAAATTCTGCCTTAAATTTGCCAACATTTCCCTGGCAGAGGTAGATCATGTTGTATTTTATGAAAAGCCTTTTCTAAAATTTGAACGTTTGCTCGAAACTTATGTCCATTTTGCGCCAAGGGGATTAAAATCTTTCCTAAAAGCGATCCCGATATGGTTAACGGATAAATTATTCATCAAAAAAAACATTTCCAAAGCGCTTGATACAATAGATCCCACATGGGAAAAATCGCGGCCCATTCTCTTTACCGATCACCACCATGCCCATGCGGCCTCTGCTTTTTACCCGAGTCCATTTGAAAAAGCCGTGGTACTCACGGTAGATGGTGTGGGCGAATGGGCCACAACAACAGTTTCAATAGGCAATTCGGCCCAATTGACTTTAAAAAAGGAAATTAATTTCCCTAACTCCATCGGCCTTTTATATTCTGCTTTCACCTATTATTTGGGTTTCAAAGTCAATTCTGATGAATATAAAGTAATGGGTTTAGCTTCGTATGGCAAGCCGATATACAAAGCACTCATTTATGATCATTTAATCCATGTTAAAGCAGATGGTTCCTTTCTCCTTAATATGGATTATTTTGATTACTGTACCGGGCTGAGCATGACCAATAAGAAATTCGACCAGCTTTTCGGCCATCCGGTGCGTGCGAAAGACGAAGAACTGTTGGTATTTCATAAAGACCTGGCCAGTTCCATACAAAAAGTAACGGAAGAAATCATGATTATGCTAACCCAAAGTCTTTACAGAGAATTTGGTATAGAAAATCTTTGCCTGGCAGGGGGAGTTGCGTTAAACTGTATCATTAACTCATCCATCAGGCAGCATTCTGGGTTTAAACGTATTTGGGTGCAACCCGCAGCAGGCGACGCCGGTGGCGCATTGGGTGCCGCTTTCAGTATATATTATGCTCATTTATCGGGTGTTAGAAATATCAATTTACAGGCAGACGGCATGAAACAGTCGCTGCTTGGCCCATGCTATAGCCAACACGAGGTAATTAAAACACTTCGTGCTTATGGCCTTAATTACGAAAACGCTGAGGATGACCTTTATCATCGTAAAATAGCAGCATACTTAAATGAAGGTAAGGTAATCGCCTATTTCAAAGGCAGAACAGAGTTTGGACCGAGAGCATTAGGCTGCCGAAGTATTCTTGCAGACCCCAGAAAAAGTGAAATGAAAGCCATACTTAATGCCAAAATTAAGTTTAGAGAGTCTTTTCGTCCCTTCGCTCCCGCTATTCTGGAAGAGTTTGCGGATTTATATTTTGGTACGGGCGCAAAAAACCGTTACATGCTGTTTACAGAACGTTATTTAGGTGATCATAATAGACATCAGGCAAACCATGCAGTTCTAATTTCTGGAGCGGTACATGTTGATGGAACGGCCAGGGTTCAAATGGTGAACGAAGCATATCATCCTGACTTTCATCAGTTAATTACAGCATTTTACAAGCTTACGGGATGTCCGGCAGTAATTAACACCTCTTTAAATGTAATGAACGAACCTATGGCCTCTAGTCCGGAAGATGCCATATGTTGCTTTCTCAATACAGAAATAGATATTCTGGCCATTGAAGGTTTACTGATTGATAAAAAAAGGATCGGGCTTTAAGGAGTTGAGCGCACCTGGCTTTATTAAATTTTACGTTAAAAAAGAAAAGGATCTGAAACTCAAATATGAAAAACAGATGCCAACAGATCATATAATGACATCAGGTTAAAAATGAGTTATTTATAGGTAAAAACCTGTAATGATAGTTTTAGGGTTCTGGTTAATTTGCTGACTACATCAATTAACTCCTAAACCCATGAACCACTTATCAAAATTAATGCTGAACCGGCGAATAGGTGCAGTACTTTCCTTAATCTTATTGTTAAACTTTACCTCGTGTAAAAAAGCTAAAGTCGCGCCTGATCCTCCGGCAAATGAAACCAGTACGCAGGCCGCTACCGCCCTGCAGATTTACAAACCAACATCCATGCAGAATATGGATTGGAACGCTACCGAAAGCGAATGGTGTTACGCCCGTTCAAAGCAATCCGATCATTTTATATTGTTCTGGGGAAAAGGATATGGTACTAACAATCCTTCCTCCACAAATGTAGATTCAAAATACCGTGTGGATATTGATGATTTACTGGCTAAGGCCGAATCTTTTTACAACCTAAATGTAAATACATTAAAATTTGCTACCGTTGGAAACGGAACTTCAAAACTGGACAAATACAAAATGATGATCTTTTTATATTATGAAGATGGTTGGCGTGCAACTGGTTCAGGATATGACGATACAATCGGCGCATTATGGGTAAGTCCACAGACCTGCAAGCCAGTCGGTTCAACAATCGCGCATGAGATTGGCCATAGTTTCCAATACCAGGTATCCTGTGATTTAGGTACCACTCATGGCTTCAGGTGGGGTTTCGGGGGAAATGGTGCAGGTGGAAATGCCTTTTGGGAACAAACGGCACAATGGCAGGCTTTTGTTTCTTACCCAAATGAACTTTTTAGCAGCTGGTTTGATCCTTACCTGGATAATTACCAGAAACACCTTATCCACGAAGATTACCGTTATGCCAATTATATGATCCACCAGTACTGGGCACAAAAAAGAGGCATAGCGGTTATTGGCAAAATATGGCAGGCGTCACAGACTTATGAAGATCCGATTCAGGTTTATCAGCGTTTATACGGACTTTCTGTAAGCCAGCTCAACGATGAATTATATGATGCTGCATCTAAATTTGTAACCTGGGATATTGATAACATCCGTACGCTGGGCGCAAGTAAAATTGGTGCACATCATTATAAAATGAACCTGATGAACGATGGTTCTTTCCAGCCTGACCCAAGCTTTTGCCCGCAAACAACCGGTTATAATGTTATGCCCTTAGAGGTGCCTGCAGCGGGTACAATTGTTACCGCGGCATTTCAAGGATTGCCAAACGCTTCGGGATATAATCAGGTAGATGCCAGCATTGCCGGCTGGAGGTATGGTTTCGTTGCTTTATCAACAAATGGAACGCGAAGCTATAGCCCCATGTTCACAAGCGCCTCCGGAAATGCAACATTTACTATTCCGGTAAATTGCAGCCGCCTTTGGTTTGTGGTAACCGGGGCGCCTAGCCAATACCATCCGCATGCCTGGGATGAAAACAATACTAATGATGAACAATGGCCCTATAAGGTAAAGTTCCAGAACACCAGTTTACCTGGCTACAATAATCAGGCACCTAAAGATGTGGCCTTTACTTACGACCTCGAAGTGAACCGAAGTACTACTTCTTACGATTATGCCACAGCTCAAATTGATATTGCTAAACTGGCTACTGCTTTTCAATTACCTAAACAAGATATTACCAGTAAAATAGGCACCGACATTAAATTTTATGCACTTGAACCTAATAATAACTTAAACGCTACCCTAACAGCCAATGGTTTCGGGCAGTGGTTCGATGCCAATGGTTATGTTGTTGGCTACAGTTCAGCTAATTCGCGGGTATTTTGCGAGTTTGATGCACAAAATTTTAAACTCAACGCTGGTCAGTATCCTAACCGTGTTAATACAGGCGATAAGTATACCATGAAACAGGCTTTGGTCTATACGTTAGCTTCAGGCAATAAAGTGACTGCTACCTTTACTGTTAACCTGACCATAAAATAGGGTTTCCAACTTAACCTGAATTCGATTATCCATATTGCTACCAGGTAGAAGCAAGCCCCCAAAAAGTTAAACACTATTTTGGGGGCTTTTTGTATCATGTTTTAACATGTTTTGCTATACAATCAAAAGCATCCGTAACGCACGTTAAATAAGATTGGTGAATCCTGTTATTTTGGAAAGGTGCTGTAGCTCATCATCGGTTGCGTTCTGCCGGGCTGTCCGCTATATCTTTTGCTGACCTTCTACGCCCCCCTGCCTTTACAGCAAAAGTATGCCGCTCCCATCCCGTTTAAATACGAAGGCCTGTGCAGGAAAACTTCATCTCTCTGCAATTTGCGATAAAACGAAAATAGAATCCACTATCCTGGCCACCTAAACCCGACTGGAGCATAAAACCCGGAGCGAGGCACGATTGAGGACTTGAAGCGAAGGCGGGACTAAAAAGACCAGATGCTTCTGGAACTGCTTTCCAAAAAAGTAAATACCATTAACGGATCTTCGTTTCGACCAATACGCTTCAAATCATTTGAACATCCGTTTGTAGGTGTTACATATAGTTATCGTAGCGATTACATTTATTCGAATATAGTTCCAAAAAAGATTCTTACGCCTTCAGGATTTCGCAAAGCCATGTGGGCTCCACTCACCAGCAACACTAAATTGCTATCTCCGTATTTTTTGATTATCTCTTCCCTACGCCCTCACTCGTCATGATTACTCTTTTAAGCGTTCCATCTTTGTTGTAAAAAATTTCATCTATACAAACCGATCTGTTATTGCTTCCCCCTCCGGGTTGCATGGCTCCGTTGTGATAAAAGAAATACCATTTGTTTTTAAATTTCACAATAGCCTGGTGATTGGTATCACTATTCCCGGCTACTTCATTTAAAATACCCTGATATTTCCATGGCCCCTCAAGGGATTTACTCGTCGCATAAGCAATTTTTTCAGGAAAACCGGTAGCATACGAGAGATAATAGATGCCCTTCTCCTCGTGTATCCACGGCGCCTCTGTAAAGTTGAAACCTTCAAAATTGATTCTTTTTACAGCGCCATCAATTTCGATCATATTTTCTTTTAATTTGGCGTAATAACACTCACTGTTTCCCCAGAATATCCACCCCTGCCCTTTTTTATCCACAAAAACAGTTGGATCAATACAGGCCCAATAGTTTTTAGAATCATAACAGTCTTTATTTGTGAGCAGCGGCTTTCCGATTGCATCTTTATACGGTCCTTCAGGTCGATCTGAAACGGCAACACCTATGCCCAACGCATTTGTACTGATATACCAATAGTATTTTCCATTGCGCTTAATCACCTGCCCCGCATAAGCATCTCCGCCCTTTGCCCATGAAAAATCAGAAAGCTTAAGCGGAACAGGGTATTGCGTCCAGTTTTTCATATCAGTTGTGGAGAAAACCGACCAATCTTCCATTTTAAAAGTTTTTTGCTTCCCGCCTGCATCATGCCCGGTAAACAACCATAGTGTTCCCTGATCCACAATCGCTGCAGGATCTGCAGTGTATTGGTGCGTGATAATCGGGTTTCCCTCGGCTACGAATTGAAACCGGTCGCCGGGAAGTTTAGGAATAAGCAACTCACCGGGAACACCTTTCCAAATACTGTTTAGGTAGCGGGCTTCCTGACCGCTTATCCCGATCACACTTCCATGTCTTGGAAAAAAATTCTTGGTGAATGACAATGGTGCATCGCTAAAGTTAAACAGATCGGTACTCTTCTGATATTCATATCTTCCTTTGGTATATAAATCATACATCAATACATAATCCGGAGAATTGTTCAGTTTAAAGATACTTGATCCCTCTACCGGAGTGCCTGTTCCGGCGTAAGCATCCAGGTATTTAAAGTCTTCCACCCATGGTCCCTGCAATGATCGGGATGTGGCCTGCTGAATTCCATTCTTTACTTCCTTTCCATCTACCTTGGTATTTCCTTTATAAAAAAAATGGTATATCCCATCTTTAAAGATAATATCGCCATCGATACCACCAAATTTCGGGCTAAACATTAAAGTTGGCTCCTTTTCAAAACCAGTAAAATCCTGGTTGGCGTAGGCGCAATAAAAATCAAGCTTATCATCGTCCTCAAACCTGATGGTAAAATACACCAGATATTTCTTAGCAATCGGATCATAAATCGTTTGTGGAGCCCATACCCACTTCACTTTGGCAAAAGTTGCAGGATACTCCTTTGCCAGATCGACGGCACTATGGCTCCAGTGGCCCAAATCTGAAGATTTTAACATCACAATTCCTGTATTTTTAGCCCAGCCGTTTTTATGGGTATTCATATCTGTTGCCGTAATATAAAATCCACTTGCATCTTCTTTCCTCAGGATATGCGGATCCCTGATGCCGCCAGAATTGGAAATGGTATCCGATTTTATTACCGGATCATTTTGGTTTAGTGCAGACCAGTTTATTCCATCAGAACTGACTGCAAACCGGAGCTGCTCCTGAACATTCCCTGGCCCCGATCCCTCAAAATAAGCAAAAAGATACCCTTCAAATTTATTCGGATACTTTACTTCCTGTGAAAAACATTTAAAAAAAACAATTGCCAATGCGACAATTATCAACATACATTTCGAATAAAACTTCATAAGTTCAAATTATTTGGGATGCTAACAGGCATTTAAAAGTTTAGCCTGTGATTAATAGTTTGATTAACCATTTTTGGTGAGAACCATTTACAAATATTTAACTGTATAACAGACCTTTACCGAAAACAAAATAAACGTGCGAGTAACATTTATTTTCAAATGTAAAAAAACACGATGAAATATTTTATTATCGCCGGTTTTGCCACATCCATTTGTCAGGTAAACACCAATATGGAAATGATTTCAAAGCAAATAAATTTATGTTTTAATTTATATGCCGGTTAAATCTTGATGTGAATGTAGCCACTTTCTTCAATTGTTCATCAACACCTGTATAAATTGATTGATTTACCCCCCAAAATCGATTGATTTACAACCCCTCTTACAACTGACTGTATATTATATTTGAAACACAGAAGTAATTACTAATACTTACCTGTATTCACCTAACCAAATTTTATATGAATCTAAAATGTTTACTATTAACAGCAGTACGACAAAGGAAATCAGCATCATCTGCAAGGGGAATTCCAAATGAAACTTGCTATTTATTAAAGCCAGGCTGAACCTAATCACTTCCTAAAAAATCAGAATTTATTGCTTAAGCCCAGAGATTTTCCAAATTCAAAATTTTACGCCTTTGGGAAAAATAAAACTTTGGTTGTCGCGTAAACTACCATATAAAAACCTAAACATGATGATGAAAAACAAAATGCTTTTTTTAAAGTACATGGGTGCGATTTTATTAGCTGCCATTTTTACCTCCAGCTGTAAAAAGGTGGCAGAAGTAAACCCCAACGAGACGGAAACATTTAACTCGGCAATAACCAAAAAGAAAGTCCAGGCCATTCAGGCTATTGAAATTCCACAGGCACTTGCAAACGGAACCTTTTATATCATGAGTAAAACCAGCAGTAAGGTTATCGATGTACCTGGAGGGCAAAATGGAAACAATACCAGTGTATGGCAGTGGGGCGGCACAGGTGGAACTAATCAACAATGGAAACTCACTTCCCTATCTGGTGGATACTACAGTATAATCGGTGTAGAGAGCAATCGGGCCCTAACCGCGGCTGATAATACCAATGGTGGCAATATTCAGATCAACGATTATACAGGCGCCAATAACCAGCAATGGCAGTTCGTATCATTGGGAAGTAACTACTATCGCATTGTAAACAGGGCAAGTGGAAAAGCGCTTGACCTTTGGGGCTCTTCATTGGAAGATGGAGGCGATATCAATCAATATGATTCACATGGTGGCGATAACCAGCAATGGGTTTTGGTGAAAACAAAATATAACGGCCAGGTTGGTTGGGCATGGACCTCAACTAACGGCGTTCCTGCAGATGTGATTACCAGAATCACAAATGCGATGAATGATGCATGTGCACGTTACAATGCCGGTGCCGATTGGGATGCGAGAACCCTCAGTGTTTCCTACAATACAGGTGTGCCAACCGCTGAGGCAAATGTAAATGGCAGCATCAGTTTCGGAGCAAATACAAGTTATCAGAATGTACGCACGGCTATGCACGAAATGGGACATTGCTATGGCGTAGGACAAACCGGGGGCTGGTATGATCTGACCAATGGAGGAACATACTCTGGGGCAAATGGTATTGCGACCATCAGGGCGCTTGAGACACCAACCAGTAATATCAGCGCCGGAGGCGGTCACTTTTGGCCTTATGGTTTAAATTATGATTCGGAATGGTCAGAAACCGGGGCATTCAGACATGTTAAAGTTGTGCGTGCCATGGATTTAGACGGCGTTTATTAGTTAGTTAGATAGATGATAGCTTGAAGGGAGCGTTAAATGAATAACTCAGGTTACACATTTATGCTCCCTGGCTATTTTATAAGTAGTCCTGTCTTTCCCGAAATCAACATTTTTTGGATGCAAAGGCTTTTCAGCCGCCAGCACTTCCTGATTCTCCGAAAACAATTTCCTGTTAAAAATAATAATCGGAAGATTGCTTTCCGAAACTGTAGGTATTCCGCCTCAGCAAAGACGATATTAAAATATAGTTGTGGAGAGCCTAACGATTAGCTGCCATAATATATTCTTATTTTCCTTTTGGCTGATGTTTTTAGATATACTGATATCAAATCATCAGTTCGTTTATCCCTTAAACAAATTTTATAGATATAAACGGTTTTCGATCCTCACATCGGGTATACAATATTGAGAACATCTTAAATTAACGCAGTTTAAACCTACGCTTTTTACCCAAATACCTTTAATCTATAATATATCTCCCTATAAAAGCAGCCTTGCCATGCGCTATTCAGCTTTTTAAGCTAACCTAAATTCACGCTTCGTCATCCTATTTGCTGATTTACCGATTTATAAATTATCTATCAGATGTTTACAAATTATTTTAATAAAAACACCTGCTACGAAATGCCTAAAATCGCTGGATGAAGTAAGCCCAGCACAAACAACTTTCCACTTTCCGTCAACCTGATCTGATAGCAATCGGATTTATTTCAGGGTATGCCGGATTAAATTAAGCCGCATAACTCGGCGTTGCTTAGTTCTCCAAACAGAATACATTTTGAATAATTTGAGGGAAAAATAAATTAAACGTTATCATAACATTTAATTTAAAATAACTAACTTAGGTGAAAACAATGGACAGCTTAGGCTAATCATTGTTGCTAACCAAATTTACACGTCTAACCAGGATAGGATTAAAGATTCTACATGATCTTTGAGTTTTATTAACTGCAACTATATTGATATGCATAAAATCTTGATGAATACCAAAAGTCAGATTTTTTAAAAAAAAACTGACCAATTATGCCAAAATACCTGCTGTTATTATGCTGTTTATTATTCTTCACCGGGCGTATCACAGCCGATCAGAATGACGAGCGCCTGTTTAGTATCAATGAAGGGCTCTCCAATAATTCGGTAAGGTGTATCTTTCAGGACCATTATGGTTATATGTGGTTTGGTACTTACGATGGACTGAACCGCTACGACGGGACCGTTGTTAAGGTGTTTCGTAACCGGCTTAAAGATGATTACTCACTTCCTCATAATTACATTTATTGCATTGCCGAAGATGCAGAAAATAACATATGGGTGGGTACGGGGCAAGGCGTGGCCATATATAATGAGCGAAGCGGGAAATTTGCGCCGGCATATTACTCGCCTAAGCGAGGGGATAAACCTATCAAATCAATGATGGCGGTAAATACCATCGTGCGCGACTCAAGGGGGAATTTATTTATAGGCACAAATGGGTCTGGAATGTACTATAAAGGTAAGCAAGACAAATACCCATATAAAATATTAAATAGCGACAAAAACCGGCCACTTTCCAATGCGAATATAACCAGTATTGTGGAGGGGAGTCAGAACCATATCTGGATTACTGTAAGTGGAGTAGGATTATATTGTTTTGATGTCCGGCAGAAAAAACTGGTTCTGGTTAGTACTGAAATGATGCTCACCAACTGTATACTGGCAAAGGAAAATTATCTATGGATTGGAACCAGGGAGGGCCTGTATCAATTTTCGGTTATATATGATAATAAAATACCAAGAGTCTCATCCAAAAAGAAACTGTCAAACGGAAACATATTGTCACTCCTGCTCAATCCAGGATATAAGCTCTGGATAGGGACCGAAGGAAGTGGTATGTCCATTTTGGATTTAAAAACATTACAAATTAGCCAGGCTAAGCTCACATCACATAAATCTGCTTATACCAGCGGTGAAACCATACCTGCCATGTATAATGATAAAGATAACCGTAAATGGATTTCCAAATTAAATGGAGGCGTTGTGATCATTGACAGTACAAAAAAGCATTTTCAAGTATTCTGTAGTAATCCACATACCCAAAACAGCCTGGTCCATAATTATGTATCCTGCCTGGCCGAAAAGGTTAATGGCGACATTTGGGTAGGAACTGATGGAGGGGGAATGAGCTTATATTCCCCCAAAGCAAATAGCTTTACCCAGTTCAGGCACGATCCGGCTAAATCAAATTCTTTAAGCAGCAACATCGTGACAAGCATATTAACAGATCGAAAAGGCAGCACATGGATAAGCACTTTTGGCGGTGGTATTAATAGGTTTAACGAACAGGGGCAATCGTTTAACAGATATCGTTGCGTTAATGATAAGGGTAAGGAGAGCAATTATATCTGGCTTATTTACCAGGATCACCAAGATATGATCTGGGCAACCACAGTTGTTGATGGCGGCATATACAGATTAAACGCTCAAAATGATCAGTTTGAACTGTTTGATTCCAGTCTTTGTGATCTCAACGACTTTAAAGAGGATTCTTTCCACCAGCTCTGGGCCGGTACTTCAAATGATTTGGTAAAGATAGATACCCAGAAAAAACATCATGTCTATTATACAATAGGTAAACCCGTTAGGGAAATATTCGAAGATCGGAACCGTAACTTTTGGCTCGGCACGGAGGGCGGTGGCCTGATCCTGTTCGACAGGATAAAGGGAAAAATAAAGGCCCAGTTTTCTGATGCGGAAGGTCTGTGCAACAATTCGGTGCTTAACATCCTTCAGGATGATCAAGGGTATTTATGGCTTAGTACTTTCAATGGTTTATCCCGGTTCGATCCGGTGCATAAAACCTTTAACAATTATCATAGTGAAAACGGATTATCAAGCAATCAATTTTCGTACAGTGCGGCTTTACGCCTGAGATCTGGCGAAATGGCCTTTGGCAGCATCAAAGGTTTTACGCTTTTTAATCCGAAAAACTTTCAGTCGAGCCCTGCAAACCTCCCCGCCCCCTATCTATCATCGGTGTATGTGAACAATCGATTTATTAGCGCAACTGATGAATTAGTAAACCAAACTAATCAGGAGCGGATTTCCGAATTAACCGTACCGTATAATGAAGCGGTTTTATCACTCAGTTTTTCTGCTATAGATTTTGCAGATAAGGGCAAAATTAAATTTGCGTACCATTTAGAAGGAAGTAATAATGAATGGATTGAAACCACGGCATCAGCTCCTGTTACCTTTCTTCGGTTAACAGATGGCAAGTACATACTACACGTTAAACGCAATAATTACATTGGCGGATGGGGGCCGGAACACCGCTTGCTGATTATAAACGTGCTCCCACCCTGGTACCGCAGCTGGCTCGCTTACTTTTGCTATGCGCTTATCGGTTCTGCAGTAATATATGCCTATAATGCCTACAGAGTGCGACAGGCAAACTTAAATTACGAAATTAAAACTGCCCAGACAAATGCACAAAAAGAGAAAGAGCTGAGCGAAAAAAAGTTCGCTTTCTTCACCAATGTTTCGCATGAGTTTCGCACACCACTAACGCTGATCATCAATCCTTTAAAAGATTACATACAACATCATCCGGCCTCTGGCAGTAAAGGAGGTCTTGATCTGGTTTACCAAAATGCAAAACGATTGCTGAAACTGGTAGACCAGTTGCTGCTGTTTCGAAAAGTTGGCGGGGAGAGTGAAGATTTAAAGATCTCAAAACTTCCATTTTCCGAAATCTGCAAAGAAGTCCATATCAGTTTCTCTGGCCAGGCCGCATTAAAAAATTTAAACTACCAATTTACATGCCCCGATAACCTAATTGAGCTATATGCCGACAGGGAAAAGATTCAGGCAATCCTTTATAACCTGATTTCCAACGCGATCAAATTCACCGAACCTTATGGCGAAATTAACATGCAGCTATGGGAAACAGCAAACACAGTAGAATTGAGTATAAAAGATAATGGGATCGGTATTGATAGCCATGTTAAAGAAAAGTTGTTCGATCGGTTTTATCAGGTCAGGGAAAATAGTTCTGCATCGGGCTTCGGTATCGGTCTATATCTGGTAAAGCAATTTATGGATCAGCATGGTGCACAGATTTCTTATGAAAGCGGCATTGGATGTGGAACCACCTTCTTCCTGTCGTTCAAAAAAGGTAAATGCCATTTTGGCAATCTCACCATATATGAAGATATTACAGCAGAAACTTTCCAGACTGAAGATCAGGCCAAGCCAACTCCACCCACATTAAAAACAGATCCAAATCTGCTGCTAAGCACACAAGACCTTATCCTGATCGTAGAAGATAATGAAAGTATCCGCGAATACATTCGGGGCATATTCAAGAATGACCACCTGGTTATTACCGCCTCCAGTGGAAAAGAGGGACTTGAACAGGCCATTCAACATTTGCCCGACGTCATTATCAGTGATATCCTGATGGAAGATGGTACCGGATTAGAGCTATGTAGCGCCATTAAGAGCAACCCTACACTTGGGCACATACCGGTAATTTTATTAACGGCACTATCTGATGCCGAAAACCGGCTTAAAGGTACTCAATGTGGCGCGGACGATTATATTACCAAACCTTTCGAAAAAGAGTTATTAAAGGCAAGGATTAAAGCTTTGCTTGAAAACCGGACTAAACTACAGCAATATTTTTATAACGAGATTACGCTCAAAAAGCAGAATTTCAAGATCTCACCAGAGTACCGCGAGTTTTTATCAACCTGCATCAATATTATTGAGCGTAACATTGCTGATGAAACTTTTAATATCAAAAAGTTTTCACAAGAAATTGGCATGAGCCATTCCGGCCTGTATCGGAAGGTCAAATCTGTTTCCGGCCAATCAATAGCCGGTTTTATTCGATTCATCCGCCTTCGGAAATCTGCTGAACTCATGGTGGAATCCAATTATACCATTAAAGAAATCGCCTGGGAAGTGGGGATTAACGACATCAAATATTTCCGTAAACAATTTAGTGCCTTATTCGGGATGAATCCATCCGACTATATAAAAACCTACCGGAATACACCTCACAAATAAATTATTTTAAGCTTTTAGGGAAAACATCTCCAAACGTTCGCTACAGCGCACGTTTTACAATTGCTACGTTCCTCGCGATGTTAATTTCGCGCAAGCCCTGTAAAGTGCTTCGTTTTAACAACCGTTTTTAAAAACGTATAAGATTAAATACGTTTTTATGATGTATTTACGCTAACAATTATCGTTGTTTTAGGGGCTTAAAAAGTCATAAATCATTAAAATCTTTACCGGAAACCTGGTTTATGATAAAAGTGATGTTTAAAGCCGATTTAAATAGATTTAAACGCGAAAATTGGCGATTTACCCCCTCTTATTTGACCGATTTATTCCCTCGGCTAACACCATTTCATACTACATTAGGGTCCATAAAATGATTACTAACCAAACCTAACTGAATCCTTTTATTAGCAGATACAGGCAACAGGAAATTTAGCAATGCTTACCTGTTATTGTATCAACAGGCGGCATACAATAGATAAAACCTTTGTATAAGCCAGCCCTGTAACCAGATAAAAAATAAAACAGCACTAACCAAACAAACCGGGCATCCAGAGCTATCGGTTTGATCCTATAAACCAATTCTAAACTGATACAAGCCTATGGATGAAAAGGTAAACGTATAGCCTAACGTCCTCTCAACCGCAGTGGGGAAATCTTTGAATTTTGTTAAAGATTTCTCCCATTTGCGGTAATTGCCAGAGACTTAGATAAACGGGAAAGCACATTTGTTTAGATACTATGAATTAAACTAATTGTCAAACTCAGGTTAAAGGTTCATGGGCAATTTTCTTCTGCAACCTGAAAAAACTCTACCGCAACTTTAACATCGTTATTGGGATTTAAAATATTGCTGACACCCGGCTTAAAGGGAAGCACCGAATGTTCAGCCCGTTAGTGATGTTTGATTAATGTTTATCAAAAGAATTTTTGCGCTCTTCCATTTTAATGCCATGATTTTAGGACCAAAGGTTTGATTGGTGCTTTTATCAATCACTCATTTTCCATTCTCGAGAGAAAATTCACCACAGGGGCAAACAACTAGCTTTGCTACAAAGACGTATACATTCTTCAGTTATGACTTGCAAATTTTGTAAGCCATTCTTTATCCTCATTTTTAACGAAAAATACCTGATAAAAAGCGTTATGGTTTTACCTCAAATCGACACACAATATGTCAACAAAAAAGCGTCATTCCATCCGGAATGACGCTGATCAACTAACTAATCATTAACATAATTCAGGAAATTAATTTTTTAACAGCCTCACTTTACTAATCCTAATGCTGCTTTCACTTCTAACCAACATTGTTGAAACAAATCCCAAAGTGACTTCCTGAGATTGAGTCAGGGTAAAGGGAATTTCGTAATCTTTACCATTCTGAGCATTATTCAAAAACCTGAAACTTCCCAATGCCTGTGAGAGATCTGCCACATCCGGAAGCGTTTGCCCTGAGTTGACTACTGCATAAGTTGCTTCCAGGGTATTACTTCCAATTTCAGAAACGCTGACTACAAATCGGTATTTCCCCGACGGAAGGGTCACAGTTTGATAAATTTTGCCGTTTGTTATCGATGGTGAACCCCAATATTCAAACGAAAGCCATCCCCCGCCATTATAGGAATCCCAGCCACCCAAGGTACCATTTGACATATTTCTTGCTGCTGCGTTCGTAGTCCAGTCGGCGAGTAATCCCCATCGTCCATCCCTGGCACTTTGAACAAATGGTGCACCCTGGTTTTTCAAGAAAAACTGATTAATTTTTGCTGAAGCAGAGGCGCTGTAAAACGTATCTATTGCCGATGAGTCCGGCAGAAAAAGTGTTTTATATTGTATGCTCGTTTCCGGGTTATGGTCAGCCAGAACAACCTGTGTAGTATTGTTATCTACCCGACGGCTTTTGGTTGCACCGCTCAGTGTTGTATACGTAAGAGCCACAGCTACGGTACCAGTTGCCGAGGACCTCCAGTTTAAGGTAGTAGAACCATTTGACGGCTGGTAAACAACACTTTCCAACACACGGTTTAACAGCGATTTTTCGTAAACATCTCCATAAGTTGCCCCTTGTTTTAAGGTTGCTACAGATTTGTTCCCGTTTTTATCAAACGTATAAACCTCGAATGTATAATTACCCTCCGGTAGTGGAGATACTAACGCACTTATCGTATCTATACCCTTACCTCTTGTAATACTTACATCCTGCTTATTTGCCTTGTTATTCCAGTAAATTGTTGCTTTAACGATATTGGGATCGGATATAAGCAAAAATTTAACCAGCACCCGATTTCGCCCTGAAAACACCTTCAATGAATCTGGTTTACCCGGATAAACGATTAATTTTCCGTCTGTAAATTTTTTATAATCGTCTATTTTACCGCAAGATGCTATTAATAAAGCAAGCGCAACAAAATAAAAATAAAATATAGGTTTCATAATTATATATCTTAAAGCATTATTTATCATTTCCATATAAAGTCATTTCTGAAACGTGTGCTGCCAATCCTCCTGCCCAGGTTTCTAGTATCCTAACCCTAATATATCTAACAGGCGGTGCATTTAATGAAACTGTGGTTTCTTCCCCGCGCGCGGCGGCCGAAACATCTTCCTGACTATTTGAGCCTGAAGGTTGACCAGAAGGTTTTACCGAAATGCAAGATGCTAACCTTGTCCAATTGGTATAACTGCCATCACTTGCCGGATTAGTTGAGCCCCAGATTTCATAGCGCTTTGGATTTCCATGCGCGTAAATCCAATTGTCTTGCCTTTGCCATATGGTAAACCTGCTAATTTTTGCAGTTACGCCCATGTCAAAAGTAATCTGGCATGGCATCCCTGTATCATCTGTGTGCCACATATCACCTCCAGATATCACATTATTCCACAGGAGCGGAATAGGAAGACCAAATCCAACCTTTGCATCCGTTGGCAGTGTTAGCACCCTGAACTTACTTTTATCCAGTTCTTTTTCAAAAATAGGGGTTAAAGTAGCTTTGGCTGTATCAGTACGGTTATCCCACCGGTCTCTGATATAAACACCAAAAATAGTTTCCTTTGCAGGAAAGCCCCTTGACGAAAATAATCCGTTTTTTTGCTTGCTATAAATGGTTTCTTTTAAAGCAAAATTACCCAGCGAATCTTTATATAGCACAACTACTGCAATATTTGCCTCAGTTGGATTGGAAAAAGTAATATTTACCCCTCCGAAATCAGATGCCAATACCAAACTTCTGCGAATAGCAAAAATAGGGGGCTCTAGTGCCTTTACCTTTATAGTTACCGGAGCCGACTTATTTTCAGCCTTATCAACCGCATATAAATTAAGGTTATAAGTAGCTGTGTCAGCAAAACCATCAACAGTTAGTGAATTGGTGTATGCAGATGCTTTAACACTGATTTGTTTACCGTATTTGTTGGTATATTGTGCCATAACGTACATTACGTCTGGGTCAGACGGCAGATTATAAGTAACCTTAACTGATCCGGCTGAACTGGTTGTAACCGGATTAGAAATCTGTTGAGGTGCAACAGTGTCTTTTTCCAGAGGCCCTAAAACATCTTCTTTACAACCAATTATTGCGGTACATAATAACATTAGCAATAGATAACACTTATTATTTTTCATGATCTGAAATTTTAATCGTTAATAATTACCAGCCCGGATTTTGTACCAGGTTAGGGTTTACAATCGTATTGTTTTCTTTTATAGGCCATAGATAATCTCTTGGCGCTACAAATTTTTGGTTAAAGAGCAATTTAGGCCTGTAGTATCCTGTAGCATCAGGCTGTTCAATGTCCCATCCAAAAACAGGAAGGTTCAAAGTTGCTGATGCTTCTTTCCAACGTCTCAAATCCCAAAATCTACTTCCTTCAAAAGATAGTTCAATTCCGCGTTCCTGGTGGATAATCTGTCTCAACCCTGCCTGGTCTCTGTATTTGCCAGGATTAATGGAATAGGTATCCCATGAGGACTGTACGGTTTGCAAGCCTGCCCTGTCTCGGATAAGGTTCAGGTATTGATAAACAGTTTCGGATGGCCCCTCTGCTTCATTTAAAGCCTCTGCATACAGGAGATATAAATCTGACAGACGCATTAATGGCCATGGATAATTTTCGGTTGTGAAACCTTGCCCATCCTGGATTACAAATTTCCAGCTGGCCAGCTTTTTACTGAAATATCCGGTAGCAGAATAACCAAAAGCTAATTTTCTTGATTGTGCCTGCCCCGATTTTGCCTGTACCACCCAAGGTTCAGATGGCTTTCTGTTTTCCATATACCATACTGAGCCATCAAATCCCAAATCTGCATAAAAACGGGGTTCTCTGTCAAAATGTAACGATGCAGTAGTGTAACCGTTTTGCAGGTAATCCTGATCTGTTGCGGTGGCTGCTTTTAAATCATACCTACCGGAGAAATCCCAGGTTTTGTCTTCGTCTATCGGAACACCATTTTTAGTATAGAATAACTCAGCCATCCGTAAAGTAGGTGCAAGTTGACCAAGCGGACTTTCATTTATCGACCTGGATGGATCTAGTCTGGGCATGGCCTGACGTTGCAGTGATGATCCATTATTGTTGGAATACCCCCAGATTAATTCCTGGTTCCAGGGTTGGCACACACTATTTCTAATGCTCATTTCGGTTTTTAAGCGATCGGATAATGCAATCACCGAAGTGAACTTAAACAGCGAAATCCCTGCAGAATTACAAACATCAATAGCCTGCTTACAAGCATCAGCAGCTCTTTTCCATTTTTGAACACTGTATGTTGTGTTTACCAAAGCAGTACCATCGGCATTCTTTAAACCTGCATAATCTGCATTTCCATTAAATTGCGGGCTTGCAGCCATGGTTAATAATTTCGCCTTAACTGACAATGCAATGGGTTTGGTGATGCGACCAAGTTCTGAAGAACGGTTTTGGATGGTTAAAGGCAGGTTTACTGCTGCTGTATCTAATAAATTTGCTATATAATCTACTACTTTATCAACTGGCTCACGTTTTACCCTCACCTCTTCTGTTGTTGATGTAATTGGCAAATTTTTGTCAATAATCGGAATAGGGCCATACATTCTTAACAAATAGAAATGATAATAGGCTTTTAGGAACTTCACTTCGCCAGCCCATATTGCTTTTCTTGAATCGTCCAGATCCGGAACCTTTTGTATATTTTCTAAAAAGATATTACAATCTCTCAAGGCCCTGTAAATTGGACTTCCATCTTGCTCTCCATCCCAGAAGTTAAGATATGGTGCAGTAACAGACTGATTTCCTCTGGCAATGAACTGTGGATTTAACGGTAACTGACTTAATGAAGTAATGGGCCAATAGGTCCAGAATTCATCTCCTCCAAGCATAGCCGGATTTCGATAAATGTCATTATCAGTCGGCAAATAGGAGTAACAGGTAAACAGATATTTTTCTGCTTCGTTTCTGTTTGTAAATGCATTATCAATGGTGGCAATATTATCTGGTACTACATCAAGATAATCTCTCTTACAAGAAATGATCATTGTTAATAGTACCATTGCTAAAAATATAGTTGTCTTTTTCATAATTAAAATCCTAGTTGTATACCCACATTATAAACTCGCTGTACCGGATAACCTAAACCATTTCCACTCATCTCAATATCCCACAGTTTGAAGCCGCTGAAGCTCATTAGATTGGTACCATTGATATAAAAGCGCACATTGCTTAACTTAATCCTATTGAGCAGCTTTTTAGGGAGGGAGTAACCAAACTCTGCTGATTTAAGCCTTAGGAATGAGCCATTTCGCATAAACCATGTATTTGTTTGGAGGTTATTCGAATTTGTATTATCACTCAAACGTGGCCACAAAGCGTATGAGTTCTGATTATCTTCTGACCAATAATTATCTGCATAAGCTTTAATTAAGGCATTTTGTGTACCAGCCAACGTTTCACCAGGATAATTGTAGGCTACGAAAGGTGCAGTAGCTCTCGTATCTATCCAGAAAGATGATCTTGCAGAACCCTGGAAAAAAACAGAAAAATCAAAGGTTTTATATCCTGTAGAGAAACCAAAACCGTAAATAATCTCCGGTACGGTTGGTAAACCTATGGGCACTTTATCTAAATCTGTAATTTGTCCATCACCATTTACATCCCTATACTTAATATCTCCTGCAGCATATTCACCATAGGTTTGTTTAGGTGAATTGGCTACATCAAACTGGTCGATAAATAACCTTTCCGCGATTAATCCATAATTTTGATTTAAAGATTGGCCGATACGGGAAAGGTAACGTTCTTTATATTGCGGCTCTTCATACTGTAAAAATTCGCTGTGTGCATACGTAAAGTTACCTTGCAGGCGTAACCATAATGAGGAATTGAAGTTTTTACTGTAATCGGCAGAAACATCAATCCCGCTAGCCTTCGCCTTGCCTGTATTTGCTTTGATCGCTGCAGACAAACCCATTGTACTTGGAATGGATGCACGCTCCATTAAAATATTATCTCTTGTTTCAGAAAATATATCAGCCTGTAAGTTAAAATCATTAAATAAAGTTAACTCCGTACCAAAATTAAACTTCTTTGCACGTTCCCAGGTGATAAAGGGATTGTCGTACCGGTTTATACTATAACCAGGCTTGGTATAGGCAAATTGTTCTCCAAATGTTGCTCTCCTGTCAGGGTTATTTGGGTTAACTTCAGAAAGGTAGAAGAAACGGTCTTCTGGCGCACCAATGGCGTCATTACCTACAACACCATAAGTGGCTTTCAACCTCAGTTTGCTTACAATATTGCTGATTGGTTTCCAAAATTTTTCGTTAGAAACTGTCCATCCCACGCCTAAAGCAGGGAAAAAACCATAACGCTCTGATTTATAAAAGCGTTCAGAACCATTATATCCAAATGTGGCTTCAAACAGGTAACGGTTATCATAGCCATAAGTAAAACGACCAGAAAGCCCCTGGTTTCGGTAAGGTAACGATTTCTGTAAGGTACCGCTATTCGCAGAAAGATTTTGTCGTCTGATAAACACCAATAAACCGGTAACATCGTGGAGTTTTGCAATCTGCTTGTTATAATTCACAGCAGCCTCCATATAGGTGGTAGTACTAATATCCTTTGTTCCCTCATTGTAATTCAGATATTCCGTAGCTATGCCTTCATTAAGCAAGTTTAAGGTGTATTTATCTGTTAAATTATTATATCCCGTTGCCGAATAGTAGAAAGGATTATAATTCCTGGTAACATCAAAATAAGAATAACGCGAGGTGTTGAACAGCCCCCTTGCAGAAAGTCCACTTGTGATGGAAGATAAATCTTGCTTTAATTCAAACTGGGCGCTCATGTTAGATCTCGAATAATCACGGTATCCTTTAACTAAATCGGCATAAGGATTAATCAGAAGCCCATTGCTGGAATTTCCAAATAAAATATGCTTGGTATTTGGCATTAACTCGGCCGGATAATAGGCTGGAAACAGTACCGGATTACTCCTCATTATTTTGGTATACAACCCACTCCCACCATCAATAGGTCCGGTATAATCATCAAAACTGCCTGCCAAACGTACAATCACTTCTGTACTTTTGGTCATATTGATGTTGATGTTTGAACGAAGCTGATAAGATTTTAAACTGATATTACTATTAAAATTATTTCGGTTGTCAACCTTAAGTAAGCCATTATCATTGTTATATGTTCCGGCAATGTAATACCTGGCAACTTTACCACCTCCGTTAGCGTTAAAATTCATCCGCTGGTTATTCGTCCTGTTTTTGATCAGCATCTCACGCCAATCAATAGCAGGATAGATGTATGGATTTGCCCCAAGCTGGGTCTGATCTATCTTATTTTGCGAATAAGGCTGAACACCCAATGGATTCCGGGTGGTAACGGCTTCGTTTGCCAGCTTCATGTAAGTGATAGGATCTGCAAATTCAAGATTCTCGGTATTTTGAGAAGTAGAATTTTCCAATCGGATCTGAACTTTGGCCCTACCTTCATCACCTGATTTAGTTACAATTAAGATCACCCCATTTGCACCTCTGGCTCCGTAAAGTGACGTAGCAGTAGCGTCTTTCATGATCGAAAAGCTGGCGATATCATCTGGCTGTAGCCTGGCCAAATCTGTAGCACTTACCTCAATTCCATCGATTAAAATCAGCGGATCTTTCTTATACCCAAAAGTGGTTACCCCGCGGATGAAAAACGACGCATTATCTTGCCCTGGTTCTCCACTGCGCTGATAGGCAATTACACCTGCCAGTTTACCAGCTAATGCTGTGGTTAAGTTACTGGAAGGGACCTTCAATTCTTTAGGATTAATAGTCGTGATTGCACTTAGGATACTCGATTTCTTCTGCGTACCAAATGCAACCACGGCCACCTCATCAAGGTTATTGAGCGATTCCAGCACGACATCAATTTTACTTTCACCTTTGATTTCGACTTCTTTGGTTTTGTAACCCACCATGCTGAAAACCAGGGTTCCATTGGCTGGGACTTTTAAGCTGAATTTGCCTTCGGTATTTGCCTGGACAGCTAGCTTTGAAAACTTAAGCGAAACACTTGCACCCGGAAGAGGGCCATCAGAATCCTTTACTGTTCCACTGACAACGATTTCATCCTGAAAGGAAAGTATCGAAGTGGGTTTGTTGCCAGTTGAGATCGTGAATGATTTTGTGGGAAAACTAATCCCGATTAGTAAAATCATCATTCCGCTCAAATAAAAGTGACTCCGGCGAGTAGAATCAAAAAGCAAAATGGCCTGCCGCAATTTCGCAGCATACATTCTTAGTGTAAAAACATTCATTGAGTTGATATTTGGTTATTTATTGGATTATTGGGCTTTACGAGTATATTTCACTTATTCCACCGATATGGGAACAGAGAAAATTAACTGTGTAAATGATGTGAACGGCTTGCCGCAACTTTGCAGCGGGCTTCCTTAATGTAAAATATTCATTCTGGTATAGCTTTAATTGTTATTTGGTTACCGGACATTAGCACTTAAATATTTGAACGTCACATTGCTCCAGGATAATAATGGTATTTAAGAAAAATAAGACAGACATTTTACTTCACAATTTAATGAATGCCAATTAGCCAGGAACAGAACAGACGTTATAAAAATTTTGGCAAATCAATCCCATTCACCTGAAATAAACAGGTGTGATAAATGGAATAAAAATGATTTACAGCTTTGTTAGTTGGTTGAAACTATGGCAGTTTTTCTCATAATAATTTTTTTTAGTTTGTGAGTGGTTTGTTTATTAAAAAGCATAGCATGATATTTTATTAATGCAAGCATTATAAATACCAAAATAGACTTCCCGTTCATGTTCTCGATACCCTCTTCAGGGATTTTTATTTGGTTAGAATTGCTATAACAGTTAACTATAGCATCTTATCAAAGATACATTATTGCCCTGGGGTTAAATTTATCATAAACAGACTTTTTTTTGTAATTTTCCGACATCTAAACTTTTTTTTCCGTCAACTACCATGCGTTCATCTATTTTTTTAAAATACACGTACATTTAATAAATACCTATATATCAGAACAATTAAACATATTCTTTTCAGCACATCAACACTTAGTGTAATAAAAACACTATGGATTAAGGCCATAAAAAAATAGAATTAAGTTCTCAAATCCGTTAATATGCCCCCTATTTTTATGGTTCACCAAGTAGGGCGCATACTGTTCTTTTGAGCATATACCATTTGCACACAGCTGAAAAATAAAACTTTGATTAGAGTAAGACAAAGAATACCTTTAAACTGAAACTTGATAATTATAATTGAAATAGCCTTCTATAAACGCCCAATTGCTGACCGACTCTTCATACTGACTTTATTTTACAGGTAGAATAATATCTTCAATAGCCTTGCGATCAACCCGAAACTATGACAATAAAAAAGCGCCATTCCTTGCGGAATGACGCTGATTCAACTAACTATTTTAAGTCTATTTTTAATAAGTGGCTTGGTTATAGGCCTTTATAAACAAGCAACAAAACCTATGTTTAATATCCAGGATTTTGAGTGAGGTTTTTATTCAAATCTCTCTCAGATTGCGGAATTGGCCAAAGCTCGTTTTTGCCCACAACAAAATTGCGTTTTTTGTAAATGTAATAGCCATTTGCATTAACAGGGTAATCCTTATAATTGGCCGGATCGTTTGTTAGTTTCATCCCTGTAAACTGCTGGTTGTTTTCCGAACCGATAATCCCCCATCTCAAACAATCAAAATACCTGATTCCTTCGAAAGCAAATTCTACCCTGCGTTCTCTCCTGATAATTGTTCTCAATGCTGTAGGGTCAGTAGTGGTTACAGGGGGCATCGCTACCGCAGCCCTTCCCCTAACTTTGTTAATAGTTGCATCAAGCAGGGCTTGATCTATTGCATTTCCGGCTTCTAATTTAGCTTCCAAATAACCCAGTAATACCTCAGCATACCTAATTAATGGAAAGTTGTTTCCATCATTGTTAGTATTTGCCACAGTAGGATCATCTTCCAGAAATTTGTAAATCGCATAGCCGCTCCAAACGCCAGGATATTGGTTTAAACGATCAGGAAGGGTTGTTCCCGGCTTCGCAGAATATACCTGACCACGAAAACTAGTACGGTCTGAGATCATGATGTTGAAATCCAACCTTGGATCGCGGTTGTTATACGGGTTATTTTTATCAAATAATGGCGACTCGGCTATCGTTTTTCCATCTTTACACTCATAAGCTTCAACAAGCTCATTAAATGGCGAATACTGGTGCCAGCCACCCCAGGTTTCAGGAGTAAGGTATTGCAATAACGCATGATTATAAGTATCCCTGATGTACTGCATAGACATAATAATCTCACGGCTATTCTCGCCTGCATTCAGAAAAAGTTCACGGTAGCGGGCATCGATAGCATAATAATTAAAATCGATGATCGTTTTGTAAGTAGTGGCAGCATCAGCCCACTTTTTCTGGGCCAATTGTAAACGGCCTAATATAGCCAATGCCGAGGCAGAAGTCATGTGCCCTAATCGGTCAGCACTTACTGATACCGGCAGTACTGCAGCGGCGGCCTTTAATTCATTCTCACAAAAACTCCAAACATCTGTACGAGGGGTCCTTGTAACTGAATTGGCTTCATCAACGGTTAATATTTTTTGTATCAGCGGCACATCACCAAAATACAAACCAAGGTTAAAATAATTGTAAGCCCTTATTGTTCTTACTTCTCCGATCATTACTGCCTTCTGAGTAGCATCCATCGTTACATTATTGATATTGCTTAAAAAGTTATTACAACGAGCAATTTGTGCATAAGCCTGTGAGTAATAAGCCCCTACAAAACCATAGGTCGAATTTAGTGTTCCATTCGTGAAATTATCTGGAATAGACTCTTTTTCCGAACCATTTCCAGCCATAAGATCTAAGTTCACCATGGAGGTAGCAGCCCAAAAATTATACCCCGTGTATCCGGCCCCACTATCATACACACCATTTAATGCAAGTGTGGCATCATTAGCCGTTTTCCAGAAAGTTGCATCTGATATTGATGAAAGTGGCTGCGTATTGAGCAAATCTTTTTTACATCCTGCAATCACAGCCAGCAAGGAACATCCCGCCAAAACTGTTAATTTATATATATAATTTTTCATTTTGTTTATTTAATAATCCTGATAACAGCATATTACAATTTCACATTTATACCAAAAGTATAAATGGCAGTGAGTGGATAGAAGTTCGGATTATCTCCTGAACCCTGACCGTTTTCCGGATCCCAGCCCTCATAAAAATTATTTAATGTGAAAAGGTTCTGGCCTCCGGCAAATACCCTAACTTTATTCAACTTGATTTTATTAGTCAGGCTGGTAGGTATAGTATAACCAATCTGTGCATTCTTTAGCCTTAAGAAAGTTCCGGAACGATTCCAATAAGAATTGGTCTGTACATTGGCACTTCCCTGGCTTAAGTTGGAAATACGTGGATATGCCGCATTTCTATCAGGGTTCTGTGGTGTCCATGCATTTTCATATTGCCACTGCTGAATGTTGCCACCATTGTACAAGGCATAGGCCTGATATGAACCCATTTGTACAGTATAACCACCAAGACCAGAAAATAATACTGATAAATCAAATCCTTTGTAAGCAGCAGTTAAATTTAAACCGTAAGATGTTTTTGGATTGGTATTACCCAAAATTGTCCTGTCGTAGGTTGCATCAACCTTACCATCAGGAACACCATTTGGCCCACTGATATCCTTAAACCTGATGTTTCCCGGTGCACCGCCATTTGGCTGTGCAGGATAGCTCGCTACATCTGCAGCATCAACAAAAAGTCCATCTGCTACAAATCCATAAATCGGGTTTAATGGCTGCCCCACAAAGAAGTTCGGGATTACGTTTTGTATATCACCCGCTATTTTAATTACTTTTTGATTGTTGTAAGAAAAATTTGGTGATACGCCCAGGTTTACCTGACCAATTTTTGCATTGTAAGTTAAACTGAGCTCAATACCCCTATTTTGAATAGAGCCCGCATTTTGTATTGGTGCGCTCAAACCAAGTGTAGAGGACACAGGAACCTGATATAAAATATCTTTAGCTGTCCTGTCATAAATATCTACGGTACCGCTCAGGCGATTTTTAAATAAGGTAAAGTCAAGGCCAAAATTGGTTGTAGTGGTTGTTTCCCACTGAATATCGGTATTAACAGCTGAAGTTACCGCCGCACCAGGAGCAATGACACCTCCAAAGTTATATCTTACATTGGTACTGATATTGTATTGGTATGGATAATTAGCAATATTAGCATTCCCCAATGAGCCATAAGATGCCCTGATTTTTAACTCATTTACCCACGTCAAGTTATCCTTTATGAAAGATTCTTCAGAAAGTCTCCACCCTGCAGAAACCGCCGGAAAAACACCATATCTGTTATTAGGCGCAAATCTTGATGAACCATCGTAGCGGACATTGGCTTCAAACAGGTATTTTCCGCCAAAATCGTAATTAAAGCGTGCAAAGTAAGAACGAAATGCATACTCGTTTGCTGATCCGGAGTTCTGCATATTGGTTGTGGCGCCGGCATCCAATTGATAAAGTAAGTTATTTGGAAATTTATCCCGGTAGGCACTGCTATAGTTATCCCGGTGTGCCTCTTGTTGGTAACCACCCAAAAGGGAGAAATTATGTTTACCAAAGCTTTTAACATATTTCAAAAGCATGTTCAAAGTTACCTCGTTACCGTCCGTATTACCTACATTAAGGCTATTTGGACCCACGTAGGTGTTCTTATCTATATTAATATCGGCAACATAAGTTGTATTCACATTGGTGTAGTAATGATAACCCGCTGTTCCGCTTAAGTTCAGCCCCGGAATAATATCCCATGAAAGCGTGGTATTACCATAAAAATTCTTTGCACGAAAATTATTAAAACCTTCGCTGGCCAGCCATGCTTCAGGTGAATAGAAATCCTGACGACCATAGGTACCATCTGATCTTAAACCGGCAATGGTATTTGGCTCACGGACCGAATATCCGATAATCCCCCCTATCCCAGAAGCATTGGATTGAGGCTGAGTCTGAAACTGAGAAAAACCAAGGATACTGGTTTTAAGATTCAGATTATCTTTTATACGGGTGTCTATATTAGCCTGGATATCGTATCTTTTGTTACTGGTTTCGGCGGTTAATCCATTATGATCGCGATAGCTGCCAGAAAGGTAAAATACATTATTACCTTCGCCGCCAGACACACTTACATTATGGTATTGCTGAAATCCAGAACCTGTATTAAGCAAATTCTTTAAGTGGGGTACATTTGGATAGTTATCGGGGTCTGTACCACTCTTATATTTAGCAACCACATCGGCAGTTGCACCGGTAAGTTCGGCATAAGTCCATGAATCAACGAATTGAGGTAAACTTGTTATTTTTTCCCAGCCGAAATAGTTGTTATAACCAATCACCGTTTTTCCTTTTGTTCCGCGTTTGGTCGTAATCAATATTACACCGTTCGCAGCCCTGTTGCCATAAATTGCGGCTGAGGCAGCATCTTTTAACACGGTCATACTGGCAATATTGTCGGGCGCTACGTCGTCCAATGATCCAGCGATACCGTCAATCAATATTAATGGGCTACTGCCTGAATTAAATGTACCTACTCCTCTGATGATTACCCTTGCGCCATCGCTGCCCGGACGGCCACCACCCTGATTTACCTGTACGCCCGGTGCAAGGCCCGATAGTGCTTGAGAGGCTTGAGTGATAGGTCTATTGTCGAGGTCTTTTGAAGAAACGGTACTTACCGAACCCGTTAGGTTAACTTTCTTCTGTGTACCGTAACCTACAATTACGACCTCATCAAGTTTTTTATTATCATCCAACAATTGAACATTAATCTGCGTTTGTTGACCAATAACAACCTCTTTTGTTGCAAAACCAATAAAACTAAAAATAAGTGTCCCTTTATCATCTGGGATGTTGAGTGAATAATTACCCTGTGCATCCGTTTGGGTTGCTTTACCAGATTCTTTGTGCTTCACTACAACACCTGGAATAGCTTTCCCAGCGTGGTCGGTTACTTTACCTTTAATATTTACGTCGAATTTCTTGCTTTCTAAAGCACTCAGTTCACTACTGGCCACTACCTTTATAAAAGGAGCGGTAGAGAGCATTGAACCAAAGGTTAACAATGTGAGTAATCTGCGCCATTTTTTGGGCGACTTTGGTATGATTTCCATATTTGGTTAGTTTATTATTATTTAAAATTGTATTGCATAGCCTGGTTTCAACCATAACAGCTTAAAGAGCGAAAACCGATTATTGGCCTATTTTTGAACAGGCATCATTTTAGCGCTTATTTATCACCATAGGCAGAATGTTGGTTTATACATTTACGTTCGGATTTCTCGGATATTAAATCAAATTAAAGTTTAGCAAGAGGGAAACAAGATCATCATAATAAGTTTTTGTGAACGCGCATTTTAAGCGCGAAATATTTGGTTTAGTGTTCTTTAATAAATCATTAAAAAACATGATCAAATATAGAATCAACAATTCAGCTTATTTTGACATATTCAGACTACTTTTTATATTTTTCCGACTTTTTCCGAGAGACAATATAAATCACTGAAAAAATTTAGATTGCGAGGTTTAATTTACCAGAACATTCTAAATTGCAAGAAATATCTCTTTACCTATTACAGTTCACTTGTTTATACATCAAAATTTATAAATTTCGACACATATTTAGCTTCAATGCGATTGCAAATAAGTAAAAATTGCAAAGGTGGAAAATAAAATCGTTTGTCAATAATCCGATTTTAGTTAAATTCAGGTAGAATATTTTACAGAACCTTTTTTCTTCATTTTAAAAAAAAGATATGGCAAAAAACGTTTTAGTCGCAATGCTATTGGTGACCATATTCGGTTGTAAAAAACCTGGTGATGATGACATTACTGCTTACCGTTGGAAGCGAGATTTGTACCGGGCGCGGGTTCATAGCGAGGGGCCTGCGGTATTTTATTCAAAAGACCCGAATGTTTCCGGGAATCAAGACGCCATCTTTTTAAGCTCAAGTTTTGTGATCTTAACGGAACACCGCAAAAATATACAGCAAGACAGTATCTATAATGCCAGTGGAAGAACACAGATTTACAAGTACGGGAAAGTTGATGACTAATTTTCCATAATATTTATAGGCTTAGCAGAAAAGCTTTACCCTGAATAAAATTATCATCCTGAAGGATGATAATTTTATAAAATCATTAAAAATGACAGATTTTTTGCCAAATGGTGGGCTGCAAAAAGTCATCCTTGCGAGAAGGATTTCAACAGATAGCTTGTCCCGACCTTTCGCGGAAGCAATATTTATAGCAAGGATCATTAGCTTGCAAGCTTGCTTCGTCGTTCCCTCCTCGCAATGACGACTTTTCTACGGTGTCTATCAATGGCAACTTGTCAGAAGGCCTCTTTCAATATTTTAAATGTTATCTGGTTTCAATCGGCAGTACTGCAGCCTTTAAACCTTTAGCAGAAACATTTAGATTTAATTTGCCCGCCTGTTCTGTTGATTGAACGGTAATAACCAGTTTGCCTTTAAAGGCTTTCATTTTTGGCAGGTGAAATAATTCCAGACTTGTTGCATCGCCATTGGCTACCACTTTATATGTTCCGTTTCCGGTAACTTTAAAAGCTAAGCTATTATCTGCATCTGGACATAAAGTACCATTCGCATCGACCACACTTGCCGTAATGTAAGCCAAGTCCTTGCCATCGGCCACTAAAGTTTTACGATCTGATTCTAATACAATATGGTGCGGTTTGCCTGCCGTTTTAACGGTTTGTTCGGCAACGGGCTTGCCGTTCCCATCATAGGCAACTACCTTTATTTCTCCGGGTTCATACTTCACATTGTTCCACATTAGCCGGTACCTGCTGGTACTGGTCGCTTTATTTTTACTCTGCCTACCCTGGCTTTTGTTGTTAATGAACAATTCTGCCGATGGATAATTGGTATACACAAACACCGGTGTTACCTGTCCCTCACGGCCAGGAAAAGTCCAGTGTGGCACAATATGCAGTGTCGGTTTTTCAGGATTCCATTTGCTCCTGTAAAGGTAAAAACGATCTTTAGGGATACCTGCCAGATCAATAATTCCGAAATAAGAACTGTGCGACGGCCATTTCTCATCATAAGGCGTAGGTTCGCCCAAATAATCAAAACCTGTCCAAACAAATTCGCCAATTACATATTTCAGTGAATCCTGCATCATAAATTCATCATCCGGAATCTGCGACCAGTTACAATATTCCAGATCGTATGATGAACTTTGATTGTCATCGTACATTTTCATTTTCTGTGGCACAACCGGGAATTTATACACCCCTCTTGAGCTCACGGTAGAGGCCGTTTCAGAACCCAAAATCATTTCCTGTGGCAAGCGTTTGTACGCCTCCCCATACCAAAATGGCTTATAATTAAAGCCTGGGATATCTAATACTGCAGCAAAGTTGTTGTCCAGCGCATCTTTAATCCTATCCATACCCGCTGTTACCGGCCGGGTTGGATCTTCACGGTGGCATATATCCTGTAAAAACTTTAAAATCTTGCCTCCTTCTTTAGTCGATTGATCGGGTACTTCGTTTCCGATACTCCACATCACCACGGAAGGATTGTTTCTGTTGGCATGGATCATATTTACGATATCTTTTTCGGCCCACTCATCAAAAAGATGGCTGTATCCGTTTGAAACCTTTGGTGCTTTCCATTCATCAAAAGATTCGACCATGAGCATAAATCCCATTTCATCACATAACTTTACCAGTTCTGGCGCCGGCATGTTATGTGAAGTTCTGATCGCATCGCATCCCATATCTTTCAATAATACAAGCTGCCTGCGTAAGGCAGCAACATTGATTGCGGCTCCAAGCGGGCCCAAATCGTGGTGATTGCAAACGCCTTTAAATTTGCGATAAACACCGTTTAGCGAGAACCCTTTTTCCGCTTCGTATTTAATGGAACGGATGCCAAAAGTAGTGGTGTATTCGTCTTTTAAGCTGTTTCCGGCATATAATTTTGTTACGGCTGCATATAGATTTGGTGTTTCCGGCGACCATAATTCAGGGTTTCTAACCACTAAATCCTGCTCAAACTCATTCAAATCTTCTGTTGTTAAATTCTTCGTCGCTGTTGCTACCGTTTCACCTTTTGCATTAACGATTGTGGTTTGCAGGCTCAAACCATTATAGTTTCCACTTAATGAATTAACCTGAGTCCGTATTTTTACCCGGGCAAAATCTTTGTTGATTACCGGCGTGGTAATATAGGTACCCCAAACCGGAATACTTACCTCGTCAGTAATGATAACATGCACATTGCGATAGAGACCTGCACCCGGATACCAGCGGGAGGCTTCCGGCAAATTCTCCAAACCGATGGCGAGTACATTTTTGCCAACCTTCATTTTGTCGGTTATATCAATTGAAAAAGAATTATAGCCATATGCCCAGTGCCCAACAGCCTCCCCGTTTAAAAATACTTTTGGATAGCTCATGGCGCCATCAATTAAGATTACTGCTTTTTTGCCTTTTGTAAAAGCGGGAGCAACAAACGTATTGCGGTACCAGGCTTTGCCAACAAAAGGCAAGCCACCCGTTCTTCCTGTTTTTAATGATGCCGTTTGCTCGCCATTTTGTACAATCTGTACATTCTGACTGTCATTATTCCCATCAAAAGGACCTTTGATGGCCCAATCATGTGGAATACGTACCGTTTCCCATTTGCTGTCATCAAAAGCAGGATTTACAGATTCAGGAAAATCACCCTTGCTAAATTTCCAGTTTTTTTCCAGCAGGTATTCTGTCCTGCCCTGTCCTTGAACTGTTCCACAAAATAGTGCAGCTAATAATAAAATGGATAAACCCCGGTATAACGATATTTTCATTGCATTCATCCTCAAATCTAAATGTTAAAACAGTGCTCAACAACTTAGGAGAAAGAACAGGTTAAAATAAGTTAATAAATGGTTTAATTTTAACTGGTTTGACTAAATAAGGAATTTTGCGACATTATGCGTTTTCCGTAATTTGGTTAAGCGTAATTAAAAAAAAATAAATCTACTACAGTTTACTTCCACTCCATTCATGTTTAAGAATGGCAAACTGCATCGTGTTCTCATATTTAGGAGTTCCGTCATCGTTATTCACAAACGATATATATTCCAGAAAAAGTCCCTCTTTACGCATACCCAACCGCTCGCAGAGCCGCTTAGAGCGAATATTATAATCTTCCACATAGCAGTAA